>Ga0181612_134210_pt1 | contig 13013 bp, 5 predicted proteins | sample HoacroProtozoa21_FD_119630 | JGI IMG/M metagenome (GOLD analysis project Ga0181612, IMG submission 119630) | Hoatzin crop microbial communities from Cojedes, Venezuel. Combined Assembly of Gp0051906, Gp0051904, Gp0051908
CAGGCGGGGCTTGAATACCTGCAGAGTCTTGAGGAAAAGACACTGGGCGCGATGGGTTGACAGCAGCTTTCCTTTCCACTGACGCTTGCGTTTGCTTGCTTTAATCAGTATTCCCTGCCTCAGTTCCTCCTTCCCCTCCGTAAGGCCTTGCATGCCTCAAGCCTGCCCTCACGGCACGCTGGAAGGCTGTCATGTTTTTCCTTCTTCCCAGCCTCAGCACCGGCAGCTCGTGTGAAATGGTGTCCTGGTTCCCGGCGGCGGCATCAGGAGCTTTCGGGATAAACTGGATCTCCGTGTGCGCATGCAGAAGCAGACGGGGTACGTTCTGCGGCACAGGTCCACTCTGAAGACCCTGTCTGGCTTTTATAAATGACTCACCCAGTAGCTCAGTCCAACGAGGCCTCATTTTAAGAGAGAGCCTAGACTTCAAGCACGTGCTCAGATGCCCCCTCCCTGAAAGTGTTCAAGGCCAGGTTGGATGGAGCTCTGAGCACCCTGCTCTAGTGGAAGATGTCCCTGCCCATGGCAGGGGAGTTGGAACCAGATGATCTTTAAGGTCCCTTCCAACCCAAACCATTCTGTGATTCTGTAACACCAAATTAGCAGCACACGTGGACGTGACACTGAATTCACGCAGCATGCATGAACGTCAATGCTTTGAGTCATTATTTCCAGGGGCAAATCAGGGGTGCTGTTCCGTACGCAGTCTCTGCGATGCCTTGTTACAGCAGGAGCTGCCTCCGTGTTCCTCCCTGGCATTGACCCAGTTTGCTCTATTATTATGAAAAGCAATAGTTATAAATAGTTACAATGCTGAGTCTTGTCTCCTGTAGCACTGGACAGGTAGGAGAAATTTCCCTCTATTTGTCCTGCTGCAAAGACCCACCTTCTTCAGATTGGCTTCATCACACTTACAGGTTTAGCTTCCCCTTGCAGAAACAGTACTGTACCTCTGATTTTAAAAGCAGACTTTGAGCACCTTGCTGTGATAAATAGAGCTCAGTGCAGGAAGATGAAAGAGGATTTTTGCCAAAGATAGTGTCTGTAAATGCCTAAAAAAGTGGGAGAAAAAGTAATTTTAAAAATAGGCATGCATGCAGAGTTAACACAACCATGCATGACCAAGTGTTTGGGAGCAGCAGGAGAGGGCTGGGAGGGAGAGGAGAGAGAATGAGGAAACGCTGTGCTTGGAGGTAGAGGTTTCCACTTTGGCAAGGGCGCTGCAGGGAAGTGTTGCTTCGGCTCGTGAAGTGTGACAGTATCTACCCGTTTCTCTCGAGGGTTGGTGAGCGTGTTCTGTAAATACTTTTGTACTTTAAAGTAGTAAACACTGAGATGGAAGCATCAGATTCACATAGAAAAGGGTGGAGATGAGGGGTTTAGCTTGAAGATTGTCACTGATAATAAGTAAGCACTGGAGATACGTGCTTACACAGAACAAGAGGAATGGTAGGCAGGGGAAAAATATCCTCATCTTTTTTCTCTTCTCTTTCTAGTTTACACACCATACAGTAGATAGCAATTAAACTGAAATATAACCTGTGGTATAGTGTGATCAGTTGGAAAAGTGAGACCACGAGAGACTTCAATTGATCACACAATAACAGATGGGGTAATAAAACCTGGGACAATAAGGAATATTTGCAGAACAAATGAAAGATCAACTTCCCTTCTGTTGCAGAAGCAAGAAAATAGGCAAGTGTTAAAGAACAATCTAAAAGGCAAATTGGTGAGAGAAAGAACATATGGCAAAGATGGAAACTGTTAAATATACACAGAGGAAAATGTATGTTTTTAAACAGTCTTTACAGCACGCCTGCTTCTAGCCTTTGCAAGCTTTTTTTTGCTAACATTTGTGAAGAAATAATTCCCTGGATCTCTGTATTACAAAGCATGAAGGAACTAGGTCCAAAATATAGGTTCAGCAAAAGTTTAAAGAAAAGCACAATAGGCAAAGGAAAGAGAAAATGAGGCTTTACCACAGGTGATCTGAACAAAATTGCTACCAAGATTTCTTTTTCCCCCACCTATTTTTGTAAAGGAGATTATGCCATGTTTCGAAAGTGAATGCAATCAGAAATGGAACGGGAATCAGCTCTGTCCAGGCACTGAAACTATAATTTTCAGTACAGTATCTAAACAGCAACATCCAGTGCATTCCATCCTCCATTCTGCTGGGAAAAGAAGAAACACAACAAAAGTGGGAGCCATTGATAAATTACTCAAATACTGGAATCTCTCGCAACTACTCAGACTCTGTTGGCACAGTCTGCTGCAGGGCCGGAGGAGCCTGGCGGGCGAGAGGCGGTGCCCGTGCAGAGATCCAGCCTGCAAGGGCAGCTCCAGGCACAGCCAGAGCCCGCTCACTCTCTGTGGGACATGCAGGACCTCGTATGTCCGGCACCTCAGCAGCCCCAAATGGTCTTCGGCTTCTGGGTGAGGCAGATGTGCGGAGGAGAGGTACCCAGATGAGTGCTCACTGCCATCCCCAGCTCCGTGAGTTCCCAGCAGCGTGGATGCGGCCAGTGGTCCTCATCCAGCAGTGACCCCTCCAAGGCCCGTCTGTGAGAGGGTCATCGCAGACTCAGCTCCTAACGTGGGCAGGAGAGCTGCCTTTAAACATGTGCTGGAACTGCAGATTTCAGTGAGAATGCCAGACCCTGTTGTTCCCTCAGTCTGTGCCCAGCTCTTAGATAGAAGGTCCCATAGAGTTCATTGGGACTGTCCTATATCTAAAAGAAAGACCTGCCAGCTGTCTGCCAGTTGCAGGGGTGACAGAGGGTGACAGGGCTGTGGCTGACACGTGGGCGCTGCCCACTTGTGTAGTGGGATAAGCAGCAGAGATGTATAAACCCTCCCTAGGCCCCATAGCTGGATCTAGCCTTGTGCAATTCTTTGCCAGGTCAAAAGTACAGTTGAACAGAATTGAGGTCAAAACCCCTGTAAGTAATACCCTTTTTTCTATATTTCTATGTTTGTTCTAAACAAGTAGTTATTTCTCTGTCTGCTGCAATTCACCTTTCTTGTGGTAGTATGAAAAAGACAAATTAAGAAAATTAAATGCATAAATTTCTACCTATCCCTACCTACAGCCCCGTTTGAATACATCACAGTGAATCTTGTCATTCATGGTAATACGAGACCCACAACACGGAGACAACAGCAACGCTGATGCTTATCACCCGGGCTACGCTTCGCAGCAGTGAGCTGTGTTCTCAGCAGAGCTTTTTCTGGGTTATGACTCATGCAGAGCCCTGCTTTGCTGCTCCTCTCCCACCTACTCTGACAAACAAGAGAGTTACAGGTAAATAAATAAATAACCAGCTATTATTATCAACCAGAATTCAATAAAGAAATTTCATAAAGATATTGCTACATGTCTTGCATGCATGTGCATCTGGATCCTGAATCCAACATCACTTGTGCAATGACCTGTGCCTTGCCCCCTCCCACTCTGAAGCCTCAGTTGAAGCTCTCCTGTTTCAGGCCTTCTTCTCAGTTACTGCCATTTACCTATAGCAGTAGGCAAGCGGTGAAAGGAGGTTTCTGAGGACTCTTCAGCCAGGGAAGAGTAGGTGGAGGGGTTGGGAGGAAAAGACGAAAAAGCCAAAGGATGCAAGCAGTAGGGTAATTACAGAAGCAAGTCTGGGCAGTGGGTGAGAGCTTGCCGACAGCAGCTCTGTCATCCTGCTTAAGGTCTTTCTAACGATGTAGGTAGGGTTTGGGGTTTATTTGTAAGGGTTTCACCTTTCTCTTTTTTCTCTGTGTGTCTCAGCACAGTTAAAGGTAACCAGATGGAAGCTACAAGAGCGAGTCAGAGTTTATCTGAGGCTGGTGGAGAGCACCCTTCACCCTACCCACAGTAGCATAGCTGAGCCTGCAGGGATTTCAGGAGCTGAACGGTGGGGCCAGTGGTCTTGTACCACTCAGTTAACTTTGACAAAGTGAATTAACGTAGGAGTGAATTAACGTCTGGATGGGAGAGGATATGTCCTCTATGAGCATGCTTTGCCTATGCTACTTTTCATCTCTTTGATAGATTAGTGAAGTGGCAAAATCTTGACATAATCATAAACTCTTGACTACCTGAAAGTAGGGAAGGCCTTTTCACGGCTCACCAAAAAAGGGGACCTCAGTGTCTGTTAAGATGTCTAGGCACAGCCAGAAAGTAAACAGTTACAATAACAGTGTTCATGTATGACACATTAGGATACCATCAGGGTGCACAGCCAAATGACTTAATCTTCTATGAAGATACTTTTATTGGGAGCCCATTAAAAAGCTGCTATAAATTCATTCTTTTGGCTGAACTGGTGTAAGCACCTCAAAACATAGCAACAACTTTCCAGTTTCTTGAGCGTTAGGCTTTTGGGCTCATCTTTCTGAAACACTTAGCTGTTTCCTCTCCTCCTGCCATTTTATGTTATTTTCTTTTTTTGAGGGAGGGGGAAATATTTTTTTGGTGTGCTAATATTGCAACAGTGAAGCTCTTCCCTCAGGCTGGTTTTATTTTGTGGACATCTGAAAGATTTGGGATCAGATTACATACTGGCAAGTAGGACAATGGCATTGCCATAGTGAGCTGGAGGCTAATTTATAGGCTTTGCAGTTGTGAATGCATTAGCATGCAAATCATGAGCAGCCTCTGCCTATAAATAAAAGAACTTACCTTGCCAAGAGATGGCTGTCCCAAAAATGTAATGAGTATTATAAATTATAAGCAGGTGTTAGATTTCAGCTTCCTTTGTATTCTTGTTTGCGCTTCTCTAAGGGAACATTGAAAGATAAAAGGTACAATACAGTGCATGGCACAGGCAGCTATAATCTTTGCTGCCCAGTGCTATTACTACTTTTACCAACTGCTACTCCTTCTTTTGTTAGAAAAAGAGCTATTCAGACTTGTCAGTGACTTTGAATAATATGTTACTACATGGTACTACTTGGAAAAGGAAGGATGAACCGTGCTTAATGCACTGAACTGACCTGTGGCTTATGAGAAATTTTCTATTCACAGTTCTGCCTCAGACATAGCGCTTCCTCACACTTTGTGTGTGGTCTTGTGCAAATCATTTAAGCAGCACTATTTCTTTAGCTAAGCAACCAGCAAAATTAAAGCTTGTTTTACCTGTGTTTTTTGTTTAGATAGTGTTTTGGGGTAAACCCTGTCTTTACTGTCTATCTGTAGAGGGATATGTATGTTGGCACATGTCGGGCACTCCTGGCAGCAGAAATAACAGCAGAAATAGCTTCTGAAGTTACAAATTCAGAATATACTTAGGAATTAAGTCAGATCACAAATTCAGAAGATATTTAGGAATTAGCTCAAATCCTATGAGAGCAAAAATCTAAGGTTTTTCTCTTTCTTTTGGAACTTGATGAGAAGAACTTACCAAGACTGCACTTACTGATCTAATTGGCTCTATCAGGCCGGGAACACATGCAGTGCTGATGTCTCTATGACTTTGCCAGCTTCCTGACACTCCCTACTTCCCCAAAATACCTTTTAATGACAGAAGAGCAGAAGCAGCAAAACTGAGGAATTCCTACAAGTTTCATCAAAAGACATTGCCTTCTGGAGAAGAGAAGCCCAGAGTATTGCCTTCCCCGCCTAAGGGAGAAGCTCTACAGTGAGCTCACAGAGAACTGCAGAACCATTAACTTTTGATGCTCATAGAGCTACTCATTTCTTCCTGAAGTCATATTTTTTTGAGGTTCACTCCAGTGGAAGAAAAATCACTTTCAGGTGAAATAGGCCTGCTGGAGAGAAGGCACACTGACAGCTTTGCTTGTTTTATGGACATGTTACATCAAGCTAAGCCTTTGCCATCTGCTCTGCCCCCGACTGTAAATGGGAAAAAAACCCAACCAAACAAAGAGAACAAATCACAAGAGCATCAAGGAGATAAAAGTGATTTAACTGCCTGTATATGCTCTGCCAACAATGCAGCTTGCACTGAAGATGATCTTTCTCATGATTCAGACACAAATCATGAAGAAAACAGTTCACATACAACACAGTAAATTTCCTGCTGAGCTGGAGTTTCCTTGAAGCAAACCTGACTCCACAAGAGCGTTCAACTGTACTTCTATGAAATTATGCGAGCTTTATGTAAAGAATGTCCTTAAATGTTTTTTATATTGTTTCCAGCTTGGCAGTAAGTCACAATAGGGTGTGAAATATTTACAGGATAATGCCCATAGTGGAGGAATGCGTGAGGAAATAAATGGCTTTTGTAGGTAACTGAACTGAGACTTCTGAGAAGCACAGAAGGCATTCACTGAAAATATGTCTCCGTGCCATGTTCAACAAGGAAACAGTTGAACAAACACAAACGTGAAGATGGTAGTTTTCTGGCCATGTGAGAATTTGGGAAATACATGCAGCTAGTTTGCTAGAGAAAAGCCATCAGAAAGCATTGAGGTGAACAGATTAATGGGGCAAATAATTAAGAGAGGGGAAAAAAGCAATGAGATTCAGCACATGCAGGTGTCAATAACGATGCATCATCCTTGGGAAGCTTACATTTTGCACTCAGTGACAAATCCTCGTATCGACATACAGTTTGTTATATAGTATTCTTGCTGCATTATTAAGCACAAAGACAAAAGACATGAACCATCCATGCAGCGTAACGTAAATCACCGTAATGCTCATTCAGGGTTTTCCCTTAAGAAATGAAATTATAGTCGAATGTGTTGTATTCATCTGTGGAATGCAAATTCCTGTAGAACTGGATTCATTGTGAGCATAACGGGGAAAGATCATTAATGAAAAGATTAACAAGCAGTGTATCTATTCCCTGAATTTCTCTTTAAGTTAATTAAGTTAGTAAAATTTAAGTAGCATCCAGACATTTGATTCTCTCTCAGGATTATGAAACGAGAGACTCTAAATTGTGGTATATATATGCCTCCACATAAAAAAAAAATAGGCCTACCTCTTCTGCTGGTGTAACTCTACTGGACTGTCTTCTGTGATTTTGAAGGACCTGTGTCAGCTCACAGTCTTGCAAATACCTACAGTGGCTAACCTCTATTTACAGCAACGGCCTACGAGAATGAAGGCAGAGAATACAGGCATTGCTGCTGCGCTCCTCAGAGGGTCGAGTGCATGCCCGGACACTGAAGTATCCAGCAACTGCAAGATATGTGTAAGGTATGTTAACTTGTGTTATTGGGAAGGATTGTGGTAGCTACAGGACTTGCTTCCACTGCTGAAGGGAAATCGTATAACAGCGACTGACCCCTGCGCAGGAAGGTGTGTCTTCATTCAGTGGCCGATAACAGTAAATTAGTTTACAGCTATTTGCACAAGGCTAAACGGAAACAAATGGAACCTGGGAGCTTAATTAAAAAAAAAAAACAAAACCAAAACAAACAAAAAAAACCCAAAAAATTTGTTTTTCATATATTTTGTATTTTTATCTCCTTAGGTAACATGAATAAATCCACTTATTTTGATATCTGCATTGCTGTTCCTTAATGAGTCAATGATGCTCTGCTCTTCTGCACCATAAAGATCAGCTTACTCTTGACATGAGCAACTATTGGACCAATTTCTTCCTCCATGAAGAAATTATTCAACTTAGATACTTGGTATTTAAGAAGATAATGTTTTCATCTTGCACAGAGATCAGAAAAGGCACAGTAAATTAAATGAACAATATTCTTATTACTAATGACATGTGACTCTATGAGATAAATATTGTATGTGTAATATATATATCTCATTTATAAAGTTAGCTGGCATTACAGGTGGGACTACCTTAAGGTTACCTGGCAACCGCGGCAGTACAATCTCATTTTCACTCACTTTGCCAAATAAATCTTGGGGCTGAAATCTTCCATCTGGGTAGGAGCAGGGGTGATTGCTTTGCATTTCAATCAGATTAGCTTCACTGTTTCTAGACAAAAGAGCAAAGATAATGTTTTGCCAATGTTAATACAATCTGATAGCCTTTCTTTGAGCAGATGCACTGTCCCTGTTTGTTGTCATGAAGAATTAAAATGAAATGTACGAGTGGCTTATGTATCAGGGTTATGCTTTTGCTGCACTTTTGAAAACTTGGCCAAATTTCTCCAAATTTCGGAAAATCAGCCTACACGTGTTCAGTAAGGCCACTAAATTTTATCAGCTAAAGTCTCTGAAGATTCTTTTTATAGTTATATGCTAATAGTCTACACTGCAAGGGACTAACCAGAAGTTTTCCTCTATTTGTAAACCTGCACAGCTGTAGGTGGTCATTAGCATGTGACGCAGGAGCTGAGAGCAAGCAGACTTGCTTATCCTGCACTGTAATTGTGTCCGTGTAACTTAGCAGTGCCCAGCCTAAGCACAAATTGGTTACTCATGTTCTAAGCGGAGAGTACTGCAGTAACACATAGCTCAGTCCGAGTTACTCCAACCTGATTTAGAACTGTCCCACATTAAGGAATATGTTATCTAACGCTAAAGGTCTACAGAAGGGATAAATTTCCTTTTTTTTTAAATAAAAAAGACAGCAGGGCTGACTGAGGGGAGACATTGGCAAGGGGCAAGGTAGGCTGATGCTTGTACAAAGTGAACTGTGGCTGGCCTGGGAAGAAATGTGGGACAGGAGGGCAGTGAGAATAGCTGAAAGCATTGCAGAAAGAGAGGAGATGTGATGGAGCACAGAGGAGCTAGGGCAGAACTGGGCAGGGTGAACAAGGAGGCCAGGACTGTGAGGAGTCGTAAAGCTGGATGAGCATCTACACTTCATCACAATGCACAAGCTGCATCTTAGTGTTCTTTTAATAATTGTGCTTTTGTGTGTACATGCTAACTAAACACGAGAATATACCAGCCAGAATAGCAAAGGTAGATGAAAAAGAAAAGAGGACAGTCATCACCTCTTGTAAACTAGCTGTCAGGAAATCATAGCAAGATTAATTCAGAACATCTTTAATTCACACTAAACATCATATATTATTGTACATGGCTGAACATTCATCGGTGTTTAAATTTTACACAGAAGAACTTCTGCATTAAAATCAAATGTCTTTTTGTAAAATATGGCATATACACAAAATTATTCTGAGAAATTAAGTACCTGAAAAGGCAAGTACCTTATGCTCCAAGAAAAGAGTAATCTTCTTCAGTCCACTGGTCTGGATTCTTCTTATTCCCCCCTCTCTGTTCCTTACAGGCCCAGAAGAAAAAAAATATAGGCAAACCAGTGCAGCTACTGTGCAGCAATCCAAGCTCTTACAGATCAAACGAGAGAGTGAGCACACTGCAAAAGTAAAGGGCTACAGTAGAAAAGCCCCTCGCTTTTCATATCAGCGAGGCTTGAGATCAGACAGTTCTGCTGGTTGCAATTGTGGCAACATAACGTGAGGGAAAAGAGTGGCACAGGTCCAGTCACGTACCGCTGAAATCAGTGGGGCTTACAGCGGTACTGAAAACAAGGCTTCTGCTAGGTATGTTTAAGATCAAGCCAACTAAATGCATTCAGACTGTATCCCTACGGGTAGTCATTGTTCTTTAAAGGACTATCATTCTAATAACCTCCCAAATATTTTCATCTTTTTTCTTTCTGCTTACCCTATAGTATACGTAGATAGCAAAGAATCCAAGCTAAGAGAACCCAGATGAAGCTGTAGCTTTGGTTATTAGATCCCTTTTCCCCCAAGGTTTTTTCATTTGTAGACTGGGTATATTTCATCTGGAAGCTACTGACATGCAAACACAGAATTCTGCAGTGACATTCTTTGAAATCCCTCTTCAAGATGTATGTTGGGAAACACTGTGTCTTTCTGGTAGAATTTCCATTTGATGTAAGAGCAATTTCCAAAAGCTTTAAAAAAGACATATTTGGACAACGGTGCTGTCCCTCAAGCCTACAATGCTGTGTGCTTGTGTGCCTATTGCTGTAATAAGAGCTTTTGTGTGGTTCAATATCCACTTAGCACTGGATTTTCGATCATGACTTAGAAGCAATTACTATCTACTCTCAGCAAGTTGGAAGCTGAATGCTATATTCCCTCTGACTATATCTCCAAGAAGTATATGCCAATAACAATCTGAGCATTGATTTCACATTGATTAATACTCGTAGTGAAACATAAAAGGGCATCACTTAATATGCAAGTTCATCGGTCAGCTTATAGCAAACTGCTGTCTTGAAGAACATCCCAAGAAAAACCTCCAAGCATGTGACTATACCACAGGTCTACTTACAGGTTGACTTTACTGTTAATTTGCAATTTAAGTGCCAAATCCAGGAACTTGGTCCTGTGCCCAGTCAGATGGCAGAGAGAGATGTATAAGTAATTGATAGTCTCCTAATTAATGTTGGAAGTATTGAACATGCTCTGCCTTCGAGATGATAAAAAGTAGTGTCTGCAGAGACAAGAGCATATGGGGAGCAACAGATCCTTACATCCTTTGGAAGAGCTTTTGGAGTCTAGGGCTTACCTTCCTTGAAATAAGTTCCGACTTATTACTGTGCAGAAAAAAGCATACTTAAATAGGAACCAAACTAATTTCTGGAGCTAACTTGCTCTCTTAATTCAGAACATTTTATCTTTTAAATCTTCTAAGTTGGTCTTTAAAGTTGGCAAACACCATTGGTAAGAGTCAAACCACATCTCAGAGACTTCGTGGGCAGCATGGAGAAGAAAAGGGAGAAATTTTCTCATGTTTAGTCTTCGTATGTGAATATTATATGAATGCATAAAAAGAAGGTTCTGACTTGAATTTTGCCACTATTGCATTGTAAAACTGACAACATTCCCCTGAAACCAGAGAATTAATTTCAGATTGATTTATCTGTGGCAGAAAACAATCTGCAAATCAAGACTATTAAATAAACTTCTATTTAACCTGTCCCTTTGTGCTTTGCTTTACTTTGCGCTATACTTAACAAATTTAGGGATCTGTCACAGGGGAGCCATACATTAAAACTCGAAATAGTAGCATAAAAATCTATTTATCTATTTTTAAAAGAGCATATTAAGTTGAAAACTTACACAATTTCAGCTGTTCTGGGAATATTTCTAGTACTTCAAGCCATTTATTTACATGCTTAACACCAAACAGGTTATGCAAATCACAATCCGTTTCCTGGCTGGCAGAGACGTACTCAGGTCTTGCCGACCTTTCTTGAATTTGTGTCACAAGCATCTGACAGCTGTAGACGCCATGGTGTCCTTGTTCCCTCATAATGAGAGACATCTTTTTCTCAGTCAAAGGCCACAACAGATTTCAAAGCAGTTTGTGGCCCCAAATATGTATAATGCATTTATAACTTTGAGTGACCTACATTTCATGCAGCTATATGACAAGGTGTCAGTTCAGTCTCTTTCTGGACACAGCTTCAGAGAGTTTGGTTTTGCCCATGTTGTGTATTCCAAACATCTGATGGCTAGATGGTGCAATCCTGACTTTAGTATTCAAGCCTTTCAATGTACTGCTGTTATGCTTTTAAGAACTCTTTCCATAGATTGAGACTGGGAATCCTCTGGATTACAGAGAGAAAGGTGGGACACAATGAGTCCTCCGAAGTTTAGCTTGGAACTCTTGTGATATGCAGTTTAACTCCACAGTTGCTTGTAGTCTCCTTTCCCCTTGAAGCCTTTTCAGTAGAGTCTGATGGAAGAAAGAGAGCTTTTATAGTTCAAATCTTCATGCTGCCTTTTTCCGTGTATTCACTCTGCTTTCCAAACTCTCTATTTCAGGGTAGAGCAAAACTGGAAATGGTACAGAGAAGGGCAATCAGCATGACCAAAGATCATATATGAAGTTAAATAGAATAGTCCACTGTAGACTGGAACAAAAACAGCTGAGAGAGGACATGCTCAGTGCGTAAGGAATCATGAATGCTGGGGAGAACGTGAATAAGGAAAGCTTATGCAGTGTTTCTCACAGTACAAAAACTAGGTAGCATCAAAAACCTAAGCAAAAAGAAGCTAAAACTGTACGAAAAAAGTATTTTCTTTTGTTTGTGTGCAACTCAGCCGTGGAACTTGCTGCCATGGGTGGCTGTGAAGGTCAAAAGCATAAAAAGATTCAAAAGTAATTAGATGCATTCACAGAAGAAAAAAACTGTCAGATATTACTGAATACATAAAAATAAAACCACTGTCTCAGGAAGTACCTAGTCTGCAAATTAACAGAAACTGGGAGAGTTTACCAGAGGAAGGGGCACTATACTCTTTCTAACCTTTCTTTAAGAATCCCTGACTAAGTTTCATCAGAAATAAGCTACTGGGTAAAAAGGGCCTTGATCTGACCCAGAATAGCTGTTCTGCGTTCCTGATACCCTCTTTAATTGCCTTTGAAATTCTGCAGGGAGATGAGATTATGGTAGACTGAAGGCAGTTAAGGGGATTTTTGCTTTTCCTCTGTCTTTGCAGAAAGTATATCTCGGCAGGGCCAGCGAGTCTTGTCTCTTATTTCTATCCTGGCATGGATCTCTAGACTTTACTTTTGCTTCAACTCTACTTTACAGAATAAAGGATGTAAGGTTATGTTGAACAGAAAGTGTGGAATATAAACTAGCTTTAGTCACAGCTCCTGCTCCAGAGGGTTTTTCTCCATAACTCTGTAAGCCCTGCGCTCAGCAGCACCCGTCGTCGCTGTGCTTTGCCTTTGTTCAGCAAGGTCCTGCTGTGGAGGGAGCAGAAAGCAGCACCTGCTCGGGAGCGACTTCACTGAGCACTCAGCTAGCCTCTGGTAACTCACTGTGTCATCAAGCAAACAATGACAGATGCCACTCTGTCATTAACGATGTGCTTACATTCTGGACAACCAAAACTAAAAACAAACCCTGATAAGGGTCTTGCTTGTCCAAGACTTGCTGCCTTCTGGGAGAGGTGCCTTCCTCTGGTATCAGGTGTCATGAAGGTGCTGGTGAGCCCATGTTCCAGCTACAGCCCCCTTCACTTCAATTTGTCCTGTGTAAGGGGAGTCACATGTACAGAGCTTCCTGAGGAAAGCCGAGCCCAAGCTTCTTTTGCAAGTCTGGTCAGTTCAGTCATGGGGGTGCTTC
>Ga0181612_176691_pt1 | contig 13013 bp, 18 predicted proteins | sample HoacroProtozoa21_FD_119630 | JGI IMG/M metagenome (GOLD analysis project Ga0181612, IMG submission 119630) | Hoatzin crop microbial communities from Cojedes, Venezuel. Combined Assembly of Gp0051906, Gp0051904, Gp0051908
CACTCCTTCTCGGATCAGCTCCAAGTCCTTCTCCAAAATTCAAGAATCACCCGCAAGCGCCGGCTCATCTTTTCTGGCCAGAGCCGAGCATGACTCTGGAGACAAAGTTGACGATGGCTGCAGCTGGCTGGTCTGGGTCCAGCTCGGCGAAGAGGTGGCAGATGTTGTCTGTGGTGCTCCCTTGCTTCCTGGCCACGAAGCCGAAGAGCCTGGGTGGGGAGAAGGCAAGAGGCTCAGCGAGGTTTGCCAGCGTTGCTCACCCAAGGAGCACTACCACCCTCTCCCAGCTTGGTCTTGTCCACCTTCCCCTCTTTAACATCCACCTTGCACAACTCAGAGGGAGACATCCCAAACCAGCCTGCATGAAGTCCCATCTACTCTTCCCTTTGCTGCAGTTTCTTTGAAGGCCAGCACTGCATTTCCATCATCTTCTCTTGGCCAAACCTCCCTTGCTCTGACCATCCCTGCCACTCTCCCCTAGACCGCCCCCAAGAAGGGACCTTCCAGATGACCACAGCATTCCCTTGGTTTGGGTGATGACTCTTGAAACCACAGAGGTGTGATGGGCTGGACATCAGGGTAGACACTGTATGAGAGGAAGGCCATGTGGGGACATGGGCAGCTGGGTGAGACCATGCAGTTATTTCTGTCTGTCTGTCCCCTGATGAACAAAATATACCTTTCTTTTTTTTAATTAGAACGTGCAAACTCAAGTTATAAATACGGGGGAACAGAATGTGAGACAGGCCCAGGCTGTGGCATTTCTAATTGCACAGGGGAAATATCCCAGCAGCTGGACATCCTAATAAAAACCCCTTTGCTAACACAATGGCTAAAATTAGTGGGAACTGGCCCCTGGAAATGGGCTTAGCCGGCAGCTCTGCACTTCTGTGGGTCAGGACAGGGAGGACAGGAGGAAAGGGAAGAGCTCACTGGTGGCTCGCACACCATCAGCATAACCCCCGACTGCTCCATGAGCTGGCTACCGCTGACTCCGCTGGGAGAGTTTCCAGTTAGGCCAGTTCAGCATGGGCCATGCCTGCTCTGACCAGGAATTTGGGGCTGAAAGATACTTCCCAAGTCTCCAGGACCACGGTCTCATGCCAGGGTGAAATGTTCCTGCAGCAAGGAGATGAGCCTATCTCACGGTGTCCTGCATGGGGCATCTCCCAGCCAATGCTCAAACACAAGCAGAAGCCACCTCAACAGTGGCTGGGAGGAATTGAGCACAGAAAGTACTTACTTGGCTGGGCCGCTGCCATCAGTTTTAGTCCACCTGCAAGGAGAAGAGGAGGTGTGAGGGATGGTGCCTCCTGCACCCCACAGAGACACAGATAGGGGCCACCGCACCAATGCTGGAGGGCCAGCCTGGCTTTGCACAGGCTTGGTTCTACAGCAAAAAAACCTGATGCGCCTCTCCCCTAGCAAAAAGATGCTTGGAGACACCAAGCTGTCACCAGAAGATGCTGGTGTTGCCCCACGGTATCCAAGAGGACCCTGCATCCCTGCCCTCCACAGGACATAGCAAGCAGAGACCCTGCTCCAAGCAGCCCAGGAGCCTGAGGGAGGGAAAGGGGCAGGGGACATGTGCTCCCCTCAGGTGAGGGCACTCACTTTCGTTCCTGGGGGTCCAGGTCGCAGAAGGTGACGGTGTTCAGGGGGTAGTGTCGTCGGAAGAACAATCTGAAATGCAAGGCAGGGAGCGTCAGGGCCAGGGAGCCCTCACCTCTGCCCCACCACAGCCCATTCCCACTGGCATGGGGGACACTCCCACAGGTCTCCCCTAGGATGCTCCAGAAGTCAAGAACAAAGCCCAGCCCTGCCCATGACCAGGCTCATGCCACCCCAGGGACATCCTTCATCAATACGCTCCCTGGATCACAATCCCATTGGCTTTGGGGACACGGGGACATGGCCACGGGGACTCTTACTTCCTCTGGTTGTCAGTTAAGGTGATGCCTTGTGCAGAGACTTTGAAGTGGACGATGGTAGCGGTGGGTGTGGGGTCAGCCACCAGCGTCTCAGCGACGGCCTTTGCAATGGCCTGGGGGCCCGTCAGCGACTCCATCTCAACCGAATTGATGAAGAGGACATTGCAGGCTGGAAAGGGAGACAGAAGGCGTGGGGTCAACCACTGCTCCGAGCCACATCCACCCCATGACAGCCCCTCTCTACTCACCCGCACCCTGTTTCAGGAGGTCCGTGGCCGAGTTGGTGGCCGACGCAGTGTCTTTCTTTTCCTCCATGGGATCTAGAAGACATGGCATGGTTACTGCTGCTCCCTGCTTGGAAACCCACCCTGCAGACTGTTGGGGCAGATGCACTCCTTTCTGGTCCTGGCTCTTACCTCGGTCGGGAATGACCAGCTTGCAGGGCAGGGCCAAGGGCATGATGGAGTGCTGGTACACCAGAGCCGAGAGGCAGCCTGGGGAGAGAGGGGAGATGGTCAGCGCAGGGCTGGGGACACAGGTTCCCTTGGTGTTAGTTTATTGTCTCTCCGGGTGGACAGGAACACGCTTTTTGGTGGGTTTCTTCACTGTGGTCCTAATGCCACGCGTGGCATTTCTTGTTGCTGAAACCACCACGCCCACGGAGGGCTTAGGGAGGTGGCAGAGATGCCAGGGCCACCTTAGGAACAACGAATGGGGCAGAGGTGCTCCTCAGAGCACATTAGCCCTGGAATAACTGGAACAAGGGGAGCCCCTGCCCTCCACCCTGCCCAGCAGCATCATTTGTCCTACACGTGTGTGCAGGAAGGGACGTACCTGTGCATACAGGCACATCTGTGTGCACTTGTGAGTGTGCATGACCCCAGGGGCTCCAAATGTCCACAGGACTCCGTTACACAGGGACAGGAGGCAATAACAGAGGCTGGGGCTCTCCCAGACACCCAACAGCTCTGCTTTGACAGTCCCGTAAAGGTAAGGCTCTCCTAACCCAAGCCTGCATGTGGGAAGCATGCTGCGGGGGGCACTCACCAAAATTGGGCTCGTTCGGGCACCCTTTTAATTTCACACCCCGTGGGCTGGTCTCGATGAGGAAGTGCCTCACCAGCTCATTGGTGATGTCTCCTGGGAAGAGATGGGATGTTCTCACACCAGAGCCACCCTCCTCCTCCTCCAACCCTGCAATCCCACAGGGAAACCAGAGCTCCGGCTCAGGAAGGCGTCTCCGCCACTCCACACACCCTCCTCAAATCCGGCCCTTTGCACAGGGTCAACCCCAAGCCAGGCTCCCCCGTGGTGTTGGTGGGCTGGGGAGGCTGTGCCTGTTTCACCATGCCAATGCCCAAGATGCAGATGCCCCCAAGCCCTCAGCAGCTCAGGGCAGAGAGTGTCTGGTGCTTCCCTGTGTCCTGGAAGGGAAGGGCTGGGAGGGAGGGATCCTGCCACATCAGCACATACGCAAGGGCATGCCCGGCTCAGCAGACCCAGCTGCCTGCTTGCCCCAGCCGAACAATGGAAAGCATCTCGGCGTGGGATGAAGAAGGGCACACAGTACCTTTCTTGTTCTGCTGCATGACGGTAGGAGGCGGAGAAGCCACTTTCATGGCGAGGCCGTAGGCTCCCCGGAAGGAGTGGCTGTCTCGGATGATGAAAGCCCCTGGCTCCCTGTCCTTCAGCAGGGCGATGGCTGCAGGAGAGAACGGAAGACCTCAGAGCCAGCATGGCCAGAGCCAACATGCCCTCCAAAACCAGCTGCTGTGGGTCACAACAGGGTGCCCTGGCCTTGCAGCTGCGCACCGCAATGTTACCGTTCCCCATGCACATCTGGATGAGGGTCTCGAGTGGGTCTGTGGTCAGGCAGGGGCTCATCTCCTCCCTGCCTCAATTGCCCTTGCATGGGCATCTCGGAGCACCCATTCCCACCCAGCTCAGCTCTGAACAACCAAGCACTGGAGAGCAGGCAGGGACCAGGGACCAAATACTGGGACCTTGCCCATGAAGGCACCTTGCCCCGTCCTTGTTCTCCCCTCTTATTTTAGCCATGTCTCCAACACCACTCTGAGCTCTCTCAACTTATGATTTGGGTGCTTTGCACCCCAAACTGCATAGATCCACTGCACACTGCAGGGACCGGTGCTTCTCCACCAAGGGTAAAGTTTGGGGAGCCCACATCATGCAAGTCTGCAGCAGAGCTGGGCTTCAATCCCCTTCTGCAATGATGTGCATCCACAATCCACCTTTACTCCTAACCCAACTCCTGTGGGAAATCCTTGCCAATCCCTGTGATCCCAGATAAACCCCAACTCCTGACCATGGCTCACTTGACCATATCCTTCACCCTGTGCCGTCTACGCACCCTGCTCCCTGGAGATCTCCGGTTTGTACCAGTATTTGGAAGTGTCCTGCACAAACTTGACGTTGGCACGAGTCTCGGGGCTAATGTCTGCAGGGAAGGGAAGAGAAGACAAGAAAAAAGTTAAAAGATGCTGTATCTAAAGCTCCACAAGAGTTTTTACCAAATTCAGCTAAAGCATTAACACCTCCACCTCCTTTCAGTGCCAGCACTTTGCTTTAACCTCAAGCCCATCCTCCATACCTAGGTAGGCTGATCACCATCCAGAGCTTATGGGGCTCCTGGCACCCAAAGCTAAAGTGCAAGGGCTGGGATGAGCATCCCCCCCCAAGTGCAAGGGCTGGGATGAGCCTCTGCCACACAGCCAGAGACAAAACAGGAATTCATTTAAAAGGCAGCTGGCCAGGTGAAATGAAAGCTGTTGGAGGAAAGAGGTATGTCCAGTGGGTGCTGGGGAGATCCCCTGAATTCAGAGGGCCTTTGCTGCTCTCTGATGTTCAAGATTTAGCTTGTCTGTCATAAAAATAAAATCCTTCCCTTATCTTTGTTCCATGTGGAGGAACTGGACAGGTCAACCTCCCCTCAGAAATGCAGCCCCCAGCCCCAGCCCTGCCCTGCCTCACTCAGCGCCCATCAGCAGCACGGCCCCGACTGGAGCCGGTCCTCTGGCCGTGAAGTTGCCACTTTGCTCAGGCAATGTTTCCAACCACCTGCTTCCCAAAAACAACCGAGTAAACAACCCAAGGGGCTGAATAGCATCTCTGCTGGAGACATGTTATCAGCCCTCTGCAATCTGGTCGCCTTCGGAGACGCAGGGGGCTCGCTCCCCTCCCCAGCCAGCTTGCTAATTGTTACGGGTTTTAATTCCTCACGCTTCCCCGCTGGGAAAGGTCCCCAGCCATGGCAAGTCACGGGGCCGGGGTGGGCGCCAGCATGCCCACAAAGGGCTGCCCACTCGGCAGCAAAACCGGCCCGGCAGCCAGAGCCACCGCTGCCCCGCGGCTTTATTCCCCTTATCCTATCAGCCCGATCTTGGCGTCACCAAGGTGTCCCATAACGGGAGCCAGCGAAGGCGTTCCGGGCACAGCGGCACCCGGGGCACGGCACACCATTCGAAACGAGGAGTCCACACTGCCGAGGGGTCTCGGCGGGGTAAAGCCCACAGGGAACGGGGCCAGGAGGTCAGCGCATCCCCACGGCAGAGAAAAGCCGCCTCCGGGCACTTTGATCTCCCGTACGCAACTCTGGGCGCTGTTTACACCAGTGATGCCGGGTCGGTGCTTTTCCTGTTTAGATTTGGCAGAAAGCACAGGAAATGGCCCGAGCCCCGGCGGTGCCGCCGCTTTGCGGATAGGCAGGAGGGGTAAATCAGGACACGGTTGCAACCCCTTCCCTGCCGGCAGGCGAGGAGGAGGGGGGGGGGCCCTAGGCAGGGCAGGGGGACTAAGGGAACAGCATCCCCTACCTGGCATGGAGAACTTGGAGAAGTCTGGCAGGGTGTGGGAGAAGGCAACGGTGCTCCCAGCGCTGGGGCTGGACATGCCACTGGAGAGGGGCGAGGACGCCTTGCCGTTGACGGTGGCGTAGTTGGGGAGGCTGTTGGAGCGGTCCCCGGCCGACATCCGCCGCTTCTCGGGCAGCGCGGGCTGCGGCGTGGGGCTGCCTTGGCGGTAGGCAGCCGAGTCCGGGGAGGAGGAGTGCGGCGTGCTCATGCCGGGGTAGTACGCCGGTGAGACGGGGAAGGACGGCGTGGAGGGAGGCTGGTAGCCGGAGGAGCTGCTCTGCCGAGACAGCGTCGGGCGCCTCTCCTCCGGGCTGGGGCAGCCATACAGTGGGCTGCCGGGGGGGACAGCCACTGCAGCTTGATGCCTGGCCAGGCTGGGGCTTCCCGGTGGGGCCACCAGGTTGCTGTGGGACGCCGCAGCATGTCTGCCCAGCCCGGGGCTGCCCGGAGCGCCACTCACGCTGGGGTTGACAGCTCTTCGCCCAAAGCCGGGGCTGGGCGGCGTGTTGGTAGCCACTGTCCGGTGCAGGGTGCGGGGGCTCCCCGGCAGGACATGGACCCCCACCACGTTGACCTGTGGCTGTGGCCGAGCTTGGGGATCCGGCTGGAGGCCGGCTCGGCCATCAGAGTAGTCGGGGCTGGCATACACCGAGCCCGGGACCCCGCCTTGGACCATTGCAAAGGAAGATGGAGACGAATTTTGGTAGCTGCTGTGAGCAGAGGGCATCTGTGAGCTGACAGGTGACCGGTAAACAGGTTCAGCCAAGGCATGGGGAGGTGTAACCGTGCCGTGGGGACTGCCCTCCGATGGGTAGCTGCGGAGGGAGGCCCTGAAGAGAGATGAGAAGAAGGAGGATTCAGCTTCATCCCTCATTCCTGCTGCTGGCTGGCACCCTTCTGTGAGTGCTGCACAGGGAAACTGAGGCACAGCACCAGCGAGCTGCTCAGAGGCAAGGGTGGAATGGGTCCTGCCAGCTGCATGAAAGCAACCGGAGGCAGCTTTAGTTCCCCCATGCCTCCCAGTTCCCTCACAAAATATGATTTTCTGGGAGACAAAACCTTTTTCCAGTTTCTCTCTCCCAGAAAAACAGCCGGTTCATCCCCCCCTGACAACCTCACCAGGTGAGCTGGTGCAGGACACCCCATGAGCAGGGTGGAGAGGAGACAGGGACGATGGCTCCATTGCACCACAGGGCATCGAAGCTCAGCCCAACCCAAGGCTAGAGGTTAGCACAGACCCCACCCCTCCTCCTGTCCCAGGATCCCGGCAAGGTGCTGCCGAGGACCAGTGACCACCAGTGACCACCAGTGACCCAGCTTGTCTTCATTGTCCTCAGGGCAATGAGCTGCACGGTTAGCCAGGCCCCCTAAGCCCTGCATGAGGAGACAGGGGTCCTTGCAAAGGCAATTTCAAAGTGGAAGGAAGCCCGTGAACCAGGCAGGGTTCAGCCCTGTCCCCACCAGCCCCCGGGACCTGCACCCACTGCCTTACCCGTCCACGCTGTGAATGGGGCTGCTGGTGGAGACGGGGCTGGGAGCGGTGAAGGAGCTGGTGAAGGAACCATTCCTGGCAGACACCTCCGGGCCCCCAGGCTCGGCAGTGGGCAGGCTCCCTCCCCTGCCTGTCGTGGCCGTGCGGGCCACCGACTCGACATAGCTCCTGGGCTCTGCAGCAAAAGAGAAGGGGAGATGGATGAGGCCACAGCTCACACGGGAAGGGAGCCACACCCTTCCAGTATCCCCATTTCAGCCAGTGAAGGTGCCTGAGCTGAGCTCCTCCAGCTGCACATTTGCTCCATCCCTCTTCCCCCATCTCAGGGACTGTGCAAAAACACATCTAGCTCATCTGGACCTTTAGGTTGCTCCGAGGGATGCTGAAGATCCCAGCCAAGGCACAGGGAGAGGGGTCACGTCCAGCTCTTTGCCCAAGGGGACCAGAGCACACGGGACCATGGTCCCTTCCTGCCCCACAGCCCCTCCGCCCTGCTCTGAGTCAGCGTCCCTCCCCACCCAGGATGCCACACAGCACACGTCGTGCTCCCTGCTCATCCCCAGCCCCTAAAAATAGAGCCAGTGACTCTGCCCAGCCTGCGCTGACTCACGTCGGACTGACGACGATGCCCCGTGGTCCCTGCCCTGCACGGCCCACCTCTGCCAGCCATATCCAGCAGCAGTCCATGGAGCAGCTCCAGCTATTTCCACTGCAGTATCCAACACCCTCGCTCCCAGCCCGGCGTGAAACTGGAGCCCACAAGCATGACCAAGAAAAGCAATTTTCCTTTGGAGCCGCCGAGCTGTCCCGTGCCAGGAGCAGCAGGCTGGGCTGGCCATCACCACCCACAGCAGCCGTCAGACCCAGCCCTCCTTCCTCCCCTTCCCCTCTGCCTCCTGCTCCATCCAGGCTGGTCCCTGTCCCTATGAAAGCCCCCGCAGCCCCCAGTCCTCCCCAAAAGCCGCACCGGAGGAAGAGGCAGCAGCTTCAGCCCCTTCCCGCCATGCCCCCGCAGCCAGGTCACACCTCGCTGGCATGTGCCACCGACTGCCTCCGTATTGGGGCACAACACCCTAAGCAAGACCTGCTGGCACCAGACGCTGTGGGCCAAGCATCCTTGCAGGTCCCCGGCTCCAGGCTGGCCATGCCTGAGGCAGCTCCGCGGTAGTAATTAGCAAGACAAACATTATTATTATTATTATTACTACTATTAGTCATAACAGCCGGGCTCTGGCTAAGCCTGCCGGCAAGCCGGCCTGCTCGCAGGCAGCAATGCCAATGCCCAGCTCCATGTTCAGTGCCGGACCAGTGGGATGCAAGGAATAAGATTGTCATGGGTCCCCCTCCTTCCCACGCAGCATCTCTGTGCCCCATCTGGCTGTGGACAGGGGAGGAGGAGTCCATCCCTTGGGCTGATCTCCCTGCCCAGCCCTGCTCAACCACCTCAGGAAAGATCTGAGCCAGAACCAGACTGAGGACCTGAACATGGGCTGGGTACCAGCATCTGAGGCAGGACACGAGGCTCTGAGTGACAGGGACAAGGCACTGCCCAGGAGGACGCTCAGGGCAGCTGCGAGAAACTCATCGCTGCTTCGGTAATTAAATTAATTTCACAGCTACTCACTTGTCCCCCCCAGCTCCCCACCCCAGACTAAAATTAGCCAGACAGTACATGTGAGTCAGCCTGCAAGAGGTTAAGACCAAACGGCTGTGAAAATGCCAGCCTCTCCTGCAAAGGTGGGGGCTGAGGCAAGGCAGGAGCCGGGGGCTCGGGGAGGGGGGACAGCACACGTGTGCCGCAGTGAGGTGTGCGACCGTGCGCACCAGCCAAGCCCTTTGGTTCAATATGGGGGAAAAAAAGAAGACAGAAAAAAAACTTAGGAGGTTTCAGGCAGGATTTTTTTAGGCTGAAAAATCCGATCTTGCCTCCTGGTGTTTTCTTGGAAGAGGCTCCAGAGATGGGAAGATGGTGGGAGAACAGAGAGGCCGTGAGTCACCAGGGAGGTGGGCAGTCATTAGGGAATCCCGAATCCAAGCAGGGCTACGCTCCGGCCAGAAATCCCCAGTACTGCGACCGTGCCAGGCTGTTTTAAAGCGTCGTCAGAGCTGGCAGCCAGGCTCTGAGCTCTGGCACTGCCAAAGCATCCCCCGGCCCCAGGCACAGCCTGGCCACGCAGGCTGGGATCTGCTGAGCAGAGCCCGGGGAGACAGGGATCCTCATGGGGTGTGCGGCTGGGTGCAGAGGGTGCCAAGACAAAGCTTTGCCAAGCCAAAACACCAGTCCCTGCTCAGGACTGCAGACTCAAGCCCCTAAAAACCATCACGTTATCCCAGAGGATGAAGCAGGGCAGGAGGCTGGTGGTGGCTACTCAGTCCAGCCAGCACAGGGTCACCGGACACCCTCGCTCCGGGTCAACCACTATGCCAGCAGCTGGAGTGCCACAGGAACAGAGCAGCAGCGCAGCTTGAGCTCCTGAGGATTTGGTGGGAAGGGGCAACGATGGGTTTTTGGAGGCTTAAAGCTAGACAGAAACGGTAAAGCTGTGGGGGACTTAGGAGGGAAAAGCCTGGTTTTATCCTGGCTTTTCTTCCTTTAATGTACCTAAGAAGCTATCGCTGAAAAATCAGCTCTGGAAGCAGAACAGTTTCTGTGTTGTTTTCTCCAAGCAAATACCTTCTCTAATATTACACAGTGTTCAGGTTTGGGTTATGTGCATTTTGAGGAACTGCCAGGGAGAAATGCTGACGGCTCCCAGGGCCACAGGAAGCATCGGAAACTCACTGAGAAGAGACATCCTTTCCTCAAAACCCATCCTGAACACACAGTTCCCCATCCTGTCCCCGAGGGCCGAAAGTTTCATTAAAGAAAGCAAAACCACCCAACAACGATCAGACAGCAGGCAGCACCCAGGGGAATCGCAGCCGCTCCCAAAGCCTTCGTCCCCCCAGAAGACATTCCACCCCAGAGCCCACATTGCCCCCACCATCAGCAGAGCCGCACCCCAGCTGCCGTCCCAGCTCAGCCCCGTCCTCGGCATCCCAGGAGAGGTGCAGCCCAGGGATGGGAGAGGTGGGGGGAATTTGGGCAGCCTCCCAGCCCATGGAGGATGCGCACCGGCTGCCGGCGCTGTGCCTCTGCCCGGCCGGCCGAGCCTGCAGCACGCCAGTGGCTTCTGCGCCTGCTGACCTTTTGTGCTGCACTTTGGTTTATTTTCACTCCGAACAGCAGCAGCAAAGCCAGAAGGGGGGGAGCAGGAGCCCAAAACCAGGGCTGCTGCTCCCAGCGCCCTGCCAGACTCATCCAAAGCTAGCCACGGCACGCCAGCATCCCCAGCGCGCCGCCAGCAAGGATGCCACACACCGACCAAGAGCTCTCAGCCCCCACGGATGATTGCCACCCAACGTGACAGACCTCCAGGTCCAATTTGGACATCAGGGAATACAACCACGACACCAGGCACGATGTTCCCTTCCTTGGAAGGGAGCGGGATGGGCAAGACTCAGGCTCCTACATCCCTGGAGGCCAGTGCAAGGGAAGGCTGCTGGCACAGACAGCCAGAGCCTGCTCTGAGCAACAGTGGAGATGAGCGGGGAAGAGAGAGACAGAGAAAGAAAAGCCTTTCTTACCTTCTTCAGAGTCACCGCCCGCCTCCCCTTCTAGCTCTGAGAGATGGAGGGGCAGGGGAGCAATGGGAGCAGGGAGAGGAGGAAGAAGGGAGGTGCGAGACAGAAAGGAAGAGAAATCCGAGTTAAGCAGCTTTGCCTTGCTTAGGCAGGGGCACACAGAGCGCAAAGGACAGCCCCACAGCTCCCCGACACTGCGCCCCAAACCGGGCCTCTGGCCTCGGACCCCCCCAGGGTCCGCCTGGGCATCCCAGAGATGATGTCCAAACCCCAAGAGCCTGGTTTCAGGTAGGGAACAGTGGGGAGCCACCACAAAGCGCTGCTCTGGGAAACTCAGCAAGCATCAAAAAAGCAACAGCTCGCCCTTGGGGGCAGAGCAAGAAGGGTCCCACTGGGTGGGCTCAGCCAGGCCATCACCCCCTGGGCTCAGCCGGGTTTTGGGGAGGTTACATTCAGCCCTGGGATGGCCCAGGAAGAGGCCCTGGGTGCTGGGGAGCAGCGAGGTCTGGCTTGGCATGCTGCTCTGGGATGTGTCCCCAGGACAGCGGGGCCTTTGCACCCAAAGAGAGCTCTCCAGTATGGAGAGGGCTCTGGATACTGTTCCAGCTGACAGGCTCAGCTCCAGGATAGCAAACCCTCTCCGATTGTGCTGGGGAGGAGCAGGGATGGAGGGGGCGAGGGAGGGAGAAGTATGGTGCTGGGGAGGCGGCAGGACCCCGGGGTTTTCCAGCCTCCACCACCAGAAACCCTGCTGGGCTGAGCCCCCCAGGACAGCACCAACATCCCCCAAGCCTCACACAGTCCCAGAGTCCTCATGGGAGGTGACAAAAACCCCAGGGCCACCTGGCCCCAAAACGTCCTCCCAAAAAGGGAGGCAGAAGTGCCTTCTCCAGCCAGGGGACCCTTACAGGGGTACCTTCATGGATGCTCCCACAAAAAACCACCTGCAGTCCCCATGCCAGCACTCACCTCCCACTGGGTGCAGCAGGATCTCAGCCGGGTTGTGGGGTTTCAGCCCCAGTGCTGAGAGCGGGGTCTTGGCCAGGCCAGGGGGAGAACGCACTGTTGGCACAGGGGGAAACCAGAGCGTTAATGGAGAAGTAGGAGGCAAAGCTTCAGAAAGGCTGGAGCTGTTGCTACCCAGGAGTTCAGAGCCCCCATGATCCATCCCGCCCACCAGCTGCACTGGGGGGCTACTAGGAAGAGAAGATGCCCTTATATGAAGCAATGCCCCAGGGAAGGGCATCCATCCCCCTCTCCATGTGGGGAAGGGCACAGGGCAGGAGGTGCCCGGGAACAAGCACCATCGCAGCACTGGTGGAACGGAGAAATGGGACAATTCCCACCAGGTCATGCCCAGACCCCCATGTCCCAGTAGCATCTCCACGAGGGAGTGGTCCCACCATAGGCATGAAGCCTCTTTCACTGTCCCTCTGTGAGCAGCTACCCCTCAACCCAGCTCTCCCAAACCTTAATCCCCCTCTGCCGATTTCCAGGTCTGACTGAGCTGGGACTGGGCTGTCCCAGAGCAGCTCATCACGCCCACGAAAGGGGCAGTGGGACTGCCAAAAAAACCCCACCTTCCAGACCAGCTCGATGGGTGGATGAGGATGTTCACACAGAGCATGTTCCCCGAGGTGTGGCAACGCACACACGAGGTCTGCACCCCTGTGCCCATACGTACATACCAGGAGGAGCTGCGGATGTATGTATGGCTATGGTATGGATGCACCAGCAGTGCGGGGTGGCAGGGCTTCACACGGCAGAGCAGACCTCCCGAGCTGACAGCACCTCCCCTCCCCTCCTGCCCCCCAAGTTTGATCCATCTCCATGATGCCGCATGTCCCCAGGGGAGACCTCCAGGTCTCATCTCCAGCCAGAGGGACGGGAGGGCACATCCCTCCATCAGCACTTGAATGTCCCTGACTGGTGGCATGGGCACAGAGCCCGCAGCGAGGCCGGGAGGCGGCGGGTGGTGGGTGTTCTGGAGGAAAGCCAGACCCTCGCTCAGAGGCTGGGTCCCCCCAGCAGCCTGGGGCTGAAGCAGCCAAGCAGCCGAATCCCTGGGAAACCAAGAGGGCAGCATCTTCCCCG
>Ga0181612_113507_pt1 | contig 13012 bp, 12 predicted proteins | sample HoacroProtozoa21_FD_119630 | JGI IMG/M metagenome (GOLD analysis project Ga0181612, IMG submission 119630) | Hoatzin crop microbial communities from Cojedes, Venezuel. Combined Assembly of Gp0051906, Gp0051904, Gp0051908
CCCCAGGAAGGGAAAAAAGAAAGGAAGGAAGGAAGGAAGGAAGGAAAAGATCTTTTGAAGCCCAACTTCAGTCCACACTGAAGCAAAGCTTGACAGCTCTCCTATCCCCTGTGGGTGAGCTGTAAATCCTACCGAAGTGTGCTGCTGGCCCACCATGATGCAAGAGCTGTAAGGATGCAGTCCGCAGCAGGCTGAGCCTTCGACCTGCTTCTCCTGTGTCCAAGCTGGCCTGTTACTGTGTGCATTGCTGCTGCTGCTGCAGAGATGTAAAAGCGGTGCCGGTCTCAGGCAGAGCCTGGTTTTGTATAGCACCTGTAACGCTAAAGAAAGTGCAGGGCAGGTAGGTGCAACACCTACCAAATGAATTCTCAAGGGGTGGGGGGTTTTTAGACCTTTATTGTCCTACCAGAACAAGTCAGCCACTGACACCTCAGAGCAGGCTTTATAGGGTGAGGCTCTGCTATGTTTCCATTTGGTCTGATGAGGACCAGGGAATGCACTATTCTGCACCCAGTTTGCATCCTTTATCACCAGTCCAGAGAACCACCGAGGCTCTCAGGCAACTAAAAGTCTCTTATGCTTCTCCAGAAGCAGCTCTCCTTTAGACACCCTTTTGCTCTGTCCTCCTTGTCTCCAATTCTCTCACCCACAACTGCAGCTTCACACCAGGCAAGTGAATCAGAAATGCCAGTGCCACATGAGAAGCGGTGTCCCTGCCAGGCAGATGAATGCTATGAATGGGCAGCATTTTATGGCTCCCCTTGGAGTGATATCTGTTCACACCAGACAAAGAGGTTGTTCTTTCCACCAGAACGGATAGATGGATTTCAGGTGAAGCCAACCAGACAGTTCTCCTGCCAGCTCTCACTTCAGCTGTGCAGTCACTTGCAGACATCTGACATGATCCCACATACTGGGGCTTTTAAAGTTTCCCCTGGTATCAACTGGGACTGATTAATGTCTAAGGCTCATGAGGACACCCACCATGACTGTGCACCAGAGCAAGGCCAAGCCACCACTGTCCATTACGTGGGGACAATCACTGGGACATCTGTAGGCAATGCTGAAGGACCTCAGCAGCTTAGGAGAACAGCTCCATTTGCAGGGATACTGCATTGCCATCTGCGTGAGCAGACGCATCTGGGTCAGGGCTCCAAGATAATAGTTTGTCCCTACACAGCCAGTTGCTGGACCTGCTACACATTGATATTTCTATACAAATAGACTTGGAAGCTGCTCACTTCAGCATTTAGCTGGAGGAAATCCCCGCCACGAGCCCACCGGGATCAGGGGAATCAAAGTGTTACTAGTAAAGAGCCATTTCTCACCCTTCCAAATCCACACTCTAAACAGTAGGATGCAAGAGGGAGGATTTCTCATAAGCTGAGCTGCTCCAGCATGAAACGGCACATTTAGCACTTCTTTCATGACTTTCTTTTCACCACATTTCCTTCGTGCCCTCTCCCGAGCTCTGCTGATGGCGGCAGCAGCACACTGTCGCTGTTAGCAGACCCCTTCATCTTTAAGAGCAGAACTACTCAGTTCTGCCAAAGCAACCTCCACCCAGGGTGCTTGCACACACCTTCTCCTTGGCTGGTCCCCAGCAGCATGGCCACAATCATGCCTCTCCAACTTCGCTCTACAAATCACAGTGGCACCAGATTAAGCCTTTAGCTCTGTTATTTCTTGAGGTTTACTCATCACAAACGTTGACAGTAACGATCAGCTTTAAGTAACAAACCAGAAAACCAATTCCCTTCCATACATTCAATAAAATCCTGCTGCTTCCTTCAGAAGAAAACATGCTGCATCACTTTATTATACAGGCACAAGAGGAAATCACTCTCTGGATTTGGAAAGTCGATATTAATGGGCTCAGACTGCAACAGAGGGCATGTTCATTTTGCAATTGAGTTACTTTCTCTGATATGCTCTTGATTCTATTTTCCTGGCAAATTGTGATTGCTAATAACTTGCAATAACTTTGAGTTTACATTATGACTCAGAGAAGATTACCTTGGGCAGTAATGACATTCCCAAAGTGGAGGGTCTCTCCAGTGAAATATCTGGCATATGGAAGCAATTCAGAATTTACAGATTCAGATGAAACATACATATTACTGATGAAGAAACCATATTCTGATAAGATAATACTCAGCAGCGCAAGCCGACAGACATATTTCTTAAAAGGAAGAAACTGTGAAGCTCCTAACTGCCACGAGAAAGTCAGGCTTCACCCTGAGCTTACTGAAGCCAACAGAGTCCTTCAGGCTTCACTGGGGTTGAAGATCAAGTCTTCACCCTTTGTCGCAACAGGAACATGGTTTGGGTCAGCTCTCTTGGTCCCAGAACACTTTATCCTACAATAATATTCCAGCCTCCTGCTCATTATATACTAAAATCTGTTTATTTCCTCTACTATCTAACTCTCCCTCAGTGTCTCCCTTTGAAACACCCAGGGCAGCTGAAGTGGGAATTTTAATTTTATTGCTCTATTAGTCATTTTTTTTTTTTTTTCTTCCCCCTTAACACTGTTTACATAAAGCAGCCTTCCTCCCTGATCCCTCTGGTTTGTCTTTTGCTTCTCGGGCATTTCCTAGCTGCTGTGCTTGGGCCTCACCCCGTCATGTAAATCCAATTTAATTTGCACAGTTCTGCTTGACTGGGGCTGTTTTCTGATAAATTCAAGCTCCATGAAAAATTCCAACCAGGTAATACACTCAGAGACAGCAGCTCCTAATGCTAAGGATCTTCAAAACACACTTTAAGAGAAGGCAGGTGGCTTTTCAAGCTGATTGGCCTTTTGCTTCTAATATTGACTTTTAATTACAAACAGCTAAACCTTGCTTTTCTGTATGATCCATTGCTGTCTCAAAACTCATTTTGTCCTTGGGTTATTGACACAGTTGGAAAACTTACTATGTTTACTTTTTTGGAGAAAACAGTTTATTTTTCATGTATTAATTTTAAACCAAGACTGTGCTCATGACACAAGCCCTAATTCTTCTCTTCACTAGATTTTGGACATCTTCATCCCTATCCTTCATAGGGAGTTGTCTTCAGAAACCTCTAGTGCAGAGATGACAGCATGCAGGAAACAAAGATGAAGGATAAATTTTATTTTATGGTTTTACTACTTCTGCTTCTCAGTGGGTGAAATTTTGGGAATTCTCAACAGAGAATCTTTGCAAAAGGGGTATGGTTGAGTCTATAAGCCCCAGAACAACACCCTGAATTTGCACCAAGCAAGATCTGAACTGGGTGCCAATAGGAATACGGGAGCACCGTGCTCTGCCCAGCCTAACACGGGCTGGGAAACTGGAGTACAAAACTCCCTTTCTGCTATAAGTAGAGTCTGGGAGGCTTCAGAGCAGGGCCTGGGAACAGGGAAAGGCCCTTTGCTTCTTGCCTCTCCTTTCAGCGCAGCCTGGTGCCTCCCCACAAACCCCATTTCTGGCTGCGTGCTCAGCCCTGAGCGCAGGTTAGGCACTGCACGTGGCTCGCAACCACGGAGCAACCGCTGCTCCGCCTCGTCTCTGAACTGGGTTTGATCCCCTGTGAAATACCTCCAAAAATAGCAGCATTACACACCGCGGGTACAAGAGGCCAGCCTGAGGTTTGGGTGGCATTTAATCTACCCTCCTGTGAGGAAAAACACAACAAAAACATCCCCAAAAAATCCACAAAACAGAAGAGACCCAGCTTTTGTTCCACTTGGTCAATAAACCCTCAAAATACTGCTCTAACAGCTTTGCAAATAACTACAGGGTACTGCGACAGTTCAGGTGATTTATTGGCACTTAACATTATGAGGGTGACAGAAAGCACTGCAATAGTTAAGTACCACGGTCATGGCCATTATAAACATTTTTTTAAAGGGGTTTATTACAGAGCTGTAAAAGTCAGCTCTAGGCTAGGAGTTGGCATGTGCGTTCTCTCTACCTTTGAAGTATTTATTGATGTTAGAAGTTTGGGAGGGGAAAAAAAAAAATCAATTTGGAAACTATGTTTTCATCAGACTTTGAATGGCAAAGTGCAAAAGAGCAAGCAGATAAGAAAGGGGAGAAGGAAGAGAGGGAGCGGGTACCCTTGAGACAGATAATGTTCTGCAAATCATCTGCCAGGGAGATCTTCACCTTTTTCCGTCCACAAGTGACTCAAAAAGCAGTGGTTTCTACAAAGTTTCTCCATCTTCCAAAATATTTGCCCAGCCATTTCCATGCAGTTATTGGTGTGTAATTTACAGCTTTTCACCGCAGGGAAGGCAAGTCGCCCTGGGGTACGGCATGCCATTGAGCACTGCTGGGAAAGCTGCTGCTCTCTGCCTGGCTCCCAGCTTTCACTGGAGGAGGAGGGGTCTGTACCCAAGCAGCTCAGCCCTGCCAGGTTACACATTGGCAAGAGCAAGGGGTAAATCCCACCTGGCCTGGTTCTCCAGCCAGTGAGCTTCAGAGGTCTGGTCCAGGTGGGAAGGGCTGCTGTTCCATTCCTGCAAGTACTTGCCAAATGCAGGTACCTCTCAGATTTCAAATCCAGAAGGGACCATTGTAGGCTTCCTATACAAGTGAGGCCATTCCATTTCTTGGTTAAATGTTATCACAGGATTGCTCCTGCCCATCAGTTACCTGCACAGCATCACTGTACCATGACTAGAGCATCCCTGGGAAGACCTGTGCTCAGTGGTATCTTTAAAGCTGATTATAGAAAAGGGCTGCATAGAAAACACTTGCGAATGGGTTTACCACCCAGGACAACATCAAGGGAACATTAACTCCTCCATTAGCACTACCCAGGGTTGCACTCTGAGCATGTTGCAGCTCAGCATCCCGTTTTGACAGCTTGTGTGCCCACCTGCACTTGGTGCATCACTGAGCACCGTGTCCACAAAGCCCACTATGGAGAGACAAGAAGCTTTCTCTATTAATTGTCTCACTCATCCAGGACAAACCCTCACAATGCAACCGATTCAGATAGGCGAAAATGTGGAAGATTGGCTTGGAACATCTCAAACCAGACCAGTACAGTTTGGTGAAGATGAATCACGCCTTGCGCAGGCAGCACAGGAGAGGAGACACCCTGCTTTACACCAGCTGGCACCCCGACCTTACACCCTGGGAAGCTGACGCTATTTTTGTCTGCCCTTTTCACAGCCACATTCACCACTGAAATCCTCCCACATGCTGAATTACGGGCTGGATGGAGAAGTCCATCTTGCAGCAGATGTTTAAAAACATGTGGAAGTAAATTAGATAAACATTTCACATGTAGGAAAATGATAATAGCAAGAAGATTAAACCTGGATGTCCAAAGCCTAATTAACATCCCCACTGGTTAGCTGGGTGTGTTTTATCTTTAAAACAGTGACACCAGCTTCCTTTGTAACATGCATGAGTCCCAGGGGAAGCGATCAGAAATAACATATTGATGTTGTTAAGAATCATTTCTTATTATTATTACAAAGCTTGGGTGAATCAACCCAGTAAGACCAACACAAGCTCTGTGAATCAGTTAAGCTCTATTTTAAGGTCTTGAACAAGACTTTCATGGGACTGAGTGTAAAAACCTATGTAAAAGTGAGATGCAATTAAGGAATTTTGACAAGAGCATGTGATTGACCCAAAAAATCCATGCATCAAACTGTCAGCATCACCAAATGTGCATGCCTCAGATTTTCCAGTTCAGCAAGGTTATAAAACGTTAGGTTTCTTTATGTATTTAAAAGTGTGAGTTAAAATATAATTATAATATAAAAATGTTATAAAATAAAAAGCTTATATTTTATAAGCTCCCCACACTGGAAAGTTTGAGGCAAAATGATCTTCTCTATAGTGGTCTCCGTATTATGGTTCCAAGTTCCTCACACCTTGTAATATAATTAAGCGTCCTCCTGAACACTTTGTCACACTTCAATTTTTGCAGACCATCATGAGAAACGGCTGATCAGGCTTTGCTCCCTCCAACCATCCCAACACTCGGTGACTTAAAAATACATCGCTCCGAGAGCAAGCATGAGAAGTGAGCCCTAGGGGTAGCTTTGGCTCTATAAACTAACTGTACAGAGAAAGAGAGAAGGGACAAAAATGTTTTCTTCCCAGATGCAAATGTGCAGGCAGGTGCCAAAGGCTTCTAACTACATGACTTTATTTGGCCTGGTGACAAAATAAACCCCTGCATAGGAAGATACAGTAGTTCTAAGCAATAGGTTAGGGGTGTCAGTTTAAGCAAGAACTAAATAAGTTCTTTATCAGAGGGAACAGCATTAATATATATATTCTTTAATAAAACATCGGCCCTGAGGTCATGTGTCTGAACTGTTTTATTTTTCTTATGTTCTAACAGTGCTTTCAGATGTTCATATCCTGCAGCTGCAGTTCCCATGTAAGCATGATCCATGCTGCCAATCCTGTGGCAAAGGGATATTAGCACCTCATGGCCACTTGTTGCAAATTGGCTATTCTTTGGCTCAGACTTGTGTATCTTTGAACATCTGGGCTGAAGAGGTTAGTGAAATGAATCAGAGGGAAGCTCCTGACAATGACAGGAAGTGCTGGACATTGTAGAGATTCTTCAGCTGGTTGATTGACAGAATGCAAGAAGTGGGCATGTCAAAAATCTCTCCAGTTATGAGCCTAGGGCTTGACTAAAGAAGCGTAGAGGATGTTTGGAGTATGGATTAGATTACTTTAGCATAAGGACAACCCATCCTCCCTATCTGTAGTCTTTCTCTTCCTGGTTGTGTAGGCTGAATTATCCAAGCAGAGCAGAGTTTTCTCTCAGGACTCACGGTCTACAGTTGTGATGAAATCAGGTCTTGAATCCTCAGGGACTGTATTGGCCATGATGTTGACCTCAGAACCAAGGGATGAATTGGAGAAAAGGACAGAGAGGTTGCACTGTCCTGCCCAGACAAGGAAGAGACTAAATGGGTCTGACTGTGTGGGCCAGGAATGTGTCCCACCCTGGTTCCCAGCTAAAACCCTGTATGCGTGCTGACTCCATGCCATTCCTCCATAGGGTTGTGTTTTCTTTGTAAGGAGATCCAGGAAGGTGGTCAAAGAAGAGCTACAAGAGGCTCCATTATGCCCCAGCTTCTGGATGATGTCCTGTGCTGTGCATTGGCTGTATCCCTTCTTGATTCAGCTGCAAGTGATCCCAAGATAGGAGGGACTATAAGGGTAAAGACCATCCCCATTGCATCTCTAGGGAAAACTCAGAGAGGCTGGACACAACACTGCTAACCCAGCTGCAGGTGGCTGGGCTAAACTGGGTGGACCATGACAGATTTGGATCCATAAAAATAACGTGCAGCGTGTCCAGGGCTGACTCTTAGGTGTTAGGGAGGGCCATAACTAGTGATATTCAGATTTTGGAAGACTGAGTGGAACGTTCCAGTTCTTCCCAAAATATACAGTGGAAATATTTGGGCTCAGAGAGAATGACTACAGCCAGGGCAGCAAGAGAAACAGCAGCGAGTCCTAGTGCTGGCAGTGCTAGAGACATGGAGAGCTGACTCAGAAAGCAAATTATCTTTCATGGTGCTGATCGTAATGTCCTCGCCTGGCCTTTCTTAATGCATTTCACTAGCGTAGTGAAAGACAAACCCCCAGCTATGGGTCAAGCCAAAGAGAATAGGCTTGAACCTGGGCAACTGGCAACGGAAGAATTTCTCCAGACACTTACTGTGGGCCAGAGGTGAGCTGACCTGTGATTATTATTGCAGGCCAGGAGGTGTGGTGTGCTTGGCAGCTGCTGTTTCCATCTGCTTGCATGGGCTGGATGGGGAAACCAAAGAGGCAAATTCATCCAGGCCACTGTCTCCAGCTACTCATGGGCTTGTCGAGGATGATTGCCTTCTGAGCAAATGAAGCTCCCAGTGGGATGGTCTTTCGTGGTTCTTTGTCCCTTTGCACAAGAGGTCACCGTTTATCAATAAAGGATTTCTCACAAGGACATTACAGCACCAAGAATCACAGGACAGAAATGTTTCTTTTTCCTTGTCTGCTTATTTTGTTTCACCCAAACCATCATATGGAGTTTCTCAGTGTTTTGTTCGAAAACTTGGACAGAAGACAGCAAACTGCTTCCAGGCTGGGCTGTATTTGACTACGCACATCTGCAGAGTCTATGCACGTTTCAGGTGTCACCATAAAACAATTAGCTGCTAAAAATCAAAATTTTACTCCAGTTAAACTAAAAAAAAGATTACAACTGGCATCCCACCAAGGTGCCACCAAGTTCCTGAGCCCACCAGAGCACTGAAGCAGACATCAACACGTATAAGACCAGTGGCATGAGACTACACGAGTTATTCCTTCAGTTTGTGGGAATCTAATCCAGACATCAGCCAGAAGATGAGCTTCCCTTTTCTTTTTGGCCTTTCCCATACCTAAATACGGGATAGCAAGAGGAATTTCAGACAACTTCTTACAAAGGGAACACTGTGCTTTGGGGCATGTCTCACAGTACCACCCTTCTCATCAAACCAGGCAATCAGCTGAAGCAGGCCCAGAGTTGATTTTAGGGCCATGACTCCAAATTCCCTTCCCACAACAACCAGTCATACAAGGAAAAACAGATTCAGCACGTGTCCAGGGAGCACACCCGAGTCCCACTGTGTGGGCATCACCATGGGCTTACTCCAAAGAGAAGTGGTGGTGATGTTATTTATAAAACATGCACTGACTCTTCCCCACCCTCACTGTTCAATTTTACTATTTTTGATCATCAGGCAGGAAAGCATAAATAAAATCTGCTTAATGTCATGGTCATTTTTCAAGAAGGAAGTGACACTGGTTGACACCCAGCATTAATTTGACATGGGGTAATAAAATCATTTGATTCTGCTAGCAGAACTTTATAGGAATTAACCAGCCTTAAGATTTATGGATAACATATTGCTCTCACTGTAAAGGCTGGTATAAAAAAAAAAAAAAAAGGACCATCATCATTACTTATTGTAAAGGGATTTTTTGACTATGGAAACAGACACTTAGGAAACCTTTTCTTTTCTGTACCACCACACCACAGCCCAACCCACCCCCCCAGGCTTTAATTTAAAAAAAATGGCAAAGAAATGTATTTTAGGGGAAGCAGATGTTGCAAAAGGCATAGAGAAATGGACGGTTTTTCAGTGATGTGTGAACTTTGCTCCCAAATACAGAATGAGCACATGTGCTACTGACACAGAGATGGTGGCCATAGTTCAAGTCTCAAAGGGTTTGTTATTGTCTGATTATCCAATGAAACCTGAGGTGCTCATGGAGGCCTTTGGGCCTGATGAACACCTTCAGCCAGGCCAGGGTGAAGGACAGACTGAAAAGGCTGCAGCCTGCTTGCCATAGCCACACACCTTAATCCAGCCTCACTCTTAGCTCCCACCCTAGGCAATGGTGGTGGAAGACACTGAGCACCAGAAGGGGACAGGTACTTGGACATCAACCAAAGGCCAGTGAAGGCCTCTTGGATGATGATTGCATCCTCCGGGTCCCGCTCAGCAGAGCTTAACTAGCACACGCAGTATCACTTCAGTGAAGTGAACCATTTCTATGCATTAAGACTTTCTCCCCAAGTACGAGCTTGCAGCTCACGCTCCAAATAGTAGGCGTATTAGAATAACAAACGCGGTTGTGTGTGTGAAGGGGGAGCACGCACTGAGAGGAACTCTGCCAAGTAGAAGCCATATACGTTTTTCCTTGCGGCAGGCTCCAGCCCTGGATGGCAGAGGAGCTGGGCTGTGCTATCCCCCACCCTCCTGCTGGCCACCATGGAGAAATTATCCCTCCAGCTGGGGGGAAAACGGAGGATGGCCGGAAGCACGGGGAGATCCTTATCATGCTCCAGTCAATGACAACACATCAACCAGCATGCCTGACATACTATATCCCCTGCTTGAGATGAGCCAACTGACCCCAGCCTGTGCTCACAGCCTCCGCCAGCTCCCCTGACCATGTCACCCCACACAGAGGCCAGCACCTTCCACCACTGCCTCACTCCTCCACGCTCAGCCGCTGTCTTGCCCAAACACTCAGCCTTCACGCCCGTTTTCCCAGTGCTATTTAAAATGGTGCAGGGAGATCTTCCCAGCACCTCCAGACAGGAAACAAACCTGGATGTTTCTGTGACCAGTCTTGCCAAGAGGCCACCAGAGTACTAATGATCAGCAGATGAATGACGATGTTAGAGTAAGAGTCCCTGGGAAGGGATGAGCTGCTAGAAAAGGACAGCAGAACCCAGGACAGCCATCCTCAGTCCTTTGTGTCAGGCCCCACTGGCAGATGAACCCAGCTGTGAGCCATCTTCAGCACAAGGAGCACAACAACCAGTGCATCCAAGTTTGATTGCTATAGCACCTGGACTAATAAGGTGAGAATGGACACATTATTATGGGCATAGCTGTGCATTAACAGGATCAGGTGTCTTCTGGCGTACATCTCATCACCTTGGAGCAAGGTGGAGCCAGTCCTGATGTGCAGATGGAGCCGAAAGCTTGTTGCTGTTCTCACATCTGCATTGCCTCTGCAACGCCTCACAGCCTCAGCCAAAATTCCTGCACGAAACAACCCACAGCAAGAGGGCCTCTGCACCGAGGAGATTTATATGCTCGACAGCAGGAGGTTTTGGGGAAGCAGATGTAGACAGGGAGGGTCATGCAAGGTCACATTGGAAATACATGGCAAAGGCAAGAACTTAGCCCAGTTGAACTAAATTCCCAATCAATGGCAAAACCACAAGACCATCCTTCCTCAGAAGAGTTTTTCCATGCCCTAACAAGCCTGGTGAGGAACTTAATGACATCTGCGTGCTCTTGCCTGAGCAAGGACCTCATGATTTGGCTGGACGCCATGAAAAGAGATGTCCAAAAGTTATGAAAATAAAGGTATTTATCTTCATTGTTAGAAACCGAGACTGAGCCTTTTATATCTCTCTCCTGGAGGATTAAGCTCACAGATTTACAAAGAACTGGTTGATTACCAAAATAAATACATTGCCATGCCAATTTATAGGACACAAATGTAGGAAACCTATCCAACCAAATCAGGCGAAGTGTAATTCATGTGAGAGCCCTCAGCATGTGCAAAGGGCACAGTGCATGTGGAACAAAGTACATAGGGAAAACATGCTAGAAACCTCTATCTGCGGGAACAATTCCCAGTGCAGCATACAATGGAGCTATAAAATAAATGGCTTGGCTCTCCACTGGAAGCAAAACCCAACTGTTCTCAATGAGAAGGAGGATCATGTATCTTTATAATGAGAATTCAGTCATTTTTAAATGTTGGCTTTGCTCATATCACCACCAAATCTGTCTGCAGAGTTGACAGGCTGCAGACTTCATTTGGATTTTTAACTGTGATTATACATGGCAGTGATGGATACCACAGGGTTTTCCGGGGCTTAGGGTTTAGGGCTGGCTTTTGTTTTTCAGTTGTTTGGGGCTTGGGATTGAGGGGGCTGTTGGGGTATTTTTAGTGTCACTGTCCAATGAGGCTTAAAGAGCTCTTTTCTCATTTTAATAGTTCTGATAATGCAGAGATGAAAGCAGACCCTGAACAAGTTCTTCTTTATATTGGCAAAGCCGCCCCTTCTGCAGTGAAGCCCAAGAGCAGTTTGTGCTTTCAGTGCTCAGTGAGATGGAGCAGAACATGTTTACTGAGGCTGAACATACCATTGCTCTCAGAGGTGTAAGCACCACCCTTTCCAGCAAAGGTAATCATCAGAGCACTAAAACATCTGCTCGCTCAGTAAAAACCCAACCTCACAGCCACCTTAACGTTCAGGAGCATGGCACATTAGGAGTTAAAAGAACCTTCCTCTCTGTTGTTTTTTACAAGGCAGAATCATTTTCTGTAACCAATAGCACATACAAGAGAGATGCATTTCAGATCAGCTCCTTTCACAGCCCAACCTGAACAAACAGTTGTGCATTTGAAAATGAGGTAGCCTTCAAGCAACCCTTAAACCCACATTTGGAAACTGTTCTTTCCCAGTCCAGCCATCCACCTCGGATTACAAGGCTACAGACAGGCAGAGCACTTCCATTGCGGTGGGTTGCAAAGCAAGAGATTATTGCAGCATAGCAATGTCCAAGGCTTTACAGGGTATTTGTAAATTTAAAACTCAGTGGCTTCAAATATTTTTCTCCTACTGTTAAGACTAAAGAGAATAAGTTTGTCTGCTTACTGCTGGGGAGATCGAGTAAATGTTATGATCCCTAAGGACCAGAGCCTGGTCTGCAATGAGAAAACCAAGTGGCATAATTTTGACTCCTATGAGGCTGTTCTCCACATATCCTGGGGACAGCATCCCCACATTTGTGACATGAGACATTTGGAAAACAGCAACTCACAGATCAGCCCGATTTGGGGCACTGTTAGGCAGACTGGAGTTTGGGCATGTGTGAGAAAACAGCGGTTGACTTGACTGTTGTTGCATTTGAGACAAGCTAAATGCATCCAAATCAGTGAACTGATGACATGCATCGAGTTCACAGCATGTTTTTTGCAAGTGGACACAAAGCAGCTTAGACAGCTGGTTCAGATTAGTTGCCAAGAAGAAATGTGCTCAACTGAGCTGATCTGGCACACCACGGGGCTGGGTCTCAGTGGAGGGGATCTCTCCTGTACTTCACAGCACCATGCAGTCCACAGTGCACCCACTTTGCACAGGAGCTGGATGACACCTTGGCCTCCAACCTACCATGACCTTCAGAGCAGCAGTGCATGGCCAGGTAGCACGAATGCAGCTCAGGAGCATCTAGACTCCACCACAGTCCTTGCAGTGATGGGAACACATGAAGATGCTGTTCGTTCTTCCTGCAGGGGTGGAAGGCTGGATGCAATGCTTCTGGACCCCCACCCCTGCAGTGAATATCATCCTGCCACTACATTGACAGAATATTTAAAGGAAAAAGGACAAGGCCAAACTCCAAAACAGACTAAAGCACCGATTCCCCAAAGGTAGCCCCAAAGCTCAGCAGCAGGACTGGTGCAGCAAAATTAACACTGCTGGGAAC
>Ga0181612_180007_pt1 | contig 13011 bp, 8 predicted proteins | sample HoacroProtozoa21_FD_119630 | JGI IMG/M metagenome (GOLD analysis project Ga0181612, IMG submission 119630) | Hoatzin crop microbial communities from Cojedes, Venezuel. Combined Assembly of Gp0051906, Gp0051904, Gp0051908
CCTCCCCGCTTTCTCCAGGGCACTGTTCCTTATTGCCCCCGCTGCTCGCCGCTCCCCTCTGGGCGGCTGGCTCCCGCCATCTCTGCTGGGCCTCAACAGGGGCGACAGGACAGCCGAGACAGGGCCCAGGCCGCGTCCGCGCTGCCTGGCCTCCCCCGCTGCCAGTGGGGACCAGTCCCTTCTGCTGGGGAGGTGACGTTCGGCTGGAGCAGCTGCAGCCTGGTGCTGCCCGCCCGGCTCCACCTGTCCCGGCAGCTGCTGGCTCCCCTGCCCCGCTGCCGCCCGACCAGCCCCCGGCCTGGCCACTGCCCCGGTGCCGGCGGGCCCCGCTGCCCCTCATGCAGCTGCCCCGTCACAGGCTGGAGGGACGGCAGCTGTGAGATGCGACACCCCGGGCCGGGGGAGTGTTGCCGCTTTTGAGGGAGAAAGGCCAAATTTGGGGGCTTTCCCGCCCTGCCCAACAGTAGTATTGAGTGCCGTCCTCCTGCCATCCTCCTCCTCACCCCCGGCCCTTCCTGCAACGAGTAGCGCTGGATTTTGGTATCTAAAGTAGCAATTGCGCTCCAGTGATGAAAAAACGCCGCCGGCCACCCCTGACAAAGGAGGGCCGGTGCATCCCCTGTAATGGCAGACACCCAGTTGCTACTGTACGTTACCAGACGATGAGTTTAGAGCTGTTCGCTCGCGAGACGGACGCGAGCGTCACACACCTCCCTTAGCTGAAAGCCTCTGGTTTGATTTGCGGTGCGCCATGCCCCGGCAGGACTAAGGGCCGCTGTCCTGAGGTGGCCCAAATCTCGCCACTTACAGCCCCCACGTCTTGCAGGATAGCGTGGGGAGCATGAGGGGCTCCAGCGCTGGGCTAATAAAACCCTAATCTAGCTGATCTGTCCCTAACCCGTGGGCTTTCTGTCGTTGGTACGTCCAGTCTCTGTTAGCAGGGGGTAAGTTTACGGGACGGTTTCACCTGGCGTTAGCAGTCACCGACAGCGCGTAGGTTTTGCTGGAGTAGGTGGTTAGATGTGCAGCCATCACGGCGAGGAGGTTCGCGCGAGAACGTGAGCTTTGCCCTCCCAGCCTCTCGTGCAGGGTTTCACACATTTCCAGGCTCATGGATTTTCACTTTGGTAACTGTGTGTGCATGCGTGTGTGTGCCTGCGCAAACATCACGGGCAGGGCTTCAGCCCCTTTGAAATGCGAAGCTGCCAAAAGCCATTTGGGTAGATGGGCTCTTTGCCTGATGCCTCCCGCGGTCTGAGGGAACCTTTGCTGGTCTCCATCAGTGCCCACAGGGAGAGTGGAGAGGTGTGATTTCAGGGCATATGTGGATCTGTTCATCCTGAGCAATGCATTTTAAGAGTTACAGCAAATAGTGTAAAAAAACCTACAGGTATTACATTAGACCAGCTGAACCTAATTTTATTTTTAAGTTTTATTCAGAAGCATCACATAGCAAGTAAACTTCAAAATCTAAGTTTAGTTACAAACTAGTTGTTTCTTATTTTTTTTTTCCAGTCCCCTTTTGCTTTCTTTTACGACCACATGAAACTTGAGAAGCCATCTAAAGCTAAATCATTTAGTGGAGTTGGGCAATTCCCAAGTGTCCAACAAGAAGGCCTGGTTTAGGCTGCGATGGCCACTGTCATTCCTGGTGATTTGTCAGAAGTAAGAGATACCCAGAAAGTCCCTTCAGGGAAACGTAAGCGTGGTGAAACCAAACCAAGAAAAAACTTTCCTTGCCAACTGTGTGACAAGGCCTTTAACAGTGTTGAGAAATTAAAGGTTCACTCATACTCTCACACAGGAGAGAGGCCCTACAAGTGCACACAACAAGACTGCACCAAGGCCTTTGTTTCTAAGTACAAATTACTAAGGTATTAAACTCTATTTATCTTTCAGATTATATTATCTATTTTATGTTGGCCGTGTTAAGCCGTGTAAAAGTATATATTTGTGTACACCTTCAGCTGATTGCAGAGAGGATGTGTTAATTAAAGTAGCCATTGGATTGTTTCTAGAATTCTAAATTACCTAAGTTTGCAAGCTAATGTCTTTGATTTTGTTTCTTAATTTGTTTTCTGCTTTTGTTTTCTGTTTGTTTGTTTGTTGTTTTGTTTTCTTTTTAAATGAGCGTAGAATTTTCATTTGTATAAGGAATTGTCACGAGAAAAAAGAATATGGACTGAAAATTTTTTGGCTATGGACTTTTACACGAGTACTTTCATACTTGCCCATATACCCCTGTTACAGTAGCTAAAACCCACCCAAACTAAAGTGTCGATTTAAGAGAAATGGCTCGCATTTTGCTATATTTAAATTTGTCAAACTGTCTTTGTAGTGTCATGCTTTCAGTTAAAAGGTTCTGTTGCAAAGCAGCCCTTAGTGTAGTATTTAGCTGCCATTAAAAAATGAGCACGTGTGTTTTTTGATCAAAATAATTACTTACAGAATATATCTGTGTTTAAAGGCATATGGCTACTCATTCTCCTGAGAAAACCCACAAGTGTAATTATTGTGAGAAAATGTTTCACCGAAAAGATCACCTAAAGAATCACCTACATACACACAATCCCAACAAAGAGGCCTTTAAGTGTGAAGAATGTGGAAAGAACTACAATACCAAGCTTGGGTTCAAACGTCACTTGGCTTTGCATGCCGCAACAAGCGGTGACCTCACCTGTAAGGTATGTTTGCAGACTTTTGAAAGCACAGGAGTGCTGCTGGAGCACCTAAAAACTCACGCAGGCAAGTCATCGGGTGGAGTGAAGGAGAAAAAACACCAGTGTGAACACTGTGATCGTCGGTTCTACACCCGAAAGGATGTCCGTAGACACATGGTAGTGCACACTGGAAGAAAGGACTTCCTCTGTCAGTACTGTGCACAGAGATTCGGGCGGAAGGATCACCTCACGCGCCACATGAAGAAAAGTCACAACCAAGAACTTTTGAAGGTCAAAACAGAGCCCATGGACCTTCTAGATCCCTTTACCTGCAATGTTTCTGTGCCTATTAAGGATGAGCTGCTTCCAGTGATGTCTTTACCTTCCAGTGAACTGACATCAAAGCCATTTACAAACACTTTGCAATTAAATCTCTACAACACTCAGATTCAGTCCATGCAGAGTTCTGCATCTGCACACCAAATGGTTGCCACGTCATTACCATTGGGAATGCCTTGTCCAATAGATATGGAGTCTGTCCACCCTTCTCACCAGCTATCGTTGAAATATCCGCTCGGTACTACCTCATACGCAATTTCTATGCCTGAAAAAGAACAGCCATTGAAAGGGGAAATCGAAAGTTACTTAATGGAGTTGCAAAGTGGTATGCCTTCTTCATCCCAGGATTCTCAAGCATCTTCGTCAAAACTAGGGCTGGATCCACAAGTAGGGCCACTAGATGATGGGTCTGGGGAGGTTTCCCTTTCCAAGGGCTCCGTTCCTATTAGCGAACCTCTAAACACCCCATCATTGGACTTTTCTCAGCTGTTCAACTTCATACCTGTAAATGGCCCTCCCTATAATCCTTCTGTTTCGGTGGGAAACCTCGGAATGAGTTACACGCAAGAGGAGGCACATTCTTCTATGACTCAGCTTCCGCCACAAACCCAGGATCCGCAAGATCCTAGCAATAGTATAGGTCTTGGGTCTCTGCACTCGTTGTCAGCAGCTTTCACAAGCAGTCTAAGCACAACCACCACCCTACCGCGATTTCATCAAGCTTTCCAGTAGGATGTACAAAGCTGGCTTGTTACTGTCTATTTGTAGAAATGCCTTAGGTGACCATTTTTAACTTAGTGCCTACTACAAGACATTATAAATTCTCTGCTTTTGTACAGTACCAATCTCATGAAGCCAGTAAGAAATTTAAATTAACTTTTTTAAAATGTTTTGAAAGTGTTTATTCTCAGCTGTGTTTACTTTGTTGTTTTTTTTTTTTAAAAAAACAGTCTCATTGTATTGTTTTCATTTTCACTGCCAATTGACGCATTTAAAATGTTCAGTAGAAAGTCATCCCAAGCAAACTCTCAACACTCATCCCTTTTTTTAAAACTTTTTCAACCATGCCAGCTATTCTGTTTTATTGATGTCAGTGGTAGGACGACCACTTTTACCTTTTAATATATATTAGTACTTGCAAAGCATCCAGTTAAAATACGTATCACAAAGGTTCCTGAAGATTTGGGAAAAACACTCTCCAGTCCCTTTCCAAACAGATCCTCTTCCCGGACGGTGACACATCTGATCTGTTCTGTAATGACAAATCTAAATTTTTTAAAATGAATATAGAATTCAGATTTTTCTGAAAGCTTGTGTGTGTATATATGGAAGTCCATATATACACATGTACATATATATAGCATTTTGACTTGTATTGAAGTCATTATAAAAGGTGTTAAGAATTTTGCCATTTTCTGGCTTAAATTTCTGTGGCCTGTTACGGATAACGGAAGAAAAAAATTTAGCGTAATTCTCTAAAATCATGGCTGAACAGAATTTCGACAGAGAATCTCTGCTTGCCTAAATGACAAATGTTTCAAGTTGAATTTGGAACTGTGTTGTTGTGCTTTCATGACTCTGGTAGAGGGAAACAGGCGAAATGAATGGCTGATCTTGAAATATAAAAGTGTTGTATTTAGTAATGCAGAATATTTTGTCGCAGTTTTTGTTTTAATTCTTAACTTGCTGTTTTTTTCTCTTTAGTAGCATAGAAAGAGTACTGCATAGGAATCTTCCAGTAGCGTGTTCACATTTGTAGGCATCAGTCTTCTCCCAGCTGCCACCGCCGAAGGGTGGATCGAGTCCAGCCAGAAAGTGTGTATCTATTTTCAGTTCAAAGCTAGCGTGCAGTCAGAGAGTGAATGTAAATTTGCAAATACCAGGTTTTGGTTTGGTTTTTTTTTTTTTTTATTGGAATGATCTTTTCAGTTGTGTTACATGGTGTGTTATGTCCTCCTAAGCAACAAGTTAGATGTTAATCACACTTTCTACACCTGGGTACTTGGTTAGGGACTTTTTGCCCGTTGCCAAGATTTAAAGACAGGACTCTTAGGAGTGAAGTAAAAGCATATTGCTTACACCACTTTTACCTAATGCAATATATTCTATTCCCCAACCCCTAATAACCAAAAGAGGAAAAAAAAAACAACACCCAACCCTGTGATGCATGAAAGCAAACTGTATTTGCTGTAATTCAACAATAACATTCTTTTCCTTGTCATTTTTGTACAAGGAATTAAAAAATAGAAATCACGTACATTAATATGTCTCAAACAATAATGAGGTTTCGTACAAGGTTTTAAGTGGTTAAACTAAATATACTTCACAGAAACAAAAGTTGCTCCCATTTAAGGAGCTCGTGCTCCGGATGTTTTATCAGTAGCTCCTACTTTTTTTTTAACTCTAGGAGCAATATGCAGGTGTAGTTTTACTATTTTATACATATGTGTATTTAAATTTTATTACTGAGAGATAACATTTTTATAATGTGTTTGTGTTCCAAAGGCATTAAAATAAGGATGTATTAATAAGGAAAATACCTTCTGAAATTCTGCAAACTACTCCTAGATTTTGGGTTTAGGAGCACGTTATCTCAAAGTGGGCTTTTAGCTCTGCTTCATGACTGCTTCCTCTGGTTTCTGTGAAACAGATTGCTCGCTTACTTAACATCTTCAGTTGAATGATTTGTTCAATATTGCTTTTTTTCTCGTCACCTTTCTAAAGGAAAGAAAAACATAGATGAACAGAGCACAAGGCGAATGCAACCGAATGTAACACTAGTTTAACTCAGCAACTGCAACACATTTAGGAAGAACTCGTGTTTATTCTCAATCTTTTAAATCGATCTCAGACGGAGATAAATGGGCTCGATTCGTCCAGTGGGCCGTGCGCCGCGTGGAGCCAAGCATCCGCAGCTCGCCCTGCGGCAGAGGAGAGCTGCGAGTGCTCAGCGTCCCTCTGGCGCACGCGTTTCCAATCCGCAGCGACTGTTTCCTCAGTCTCAGTTGCCAACTAAACTCGATTAACAAATGGAAACCCACCAGACACTTTGCCAACACCCATTTCTTAGCGCATAGCCAGACTCCTTACTACTGTGTTCGTGCCTTAGCTTCCTGAAAAGGGATTGACATTTCACTTTGGAGTTAGACGTACATTTCACTTGAGAAATAGGGACCTCAGACAAGATATTGAACCTCATTCGGGCAGGGTTTCTGTGGGTGGCTGCGCCGAGCGCGTTTGCCGCTGAGCTAGGATGTACGGTAACGTGGAAGCAGACTGACACCGTAAGCAATGCCACCGCCGCCGGAGCGCTTCTGAATGTCGCTTAGGCAGAGTCGATATTGGCCACTACTGAAACGTCAGTTTTTAAACCCTGTTTTCTCGATTTCACAAGGATTCTCGGCGGGAGGGGGGAGGGCTGGCTGATCATGCACCACTCTTTGTGCAACTTCTAGTAAGGTGTTTGGTTTGTTTTTTTTTTTAAATATATATATTTTTGTGTACTTGTTGCTTGTGCTTTATTTAGTAGTAAATTGTGGGATAGAGTGATTTATTGTTAATTTGGCAGTAGCGGTTTTTAAAAACCATATACTGACTGAAACATGAGCCAGAGCTGATTGCTTTATTAAGCTAATAATGAATGTTAAGAGTACATATTTTCAGGATCATTTGCCTAGTGAGCTAAACATGTATTATAGGCCAATATTTTTTAAAATAAAGCTTGGTCAACCTCTATGTTACACATATTACAAGATATAGCACTTTCAAAAAGAAAACCTAAACCTTTTAAGAAAATTTCTTACAGGTTATGCTTTTTATTATAAAACCTTATATTATAATTTGTTTCAAGTGCCATTAGATTACATATATGTAGGCCTTTGGTATAATGCTTTGTGTACAAAATGGTAGACATTGTAATTTTAAACAGGTACATTTTTACAGTGTTTTCTTATCAATTTGCTATATTGCACAGAACCAGTGTGTCTTTCGTAAGGGTTTTACAATGGTTTTTACTAGGTTTACATGTTTCAAACTACACTGTCTTCTGCTGCCATTTTGAATACCAGTCAAAAAAAGTTAGGAGTTTGTCCTCACCAGTTGCAAACTGTGTCCTCTGGAGTTCTGGATGGTAAACTATGGCAAAAACATTTAACATGCAGTATTTTAATACAGATTTTTTTTATCATTTCCTATCATCGCTATGCTGCTGTCTGGAGTTAACTTAGGGCCTGATCCTGCATCTGTAAAAGTCGAGGGGAGCAGGATTGCATCCTTGGTTGTCTGTCTCATACACTGGTTTAGCAGCTCATCCTGTATTCTTCTCAGTCTAGAGATAAGCCTCTGAAATAAATGTACTTCTCTGGTATGTAGTAAACCGTGTAGGCTTAGCTGCCCATCCTGCCTCCTCCCAGTGTACAGTTAAAACCACAGCCTGCTTAGCATCACGCTCAGCGTACCGGTAACGCCACAGTAGTCCAAAATGTGTTTGGATAGTCCCAAAGCTTTTATGCGAGAAGGGTGTCTTACTTTTGTTGGAAGGCAGTGTCTTTTGATAACAGTTATCTAGCCCTGGAAGTGACACAGAACTATTGCTAATCATATTAAACACTTTTCAGTATAAGCTTCAGTGGTACAGTTGAACCAGAGTGAATGTTTATCTCCTCAGAAACACTCCTGCAATATTGTTATATTGGATCATGCTGCTAATGTAACTTGGGATACAACTCCTCTCATGGTGCTACAAACCTCCCTGTCTCATTCAGATGTATTTTTACCCATAGAAAAAAAGGACTATACTAGACCTATAGTTGTATGATATATTTTTATACTGTGACTTAATTTGTCATTAATGAACTTTGTGCAACACCACAATGTATTCATAAGCACTTGCAAAAGTAAAATTTTGGACATGCAAATTTAAACGCTGACAAGCCCAGCTCTTGTTCACAAAAATAGGTGACTGCTAGTTAAAATTAAATGTGGGCTTTCTATATGGTGTGCAGTGAAGAACATACTATATATTACTAGAAGCCTCTGAATATAGACAAAAACTGGGAAGAGTATATTGGGGAATGATGACACAGCCAGACCTGACTCAGATTGCTGAAATTTTATTTTTAGCTAGTGGAAGAATTGTTTGGACTTTTGTGCTAAAATGTTTTAATGATAAAAGTTTTGAGTCAAAAATAGAGAAAAAAAAAAGAACACAGAAAACCCTGCATTCCAGACTGAATTTGTATATGTTTCTTGCATTTAAAATTTGCTATCCTGTGATATGGGAAATCGAGTTGCTTATCATGTATATGTACTTTAAAATGTATTCACAAACTACTGTTGTATTTGTATAAAATATAGACAAAAAGATTGCATATATATTTTTGTGTATAAGCTCTGTAAAATAGCAATCACATTATGAAGCTGCAGCAGAACTTCATTTTAAACATTCACATCCAAAGAAACAGACTATTTATTGTCCACATACCCTGATTCTAAAATATACCTTGCTGCTATTAAACAATAGTGCTGCAGCTTCTTGTGGCCTACAGTGTTATGTTTGCTGTACAAAAATATGTGAACTCCACAAAATATATCAATAAAATTACAGAATGGTTTTAGTTAATGAATAACTTACGCCTGGCATTTCAATAGATAAGCTTGATCTGCATGTTTGGGATTACAATGAGTAAGTAGGGAATACATCCAGTTTTGCTGGGTGTAGTTACTCTGGGTTTGCAAAGGTATAACTGTCTTTCTAATTTCTGACTGGTAAAATGTCAGCTTTTCAGAAAATCTTAAAGCAGAAGTATCTGCGTTTCGTGATTTCGCCAAGGAACAAAATGGATGGTGCTGCTGTGTCTGTGAGAAGACCGATCCGAACTGAAGGAAGTAACGGAGTTTGCCATCACATTGCACTTTGAAATGCTGAGAGACCCTGGAAGGTGAGTTTGGGGTTTCCGTAGCAGTGCCGCTCGTTTGGGAGGCGTAGGTGAGTGATTCTCCAGCACTTCAGATCCATGCACGTAGATTGGCACCTGCTAGACGCAGTATCTGGGTTGTCCCTCTGAAACATTCCCAGGAGCACCTCGGTAGCATTGATCCCGCAGACCTCGCAGGACTCTGCCGGGGACGCTGCCCAAGAAGTGCGGCTCTGGTGCACGGGGAGAAGAGGTGCTGCGCCGCCGGCCGAGCAGCCTGCAGGAAGGCAGCTGCTGCGGGAGGTTGCCTCGCTGCTGGCTCCACACAGTTGTTCCCTAACGTAGACTGTTTGCTAGGAAAGTAAAAGATTAGCATTTCACTTTTCATTGCTTTTTGGAACATGTTTTATTAACGTTCTCGGCATTGTGTTTTCCTGCTTTTGAGTTCCTTTCTTTTCCAAGTCTTGACTTTTTAGATTTCTTGCTGTAACCCAGCCTGAGGAATGATTGTTACAGAGAGTTTTCGCCTTCTCCGTACACAGACATTTTTCCTTTCTTGTGATCCCTACCCCTTTCCTCTCAGCTGACTTACCACTTCTGTGCCACAGGTTTCTAACTTGCGTAAGAGGGTTGGCCCTGTTGTATTGAGAGTCAGAAGCTCTATGGATGCACTACAATATGAAATACTCTGCAAAACCATTTATTCCCTCCCCTCGCCCTGCAAAAAGAAAACCACCCCATTGTCTCGCTGTCATAGCGGGTCTCGCCCGCCATTACTGAAGTAACGTGTCCTCCTTGCACACGGAGACACTCGAGAAACTCCGTCAGCCTCTGTAGTAAGTGGGACAGGGCTGCATGGATGTTACCTGTCTTCTCTCCAGAGATCTCTTGATGCCATCCCCCCAGAGCTGTCCTTGTTAAATTCAGAGCCACAGGCACCTTCCCTTCTCTCATTCCTGTAACCACCCCTTTCCAAAACTCGCGGAAGAAACTGCAGAAAAATGGTCCTTCAGTGTTCTCTATACCTGGTCTGGCTGTCCTCCTGAAGTGGAAGAGAAACACTGTTCTGGTTTCCCCCTTCGCTCTCCTTTTCCTTCCTATGCATAAGCGTGCCCTAGGATAAAAAGTGGTTTTTTTGACAGAGAAATCCAAAACTGTGATGCAGAGCTGCTGCTGGACCAGCAAGAACTGAGAAGCTACGTGCTGTTGGCTTCCCAGCTTTGCAAATCAAAACATTGTATTAAATCAGGTAGAAGTTAAAAGTTTTCCAGAGGGGCAGTTGTCGTAGCTGGCACAGCAAGGGTTGGTGATCACAAGCAGGCAGCAAGTAGGACAGCAAGATAAGCTCTATTACAAATTTAGTCTGTGCTTAAAAGTCTGAGAAGTGTATTGGAGGATTAACCGCTGGTTATCATTATGAGCTGGGGCCTTTAGCAAATAAACGGCAACGCTGTATTTCAGTGTTTTAAGCAGCAGTGGAGATAGTGGTGTTGAAAATGACAGACCCCAGCAGCAGCGTGATGTTGCAAGTTCCTGCTGGCATGCCATATCCCAGGTAGTTGGGTATAAACTTATCTACTCCTAATAAAGGTGTATCATCTTGCCCAGTGTTTTTATTTTCATATAAGCATCTTTATTTGTTGTAATGGTCTGTGAGTCCTCAAGAAATGAACATTATCAGAGAAATAAGGTTTTACAGAACATAGTTACCAGTTGTCTTCTTCAGTGTCATCATCATCCCACAACCTTGTCTCCTTCGGGGATGTTACTGTCATAAAATCACCAGCCACAAAGCTAGCTTGCCTCATAGCTGACGTCTCTTCAGTACCCTCTCAGCGGAGCACTCTGAAAACAGGACTGTAATAATGCACACTGTGGCTGGGCTGGAAATCATTTGAACTGGTCCTTGATAGTTTGCCCATGCCGCTGATTTTCACTGTTGCACTGAACTGCAGTGTACAAAGAAGAAGAATGGTTTCGTGTCATTTTCATATACAGCAGTCAGCTCTCTGTTTGATGTGTGAAATGATGCAGAGAACCTGAATAGTCACAGTCTCTGAAAATCAGTATATTGCTTAAACTTTTGTGTGTGTGTGTGTATGTCTGTGTGTGTGTTTATATATATGAGTGCATGTATGTGTGCATGGGAGGGTAGCAATCAAACCTGGAACAGTTGAGAATTAGTTTTATTTTGGTTTGATTTACTTCAAAAAGTGTAAGTCTGAAACATTTGTGTTTTACAAGTCTAAGATGAATCATGCAGTTTGAAAAGGTATCTCCTAGTTAACGCAGCATGTGGTTTCCCAGGCAAGCTGGACGAGTTTCTTCCAAATACTTGATTAATCTATGAGAGACAGCAATTTATCTGTGGGGCGCACAGGCTCCCACGAGGAAGGTGTTTGTCAGCTGTCCTTGTGTAGTATGAGATACAATTTCGGCAGAAAAGTTCTGTAGGCTGTGCCTCAGAAATTAAGCTTAACTCTGGCTTACTGCCTTTGCGTTAGATTGTTACACACGTGGCCACAGGTCAATCCTTAAGTTCCCTCACAACTCCTTACACTGAAAATGAAAACAAAATACAGGCTCTGTATAGTTAAGGGGCGTGCCATAAATGAGCAACATCTGAGCTCTAATGTAGGAATATCACATATCAAACATGTCAAACATTAATGACTAATTGCAGACTAAACTCCCAAACTCGCTGAGGTCTGTCCTCACTGAAAATTGTCTCCTCGTATTTTGCCAGTGTCTGGCTCCTTATGCCAGTACAGTATTACAGGATTGCCCCGTAGTTTATGTGCTCTTGTTCAGCTTAGGCATATTTTATTCAGCTGTATTTTTACAAGAAGCTTCTGCTTTTTCACTGAGGCAAACCTTGTAACAACGTACTTGAACAGTATGACCCATTTTAATCAGCCAGGTTTAATACGCTGTAACTTCGGGCAACCTCTGATAATCTGCCATGGCCCACCAGAGTGCCCAGGCCATTGTTTCAGAGCCACCAAATTTAGCTGATCCTCTTCCCCTCTGGAGATGGGGTGTTTGCAGGGACCCACGCGTTTCCTATGGTGGTGTCTTTAACACGAAGTCACAGAGCTGGGCATGATCTTTGGTCATGGGATTGTACGAGCTGCTGGGAGAGACTGACCCTTTTATACTTCAGTCCTGGGCATCAGCATTAAATCTGCTGTACCTGGAAAAGCAGCTGTCTCCAGGAGGTGGAATAGCACTACACCTGGGCCCTTTGCTGCCGGTGATTCATTTCTCTCATTAAAGCACTGGGGCTGTTTTCTAGTCCTTAAGCTACAAGTCTCAAATCCCACCATTACCTTTTGTCATTTCCCTGCGACTCAGCAAAGCCAGCTTTGCTGCAAAACCAGTGTTGGACAATTTGGCTGAAAGTATGGCAGGAGGTGCCTCCCACGTGAGAGCAGTAGACCTGCCAGGATAGGTTCCCGTCTTTGCCTGGCCAGAAAGTGTTGCTATGGGTGACATCCCTGTGTTTCACGCTTTATCATTTTCATCCCGAAGCTTAGATTCTCCTAGCTTGTTTCAAGGTGCTTTTTCGCAGTCGCGATGTTAATCCACAGCGGCAGGTCCCAGACTGTTATCCCTGTGTTACCACTCGTGGTCAGCGAGGCCCCGGTAACTTAGCTGTGAAACCTCACCTGCCGTGCCAGTGCCTCCAGTTACACCCTCGGTGTGTTCAGGTACGGAGAGCCTTTGCTTCCTGTTCTTAAATACGCAGAGTAACCTGACGGCGAAGCAGAAAAGCATCCAGCAGCTGTTTGGCAATGTGTGCTTGTAACTTCAGCTTATTATTTATAAAACAGGGTTTACCATTTCTAAGTATTTATTATGATAATGTCTCTGTTCCAAAGATCAGCTGGAAAATAGCATCACAGTTCTTGCACATGTATTTATTCTTTGCATTTGGGTTTACCTCTGACTGCTTTAATGAAAACTTGCTTGTATTTGCTATTCCAAGGTGTCATTTGTCTCACCAAAACTACCATACTCTGACAGGTGAACCTGATTCTTTTCTGGCTTGTGCTTGTGGTAGAAAAACGCTTATTAGAGTCCAGCAGAGGGCTACA
>Ga0181612_182689_pt1 | contig 13011 bp, 4 predicted proteins | sample HoacroProtozoa21_FD_119630 | JGI IMG/M metagenome (GOLD analysis project Ga0181612, IMG submission 119630) | Hoatzin crop microbial communities from Cojedes, Venezuel. Combined Assembly of Gp0051906, Gp0051904, Gp0051908
AAGAAGGTAGATTTTGATTAGATATAAGAAATAAATTCTTTAACATGAGGGTGGTGAGGCTCTGGAACAGGTTTCCCAGAGAAGTTGTGTGTGCACCCTCCCTGGAAGTGTTCAAGGCCAGTCTGGACGGGGCTTTGACACCCTCCTCTAGCAGAAGGTGTCCCTGTCCACAGCTGGGGGTTGGAACTAGATGATCTTTAAGGTCTCTTCCAAACTAAACTCTTCTAGGATATGTTATTATATGATTCTCTAATAAACCTGTGAAAAGTATCTCTGAAATACCACTGATATTCTATATGTTTCCATAAGTGAAAATGATAGTCTTCTTTAGTATCTGGGACTGAAATAAGAAAGCTAGTGTAGGAATAATTTCACTTTGGATTGTAGCAAACAAATCAACAAAATCAGATTCTGTACTTTGAAGCTGCACAAGCCCTAATCCTCTTCTAATTAGGGATAAAAGGCAAGCCAATAGACAATTCCTCTTTGCCCAGTTTGGGACCGCTGTTTTGCCTTTTGCATTTCAGATATTCTTAGTCTGGCTCCCTCTCCTTGTCTGCTTCTTTCAGTTTTCAGACTCCTGCTACTGAAAGCTGGGCAATTAAAAGGTGAGCTGTGTTGTGTTGTAGCACAGTAAAGCTTCAGCACGTCAAAGGAGTTCTGGAGTCTTTCGTGTGATCATTGTCCAATTTCTCTCACAAGTGTGGCATTGTGTATTTGGGGATACTGTTCCACAGTCCATCTCTTCTTCTAGGTTTATTTTAGTATCAGATCGTCATTAAGTGGGCTCCCTCTTACAAAGCACTGTTCTCAGAAGTAGCGATTATAATTCAGCATACAACGATGAACACAATTACCTTTAGGCTGATTTAAAAAAAGATGAAAAAAAAGAAAAAGAAAAAATACGAAATGTATTCGAACAAATAAAGTCTTTGTAGAAAGGTGAATTGGTAAAGGAACAGTTGTTAAAAAAAAAGGCACATTGATCTAAGCTTTAGACACAGTAAAAATATGCAAAAATATTAGTGGCTCAGATTCATGAATAAACAAAGACAGAGACAACAATTTATTGAATATTTTTAGGTCTAATACAATATTAGTAGGTAATACTGTTCAAAAGTCATCTGATGCTTTTGAAGGTGTAGAACAAGATGGGGACATATGTTTTTGAATGATTGGATCTGTATATGTCTGCAAGTGCCATTTTAAAGAAACTTCATGAATAGGGAATAAGTTGGATATTTCTATAGCCCAGTTATTAGGCTAAATTTCAAAATTTGGCATGGAAATGCTAGTACCTCTATTTCACAAGTGAGGAACAAAGATGTCGCGTATATGAGTTATCTACTCAAGCTTGCAGAGAAGTGTCTTTACACCAGATCAGTCCTCAGAGCACTGGATCACGTTTTCTCCTCTCCTAAGGGAGGTCAAACAGGGTGGAATTACACTTCGTTACTTATTTTCTTAAAGGGGAATATTCAAATTTCAAAATAGTTTAAAACTGTGTACAGTACTTTTTCTGCCCTATGCAGAAGTCTGGACTGCAGTCTGGGAATGACAAACTGTGTCTAGCAATACACAGCCCAGAAAATTCCCTGCTTGTAAATTTTGACTGTAGTCTTAAAAAATATCTGTCTGTCTACTTATTCAAACTCAGCCACTTTGGACTCAGCCGAACTTACATGGCACAAGGGCATGACTTACTCAGGAACATTCATTCAGTTGATGGACAGCAGGATACGTGCAGGAAAATTGAAGCTGATCTATAAGATCAGATTTCATATTCAACCCTATGCAAATAAATAAATAAAAATACCACAAAGTCCACCCACACCATGGGAGTCTTTTTTAAAGTGCCTAATCACTCATAATACCTTGTATTCCATATTATTCAGTCACTAGTGGCTTTCTTTTGGATTTAATAGAACTGTTTGAGTAAGTAAAGGGAAACTCCTATATGGCAAAACAAGACATTAGGCTCTCCACTTGCTGCAAAGTTATCTTGTAACAGAATTTTAATCAATTTCATTAAAACTGACGAAGACCTGGAAGCCCACAACATCTGTTCTGTAGGATCAGTCTTCTGTTATGTTTTGTTACTAACAACAGTCAGTATAATGTCAGCCCAAATGAGTGAGTGAAAGGGTGCTCCTGTAATTGCTGGAAGAAACCTACAGGAGTATTTTTGCCGTAGTTGAAGTACCAGAGTTCCAAAAATCCTGGAGATCAGGATCCACCAAGAATTTAATAGAGTTTCCCTCAGAAATGGCTGATAGTCCATCTGACCCACAGGTTTTTGAAGAACAGATCTCAATGAAATCTCATTTTTAAAATAAATTCAGTTTCATGAAAAAATCAGGCCTGCTCTATCCTGTTATTCTTTTATCTATTTTTCCATTCAAAGCAGAAAAACATGGTGCATTCTGTTTTGTAGAAATCTTAGGCTAGAAGTAGGGGGTGTCTGTTCCCGTTGTTTTTATGTTTCCTCATTTTTATTGGTAAATTATCAAGCAGGATGTTCCCCCCTCCTGGTTTTAAACAGCTTAAACTGATTGTATTTCCAAAAATACAGATGCCTATATCTTTTATAGGAGGAAAGTCATTAAATTTTGTAAATGTTAGGAAAAAAGAAACTGTGAATGATATTCTGGAAAGTGACGGCGTCATAAAATATGCACAATCTGGTCAAGTTCCAATTAAAAAAAATGTGTGAGCATAAACAACCTTTAAAAATAGCAATGTAAAATTTATGAGTGCAGAGTGAATTTGGAAGCTGTAGCCACGCCCAACCACATTATCGGTTCTCATCAGCCTGGTTTCTAATTCTGCATACATTTTACATTTGCTGACATTTTCATATACAAAGAAACTTTCTGCAGTTGACATGGAGAAGCATCAAGATCTGCACAGCACAGGAAAGGGATTCTGCAGTGGTGGAAGAACATTGTGCTGACACTTCCATCTTGATCTGGCAAACATTTCCTTTCACTTTTGTCACTTATTGCTGCTACATCGTCCAACAGTTTGGAAATCAGTTACATAGCACAGACCGTTATAGAGTGTTTAATTACACATGTTTAAATATCTAATGAAGGGCAGCTAGGGCAGTTATCTACTAGACCCAAGGCATTCTATCAACACATCTTCCTTGATTGGCTGCTCTTGTGAGCATTTTTTGAGGCAAAGGATTGTTAAGCTTTTAGGAGCGTGTGGATTTGTTTTTCAGATTTCGTAGACGTCATGAAAGTTCTCAACCACTTTGACTCAGATCCTGAAATTTATTTCTGTCACTATAATTAAATCTAACTGAAATTTGAACAGCTTTTCATTCTTAAAAACTTTGTCCAACTGCTCTGTTGCCCTAAAGGTCACTAAAGCATGCAGATTTCTACCTTACAAATACTTAGGTTTCTATGGCAGCTGAAGTTTTAATTCCAAGTGTCTGTGTGCGGTTAAGTGTTAACAATATTTCAATTGCCATTCATCAGCACGTTCCTGCATTACTGAGGTGTTCCAGAAAGTCTTTCCTATCCTAAAATGGGGGACACCAGGGCTATAAAAAACTGTACCTAGACAAAAATAAGCCGTCACTTAAATTCATTCATCCTAAAGTGGAGAGACTAAAGCTAAAGAAACATTTGAAATTTACGAGAAGCAGTCATTGGAAAATAATTGTTAGTCACTGAAGTGCGGAGTTGAATCCATGACCCTCCTTCCCAAATGAGTGCACTAACCACTAGACAGTGTTCCCCCTTATATTTAGATTCTAATGAAATATTAACAAATGTTATCAAAACTGTACTTCGTCACTTGAAAAGCTGGTTCTGCTCATCTTTCTTCTGAGAGATGTTTCAATGCTTTTGCCTGTTTCTCTACAAGTCTGTGTAAGTACAGTAACAACTGGACTAGTTTTAACTCTTTCTGATTTGTGAAAGAGAAGATTCAGGCCCTTAATTTAAGGCAGTCTGTCAGTGCCTAATGAAGGGAAGGGACTTAGTCATGGTGGAAAGGGGAGGGTGATCCCTCCCTTCTCCATGCATTTCCGTCCTCATTGTGTTATACAAGTCCCAGCAATATTTGGATGACCTTTGAACCTGAAGAAAGCCCCAAATACTTTTGTGCAAACAATTTGAGCAAGAATTTCTGTCTTCTGATGTTTCCCATGCAGTCAAGTATATGATGGCTGATAAAGAATGAACACATGTAAGAATACTTCATTTACATAAATATAAACATTAATCTTGTATGAAGAGGACGTTTCACAAAGCACTTTTTTTTTTTCTTGTAACTTTCAGTTTTATTGAAGCTAATTTGACATATTTCCTTGGTTTCTTGATTTAAGAGCAACATTAAAAAAAAGAATATTAACATCTTGGAATATGATCAAAATGAAATGAAGTTGCTGTTGGAAGTTGGTAGGATAGTAAAAAAGAGTCTGGTCAGAATTTCTATGATTCTATGATTTTACGATTCTGTGATTTCATGATTCTATGATTCTGTGATTCTAATTTCAGTTGGTACACAAGAGATGGTAATCAGAATTTGATTTGGACTACAAATCGTGATTGATTTCTTTCCAAACTGTCTCAGTTCCTCGTCTCTGAAGAAAAGTAAGCCAAAATATATTGATTTGTTAATTCAACACATGTTTATGAACGGTTTTGGCTAACCCAGTTTTTTATGTTCTGTCAAATCAGCTATTAATTAGAGAAATACTGGACTCTTCTCTCGTCAGATGAAGTCAGTACCTTCTTCACCTTTGCTATCCACAGTGGGTGAAAAAGACAAAGACAAAACCAAAGAGGCATTGACTGCAGAATAGAAGTTGTTCTTCAAAAGATGGAAGGTTATAGATTATATCTTCTCTGCTACATAGTTATGCCGCATCTTCACCTCCTGATCCTCCCTTATTTTTTGTTCCCATTTGCCTCATTACCTAAAATAAGGTTTTGTCTTTCTATCCACCTCTTCAGTGACAGAATAAAAAAAAAGAGAACACTGTTAACCAAAAGTTCTGTATTTATAACTAAATAAATGAAGACTGCAAAGAGAAAATGCTAGGTAATACTGCAGCTCTCGGTGGCACAATGTTTTGCTGCCTCCTTACTTGATGAGAGAAATCACATTTTGAAGAATACTTTCTACTCAAGACATTTTTCTTCCTATCCTCTTCATTCGCACCACCTGCTTCAGGAAATATATATTTTCCACATACTGCTCAAATGAACTAATCTATTTTCACTATGTGTCTTTTTTGGCAAAATATCTGCAGTATTTTCTTTCATAAAGACAAATTTTCTTATTTTGGCATTTTTCCCCTTCCTTTTTGTTTTTTATTAACAAAAAAATATGATCCCTTGTTTCCTCCTTACGAAAAAAGAAAAAAGGGGAAGAAAAAAAAGAAAAAAAACAGCAAGAGAAAGAGCAAAGAGAAAGTAAACAAAAAAGAGACCACATTAAAGCCTGGAGAAATTAAAAATTTTGGGCCAGAACCCCAACTATCATAAAATAGCATATCTTCATTGCAAATCTGTCTGTGAATACTTGATTTTTTAGGGTATTTTGCAATTATATTTCTGCACATGGCAGCATGAAGGAAAATGTTTTTGTAATTTGGACTGAAACTGCCAATACTGTGTCAGCTAGGAAGATGAATTATTCCATTCAGCTTCTACTGGAGGTGCTTAAGTAGAGCTAGGTTCAAGAGAGGTCCAGTTTCCCAGACAAAAGTACATTTCTTATCAATGCAGAAGCTATTTTGCAACAGGACTTCTTCTATAACTTCTCTATCAGTATGTGCACTTATCTCTCCATTTTTCCAGTGTTCTTAATTTTTTTTCTGAGAAAAAGTCCTTCCAGGTGAAGAATCTGTTGTAGCATTCAAGGTAGATATTAGTCTTTCTTTTTTTTATTATTTTGTTTTAATCCCCCTCCTTCCCCCAGGTTCTAGATGTCTTTTGGTCTCCTTTCTGCTGAGTCCTAATCTGAAGTGATAGAAGGACACCTTAGTTGTGTGACACTTGTCTGATTTTCAGCTCTTCCACACACTTTATGACTTTCATCTGAATATCTAAAACAAATTTACTAAAGTCAACAGTAAAGAGATATATCTGTGAGTTGATTATTTTATGCTGGGATGTTTTATATTTGGGGTTTTTTGGATTTGTTTGGGGTTTTTGTTTTTCTTTTTCTTTTTTTTTCTTTTTTATTCTTTTTTTTTTTTTTTTTCTTTAGCTATCCTTGTTCTGAAAAGGAAAACCAAGGCCTAGGTAGTCAAACTCTCTAGTCCTGTTTCATGCAGTTGTCCCAAAGGACAAAGGGATAGTGTCTGACTTACTCCAGCTACTGTGGTCTGTTTAACTCAATACCTCTCTGTGAATGTTTCAAAATCTCTAGAACTCATGTCAGGGATTAAAAGACCTCTATGTGATGTCCTGAGTTATCCTATTTCTTTCTTAGTAATCTGTGCATATTTGATATTTATGTTCAAAGGCTGATCCTTGATATCCTCTGAGTCAATGTGGAGAAGACACCAAAAGTGGAATTACTAGTGGCATGGAAATATGTTTCTAAAGGACAATAACACCTAAGCTTTTATCACTCAAGGTGAAATTGCATGCCATATTGGGATTAAGCACGTCTTCTGACAGTAAAATGCCACACATATTAATAGAGAACCCAGAAAGGGAACTTCTGGTAAGTGCTGGACTCATGATTTTGTCTTTCATGGACTAAATTGCCAAATTCTTGGGATTGTGATCCACCATTTCTTTGGTCTCCACATTTCTACTGGTATCAGAATTTGATCTTGCCCAGTTTAAGAGGAAAAACCTAAGATTTTGTCTTAGTAAAATGAATTTCAGCTACCTTTATCTTCTTTTAAGTCCTTAATTATTTCCCTGTTTCCATTCGTTTTCTATGTCCTCGAGTTAGCAACAGAGGGAAGATACAAATTGTAAATTCTTTTTGATTTTCTTTCTAAAGAGGTGGGTCCCATGAGAAGTTTCTGTTAAAATAGAAGCAGGGCAGAGCAGCAATAGCTTAGAAGGTGAAAAAGCCCAAAGGTGTAACTATCTGTAGGGAATGCCCAATTGTTACAAGCATGAATCTGTGATTTTGTACATTTGAGTTGGCTCTTTTTGAAAAAGCACCGGCAACAGTTAATGTCTGAGTCGGATCCAGTTTAATACCTTGCAGACACTTTTTCAGACAGCATCTGTTTTTCCCTGCAGGATATCAGCAAAACAGGTAGACAGTCTCACTTCTGAAGGAAAAGGAGCACCTCGGTATTTTTACTATTGCCTTGAGAAAAAGGACTTCCGATGCTGGGGTTTACACAGCGAAAAAGGATACGGAAAAAGTTATGATTTTGTCCAGCACTGAGTTTAATACTGTTGCTCATGACTACTGGTCATTACCAATGTCTGAGTGCTTTCCATAGAAGAACACTATGAGTTAAGATGCCAAGGGATTTTAAGGATACTACGGTTTCTCTCATTTGGTGACCAGTACTGTGCCTCTAAAACTTTTTTGAGGGATTGGAGTTAGAAATGGGCATCCATATTTAAAACAGTATTTTTAAATGGTTTTGGTTTTCTTTTTTTCAGGCAGAAGGACACATTTTCGTATGTTAATGCTGTACAAGTCTGCAAAGGCTACAGTCAGGATCACATGTACTTGCAGGGTCAACTTCTATCCTTCAGTACTGATATGTTAAATGGATGCTGGGAGCAGGAGACACAGCACTTTGCATCTGACACCTTCCAAATATCTGCTGAGACACAAAGATAAAGGGTCACTGAGGGCTAAGGGGCCATTCTCCATATACTGTGTAAAGTTCACCTACAGACATCTTCCCTCTTTTTGAACACAGTTCTCAGTGAGAGCACAAAAAAATCCATGAGAGCCTTTCTCCTGCCTTCAGAATTTTTAGGATACTTGAGGACATGCCTTTAAATATTAATAATAATCTGGGCAAGAGGAAGGATAGATAATATAGTAAGAAATGTCTTCTTTCTTTCACGTAACAACAATGAGAATATCTGTCATGGATTAAATGTGTTACCAAAGGCAAGAAATAACAGAAAGATGCAATGAGGAATATACAGTACTAGGAAACTGTAAGGCATAGCTTAAGCACACTTCCATACACCAACACTTTCGTCCGCGTACCTTACTTCCCACCCACCTTCTTTGTTCCAAAATCAAATTTGAAGAAAGAAAAGGGGTAAGACCTCTGAACTATCACTGAGGAAAGGAGCTCATGAACACAATGTGTTGGGCAATAATCAGTAGTGTGGATTGTTACATCCATGCACGAGTCAAGGCAGGAAGAAACATCAGATTTTGTGCTGATACAGGGCAGGACAAAAGCTTGGTAATGAAGATGCATCTTGTAAAAAGACCAAGGATGGGACTATCTCGCATCAAGCTCAGCAAAGCAGATGAAGAGTTGTACCTGACTGCTGTGTTTTATTGTGAAAAAGCATGAATGGCTCTAGGAAAAATTTTAATCTTGCTGGTTAAAAAGGTGGCAAAGCTGCTAGTAAGGACTTTAAAACTGCTATTCTAAAAGGAGCAAAAGGTAGATAATTTCCAGAAGTTGATTTTGGTTTAATGAGGCAAGTATTAGATTTTATTACCTGTTTGGGGTTTGCCCAAAAAAGGTGTAAATATTTATGCTGTATTAAAACAAAATGAAGTTTACCGTGTCTAATATTTAAACTCTTACTGAATATGAAAATTTTTGAAACTTCAGGGTGATGAAAACAGAAATAGGATCATAAAAGCAATGAGATCTACAAAGTCTGGGATTCTCTGTGTCCTTTTGGTGAAAATAAAGGCTGTGAACTCTCCACGAAAGATATTTGACATGTCTGCCAGGAGTTATAGACAATGCATCTACTCCATTATCCAATGTGAGTCATACCAGACTTGAACATGATATGATTCAGGTCCTTCTGAATGGACCAATGTCTCCTGTAAAATTTTCAGTTGTGATTTGCTGTTGTTCATTTTTTTGAAGGAAATAGCTCATTTTAAGCAAATTTAGGAGTTAAACGGAAAAATACAGATGCAGGGGCATTAATCTGCTGTGGATAACTTATGTATCTCAAGGTCCATATTTTAAGTGAATGTTCACTGCATCATTAAACTTGGGCATTTACAGTATGCATCAAAAATAGAAACTTTGTTCAGTCAGAGAAGGTGAAGATTTGCAAGTCAGGATGTAGAATGGCATAATTCCATTTATTTCCATGAAGACGCAGTAATTTACATCAGCTGAGAGTATGACCCAGCATCTCAAAAGAAATAAAGCCAAACTGTGAATATGGAAAAACAGGAATCTGCCAAGCTTCTTTTGACTTTGAGAAGGTTACAGACAACGTAGACAGTGTCAATGCGTACAGCATGATTTATCTGGAGTTTCAGAAAGCCCTCAGTAAAGTTCCACATGACAGGTATCTGTTTAAGTTAAAAGTTACAGGGATGTAGGATAAGGCATGGAAGTGAATAAAGAAATACTTATAAAGCAGAACACAAAGGCAATCCACATTATGATCTAGACTGCTTCACCGACAAGGTTGGTGATGGCAATGTTTTGAGGTAATAGTGTTAATTCTTATAGTTGCAGGTGACATCTGAAAATGTTTATTGCAAAAGGATAGAGGAGAGGAAAAAAATAAGAAAAAAAAAGGAAGAAAGGGGAAGAGAAAATTTGCTAAATAACCTGAGCAAGATTAATTTGTGTTTAAACTGACCCTAGACTTGCTATTGTTTTACAGATTTTTGCAGCAGGTGATCAAGAAAAATGGCAGAAAATAAACACTTGCAAGTAAGCAGGAAAACAGTTCTCCAGCAGCTGAGTGAAATGCAGCTTCTTAAATGCAGCCAAGCTACAATCAGCTCCAAGATGAGAGCTTGTTGTAGTGGCAGGAGAGGGATACAATCAGGCTCGATCTGTAGGGAGAGCAGAATCCCCTTTGATCTTTTTTTTGGCTTTTATGCATGTATAAAAAATGCAAACAAAATAGACCCACTGTTTTATATAAATTGAAAGAATTTTTCCCCCATCAAATTATCGAGCCATATTTTTTCAATGTGCCTTCAAACAAATTAAAACAGCTTGGAAAAAAGACTCTTAAATGTACTGAATGCATAAAAGTAGTTCTGCATAATCAGCTTCCAAGAGTTCTTAAATCTCTGTTTATAAACTGCTTAAAAGTAAATTAAAATTATTCCTTAATGAAATACAAATCTGAAGTCACTTGAATAAGAAGTAATTTTACGACCCATGTAGTGAATTTTTAATGCCTACCTCTACCTGATTATTTTAGATATGTCTGTGTTGTAAATTAAAAGCTACATAAATCATTAATGTGTTGATACAGATCAGTGAGCTGACTACACTTTATCTGATTCCTCAGGACATACAGTGTCTGATTCACCTCAGTCCTAATCTATGGAGTCCAGATTTATTCCACATTCCTTCTCAGTTAAAGCCGTATTAGAAGAATTTGAATGGGCTTTGTATAGGATTTATAGCACTGACATTACCCACACCTTACAGACCTGCAGGATGCAAAAAATCTACCACTGTTAAAGAGGTTATTCTTTCTATGACAATTACCATGTACTTGCAGTAAACATTTTATCCACAGCACTCCTATTGCTTTGCAACCATTAATGAAGTCTCACTGTTAACCAAACCCCTTTGAGGTAGGTAACTATAAGGATTTCTGTCTACAGCCTTGTAAACAAGGACAGAGCCATTGACCACTTGAAATAAGAATAGATTTGGGAATAGAAGCCAGGAGACCTAACTTTTATTTGTCTACTTTAATGGCTATGAAAAAACCCTCCCATAAGAATAAAAAGTACATTTTAAAAGTACAGGCTGAGTCCCTGAATTGAAGGAGAAAAAAATGAGATCTGCAAAATATTTAAAACTCAGAGACTATTGAAGTTGGCACATGTTTTTATGTGGGAATTTGCTGAAAGAAGAAAAACAAGCCCAGTGGAATAGCATTTTGCCTTCACCTGGACTAGTAACAGGGATTTGCCCTGTCTTATTGGGTCCCATGATTCTCTTGCATTAATGAGTCATCAGATGGGTCCACCACTGCTGCAGAGGAAGTGCTGGTGCTATTGTTTTGCTTTAACTGCTGCCACAATAGTTTGCCTTGAACTGTAAAAGCATAGCTTCTGAATGATATTTGCTCTTTTGTTTTCTCTGATCTTTCCTTCCAACTTCCATAAATGAGCTTTGTTTCTTGAAGAAGTACTCCATTTGCTGAGTACTGTTAAACAGTCATAGTTTAACTGAAAATATGTTGAAATTTAGGTGTGTTTTTGCTTTTTATCAGAGTGTGCCTGTGGGCTAAATTAGAGCCCAATATAATGAATGCTTGTGGTGGAATAAGTTGTGCCATCGAGCAATCCCATTGACGTGTGGGAGAGCCTTTATGTGTGATCTTAGTGCCAGATGAAGTTTTTACAAGACCAAACCCTTTATCATTGAAATGCATTCTGGTTTTACTAGAAAATATATGAAAAAAAGTTATTTTACACCATGTGTATATGTGGTTCATGAACATTAGAAGATGCAGTCATACAGAAAAGCCCACTCACATCACCTTTTAGCCTTTTCTGTACTGACAGTTTAAAAATGAGGAGCATATTTGTAGATGAGAAGATACCGTAGATATTTTCAGGTGGATGAAAGAATGAAAACTGCAGTCAGGTCAAAATGTATTTATTCTCACTTACACCTGTGTAAATCCCGAATGACTTGACTGGAGTCAACAGTGTTATCTGTGATTTTAAGAGTGTTATTGATACTGGAATATGTTCCATTATATTATCAATACAGAAACCTCCAATTACCTCTCTAAAAGATAACAAAGAGCCTGTCATTCCTCTTTCTTTGTCCATGTTTGATCTGAATTCGTGATGTGCTGATTTTTTGCAGCATCTGATGTATGTTAATTTACAGAGTATGTTTGTGACTTCTGTTCATAAAGACTCGTTTATTTTTGTCTGGTTCCTTGTAAATTGACCAAGGGGGGAAAAAGCCTCTTTAACCTATTTTACATATGTATTGCACACTGTGTTACAGGTGATATTGAAGTAAAAAAAAAGCCATAAAAACTTGCAGACAGAAGAGAAGAAAAAGTCCTTCATGTGTTTGAAGCATACTGTTGGTGTTTGTTGTTTTTTTTTTCAAATTATTATCTGTGGTGTCCCAGCTTTTTTAGGTTTCTGTGATGAAATCTGTATGTATCAGGTAATTATGCTGAAGTCCATAATACAATCGCCTACTGTTTTCTGTAGGAGAAGGAATTCACTGTTTCTAAAATCAGAACGTCTTGTTACATTATCTACTTTCACCTCCTGGATAAACCTCACTGTAGATTTTTACCCAGTGATCCTTGCAATGGGGAAACTCTGTTCAGCTTGGATTTGTAAGTAAGCACAGTCAAACTGAGCAATACATGGTACAACCAAGGCCTGCCTCAGCAAGAGTTCTTAACAAGAATAGTGTTTATTGTTCTCGCAGTCAATGGTTAGTGGAGCTCATTTATTCAGTGAATACCATTGAAAAAATATCATCTATACTTCAGAATTCAAATATGAATAGACAAAGGTGATTCTGAGTCATTAAAAGCTACCCTGAAACTAATGTTCTGAATACAATGGTATCAAAATAGCCCTCAAAGCCATACTTTATTTTTCCTGGCATTCATTCTTCATTTATTTTGTCTGGGTTTTTTTGTTACTATTAGTATTGGTGTTACTCCTTCTTCAGATCCAGAACATCTCAAATACTCTTACAGTTCACTTCAAGACCCAGGACTTGTTTGTTTTGTTTCCTTTTTTTTTTTTTTTTTTTTGGTTATTTTGGTTTAAAGGGGGGGGGAAAGGGTGTTTGGTTTGGTCTTTTTTTTTTTTTTTTATTCACCTTCTTTTTTTTGGTTTTTTTCCTAGGGAACTTTTCACGGTAAAAAGAAT
>Ga0181612_124217_pt1 | contig 13010 bp, 7 predicted proteins | sample HoacroProtozoa21_FD_119630 | JGI IMG/M metagenome (GOLD analysis project Ga0181612, IMG submission 119630) | Hoatzin crop microbial communities from Cojedes, Venezuel. Combined Assembly of Gp0051906, Gp0051904, Gp0051908
CCCCCCCCCCCCCCCAGGTGGTTTATTGTGTTCTGTGTGCTGCTGCAATTACTGAGCTGTTCAGCCTTGAATGCTAGACGATTAGATCCAAATCCTACTTACAGATGATTTAAATCACTGGGTTTTAAAGTTGCGGTTTGTTCTTGTGATTCAGTTGTCATCATAACTTGTAAGTCAGTTTGGTTTTGAGATTACTCAATTTGGTGTAAGTAGTATGTGCAAGTGAGGGCAGGCTGCCCACCTTTATATTAAAAGTAGTAGTTATTGGTGCTAACTTAGATGTCTCTAACTCAGGTAGGCAGAAAATACTATGGGAAAAGACCCCATGAATTGACTTTCTCTGCATAACAGCCCAGAGGGATTTGCCTGGAAGAATGAGAAGGGAACTGGGTCTAACCAGCTCTTGTGCACAGTGACACTACCAGGCAAATACCGCAGTGATGGGAGGAAGAAAGCAAGAAAGAAAAGATTTATCCGAATAAAAAGATAATAAGCAAACAAAAAGCCATTCTGCAGAGACCAGGCTGTATGTGCGGCTTTCAGGAAGACCTGAGTTGCTGTGCTGATTGCTGGGAGCTGCAAATCCGGTAGCCTGGCAAACGCGAGGCTGCTGCAGCTTCATGTCCCCAGATCCAGCCAGTAGTGAGGCTGAGCACGTATTCCCCATAGGTACAAACACAAACTCGTGCATACAACTTGTATATATACATACAAATACACCCAGCTGGCCACACAGGTAAATGCAGGCAGAAAATGTAGCGCTCACAGAAACTCCACAAGCAGCATCAATGGCCTCACCTTGTTCCTCCTCTTGCTAATCGGGGTGGGAGTCTGTTAGTCCAACACACATACCCAAATATATACATGCAAATAGTGGAATATATATATGTATATATTTATATACATAGTTCGTTAGTGGAATACATACATCTGATGTGAATTCCTCCGGTAACTGGGCTCAGATCCTCCTTCTATCCAGCAGCTGGTCCCTGGATCCCAGTCTGCCCAGTTGCTGGCACCTGGACCTAGGAGCCCCTGAGGCTTGCAGCCCCAGTACAGCTGCTGGTACTCGGACCTATACATACACACACAGAAACAAGTGTCTCCAGTAGCTGGTGCAGACTTATGGCCTTCCCAAGGTCTCTCCAGTAGATGACTCAGACCTACAGTCCCTCCAGTAGCCAACTCGCAGACCCTCTGGTCCCTCCAGTATCTAGCCCTTAGGCTATGGTTTCTCCCATACCCAGCTCCCAGACCTCTTACCATACTCGCCAGCTAGTCTGGCTCCTTATCGGGCTTTTGTGTTTATGGTGATTAACCTTTAATCACACAGCCTAACACTAAGGTTCTGCTATGGCCCAGCACAAAATGGTTTGGCTGTGTGGCTTCCAACCCCAAGCTGGGAGAAGTTAGTAGCAGTAAGAAGCAGAGGACTTTAACCCAGGTTCAACACCAAGCTCCTGACTGCATGGGCACAGTTCTGCAAAATGCTGTGGAGAGAATGACCCAGAACATGCTTAGCTGCTCCTCAAGAAGATGGGACATCCACCAGCCTAAACTCTTTGAAGGAGGGCTACTTTGCTTTGTCTTTACACAGCCCTGGACAGTCTTGATCTGAACACAACTAATACAGTGTTATGACCTTGGCCATAACATCACGCTAGTACCAGATATTGCCAAAATAGAAGGCTGCTTCTTTCTCTTCTCCTAGGACCTTCTCCTCCATTGAGATACTGATGGAAAAGTGTTCTGAGACAGCAATTTACACAACATGGAAGCAGGAATTTTATCCCAAATCCTTCCAAAGCTGCTTGTCAGCATGCATGACTTTTTCTTTGCAATCCGTGCATGCCTCAGCTTCAGCTGTGTCACAATGAAATGAGAGGACTGAAAAGTTTTTTCATTTGTTCATGTCATCAAAAGTTTAGCATGGGTACAGGGCCTGCTTAGGCATCTGCTGATGGTTAGCTCTATACGTTGCTGCATCCTGAGGTGGGTAAAAACTGGTGGGATTTTGGATCGTTTGTTGGTGTGTTGAGCTCTGTTAGGTGGTAGGCAGCGGGGGACCTAAGCCAGTGAAGTACCATATTCCTTCTGCTCAATGTGGCAGCCTGGAGAAGGTGCTTCCACCCACCCCACAGCTGGCTGTACAGCTGGTGATGTCGGTGGGGACTGGCTTAGGAGACAGCGTGTGACAGCATTTCCTCCCTCGTTCTGAAGGGCCAAGTCTTTTTATGCAACCTTGTGTGAGTCCTATTTGTAATTTATGGATTTTTTCTGCAATCCTGCAAATCAGGCAGTTGTTAATCCCTAGAGATGTCCTGGGGTAAGGCTGTTATTGCTCTGAAAAGGTGAACGTTAATGTTTGGCATTTAGCTGGATGACACAATGTCACTGACACAGCTGACTCCCCACGGGCACTGGAAGAGCTTTCCTGACGAAAGTCCAAAAAGCTAGTAAACTCTGTGCCCACATCAGCTATGTCACCAATCTGCTGTCTGTCCTAGACACACAACAAGACCAAACTGCTTCCGCTCCTCGTGCTGGCAGGGCTCTGAGCAGCTTGCAGGTTGGAGACCTTAAACTTGTAGTCCTCCATATATCGCTGCGGAAAGGCTCTTCAAATCAGTGCTTATGCAACAAGACAGACTGTCATTTGCCCACCGTTTCCTTCCATGAAAGGGAATTACCATAAGCAGCAAGGTACTGTATATATTCTCCAGACATTTGTCAGTTGTACGGTTGCCAGAAACACCTCCACCGCTCCATCTGTCGCCACCAGCATTTTGAGAATGTGGCTGGATCCCTTATCCCAAGAAGGATATTGGAGGGGAAAATGGCCTCTGAAGTGGAAAGGTTTTAAAAGCTGTATTTTAAACAATCACAGAAAGGAGATCCAGCTCAGCATTTCATGCTTGGCTTTGCACTTGAAAGCAGCCCACCCTGACAGTGATACTATTTCATATTGCCTGTTCCTGATGCTGGATGTTTAGCAGAGCTCTTCAAATCAGCCCGTGTACCAGGTTTTTCTTAATCCTCGATTTGCTTGCTGTGCCAAATGCTGACAGCTTTTTAAAAATAGCTGGCCCATGGACAGCCATGAAGGTACCTTTTATAATAAACCCATAGCATGGGAAATGGAAATTCCTCACCCAGACACCACGTGCCGGTAGAGCCCCCATCACTGTGCTACATGAGAGTTCCTCGCCGTCTTCTGCATGTCTCTTCCTGCAACATAACTTGGGAACAGTGAAAAAGTGCTCAAATTATGTTTCAGCAGTCACACAGATGGTCTCTGTCAGGCCACAAGCTGCCTGCAATGTGTTTCCCTCTCACCTGCTACGTGGCAGCGAGACAGCGATGCTATAGCTGTAAGGAGGCTCTTGCTTTTATTTCAGTGTAACATATGAGCTCAGCCTCCTCACTGAACACAGTACAGATGGAAAGGGCTGTACAGCGTTCCTGCTTGAAAGGGCGTTTCCAGCTTAAGGACAGTACCCTAAACACAAATAACCCGATACAAATTCCCTGCAAGAAATGAATGGGTTTTATAAAGTCAACAAAGAAAAACAAATGACATGCCAAGAAGAGTGGACTAGTTTATATAAAGCATCTCCACCAAAGACCCTGGGATCCTTCTCTCACTGCTCAGCACATGTGGATGCAGTTTAGGTGCAAGCAGCAAGACGATGCACAGGCCTAACCCAGAGACTGAGAGAAGTTAGACAAATTTCCAGCACACAGACAGGACGCTGACCCACTTGCTGGGTTCCCAGACAGAAACCATCTATCGTGGTTATCTCCATCCAGGTCCTAACACCCAGCAGAATTTTTTTTCAGTGTTTCCTCTTGCCACACGGTTTGCTGGTGGTTACAGCAAATATTTTTCACTACTTGCCCACTTTAACATTTCCAGCCAGTCTGTAGAGGCAGAGCAAACCAAGGATGGCCAAACCCAAGATATGCTGTGCATGGGTCAGGAACCTGGGACAGCACATTTGACTACAGTCCTGCTGCTGTCACAGATGGATCCTTTCCCCGCTACAAATATCTTTCTGAATATAGGAATAATTAGGGTAAGTGCAAGTCTTTCCTGCAAGTCTTTTGATTTTGGAGGACTTGAGTGTTGTTCCCAACACACCTCACTGTGCCTCTTCTCTGTGACTATCTGTCAGCTCTGGAGCCTCTTGAGCTCGTGCCAATTCACATGTGATGAACAATAAACACATTACATACACTATACATGTGTGCAGATATATGTACCAAAGCCCTCTCACAAAAACAACAAGACTTCTCATGAGAGGGGAACTGAACTAATATAACTTCAGAGCTAGCAGTCTGATCACTTTACAGGCTGAAGTGGGGGTCCTTTAATCACCTGACATTCTTATATCAAGGATAAGGTAGGCAAAAAACCAAAAACCACTGAGTGCAGATGGGAGCATGCAGAAGACACAAGGGCTACAGGCCCGTAAGCTGAAAGGCAAAGCATGAGCCATGGTGTATCTGTAGGGAAGCACGAGGCAGTGGTGAGAGCCCTAAACTCCAGTGTTTGAGATCTGAGAGACCTCGTAGTCAATAAACCCAAGAAGTAAAGAAGCACAGAGCTCCAGAAAGAGTGAGCAAGGCAGGCAGGCAGGATTGGGAGGACATACAGTCTGTCTGGTTTGTGCTGTTCTGAAATGTGTGCAAAATTAGGGGTTGAGTAAAGGATGACACACCAACTGCTAACTTCAGGGAAGCACACAAATAGATCTACATCTGGCTCTGGCATTAGCATCAGCCCTGCACAAATGAGCAATCAAAGCATGCTGCTGAAAGCACAGAATTCTATGGTATTTTATTGCCTGCCTCTGCCGACAGCCAGTTTTGCCTCTGGCTATAAATATGTAAGGCTCTAGGGACCAGGTAACACATGTGAAATAAACGGTTACGGTACTGAAACAGAGATACCCGTCACTGCTATTTTCACCACTCTTTGGTGTTAAGTGGTCCCAAAGGACTTCATGCTCCTTGCATGAACCCCTCCAGTCCCATTGGAACAGCTGCGTCTCGGGAGGAACAGTGCTAGGGATTTCACAGACCCCAGGGCACATGAAGCAGGGGAACAAGCCACGTTCATTGGGAGCAATATGTCATGAGAACAATGGTGTGGTGTCAGCTCCAACAGTCCCTTCTCCCTCATCCCTAGCGTGTGCCATTCCTGGCCCCACCGCAGTGGCGATGATGCACTGGAAAGATTCATTTCTCCGCCTTGGCACCGGTACAGGGGGAAGGAAAAAGCTGAGAGAGGGGTGAGCACGCTGCTGATGTGAGTGAGCTGGGACAGCAATTCACTCTGCTTTGACATCAACACCCTGCTGCTCAGTAACAACACATTTTGCTGAGGTAATTTTCCATTGCCATGCAGATGCACATGCCATCCAAAGCCAGATCTTTACTCTTGTTTCCCTCAGAGCTGCCTGAATCTGCAGTTACTGTGAGCCTGAAATGACATCGAGAAAACACCAGCGTCCTCAAGAATATAATCCAGTCTGACCCACTCAAGGTGATGCATCACGCTGTCTTCCTTCCTTCCCTCTTAGACATGCGTGCAATCTCATAATTTCACATTTATTACCTTTTCAAGAAAAGAGGTGCCTGCTGAGAAGTCTGGACCTAAAATCAGCATGCTATGGGAAAAACACATTGCCCATGCTGTCAGCACCTAAAATAGTCTGGATTGGATTATATGTCACAGCATCAACAGCTTAAAAATTTGTATGTCTAGTCACACACCGCTTATGTACATTCACCACACACAACATGGCAGCTTGAGGATACTTGTATATTTATAAAGTATTTGGAAAGCCTGTTCAGTTTTGGTTTTCTCACAGTTCTTACACACAACTGGAGCCATGGGAGGCTGTGTCCTTCTAAAAGTCGAGAAGATGCACGTCAGCTCCAGATATTCTTGTAAATCTGATGCATAACCTGGACTTGCAGGATATCCTGCAATACTGAAATAAGAAGTAGGGAGCAGAGTTGCAGGCTAGACTCTGTATCATCTGGTGTCAGGGGTTCAAGAAGGGAGGTCCGTCTCAGTGGATAACACACCAGGCAAGGACTTACATGAGGAAGAACTTCTTCCCTCGGAGGGTGACGGAGCACTGGAACAGGCTGCCCAGGGAGGTTGTGGAGTCTCCTTCTCTGGAGATATTCAAGACCCGCCTGGACAAGATCCTGTGCAGCCTACTGTAGGTGACCCTGCTTCGGCAGGGGGGGTGGACTAGATGACCCCCAGAGGTCCCTTCCAACCCCTACTATTCTGTGATTCTGTGATCCCCTTCCCCGAGCCATGAGATTTCCAGTATTCATCCCCCAACCAGGTTTTTTCGTCTCCAGGGAGAGAGCTGAAAACAAGAAACTTTCCAAAGGGATACCAAAGGCTGAAATCCCTGCTTTGTATCACCCAGGCAAGATGTCCAAAGTGCTTCCTTCAGTTGTCAGCAGCTAGATACCCAAAAATGGAGACCCTGGAAACTTCTGGCTTTATATAGAAGTTTGTGGGAAACATCAAAGGGGCTTTGCAGAGATGAGAGGCTGGGAAGAAATAACTCCCTCCGCTAATCATTTCTCTTGCAGCTCTCAAATCCTGCAGTATGTTTCCTTAGAGAAGAGGAATGCAAGAAACAAAACCAAAACCCACAGGAAGAAACACCCCACGGTGCTAATTTCAATGGACACAATTAAAGCAAAAGCATTTAAGGAAGGCTGTACATATCTCATAGGGTCTGATCCAGAGCCCAGTGAAGCCAACGGCAAGTCTCCCAGGAATTTCAAAGGATTTGGGATAAAAGCATTTGTAGCTTTGACTCTAAAAGTTGGGAAAGTCAGAAAGTGTCAGCATCAAACCCAGCCCTGCATAGCTCCCTCCTCGCTGCTATCTCAGCTGTCTTTGGTGTAGCACTCCACCTAATTTAATCATTCAAGCTCCCCAGTAGTTAAAGGAGAGGGGAGAGGGCATTTCAAGTCATCTGTTCATCCCGGGAGGACTAACGTACAGCCAGAGAGCTAAAGTGAAGTGAGGTGACTTTAGTACTTCAGAGGAACGCTTGGCATCTCAATGGTTTGGCATCCATTTCAGGCTGCAGTAGGTGTCCCAAACCAGTGCTTTACACTGCAGACTTGCAAGGTACTGGTGTGAATCAAACAGACCAGTCAAAATTAATTTCCATGGACATTAGGCAAAGGAAATTCCCTAAAGCTCCTTTGAAAACACCAACCTCTCCATTTAGCATATCCATCTATACGTGATTGTACAGGCTGATGCTGCTGTAGTACCTTCTACAGATGAACTTGTATTTTAAATGAAAAATATGCAAGTGCAGATGAACCCGTATGTACCAACATTTTAAATCTTGCTATTCAAATAGCATTAAAAAGAAAGAGAGGTTTCCCATTGACTTGCATGGGTTCTGGCATGCACATTTTAGCTAGACACACACACTTCAGCTTATTTAGCTAAATATGGTTCTTGTGGGGTGCTACAAGCAAAAGTTCTTTGTGTTCTTTCCTGGAATAATGAAGGCAAGGTCATAAAATGATCTTTCAGGAAAATTCCTCCCTTTGATTTGAGCCATGGGATAGCAATCATGTTTAGACATAGATCAGCGAAAACATCTGGAATGCAGTTTTATATGTCAACATACATCATGAGTTGAACAGTATGTACGGAACTCCAGACTGGCACTCGGATCCCAAAAGTGTTGTTCATATTAAGCGTGCTGGTAGTTAATTGCAGCAACTCCAGCCTGGCCCTTCTCAGAGGCCTCTGAAACATGACATATTGTGTCTTTCATAAAGCCTCTCTATCAGTAAGTTTAACTTAGTCACAAAAATATAGAGTGAGAAACTCTTTATCACCTACTTGCTCCATAAATCCAGATATTCATAGTTCTACTGCACCCAAGCTAATACTGGTCCAGAAAAAACATCAATGGGGACTTGAGAGTGACAGAGGGACCTAAGTGGAATATTGACACCTATGTTTTCGTTTCCCATGGCCTCACGGAACGCTGAAAACTTTCTCAGCTTATGGACTGAAGAGAAATACATGTTAGCAAGGTAAGGATTTCACTTCAGAAGAGCTAAGGGCTGTTTTGCTTTGAAGTTTAACAAAGGAATTTCACCCTTTTCCCAAGGATAGTGCACAGTTTCAATGAGGTATGTAATTTTACTGTTTTAGTAAGCTGATAACTTCAACTCTGTGAAATAGGATCCGTTTAACATCTCTGTTAGCTTCCCCAGTGAAATTTCATTCTGATGACAGTTTCAATTGACATATAATGTACACTTATGTGATAGAAAAGTTTTCAGAACTGAACGTGCTGCAGTATTTACCACGGGGGTGCTCAGATGTTTATATATAAAATACATATATATATATAAGGTTTATATGAACTTCTTTATACTCTGCTTGTGTTTTTCTAAACCCCATGCCATGCCAGTTACTGACACAAAAACCTCACAAAAGATAACCTACTGGGCAAACAAGTTTCTGTACATTAGCCGCAGGACTATTTGTCTTTCACATTGTTTCTCCATAACCAGCCCAGAGAGATGCACTGCAAAAATAAAAAATCTAAATTAAAAAAATAAATATGTTTTTAAAGCGTGCAAAAGCTCATTCATTCAATGATTCATCAAAATGCAACAGTCTAGAAAGGCATACATACCTTCAGTCACAATGGTTGGGGCCTCTAACAAAATGAGTCTTTGGGCCACTCCAACAATGTTGGGCAGTAATAATTCTCGAAGAGCATCAAGGTTACGGATATCCAGGGCAGTAAATGCGAAGCTTCCATCAGTAGCAATCTGCTGCAGCTCTGCACTGTCAGCATTCAGGACCCCAATACTAAACGAAAATATACTAGCTTGCTTCACCGCTAACAAGCCCTCTCGGATATCATCACTAGACTCTCCACCACTTATCAGCACTAAAATCTGAGGCACCGCTTCCTCTATCCTGCTGCCTCCTGCCTGGGTGAAGAGGTTCTCAACCACAAACTCCAGTGCCGCACCGGTGTTCGCTTCCTCGCCACCGCGGAAGCTAAGTGCCTTCACGGCATCGAGAACATCCGCTTTTGTGGAGTAGCTGTTCAAAGCGAACTCGGTTCTGGGTTGATCACTATACTGCACCACCCCAATGTGTATTTGCTGAGCTCCAACTCTGAGGCTTTCAATCAAATTTACAAGGAAATCACGTATGGCTTGAAAATTGACACTTCCGATGTTGTCTGATCCATCAATAAGGAAAATAAGGTCAGCAGACTCTTGAGCTTTAAAAAAAGAAATGCAAAAGGTGAAAGCATTAAAATGAGTGATTACATGCGGTTTTACAGTGTTCTGACATGTTTCTTGGAAAACCAGTAAGAAACACGAAAATGAGAAAACAAAACACATGTTCACTGAGGAGGTGATGTTTGCCTCTTAGTTCTGCATTCTGATTGAATATGAGCTCCCAGCCCCATCCCAGTAGCATCTGCTGCCCATCAAGAGATGCCTTGAGCGGATGCAACCTGGGCTGGTGGCTGCAGTTACATACAGGTCAGCATTACTGGCACACGAGGAGAAAACTTGGCAAACCGTAATTTTTGGAAATCTAGATCCATTCCATCAGTGACCAGCACTGTCCAAGTATTTAGATAGAGACAAAAGCAAAAGGTGGGTTTGGTGGCAATTCACTCTGCAGACAGCAGTTGAGGACAGTAATATCTGTAGGAAGTTTTCCTCACTGCAGTCTCTTTTTTTTCGGGGAAAAAAGGAAGAAGCCACCATTTACTGGGTACATGGAAAGTTTCGGCTTCTCTCTGGCAATTCTGCTTTTTTGACGGTTAAGACCAGCAGATGAATGTATTGCCTTCTCCCAACATGAATGATCATTTTCTGAAATGCCTTTGCTAGAAACAATCATAAAGGTTTTGGTTGTGATTCTTGCTCTGTAATTCTTTTACCAGCTGTCCAGCATACATATTATGGTATTTGTCCAGCAAGCTGACCCACACAATTGTCAAACCATGCCATGCACAAATTGTCTTGCATTAATTACTTTGCACGAAGATGCATTGATTATCAGTAGAGGGTTCTGGTCTGTATTTTTCATATGGACTCTGGATATTCAACCAAGGAATGCAGAATCAGGTTAAAACAGGGTGATGAAATCAGTCATGACACAATTATCCAACTCGTTGTGACCATACCCAGATGATCACAAGCACCTGCTGACAATATACACACACCAAACAAAATTTTTATTGTTGTTGAAGGGAAGCATTTTTGCTGTGAGACTTACTGAAGCAGGCCCAAAATGCCCTGGTGTCTGCTCTTACTCCTTTTACTCAAGTGATCAAGTGACATCAATGTCACCAAGAACTCTAGGCATGCAATACGGGGGTGAGGGGGTGGGGGGGTGCGAGAAGACCCCAAAGCATGCTCAAGTGTTTCTATTTTATTACTCTCCAATATTGTCAACAAATCAAATTTCAGACTATTCACAAATGACTGACAAGCCACTTTTGGAAGTCCCATCTGACTTTCAGCTATTGAAAGCCAAAGGTGAAGCTAGTAGTAAAACTGACACATAATCTCACGAGGTCAGGAATAAACCTGTGGTCTTTGCTAAGAACCAGCAATCTCAATCAATTTTTTGCCTGTTTAGTTGTTTTTCTAGTAGATGTTTTCATACATCACAATGCCACCAAGAGATTAAAAAATGCTCCAATTCCAGCGACAAAGGAGAAGGCTCTCCAGGGCATCACCACTTCCCTGGGCCAGCTCAACAGCCAGTGTTGGCTTGGAGAATATCAGCGCTGTTCATAAATGCAGGGGGCTCCAGGATTTATTTAAGCATCACTAAGTCAAAGTTTAGGGGTGCTTAATGTTAGCTTTACAGTGCTATTTTCAGTTAGGATGTACACTTCTACTTCATCATGTAAATGAAATGGAAATCTCAAAACGGTTGTACCCAGCGCTGTTTTAGATACCGTAGACATCTTTATGAGAAACAAAATTTCAGAAACCAATGAGTGTATTCACAGCAGCATGGGTCAGTTCCACAGGAGAGAAAATAGATATGAAATCATGGATGCGTTGGATAATTTGTCATCACTGTAAAAAACTCTTGTACTTCAGTGCGCATTTATGGAACAAGCCGGTGCTGGAGAACGAGTAAAAGCATGCTTGTTACACAACTAAGCAAGGAGGGTCAGATGAGACAGACAGCTAAGATTTAACAAATACATCAGGGCAAACTTGGGGCTGACTTTCATACTTACACTAGTCAGCTCTGGGGACGGCCACAGACCATTCTGTTTCGTATTACGGTTTATTTCTAGCATAACATCCACAGCATTTTGATACATTTCAACGCTACATTGAGTTATCAGCTGGATAAATGCCTTAAACTCTTATGCAAACAATTAGTTGTACCATGTTTTGCACACTGTTGTCATCCAATGTTTAGGATTGGTAAGATCTTTTTCCATGTTTACTAGTATTCTATAGATTGCCCGTGCAAGTAACACAGGGACAAAACTACAACAGTAGAAGTAGCTAAAGTGGAAGGGGGAGGGGGGGAGGAAATGTTTACAGAAGTTATCTTTGTATAGAAATGAACGTGGAAATGCATGATATGCACGAAGTAGGAATTTGCCATTAAAGCTTTTATAGAAACCTCTGTGACTCTAGATGTTTATATGCTACAGAGTCACCTGCTGCCATGCCCTAGAGGACAGCCAGCCACCAAAGACCAATTCCCCTACTGATTTCAACAGCAAAGCACTGGGGTCCTTCATGGCGAAGATGCTGAACAGCTACTGCATTGCTGTCAGAAGGCTGGGTATAGCATGTTTTTTCAACATATATTGACATGATTTTCTTAGAATTGGCGAACCTCATGTCATCTTTCTGGGGCAGCCGCTTTCCTTCCCTGTGGCTTTCATGTGATCAGGATATTTGCCCTGTCAAGCACTTTGCACAATAAAAAAACACACATGAGCACAGTCTTTTGGTGTTGCTTGGTGTCATGCAGTGATGGAGAGCACCCAATGGGGCTGGCGTGAGGGTTAATCAGGCAAGACAACACAGGGGGATTAATGTTACACTGCCTCATTACACTGCCATTGCCTTACATCACCCCACAAGCTATTGACCTTCAGATGGAGTCTCAGGAATAAAAAGAAAGGTTTGATCTCCGGGACTTCTGTTTTGAAACACAACAAAGCTCTCAGAAGGCCCTTTCCATGCTGAAATTTCATAAACAGAGAAGGGACTGAGGAAGATTCTCTTCTTTTTTTTCCAGGCAAATTGGGCCCCTGGCTTGCGGTCAGCACAGATCTGTTGAAGCCAACACGGTTTGCAGAGAGGTTTCAGTTACAGGAAAGGTCCAGCACTCTGGCAGGTGGAAGGCACCAGCTTGTAAAGAAGGGATTTGAGTGGCATCGCAAAAAGGGACTCCAACCACAAACCTTCTCCAAGCGGATGAGGACAGAGGCTCAGTGCCAGCTCAGGGATAGGATTTCAGCAGAGGAGTTCTCCACTGAACTGCGTTTGCGGTCTTCAGCCAAGAACATGACTTTTTGGAGTAGCACATTGCCTACCTCCCCCACTAGCTGCAAGAGGACATCCCACATAGTGTTCCTGCAGCCAGCAGCGACCTTCTTGGTCTCCAGAGTGTTTTCTGTCAGGGTCTCACAGAGTCACCAACACGGTTGGTGTGTTCATCCCCTATTTCCCTGCCTCTGGGATGGATAGGATGGGGCAATTTAATAACTCTACAGAGCTCCCTATGTTTGCATTTCCATGACATGAGTGCAAAAGGATGGCCATATAAGGGGCCACTGGCTGTCCAAGGGCTCCTGTGCTACCTCCTGGCAGCTCTGGCAGGCATGCCAGCTCAGTCTGCAAACAGTGGCATGCTCAATTGCTAAAAAGATGAGGCCACACGCTTCAAACCTTTATTTTTAAACCTC
>Ga0181612_125241_pt1 | contig 13010 bp, 18 predicted proteins | sample HoacroProtozoa21_FD_119630 | JGI IMG/M metagenome (GOLD analysis project Ga0181612, IMG submission 119630) | Hoatzin crop microbial communities from Cojedes, Venezuel. Combined Assembly of Gp0051906, Gp0051904, Gp0051908
GGGGGCGGGGGGCGCACCCAGGGCCTCCCTGCCCCCCCCGACGGTCCCAGGAAAAGCGCCGGCCTGCCGCCCCCGGCCAGGGCCAGATCTGGGTAACCAAAGGGGGAGAGGGCAGGGGGGTAGCCTGGGGAAAAAAAAAAAAAACAACAACAAAAAACCACAAACCACAACTGTCCACCTCTATCCAGGCAGTCCCTGATAAAATCTCCCTTGTACTGATGCTGCACAGGGAATAAGCCCGGCAGCAGCCAAATGGGGATGGTACCCGCTCGGTGGCGATGCACAGTGCTGGGAATGCCGGAGTGGCTTTAACCCAGTCCTACAAATGCTTTTGCAGCTGCTTCTGCTGCCTTGCAGTCAGTACAGGATCAGTCCCTTACTGCAGTCCCAGGGAACGCGATGCCCCCAGCAGCTGCAAATGCTTCAAGGAGGGGAAAAGCCTCCGGAAAATGTGCTATTTCGAGATGGCCGTGCCCCAGCACAGATTTTCCCCTCCTCCCCATCTTCATTCTCTTTCCCCACTCCGCAGAAAACTTGTTGCTCTACTGTGAATTTTCTGCCTCATTAGACAGCCTGGTTTCTTTTACATGGGAGAGAAGGGAAAAAAAAAACCCCAGCTGTTTCAGGCCGGTGCCATCTCTCCATTGGTTTCCCAGGATCGGGCCCGGGCGGGCGCAGACAGTCGGCGCATTGTCCTGGACCGGTCGAGTGTGGCAGGATGCTCCTGGCTGCCGCCAGCCCCTCCCCAGGCTGGCCCTTCTGCTCTCATCCGTGTTTAGGGATGAGCTCCCTGGGGATGGGGAGGGTCTGCTTCGGGGTCCCTCACCTACCCTGGGGGAGAGGGTGCTCCTCCAGTTCTGGGAAACGGCTGCTTTAAAGTCAGCTTTCAGATTTGCTCATTAATAGCTGGAGGAAATCCCTCATCCCGCTGCCTCGAGGCTCCTGATGCCTCTGGTACCATCAAGAGGGTTTTTCAGCACTGCAGGATTATTTATTGCTGCACAGGGGGCACCTTTCCTTCTTGCTGCCTCCCGCAACTTCCAAGGCCATGAAATCATGTGTGGGCACTTCACAACCCTCCCAGCAACTCCTCTGCTTGCATGTGCATCGGCATGCGTGTGTGCACGCACATGCATGCACAGCCTGGACCAGGGAGCTCTCTGCTCCAGGCATGCTGGGCAGCTCCTAAATCCTAAATTACTAAATATTTAGCAATATTTAGTTGCTGCTCAAGTGTTTTCTGCCTGGGGAGGGACCCGGGAGTGGTTTATGGGTGCTGGGAATGCGGAGGTTGAGGCTCAGGGCTGTGCCGCTGTGTCCCTCTGCAGTGCCACCTGCTGACTCAGCAGATTTTGAGGGTCAGATCCAGTGTGTTGCCTTTTCTTTTTTTCCCCACTCCTCAGCTCCACTTTCAGCTGCTCCGGGTACGGATGCTCCTGGGTGGAGGGAGCCGCTCGGCAGACAGGGAGGAAGAAAGCCCTTTGCAGGAGCGGGATAGAAAGGGATGGGTTAGCGTTTCTTCCCCAGTGGGCCTCTCCTTGCCGGCTGTTGGCGGAGGGGTCCCCTGCGCCTGCTCAGGATTTTCCTTTCCTAAAACGGGAGTGGATGGAAAAAAAAAATTCCTCCTCCCTCTCCCTCTCTCCTTGTTTTCCTCCCTGTCCCGGCACAGCCGCCTGCGGATTATGGGTACGACCGCCAGCGCGGCACAGCAGGCAGTCTCGGCATCCCCCCTGGAGAGCAGGGCGACGGGCGACGGCAGCATGGAGGACCAGCACTCCCTCAGCATCCACTCCTTCCACACCCTGGGGCTCCACAACAGCAAGGCCAAGTCCATCATCACCAACAAAGTGGCGCCCGTGGTCATCACGTGAGTCATTGGCAGCCTCTTGCAACTCCAGACCTCTATTTTTCTGCACCTTCTCCCCTAAATATTGTGGGTTTTTAAATCTTTACCTGCGCCGTTTCTTTTTTGCCTTGAACTGTCCACACATGGCTTTTGCAGGTACAACTGCAGGGAGGAGTTTCAGATCCACGATGACCTGCTGAAGGCCAACTACGCGGTGGGACGTATTTCTGAGGCCATGCTGGAACACTACCTTGTGCAGGTGAGCATCACTGCCACCCCATGCCAAACCCATTTCAGCCTGGGCTTTGGGGACCTCATGGTTTTTTGGGGCTAATTTTGAAGATCACCAATAAAATGCCACTTTTCTTCCCAGCTGCATTCAAGCCTGCTTGCTCAAATCCACTTATTCCCCATCTTCTCTCCATCTATCTTGTTTTGCAGGGGAAATATTTCATGGTCAGGGATATATATGGCAAATTAGATGTCTTGAACACTACCGGCAGCTGTGGCGCTCCCAATTTCCGACAAGCCAAAGGAGGTTACGCCGTGTTCGGCATGGGGCAACCCAGCCTCAGTGGCTTCAAGCTCGTGCTGCAGAAGCTGCAGAGAGAGGGCCACAAGGTTAGTGTGAGGGTGGAAAATGGGATAGAAAAAGGCAGGAGAGCTTTCAGGCAACCTCTCCCCCTCTTTGCAGGAGTACGTCTTCTTCTGTGTCCGCGAGGAGCCCGTGGTCTTCCTGCGGTTGGAGGGGGACTTCGTGTCCTACACCCCCCGGGGCAAGGAGAACCTTCATGAGAACCTCCAGTGCTTGCAGCAAAGGCTGCAGGCAGAGAGCCTGGAGCTGGCCATCCGTAAGGAGGTGAGGTGGGATGGGAAGGGGGTTGTCACCCCAGCAATAACGGGGTGCATGCGTCCCCCCGGCTTGAAGATGAGCAGAGGGATTGTCAGAGGTAGCGGGCATCCCTCGGGTTTTGATGGTGGTCCCCATCTCTGCTAGATCCACGACTTTGCGCAGCTGAGCGAGAGCGTCTACTACGTCTACAATGACATCGAGCGCTTGCGGGATGAGCCCCACACTGTGCGGGTGCAGTGTGAGGAGGATATCCAGGTGACGGAGGAGGTCTACCGCAGACCCGTCTTCCTTCTGCCCTCCTACAGGTGCTGCCCTTCCTCCTCCTCCTCCACCTCATGTGTGGTTGGTGGTTTTGCTTTTGCAAGCTAGGCTCTTGATACACTCTTAAGCCACATGTCTTCCACTGCGCTCGGGACGAAGCTCCCCCATTGCCCTGCCCTCCTAATGAGGGCCGACCCCGTGCCCGGCAGGTACCACCGGCTGCCCCTGCCCGCTGAAGGAGCCCCTTTGGAGGAGCAGTTCGACGCTTTCATCCGCTTCCTCAGGGTGAGCCAAGCAAAAGCACGCGGTCTGCGGGGCCACGTTGGGTTGGGATTTGCTCCTGTTCGAGGATGCCTGTGCCCATGGTTGCATCCCATTCCCATCGCTGTAGACCCTGCTGGAGAAGTCCACGTTGTCCAGCTGCTTGTCCCTACCCCTGGCTGGAGGTGACCATCCCTCACCACCTACCAGCATCCCTGCGCAGGTGGCTCTTCCCTAAACAGATTTGGGAGAAGTGACCTGGACTTGGTGCAAAGGCTTTTGATGGCAGGACTTCTCTTTTTTTAGCCTGGGAGTTTTCATCTCAGCGGCTTGGGGACTGGTGGTGGGAATGTCTCTGGGGAGCTGGACAGGCCAACATCCAACGGCAGCTGGGGAGAGCATGGGACATAGTGGATGAACTGCCTGTTGTGCTGTCCTGGTCCATCCATGCTGTCCCCTGCGCAAAGGGGAGATGCCGCCCACCCCATCACCTCCACCCTGGCCATTGCAATGGCAGAGCCAGCTCTCCTGGATGCCCCTGTGGTCCCCATCCCTCTGTCCCTCCCTCCTAGGAGAGCCCCAGCCTGCTGCTGCGGGACCCCAGCAGACCCCCCCCAGCGCTGCTCTTCGGCTGCCAGACTGGCGTGGGCAGGACCAACCTGGCTATGGCCATGGGCACGCTCGTCCTCCACCACCACCGAGGAGCCACCCAGAAGCCCGAGTAAGCGGGGCAGCCCTGGAGCTGGGGTGGGGGGGATGCCTGTGGCCCTGGGGCCAGTTTGATCTCACTCTTCTCCCACCCCAGCTTCCCCCTGCCATCTAAAACATCTCCCAGGGACAGGCTTCGGGTCATCCAGACCTTCATCGAGATGGTCCCCAAAGGCCAGCAGATAGTCGAGGAGGTAAGGGGGGCTGGTGAAACCCCTGACAGGGTGAGTGGGAGGGAGTGAGTCTGAGGGCTCGCTGAGCAGCTTTCTGCTTGCTCTTCACAAGGTGGACAGTGCCATCGCCTCCTGCTCAGAGATGCATGACATGAAGGAAGCCATCTACGAGTACAAGAAGAAGCTAGAAGGGATCGGGGAGGACTATCAGATCCAGGTATGTTAATTAGAGGATCTCTTGGATGCAAGCCGCCTGCTCTCCGCGGAGTAATTTATAGAGCTGTTTTTGTGTGGGGAGAAGAATGTAAATCCTGGAAATCTGAAGCTTCCTGTGAGCTGGAAGTTTCCCAGGGACATGAAACGTGGAAGGTTGTGGATCTTCTCTTTTTTTTTTTTTTTTCCCCCAATTGTTGAAGAGCCATAACATGGAGCAGGCTGGGATTTGGGGGAAAGCTGGCTGTTTTGGGTTTTGCCACTGCATCTGGTAGATGACCTTGGAGGCAAATAACATCCCATGCCCTGGTTTCGTCAGCTCTAAAACTGGAAAAGCCATACAGGCCTGGCTGGTAAAAGTCCTCGGGAGCTGGGAGGGGGTGTTGCCTAGAGGTTTTCCTGCAAACATAGCCACTCAAGGTCAAGCTTTTCTATCTGTAGATTTTTTTTTCCCCCCTTTCCTTTGAAAAGCCATCAAGGTGGTTTTCCACGCTGGAAAGCTATAGTTTCCCCTGTCTGACCGGGGAGCTCCTCACCAGGTGATGGAGGAAGGGAGAGAGAGAGGGAGGATGCCCAGATGGAAGTGCTGCCCTGATCCCAGCCTCTTTGGAGATTAATTTTCCCATTTACATGCTGAATGTGGAGTGGAAGTGCCGGGGCCAGTTGTAAAGGGCAATCTGAAAAACAGGCGCTGGGCAGGCAAAGCAAATACGCTGGAGCAGAAAAGCACCATGAAAATGATCAAGCCTGGGGGAAAGCAAGCATTTACTGGCACTTTTTTGGTGTTTAGTGGTAAACCCCAATTTCTACCCCCTCTTTAGGGTACATTTGGTGGATTTGGGTATATTTGGTGCCACTTGTGTAATGGCAGATACTTTCTCTTGTATAGCAGGGGAAGCTTGGTCAAGGGGCTGGGGATTTTCCCACTGCCTCAAAGCCTTTCCCTGGCTCTTCCCCCCTGAGGAAGGCTGCTCTGTGTCATCCTCGACGCTGGGGAAACAAACGGCGGGGGGACTGCCGTAAATTGGCAGTGAGGACTGTTTATTTGAAGTCTGCATGGAGCGAGAGCAGGTTTAAACAATGGCGAGGGGCCAGGAAAATATGCTGGGGGGGGAGGATGAGGATGAGGAGGGAAGAGGGGCTGATGCTCAGCCATCAAAAAAACAGCCTGGGCTTGGTAGGGCTGAGGGGCTGCAGGTGGTACTGGGGAGCTTTGCTGGGTAAACCGGTGGAGCCCTGCTTGCTTTTGGGGAGAGGAAGGGCTTTTCCGGGCCTGGAGGAATGATCTCAGGCTGGACTGTGGGTTTCTGCCCTGTGTTGGGGGTAGAAGTGGAGATTTAAGTCCTCAAGTGATGGTGATGCAGGGGTAGGTGCATCCCGGCATCGGATGCTGAGCTGCAGCTGGACCTCATGGTAGCTGGCTGAAACGCGAGCGGATTGTCCCCCTTTTCATCAAAACCCTATTTAAGGGGAATATTCAGAGATTTACCTTGGGTGAGAGCGCAGGGCTAGTTTTTATAGCAGGAACCCAAGAGCTTGGGGAGAAGCGTTGCTCTGATGGCAGTGCCTCTGGCAAACCCGGCATGGCTCCATCCTCGCAGGCTTTGTTTTGAGTGTCTAGAGCAAAGCCTGCTGCCCTGCCTCTGATAAATGACAGCAGGCTGGATTTCTCTTGTGGAGAGCAAGCAAATATTCATGAGTCAACCACATAATGTCAGGGTGCACAAACCCCACTTGCCAAGCCCACCACTGCACACATACAGCCCTATCTTACAGGATTTTCCATCGCGCCCTGGGGAGGGGGTTCCAACGGGCTCTCCAGGGATGTTTGCAGACCCCGTGCTGGGTTGGCATTGCACGTGAATTTGTTGGATGGGATGCTCGGGTGTACAAACCCCTGCCCTGAGGCAGCATGGGGCTGTTTCTGAATTGTGGAAAATTCCAAAGGTTTGAGCTTGCCTCCCCAGGAGGAGATGGCTGTGCTGGGGCACTTGCATGGTTTGGGGAGGTGATGATGAAGATGAGGAGGTGGAGAGCTTGCCTGAAGCCAGCTACATAGGCATTGGGGCGCTGCTGGGCATGAAGGGAAAGAGGAGACACTTGGAAATGGAAGATATTACAGGGCGTGTGGCTTAGTCTCTAGTTAATAAGCTTGTCTTGCTCTTACTGGAGTTTGTTTCGCATTACCCTTCATTCTGGGGTCTGCCACCCTTCGTGAGATGCTGACCCTGGAGCCAGTCGTGCTGGGCTCTGAAGGCAGATGGGAGGTCCCCAAGAGGTCCCTGGCAGTGCCTTGTGTTACCCGGAGCACGGGGCTGGGGGGCGATGTCTCTGGCAGGCTGCCCACATCCCTACCCATGGCATTGCTGGCATGGGGACCTCTCTGCTGCCTGAGCATCCCGGCCGAAGGCCACAGAGGTGGCTGGGGCAGGGACAGGACCTGGCATTAACCAGCCTCCTCGCCTTGGGTTTGAGTCTCCCGTTAGCATCTGGACAGTGTATTCCCCCGGGACAGCAACGCCTCCTGGGTCCAGTTGGAACTACTCCCGGTGTGTCCTTGGGCTAAGGGGAAGGTTTTCTTTGAGCCAAAATGCAAACTTATGTCTTTAAACATCATTTAATACAGAAAACTTGAAATGTTTCATTTAAATTAAAAAGAAAAAAAAAAGCATCAGAAAACTATTCCAGATCAGGTTTTGTAGGTTTTTCTCCCCCACTTCTCATTTGGAAGTGGTTTCTTTCCAAAGAGTTTAGTGAAGTTAGCATGAATATGAAAAAAAATGGGCAGCTTAAACACCATTTCTGCCCCTTTTCCCCCAAAATCTGCTGCGTAAAAAAAAAAAAAAGTATGCCTCAGGCTTGATTGCTGCTTGTTTCTCTCTCTTGTAAGCCAGCCACAAACAAGCTGGTTTAGTGCGTTTTGCCCAGCCTCCCGCTCTGCTCGGGGTGGCAGGACCGGTGGGCGCTGGGCATCACGAATCCCACCTGCCTCTGCTTTCAGGGGAGCAGCACCAAAGAGTATTTCCTCCAGAGGACTTTGCAGAGCCTCGAACGCTATTTCTACTTGATTGCTTTCAACTACTACCTTCATGAGCAGGTAATAGAAACAACCCCACCAACCCAAAAACCCCTCTTTTGCTCTTATTTTTTTTTTGTTGTTGTTTCCCTGTGTAGTGGGAGGGAAGGGGTCTCCGCCTTTGAGTTTCCCAAGCAAATATAGGTTTCTTCGGTGGGGTCATGGGTTGTGTCCGGGCAGGGGGTGTGAGCCCAGGCTGATGGCGCGTCCTCCCCGGCCCCCCGCCGGCAGTACCCCCTGGGCTTTGCCCTCAGCTTCAGCAGGTGGATGTGCCGGCACCCCGAGCTCTACCGGCTGCAGGCGGAGATGAACTCGTCAGAGCTGACTGTCACTGGGGATATCATCACCAAGGGGATGCGAGTGCTGGTGAGTACCCGTCCTGGATGTAGGGAAGGGGCTGGTGGCTCCTCATTGTTCCCTGGGAATGGCACCTTGCTGGGATGCTTGCCCTCAAAGAGGTTCGGTGGGGTGGGAGAGGTGAGGCGTTTCCCTGCTGTAGGGCAGGTGCTGAGTCTTGGGATGTCCAGGTCCATGTTGACATCTCTAGCTCCGTGTTGGGGTCGTGGGTCCATGTCCTGCCTGCATCCTCGGCAAGGGTGGGCATGTGGCCAGAGACTCCCTGTGCACACAGATGTGTATGGCCCCGCAGACCCTGGGTACTGAGATGCTGCAGTGCCCCGTTAACATGAGCCCAAGCTGCTAGTCTAGCTGCAGCGTCACCGTTCCTGGTGCTTCTTGGCTGTGGTGGGGTGAGGGAGGCCAGAGCTGTTGGTGGCTTACTGCTGCTTTGGCACAGTCTTGCTGCAAGAAGAGCATCTCCCACCTTTGAAATGCAGCTGTGTGGCTTTGAGCCCTGGCTGGCTGGTGTTGGAAAGGTTTGGGGACTTCTCCTGAGTGGGCACCATGGGTGTTGTGGTGTGTTGGGAACCCCCCTGCAAACCTGTGGGTGGGAGGGGGTAGCTGCAATGCCGGAGGGACACCCCTCGCCCAGGCTTTGCTCCGCTGCAGGTGGCAGACACTCGCTTCTGCCCGGACGTGCTGAGCACTGCCAAGGAGATGAGCGTGGCCAACTTCCGACGGGTGCCCAAGATGCCCGTCTACGGGACGGCGCAGCCCAGCTCCAAGGTGAGCAACATGCACCCCGCGGCAGGCAGGGTCGCCTGCAGTGGTCTCCCAGCCCTCCTGTCACCCTTGGCCACCTCTTCCCCTAGACCCTGGGAAGTGTCCTGCGCTACCTGATGGACGCCAAGAGGAAGCACGCCCGCATCGTTTGGATCAACCTCCGGGAAGAAGCCGTCCTGGAGGGGAATGAGCAGATCTATACGCTGCGGGAGCCCGGGTACCTGGAGGAGCTGATCCCTGTGCCCACCACCTCGCCCCAGCAGCTGGAGGTGAGCTCCTGCCCACTGGGGAGGTGCTGGGGGCGGCGGGCGTTCCTGACCATCCAGGGAGGGCTGGTCTCCCCCTCCCAGGAGCCCTCGTGGGCGGTCCACAGGCTTTTATAGTCCCTCACCCCCTGGAGCTGCTTGTTTTGGGTTTTTTTTATATTTGGCAGTGGGGAGCAGCGGTCGTATCAGGTGCCACGCTTGGCTCGTGCCCTGTGTGTCTGCTGGAGGCTGGGGACAGCCCGGCTGATATCAAAGCAGCCGGTCCACCCACTCTTTATTGTACTGCAAAAATAGAGGAGTCCTCCTGACTTCGCTGTCACTGTGTAAGAGTTTGCAAAAGCAGAGCAAAGCAGAGATCCTCACCCGAAGAATTTATAGCACAGCTTGAAAGCAAGGGTAAAAGACACGCGGGCAAAGGAGAGCAGATGTTCCCAGCTGGGCCTCTGGAGAAGATAAGCAGTGGAGGAGCTTGGCTGCCAGCAGCAGCATGGCTGCGTGGAGGAGCTGCCCAGAGTGGTGGGAGATGATGCTCCTGAGGCTCACATCAAGCGTCGTTGGGGACCATGTTCCTGGGCAGAAGTGGTGGCCAGGACCTGGTGTTGGGTTTTGCATTGGCTGCAGGGCGTTTGAGAGGGGTGTTAGCCTGCATCTAAAGAAAACAATAAAAATCCTGAAAAAACTAAGAGGAGCGGGTCTTATGGTGAGGGTTTCTCTGTCCTCTGCAGAAACTAGAGGCTACCCTAAAGGGTGACCTGCTGAAGTGCCAGAAGTGGCTGGAGGTGTACCTGGAGTCAGAGAAGCAGATGAAGATGTTCAAGAGCTGCCTCACCACACAGGAGATATTCAGCCAGCAGAAGAACTCCTGCCAGGGGCTGACCTACCACCGCATCCCCATCCCCGACTTCTGCGCTCCTAAGGAGCAGGTACCCTGGGAATGGGACGGTGCTGTCACCTCCTTCCCAAGCTATCCCTGCTGCTGTGGGGTGGATGTCACTTGGATGCTTGGTGCCACCCAGCCCCAGGATTATGGTGGTGTGCCCAGGCCCAGTGCAGGGTGCTTGCTGGGGCAGGGAGAGTCCCATGGGAGATGCTGTGTGGAGATGCTGGGTGTCTTCAGCCAGCTGGGGATGAAGGGGAGGCTGCTGGGCTGGATCCAGCGTGTGCAGCGACGGATGAGCTGGGGATTTTAGCCTGGAGGCTACTGGACAAGGGGGATCCCATGGTAGGGGAGGGAGGCGGGCTGCACCCATAAAACCCCATGGCTTTGCTACTGGCAGGATTTTGACCGGCTGCTGGACGCAATGAAGAGTGCCCTGGCCGAGGACTCGCAGGCAGCCTTCGTGTTCAACTGCTCCAGCGGCCGAGGCAGGACCACCACGGCCATGGTCATCGCTGTCCTCACCCTCTGGCACTTCAACGTGGGTACCAGGGTCTGCAGCTCTGGGGGTCAGGCTGGAGCAGGGGCTGCCGGGAAGCTCAGCACAGTCCACAGCAGCCGTGGCACAATGGGAGGATTGAAAGGAGCGTGGGAAGGGCCAGGGTGGGCTGTGGGGTGTGGATGCCCGTTCGTTGGCCTCTTGGTGTACCTAGCCCCCAGCAAGCTCCAGGAGAAGTGTGGGTGCATCCCTGGTGAGCCTTTACCCAATTCCCAAGAGCTCCCACCCCAGGACGAAGGGTTAAGGGCAGGAGAGATATGGACCCCCTTGCAGAGCAGATGGGCGCAAAATTTGAGCTTCTCTGCCTATGCAGAGGGGACGTGGAGGATGCCTTGGGTTCTGGTGGGTTGTGTTTGGGGCCTGCATTTCTGCCTAGCTGTTGGGCAGTGGGAACAGGGACACGCAGCCCCTAACGTCCTGGCCCTCTCTGACTGCCCCAGGGCATCCCCGAGATGAGCGAGGAGGAAATCGTGAGTGTGCCTGACGCCAAGTACACCAAAGGGGAGTTCGAGGTGAGTCCTTGAGCCTGACTCTGTTTTGGGATCCCTCGCTGAACCCACTCCTTGCTACTTTAGCCACAGCTGCTTGTTTGGAGGGGCCGGGTCCTCTCCCAGGCAGGGATGGAGCAGTTGGGTCAAGGCGAGCAGGCACCCAGTGAAGCCTCTGCCCCTTCTACCCATGCTCCAGGTGGTGATGAAGGTGGTCCAGCTCCTGCCTGACGGTCACCGGATGAAGAAGGAAGTGGACATGGCCCTGGACACCGTCAGCGAGACCATGACGCCCATGCATTACCACCTCCGAGAAATCATCATCTGCACCTACCGGCAGGTGAGCAGTGCCTCCGTGTCCTCTTCCCGACTGGCGCGGGGCCGATGCATCAGCCCATTGCACCCGTTGCATTGGACCCCGTTGCACCTGATTCTGGGGGGTGCCGCCAGGCTCTGGGACCAGCCCTGTTGAAGCTGGATGGTTTCTTGGGCCGAAGCTTTCTGGCATGTCACCAGAGAGGTGCCAGGGCTCTTTTGGTCTTTGGTCAGTGCTGTCTTGCATCCCATGCTGTCCCACATCCTGTCCTGCATCCCACCTGTCTGGTGCCGTCCCGCATCCCACCCAGCATCCCGGCCAGCATCCCGCCTGGCCGGTGCCATCCCGCATCCCCCACCATCCCACATCCCACCATCCCGCATCCCGGCCGTCCAGCGGCGCGCAGCCGGCAGAGGGCAGGGCCGGTCCATCCCGCTCCGCTCCCAGCCCCGCTCCGGCTCCTCCGAGTTTAGGAGGGGACCCATCCTCGGGAGGGGACCCATCCTCACCCGCGCAGGAGGCATCCTGTGACCTGCCGAGCCCGTGGGCCGCAGCTTGCTTTTAGGTGGGAGCTTCTGTGCAGCTGGTGAAGGGGAGAAAGGATGATTTTTATTAGAATTGGGTGGGTTTTTTTAAGCTGTGCAACTATTTTGTGGGGCCTCAGAAGGGCTGAGCTCAGGGTTCGGCATCGTCCCTGCCCGGGATGGTTCGAGCCATGTCCCTGCCAGCGATGCTCTTGCCCGTAGCTGCCATCGACCCTTGTTTTCAATGAACGGCTGTGAACCATTGACCAGGGGAGGAAAACCCGAAGCGTTTAATCACCCAGTAACATCTGCAGCTTCCTGGGGCTTTGCCTCTTGTTTTGTGGCGACCTCTGTGGTTTTTTTGGGGCTGGGAGGGGAAAACCTGAGCTGCGTGGGATGAGTCACTGGGGACTGAATATTTGCAGCAACAGCTGCTGTGAAATTACTGGGCACAAGTAATTTTATTTTATCCCCCTCCCCCTCTTTACGCATGATGGGGAGGTGGCCAGGTGGCCAGTGGGAAGTCTCACCTACTTTATTGCATGCTTTGCTGCTACAGAGAAAAAACCTCCCGTGCTAAACGAGCGACTGCCTGCTTATGGATTTAATTATGCTCTCCGGTGACCCTGAATGATTGCCCACCTTGCTGCTGGCTCCTGCTCGCTGTGTCTGTAGGCTCAGCCTTGGGGGGCCCAAGAGGAAGACTCTGGTGGAGCAGCATCGCCCGGCTGCTCCTGGTGTGGGGTTTTTTTCCTGGAGACAATTCCCGCGACCTCCTTGCCCCTCATCCCGGTGCTTGGTGGTCAGGAACCAGCACGTGGGTGTTCCTGGGCTGTATCCTGTTTCCGGACTGGCCATATCCCACTCGCTCTGGCAGCCCGGTGGGAAAGCGAGATAAGGAGGGAGTCATCCGCTCCCCCTCCACCCTCTGCCCTGGGAAGAGCCTTTTGTCACCGCCTGTGTTTTGCATTTCCCTCTCGGCTGCTCCATCTATCCTGTTGGATTTGGCGGGGCTGGGGGGATGCGCATGCAAATGCTTTAATTTTTATTTATCTTTGTTTTTTCCCCCTTGATGGGCAGCTTGAAGAAGAGAATGATGGGAATTCTATAGTCTAGGCATTGCCCTAATGGACTTTTAATTAAGCTGTGGTTAGTTTTTAGAGAAACATGGCGTTTGGGTGAAGAGGGGGAAGGAAAAGGTGCTCTGGTACTTCCTCGGGTTTGTTCCTATCCCTTCCCACCCCTAAGTGGGAGGAAAAAACAGGGAATATAATAAAATAATAGGACTAAAGAGAAATAATAGGGTAATAAAATGCTAAATAATAGGATAATAGAATAAAAATAAATAGGAGGATATAATAACATGATAAATAATAGGGTAATGGGATCTGCTCTCTGCAAACACTGGTATGGGTGGAGGAGACGCCTTTTCCAAGGGCAGAGCCGCTTGCCTGGTGCTGCTGTGAA
>Ga0181612_154847_pt1 | contig 13010 bp, 8 predicted proteins | sample HoacroProtozoa21_FD_119630 | JGI IMG/M metagenome (GOLD analysis project Ga0181612, IMG submission 119630) | Hoatzin crop microbial communities from Cojedes, Venezuel. Combined Assembly of Gp0051906, Gp0051904, Gp0051908
ATGCTCAAATGCAATTGCTCACCACCTGATGAACGATACCTAGCCCGTCTGCGAGCAGTGATCACTGTCCCCCAGCCAACTCCTCCCAGCTTATATGCTGAGCATGACATCATATGGAATAGAACATCTCTTTGGCCAGTTTGGGTCAGCTGCCCTAGCTGTGTCCCCTCCCAGCTTCCCGTGCACCTGGTAGGCCAGGCCATCTGGCTGAAGCTGAAAAGTCCTTGGCAACAGCAACAAACATCAGTAGTTTATCAACATTATTTTCATCCCAAATCCAAAACACATCATTACAGCTACCAGAAAGAAAATTAACTCTATCCCAGCCAAAACCAGGACACCGGCTTGAACAGAAATAAGTCTTTTGACTACTACGCCTAAAACAAGTGTTAAATTTGTCTAAAATGAAAAATTAGTGCGAACTATTCAAAAAGAACAAGTCTGGACTCTTCTTTAGTCTTCTTCTGCTGTTCTTGATGTCTTCTGTTGTACAACCCGTCTACACATCAGCATTTATTTAACAAAGATAATGTAATGAGATAGTTTATATTTGGAAATTGGATAGTTAGTCTTTATTGGCTGTGAAGGCCCTTCATAATGCTATATATAGTTGATTAAAACTGCACTAAATGCATTTTTCTGAAACAATATATTAGTGGTTACCCATTCTTGCTTCGAATTATTTTCTAGGGTTAGCCAGCTCATTCAAGCTGGACAAATCAGTCCTAAATCTCATGAGAGCTCCTCTTTTTTCTCACTTGAATAAGGGACCTGTTTTACCTTCCATTTGCATGCAAAGTAAACAGTTCGAGTAATGGATGCTTTGTGCTGGATACTGGTTAGAGGGGGACTTCAGTGTGCTTTAACCAGTTTCTTGCGTTCAGTATTAGACTCAGTTACTAACTTGTGTCACAAAAGCTTGTAAATGCATTAAAGGTAATTCTAATATCTTAGTCCTGTTTTTCTAAGAGAAAGGCAGAAAACAACAAAGGCAAATAATCTTAGTGGCTTTCCTGAGGGCTTTGTAGTGTGCTTTATTGCTCTGTTTTGTACATCCTCTTACTTGGAAGAGTCCGTATCCTCTGTTGTCTTGTGTAGTTTCGATATGCCAATTCCATATATATATATATATATATATATATTTAAAAGCATAGAGGTGTGTATATATCTGTGTATATATCTGTGTGCGTATGTTATATACACACACAGGACTGTTGTTATAATATGATGGAATATTTAAGTTACCATGTGCGAATTAGAGAACGATTTCTATGAGAGTCGTTGGTAGGTCTTGCTATATACGTAAATCTTTGCTTAGGAGCCTCAAATATATGTAATGTATTCATGCTCTTGGAAATTAAAGGAGGTATTACATTCTTTCAATGTAATTCAGGAACTAAGAATGGTTTATTGTACTTCCCTCTTGCCAAATCATAGCCCCCAACCATTTCCCCCAAGTCCCATAATGAAACTCTGGTTGCGTAGCATAACCGTAGTCAGAGTCAACCAAGAAGGAAAAACAAAACAAAAACAGCTCAGTAAGTGTACAAGAACAAAGCTATTGCATAAGCAGAAACCTCTTGGATATTGGTGGTTTAAAAATGTCACATGGTATTCCTGTACATTTGAAGATATGCTTTCTTTTTTTTTAACTTGTTACATCAGTTAATATTTATGGCAGTTGTAGGAGTGTGTGTGGAAGACAATCTATGTCCTTAGGTTGTCTTTACACATACTCTCTTGCTTCACCACAAGTCCCATATTTCTAATCATTCTGTCATGTTACTTAACAAGACAATAAGTCCCTTGTGTCACATAGCACAAAACAAAGAATTGTGTTACAACCCAGTGCATTGATGTAATTTGTTGCAGGTTTGAAAAAATAAAAGAACTTCCTTCTGTTTATTATTATAATTTCTTGTTCACCACCTTTGGCTCTATTTCCAGGGCTCTTCTAAGTGGATTCCCAGACTTTCTTTATCAGTTTATTCACAAGATTTGTTTCTAGCACTGTTTTTTTGCTTTTCTACTCTGTAATTATCTGGCAATGGTGACTGGAAAATCAAAAGCTGTATAACTCCATGACTCTGGTTGTGTGGCCTTTAACAAGTGTCAGAAATTTGCCGGCCTCTTGAAACTGCTTTTGGGTCTAAATCACTCTGTGGGAAACAATCAAACAAACAAGCAAAAAGCTCTTGGAGTAGTTACGCCTGTGGAAATGCAAAGAATCACTAGCCTACTCTCTCATCTCAAGCACCAAACAATTCTTGCATTTTGATCCTGGAAAATGAGTGTAGATATATGTATGTATCTTTATCATTATCAATCTGTGTGTATATCTATGTAGCTTCATAGACAGAATATAAAAATAAAATCTCTCTGGCCTGTGTGGTCCCTCTCTAACAAGAGACCATTACTCTGTAGTGTAGCTACAGAACAGAATCTTCTTTATTTGAGCACATGTCGGAATGAAGTTCAGGTAATTAGGTTGTATTTTGCTTAGATGCTATATGTGGTGGGGTTTTTTGTTGTTTTTTCCTCGCTGGTTCCCTCCTCCACCTCTCCACAGTTCACCTTAGCAGCCCTATTTTTACTTAAAATAAAAAATCAGCGTGAGTTATAAACACTCCAGTAAAAAGCAGCTTTTCCTTTGTTTGGTCTTTTGATAACTTTGTTACGTGTCTCTGAGAACAGGTACAATAGGTATGAAATTCAAATGAATCCCAAGCAAGTGTTGTTTAATGCAGAGTTGAAATATTTATTCCAGTTCATGCAATTGAGCAGTCTTACTTATAGAGGTAAGGCTGGACTGAAGTCTGTGTTGGAGATAGGATAGTCTTCTCCCAGTGAGTTAATTTGTAAGTCTTTCACTGCTAGAATAGGATGCCCTAGCAGAAATGCTTCTCCAGAATGTATTCCTATTTGTCATTTTAACCATTGGCTTTTTAGCACAAAAATTTTCTGACTCAATCTCTGATCTAAAGGCTGGATTACAATGCTGTTTTGGACGTGATATTAAGCACTGAAGATATTTTCATTTCAAATGAAAGAAAAACTAAGTTTAAAGTTGTTACATTTCAAGATGCTTACTTCGGGAAAAAAACCCAGCAATTAGGTACAGTGTAATTTAAATATGTGCTATATGTTTTGCCACCTGATTACTCCTAAATCTGTTGTGAGAATAAACTGAAGTGCAAGTGTTCTGGGTAATCCTGGCCTTTGCTTCCTCATGTTCTTTGTTGAGATAATGGTGTTCTGTGTTTATTCATTGAGCCATACGAAATATTTGTAAATAGGTCACACAGTCGTTACCAGTCTAACAGCTTGGCTTGCTTAACGTTGTTCTTTTTCCCCTCAACTCTAGGAAGGATTTCTGTGTACATAAAGACGAACCATGTGATACTGTTGGTAAGTAAATAAATGTAAGAGACCGTGCGTATAAACCACTTAATAAAATAAGTGTTACATAAATAGAGATGTGAAGCTAAAGGTAAGAACAGCATCGGTGATGGATAGCTGTAACTAGCTAAAATGCAAAATACATCTCAAATGGCAAAAATACTGTATTAGATTTCTCTATGCTTCTAGCAAAATAGTTTAAGTACAATATTTCCATCTCATTCGTAGATCAAACTTTTAAATCTTTTTCCTTTTTAATCTCACTGCCAGTTCAATATCAAATTGCGTTAATATTCTTAATTCAGAATATGAAGCTCAACAAAAGTTTATGATTCTTTTTTCATGCAGTGGATTTCTCTTTGGTAAGAATATGGCCAAGATGTTTAAAAGAAGTTTCCATAAGAATATAATGTAATATTGTAGAGTGATACAGTGTATGAACTATGTAACTTCAGAAGAATACAGGATGTGAATTATTGTACAAGGCGTCTTCTGACACCTTCAATTAAAGTGAGTGCTAGCTACACCGAGTTTTTCTATCAACAGTCATTACTTTAGTTCACACCCTTTTGGGAAGACAGTTTTTCAGGGTAAAGGTCGTTGGAAAAGGTAGCCAAAAGTAGCAATTTTTCTATTCAGTTGTAATTCTGGCTAAAAATATACCATGACACTAAGTGAAGAATGGCATGGCATGATTTTACCCTAGAATTTCTTTTGGCTAATAGAAAACCTTAAACTGTTCTATATGTAAATGCAAGTATTCGGAACGTAAATTGTTTCAGTAAGATTGGGATGGTAGTAATGGGCTATTAACTATTGTCTTGCTTGTGCTCCCTCTTACATAGAGGAAAAGTAGATTCCATCACCCCCACCCCGTTTAATTTCAGTGGCAAAGGCTTGAGGAGAACTCTTTTGTAAACTGTATTACCTCAGTGGTTTGCTAGTCTTTTTGCTTTTATTGCTCCATCATCCCAAGTCTATATGATCATGTCTGTGGGATGGATATGAATAACGAATCCTTCTAAATGAAGAATGGAATGTTTCTTACAGCAGTTAGGGGTTAAGGATTCATAGTGTTCTTCCACTAATCATTATCTTGGTCTTAGGTGATTTTTGCATGAATGTTTGGTGCTCAGAGGAGTTTATTTTTGTCTTCTAAGTGAAGAATGTTTCCTTCCAGCTGAAGAAGGAAGCTATGAGACCAGAAGTCTTTAGCATCTTATGCTGATCTGAACTGAACGTCAAATATGGGGTACTTCCAATTAATGTAAATCAGGGTAGGCTGCTGTATGGATTTCACCAATGAAATGAATGCATTCAAGAATATTCCTTGAAAACTGTTTCCTCTTTGGCTGAACCGTGGAGATAACAGAATGAGTATCTCTGAATTTATTCGTGGAATTGTAATTGAGATAAAATTGAACTGACTGAAGTATGAGTCATTCACATTTCTATGATGAAGAAACTTGGATGAAATGAAAAAATGAGGCAGTGCTTTAATCATAAGTGCACAGAGTTTGTAGTCTTCATATCATGATAAGCAAAATGAAGTAGAGACCTTGGCTCTCTTATTTGGAATTTTGTGGAACGGCTATTGTGGGCGTTCCCACTCTGTGTAAGCTTGTTTAGAGTTTTCTTCAGGAATTGAAACATAGTTCACATGTGTAGTTCTTTTCATACAGCTACCTTTGTGCAGCAAAAGCTAAGGTCATTCTTTTCCTGTAGTTCCATCAGTTATATATATGAATTTAATCATTAGTTTTGCAGATGCATATAGCACGTTTCCACAAATTCAGTGTATCATGTCTTCCATGCACATTTATGGTGCTGTGGGTCCATGCTCACTCTTGAGAAGATAATGTCTTTCAGAAGCTCTTGTCCATCATCATCTGTGAGCTGATCTAAGGAAGAGTGTTCAAAAACCAGGGAGAGCTTTGTGCATTTCTCTTGAAGAGAACTTTTAAATTGTCTTACTGACATGAGTGTCTTATGCCAATATTTTTAGGATTGCAGGTTTATAAGCAAAATTGTTGAAAGTAGATGGTGGTTTCATTTTGACTTCTTTTCTTTTACTTTTGATTTCCTTGGGAAAACCCTTATGGTTATTTTTAGACTTAGATTAGATTATGAGTAAAAATTTGATGAAAGGTAAGGAAGAGCAGTTTCATCTTCCTACAGATATTCACGCAACATGTTTATAAGCGAAAGGAGACAAAACATTCCAGCATGTTTAACATGCTGTACATGATACAATTTGCCAACGAAGGTAGATGAAAAATGCCAATGTAATGTCAACTCTAAAATTCCCAGCTGTCCAGAGCTTGCCTCTCCTACCCCCAAAAATCCTCTGAAGAATACACCACAAGAGACTTTTGTCTGCCATAAAAAGTAGAATAAGGCAATTCTTAGTGAAATGTTAACATAACTGCACATGTACATGAGGCAGTCAGGGAGATCTTTGTAGCACATTACACAATGCAGAAATGAGAGTCATGACAAGGAAACATTTACAGGACGGACCTCATTATTGTAAAGGGTTGTCACGTTCGATTATAGTTCTTCCCAGTAGTGAATACTAAACAGACAAATACTGGATTTAATGTTTACTCATCAAGTGCCAAGACTCACAGTTTGCAGACTGGACGTGAGTATCCACTTAAGCCAGACTGCATAAGTGCTGGTACTCTGTTACACAGGCGAAGTTTTCCTGTATTTGGTGGCAAAGAATACATTTCTCTGTGCTTCTGGTCTTGTTCCACTCAAAATGCAGAGCTTATACACTCTTCAATTTGTACTTTTTCATTGTCTCTTAAACAGAGTGATTTATATGAAGATTTAATGGTTAAAAGGTAACATTAACCAATAACTCTTGTTAAACACAAAAAAATGTTTACTCAAAATCAAAAAAACATGTGTCAAAGCTCCCTAGAAATATGTGTTTTCATTCTTGATTTCAAAACAAAATACATGGTGCCAATCTTCCAAATATTCCTTTACAAAAGCATTTAAGGTAGACAAATACACGAATTTTTTTTTATAATGATAGAAAACATAATTTTGGAATGTTTGTCAGATTTTTACATTCTTAACGAGGGAAAAAAGTTCTGGCAATCTTGGTGATCAAGCACAAAATGTGTTAGCAGTTCATATTTGATAGTTTTGAAAAGTCAGTAGAAATAGAAGAATTAGTTCTGGGTTTTTATTCAATTTCCCAAAGTGTGTTGCAGTTTAGAAAGTAGAATCTCTTTATTCAGAGTTATATTAAGTATTATACTATTGTTAGAAGTGTTTGGAAAGCTCTACAGTAGCCAGGGGAGTTGTGGGGCTAGTTTCTTACTTCACACTGTAAATCCAGAGTAATTCTAATGAATGCCTTCCTTGACTAATATCATTTTTCTGTAAAACAATAAAGTAGACTCTCATGTGGTATCAGTCAGCCCAGGTCAACTGATTTCAGCTAAGCTACTCTGATTTCAGTGCTGTCAATTGTCACAGCCCCTGTCAAATTCCTTCTGGGTGGAGAACCACAAGGAAATCATTTTAGGCTCAAAATTGACCAGACCCAAGTGTTCTTTAGCTTCCTCTGGTTGGCTGGCTGCAGCACTCTTTTATTTTTATTTTTTTCCCCCTGCTCTTCCACTCATGTGTATGCTCTCTTTCTCCTATTCCTACACAGAAGTGAGATCCTGTTGCTCTTCCACAAATTCTAACAGCTCTTCTGTAGCTTAAGAGCAGTTTCAGACCTTGCTTTACTGTACAATCAATGGGGACATACTATGATTAAAACAAACAGAGAGCTTGTCTGGGGTTGGAAGAATATGAAGATGTTTATATACGAATTAAAGTTACTTTAGCTAATGAAAAAATTAGTTTAGAACTGTAATTGTCCAAGATGCTTTTCCTCCAGAAGGCAGCTGTTTCTTTGGGATTTCTGTCCTCCAAACAGGTTTTGTTAGCTTAGTCAGAGAGACCTATCTGTTAAATTTGCAGTGATTTAGAGTGTTGCTCTTGTGCTGTAGCCAGGTAAAATTATGAGTGCAGATGTCTCAACAAATTTCTGAAAAATCTAAGAAATAGTTCAGTTGGTTTTCAGAAAATGAAGTCTGTACTAAAAGAATCAGCAGAAAATATAAAATGGGGGCTAGTACATGCTGTATTGTTTTTGTGCATGCATCTTCTGGTTTTATTGTATTAAAGTAACTGAAAGGAGCAGTGATTCATAGGACGACTTGTGGGTGGGTTATTGCACAAACCTTAGTACCAGGAGATGGAAATCAGCAGATATTTTCTCACTCCCTTGAAGGATTAGGCTGGCAAATAAACACAGGAAGACTGTTTCTTGAAACAAGTGGATGCACATTTGAGTTTTGCTTCCTTTGTCCACCTTTCCACTGCAGCAATTAAGATTTTGAGTCTCTGAGACATACTTCTTTTGGATTACATTTATTATTTGCTGCTAGCTCATGTCTTCTGTGGAAACACTACATTAGAGAGTTCTTAGTGTGAAATGTTGCAGGCATGGGCAGAATGTAAAATGATGCTCATCTTGTGCTGGCATCACTTTGGAGCCTCATTAATCTGCAGGAACTGAGGGAATGACTGTTTCAAAGGCAGGCTGTGTCCTTTTGTGGACTGCCCTGCTTGGAGGCTGCTCACTGCCTTGGTTTACCGTCCATCTGCCTCCTCTTCCAATCTTTCCATGTGCCAGCAAAATGTCTCAGCAAACCTTAGCACAAACATGCAGTTGTGTTTAGTGGAAGTTGTGATTGTTTACTTAACTAGCTGTAAAATTTTGTTTGTAGCTTCCCTGCAGCTCACTGTTTGCATCAAAGTTGTAGGTTTAGATTGATGCAGAAGTTCTAGCAGGGGGCCTGAGAGTTTCTGATACCCTGGAAGTGTTCAGGGATGCATAGTGTTTTTTCCGCAGCATGATCTTTTCACAATGGTTTTCAAAAGGTGTAGGAATGAGCATAATTGCTACAGCTGAAATTACTGGTGAGCTGAATGACCTGCACAAGATCAATGAGTTAGCAAGTGAGAGAATCACGAAGAGAACCCAGCATGTTCTTCCTCTCTGTTCAGCCTGTTACATTGCCTGCATTTCTAGTGCCTATGACGTGGCTTTTAAGAAAATCTAAAATGTTGGTATGCTGTCATATCACTGTAAGTTTTAAATCTCCAAGTAAATTTATCCTTAAAGATCATGTAGAATTTGAAAATAATTTGCAGAAAAAGGTCTCTATTCTACTATTTGAAAGCTGTTGCTTTGGTTATACTATCCTATGGTTGATATTAATTGCAGCTCCTGCTGGCAGTTGGTTTATTCTAAGTTTTTGTTGAAGATAGGCCCTTCCAGATACCAGATGCTAAGCACCTGAGTCCTTGTATTATCCCTTGTCTTATGCTATCTTATTCTTCAGGAGATATCTTCTCTCATCCCTTGTCAAAAGTCTACAGGTGTACAACACATGTGCTCTGTAAAATGTTGTGACCATAGTTAATGTTTTGAAAGATTTGTGATAGCTAGTAAAATGTCCTAGTAACACTGACTGCAACAAAACGGAGAACAAAAAAGTACTATTTACAGATTCAGTTAACTTTTACTGCACTCAGTTAAAAAAATACGCCTCTGTCAAAGGAAGGTCAGGAATTTTCTTGGCATGTATAAATTCAGTTCTATTTGGCCTAATATGTCAGAATTATGAGTCATTTCGAAGATAACTTTTGCCTTAAGTAGAATACCTGAGCTGATTATTTCAATACTATCTTCTTACTGCACCAGTGTGAGGCATCTTTTTTTAAAATAATTGTCTGCCTAACGCATCTGTATTGTTCTGCACAAACACGTTTGCTTTAGAACTGATATCATTTGCTTATACTGAAAGTCCTGGTTGAAATTCCCAAGTAATAGGATGTTTCAGGAATAGTAAATGGAGCTTTTCTGATGCTTTATGAAAGACAGGGTTTCCAGCATTTCATTGATCTCAGAGGAGTGTAAGTGCAATGTTGTGACTGTGGTCTCCTGGAGAGAAGGTAATTAAATGCTGTTTTCCAACAATATTTTGTATCTTACAATATCACGAAAGAACAGGGTTTCCTTAAAAAAAGAAAAGTTTTAACCTGATAGAGTAGAATTTGATTCTGTACTTTCAGATACCATTTTCAATTAAAACATCAGCTATAGGAACATTGTTTCCCAAAAACGTACTTCCATCTAAACTGTTTACTAGAAAGCACTTTCCAATAAAATGCTGATATTGCAATCTCTAAACAGAACCTTAAAAACTCTTGTCAGATTTTTTTAGGGGGATGGGATATAGTGTATAGTGTATTATAAATTTCTATCTCTGGTAACAGCTAGTGTTGCAGAGAGAAAAACAATATTGGAAAATTGAGGCACCATCAGGTCTTCATTCTGTTGCAAAGGATCTAAAAAGCATGGATACAAATAATGACCGGTAAGGAATCAGACAAACATCTACACAATAAAGACCACAGAACAAAATGAAGTGAAAGAACACGTCTTCCATCCAACTTAGCAAAATGCCAAAGATAGATTTACTTAGTTTTCTTTTCTAACATGAAAGCTGTAGATCTTTAGTACAAAGGACTTGGCCTTTTCCTCCAAAACTTGTCCCCAGGGACAAAGATTTAGTCCAGGGCTATGCATTAAGAGATACGACAGAAATGGAGAATTGGGCAGGTTCTCATCGTCCACTGTAGGTTTATGCTGGAAATTTTGAAGCTGAATGCTTAGGGCCTGTTACCAATGAACAAGCAGCCAAAGAAGTTGTACAGAACACGGGCAGCAGCACTGTAGAAACAGAAGAAGTCTGTTTCCCTGTTCTTCCTCATCTGTATCCAGCTGTTACCCTTCCTCTTATCCAGAGAATGTCTCTATTGTAGTCTTGCGTAACTGCCCTTGGCTGAGCTATCTAGGGGAGTGTTGACCGTCTGCTCAGAAGCAGGGTGAAGGCTCTCATGCTGAGCCGTCCACCCCAGTGGCTGAACTCCTGCGGGCACTTGATGTTGCTAATTTGAAGCTAGTTCCCATACCTGTGCGCTGCAGAATGGGAGCCCTTACGATGTGAGCCCAAAAGCACGGTTGGTCCTTCTGCCTCTCCAGCACTTCACGTGGCTGGGTTCTGCTGTGCAGCTGGAGAGGTTGGGACTGCTGCTCCGGAAAAAGGGAAAGGAGGAAAGAGATGCTGCCACTGTGTTTTCAGTGGACATATGTGGGATAAAGAGGCAAAGGGAAGTCTGTCCCCCCTCTTTCAGGGCTTCCCCACTGTCAGAACTGGATCCTGCAGCATGTGTCTGTTTTTTTAGAAGATGCTAACAAGGACCTCGCTTCTTATTATTCACTAGAAAGCGGATTTTTTTGTTGGTTCTTTTTTGTTGAGATACAATAGTGGAAGAAATGCACTTAGGGCAGTTACAAATCAATACTATAGGTTATTCGTTTGCTGATGCTTGCAGGGGGCAAGGGAAATTTCTGACAGTTAGGGCAGACAGGAATCCCTAGGCCCCATGGCCTGTTGTTCACGGTATGCCCTAACATTGGCATGGTTTTTTGGGAACAGGTTTCTCCACAAGACAGATAAGGCTGAAAACAGGGGTTGGGCCAGAACTGCTTCTACACAGGATAGAGTATGGAACCTGTGTATAGGTCCTGCCCCATATATAGCAGAGAGGTGGGGAACTGGCAGTCCTGTCAGTCTTTTAGAGGGAAATGTAAGAGGCATGCTTAGAGAACAAATCAGTGGAGGTTAGAAAGGTGAGTTTTGTAAGGTGTGTGCATACATCTGTTTTTTGGAATGTTTTAGCATTGCATACAGTCAGACTGGATAGTGGTGAAAAATGTTGTGTTTTAAGTAAAGAAATACTATTTAAGGTTGCCATTTTAAAATTCTGTTGACTTAAGTTGGCCATACCTGGAGATGTACACCTAGCCCTTCAGCTGACCACTGTGACCAGCATTTTTGTCTGATGTTCATCACTAGTGTAATTAAATTTGTTTCTTTTGTTGTGAATGTTACTGTCCTGGGTGCCATAGGGAATTCAGAGTGGGAGCACGAGTGTCTGGACGGACAGACTGGATGAGGAGCAGCAACCACAGCAAATCTCTCCCAGTGAAGACATCGGTGCAGTCTGTTAAACTGTCTAGGACAAAAATATTCTGTGCCTTATCTCCAAGCTTGCTGCTATGCAAAATTTGCAAAAACAGCAGAAACGTTGTAAGCTTTGAGTTTTTGCCCTGTGAGTTTATTTACCCCAAAATACAAAAACTGTCCTGAACAGAACATACTGAAGTATGTACACATATCCTGTGTAAAGGAAAGATAATTTTTGTCAGATTGCTGATGTTCAGAGAGCTGGGTTCACCGTTTAATCTGCAAAAGACTTCCTATGGAGATTTGCAATGTGAAACACAATGTAAGCCGTTCATATAACTTTTACAATACATACAATTTTGCATTTATACAATGTTGTCTTCTACAGCAAGATTATAATAAGTTCACTGACCTGTATATAAAGGAATACCTCATACAGCGAGAGCAGGAGTATCTTTGAAGTGCTTTGCTGGAAAAGCTAGCCATAGAGATCTCACTCAATTTCACTTCATGAACTTTTGTTTTCATTTAAAGTACTGTAGCACAGGTGTGTATCCAGTAGCTGCGACTGCATGAATAATTACAATGTTCACACATAGCTTCTGAACATTGATTTCTCCTATGATATTGCTAGGATGTTTTAGTATAATTTGAAATATGTAGAAGTTTAGAAATGCAAAAATTCCCTAGGAAGTGATACCCATATGATAGTACAGTATGTCTGGTATACAAATACCTTTAATACACAAGATTTTTTAAAATCATCAGGGAAATTTTGACTTCTAGAGTCTACAGAATAAAACCTGATTTTGTTGGTGGGTTACTTGTCCTTAAGTACAGCAAAGCAGAACCTAGTCAGATGTGAATTCCAACAAATGTAAAAAAAACCCAAAACAAAATAAATACATAGAATTTAATCTACTTTGTGTCATCGTATGTCAAATGAGAGATGCATGCTCAGTGTGGTTTCTCAGGAGAGCAGAGGAACATGGGACTACAATACACGTGCTCAGTTAACAAATCCAGACACCTGCTATTGCAAGCCTCAACTTTTTTCTTTTTTTTAGATATAATAAATTCAGTTTTAAAAATTATTAAGTTTCTTAATTCCAGCAAAACTCTTAAGATGCAGTCCCATCTTACCTTGCCGCTCGTTTTGCTGAGTTGGACTAAATGGCAACACTCCAGTGAAACCAGAGAGCTAGGTTTTCACACCAAGACAACCAAACCTTTGTTTTCAAGCTGTGTTGTAACTCAGACACAAAATAACTAGGTTAAAACACATTATATTATTTTATTTTCCAGTGTTTTATTTGAAGTGTTTAAACCTTAATTAATCTTAACACTAGTACGGTAACACAGAATAAATCACTGAATGGACTCTTGATGGCAATTTCATAATCACTGAGCTTTTAATTGCGAACCACTTATCGTACTTAAAAAACAAGTCTTTCTTCCTTAAGCAATTCATTAAGGACTTACTGCTTCAGACAATTC
>Ga0181612_103298_pt1 | contig 13008 bp, 13 predicted proteins | sample HoacroProtozoa21_FD_119630 | JGI IMG/M metagenome (GOLD analysis project Ga0181612, IMG submission 119630) | Hoatzin crop microbial communities from Cojedes, Venezuel. Combined Assembly of Gp0051906, Gp0051904, Gp0051908
TAATACTGATTTGATTAATGCATATAAAGTTATCAAAGAGCAGCCTTCTGATTTAGTAAAATCATTAAGGGAAATGGAAAATAAATATTACTCGTTATCTTCCGACGAACAAAAGCAGGAGCTTTTCTACGAGATACGCGAGAAATATAATCACGATGATAACGATTCCATTACCAATACGATGTATCTTATATTCCTAAACAGGACATGCTTTAATGGTTTGTATCGTGTAAATGCAAAGGGGGAATTTAACGTGCCAGCAGGCAGATACAAACATCCCCTAATCTGCGATGAAGAAACAATAATCGCAGACAGCAAATGTCTGAAAGATGTTACCATTCTCAACGGCGATTTTGAAATCACAGAAGAATATGCAAATGAAAACACATTCTTCTATTTAGATCCGCCCTATCGTCCCCTTGATGCAACATCAAGTTTTACATCATATTCAAAAGATAAATTTGATGATAACGACCAGAAGCGATTGAAACTGTTTATAGACAGAATAACAGAAAAGAAATCAGACATTATGCTTAGCAACTCTGACGGTATGGGGAAAAACCCTGATGACAACTTCTTTGATGTAATGTATGAAAATTACAATATCAACAGAGTTGTTGCGAAAAGGTCTATAAATGCCAATCCTAACAAGAGAGGGAAACTTACAGAACTTCTTATCACAAACTTTTAATAGATAACGAATTATGGCAGCACATACTAAAGAAGAATTTGATCTCTTTCTGTCGCAACTATGCGAAACGAATGCGACGTTAGATTTCTTCTGTGATTTCAAGAAAATCATAAAGAACACAGAGGAAGTAGATATAAGACTCAATCAATTAAATTATCTTATCGGTAAGGAAAATTTTGAACAGGCTATATACAACCTTTGGAATGAAAATCCCAAAGTCTTTGACCCGACTGTAATGCAAATACTCATTGCTGTTAGGAATAAAGATAAAAAAGGAATTATGGATGACAACGGAAACTTTAAGCCCTTGCGATTGTTCTTTGACTCGCCGCAATCCGTCATAGAGTATTTAGATGGTACAGGGTTAAAGGATGTTTTTGTAAACAGTTATGTCTCCAATCTTCACGACTATGTTTTCGGTGTGGAAACAGGATTAGACTCCAATGCGAGAAAAAATCGTAGCGGTGACATTACTGAGGATAGAGTTGAAAACCTATTCATCACCAATGGAATTCAATACAGAAAAGAAGTTTATTCAGATGAATGGAATGATTTAAAATGTTTAGGAAAAGACAGGAAAAGATTTGATTTCGTTGTTTCAAAGGGGCGCAAAACATTCTTGATTGAAGTAAATTTCTATAGCGGAAATGGATCCAAACTTAACGAAGTAGCACGTTCTTACATGGAAATAGGACCTAAAATCAATGCATTGGATAATTTCGAATTTGTGTGGATTACTGATGGCATAGGATGGCATGACGCTGCCAACAAGTTGGAAGAAGCTTTTTATAGCATCCCACGTATTTACAATTTTACGACATTAAAGAATTTTATTGCGGAAATAAAGAATATGTAAACTATAAATACCTAATCTATGTTGAAAGCCTATTATAAATCAGATGACTTAAAATTCACTTTGTTGCATGGTGATTGTAGCCAATTGCTGCCACAATTTGAATTTAAATTTGATATGATATTCGCTGATCCGCCATATTTTTTATCAAATGGTGGTATAAGCTATCAGAGTGGTAAAGTGGTATGTGTGGACAAAGGCGACTGGGACAAAGGGTTGTCTCAGGAAGAGATGTTTGAGTTTAATAAAAAATGGATTTCCGCCTGCCGGGACAAATTAAAAAGTAGCGGAACTATCTGGATTAGTGGAACATACCACAACATTTTCAGCGTGGCCAATTGTTTGACTGAACTGGGGTTTAAAATTTTAAATGTGGTTACTTGGGCCAAGACTAACCCACCGCCAAATATTTCTTGCCGCTATTTCACTTATTCAACTGAATTTGTGATATGGGCTCGCAAAGAGCAGAAAACCCCACATTACTACAACTATGAACTTATGCGACATATTAATGATGGCAAGCAGATGACTGATGTTTGGCGCCTGCCAGCGATTGCACCTTGGGAGAAGTCATGCGGTAAACACCCGACTCAAAAACCTCTGCAATTATTGTCGCGTATCATTTTAGCATCAACACAAAAGAAAGATTGGATTCTCGATCCATTCACAGGCAGCAGCACTACAGGCATAGCTGCAAATCTGCTTGGAAGACGTTTTCTCGGCATTGACATAAGCCAAGAATTTTTGGATATGAGCATCCAAAGGAAAAAAGAAATAGTAAATCTAAATAATTTCTACAAGTACAGAGACAAGATACCAGATATTGTAAAATCAGAAGAGATTGGTGCTCAAGCTGTATGCGAAGACTACGACACTTACGAATTGCCATTTTAATAGCTCAGCTTTTCACCGTCGTATGTCATTGGCAAGGCATCTTTGAGTTCTTGCCGCATAGCATCCTCATCCACAATATGCACTTTAAACACGGCGGAGTTCGGGAAGCGGTTGAAAAAGGGATTTTTTGAAAGGAACAGCTCTATTTTGCTCACCGACGGAGATGCAATGCCGGCATTGTAATAGGCAGTGATTCGCTGTGTGATTCTCGGCAACACCTTAACGCCAGTACGGCCGTTTTTGAATGAGACCAAGGCGACAGCGTGCCAGCGGGCACGGGGGTCAACGAATTCCTCACGCTGCTCTTTCCTCACCCTATACCTCACGTTGATATTGCGACCGAAACGGCTGTTGATATCGTTCATCATCTTACGGAAAATTTTGCCGTGCGTAGAAGTGTCCTGCCATTTTTTATAAGCGATAAAATAGTGTATCATCTCGTGGATGATTATGTCTTGCAACTCGTTTTCCGGCAAATCAACACGTGTGCTCACACGAAGGCAGAAATTATATTTCTCCGTCGTGCCGTCGGCGGTTTGCCGCGACCGGAATGTCAGCTGGCCCAAATACGATTTTGAGTCGCTCAGACGTATAGGGATTTGAGGCAGTTGACCGCCGAAAATCAAACGGTTGTATTCATCATATTTCTCTGATACGTAATCTATTGTCGCTTTCATGATTTATCTCCGTTTTTCTTAATCCTCTGCAAAGGTAATACTTTTATTTCATATCTCCAAAAAATACAGCCACAGTTTCGCGCAAATTAGCAAAAAAAGTGAGAAATGGCAAGAAAAGGTGTAAAAAATATTCACAGGCTGAATTGAGCGAGATAAAACAAAAATCTCCGATTTGCAAGCCAATAGCAAATCGGAGATTTCGATACAGAGACTATTTTCAAAAATTTATTGTCCGCCCAAGCGTTCGAAATATGTTATTATCTCTTCCCAAGTCTTGAACTCACTGCTGCGGTATTGCAATGCAGTGCCCATAAAGTTCTTGTCGGGGTTGACGTCGATGAAATAGTCGCCGTAAATCAATGACTTGCGATTGCAGAAAATCAGATGATTGTAGGCAGGGGCGCTGCACTCCTGGTCCACCCATTGCTGCACCTCTGCGTAGTACTCCGGGTCGTAAGAGGGCGCATCGGCAACGATATACACCTGATAGTTCTCTAAAAGATACTCGTATGCCTTGTGGCAGCTGGGCTCCATCACGAATTCTCTCTTTGTGCCGTTCTCCGTGCGCACTTCCTTCTCAGAGCGCATTGCGTCGATATGGAAGAACACCACCTTGCGGTCGCGGCACTGCTGACGGTCGTCAATCCAACGCATCACTGGCACCACATAATGCAGCATCACCTTGTCGTCCATACGATGCTCGCCGTGGAAGCGTATGGCATTGGGGTAATGGCTTTGGAAAAGGTCGAAGGTGTGGACGAGCGGGTCTTTGTCGCCGAAAAGACCGAAGACTCTTTCGAGCTCACTGTCTTCGATATTCTGAAAACAATCCTCCGTAACCTCACGATAGCGTTTCACAAGGGGGTTGTCAACATAAAACTCCTTGACTCCGTCGGCACGGGCATTGAGAAACTCATTCTTGCCCATCATACCGTGTTCTGCCATAGTATCAGCCATCTTAAAGGCGGGATTTATCAATATGCGGTCGAAACCTCGCAGTTGCTCGGCAAACATACCTCCCATGGATGTGCCTATGATAAGGTCGGGAGTTTCCAAAGCGCACTTCTCCTTGAGCATTGCAATGGCATCGTGAGGCTCCACCGGGGCATCGTATGCCAAAATCGTGGCGTTAGGAAACCAATTGCGCAAACGACTCACCGTGCCACTCTGTGCAGATGAGGCAAAACCATGCACATACATAATTTTTTTGCCCGAGAACATATCGGGGAAAGTTTTCTGATATTCCATATTAAGCACAATTAATTAATAATTTTACAGGTGCAAAGGTACAAAATTTTTATGAAAACACGAAAAACATAATGAAAAAAGTGGCATTTTGAAATAATATTGCTAACTTTGCAGCCGAAAAGCTCTCGCGGAGAGCCGATATATGTATGTATTTATAAAAGCGACTAATATGTTTTTAGGTTTATCGACAATGGCATGGGTAACGATACTCATTCTTGTAGTGATGTTTGCGGTGTTGTCAAAAACGACGATACCGGCGAGCGTGGTGTTTCTCTCGGCACTGACCTTGATGCTGGTGTTTGGAGTCGTGGATACAACGACAGCCTTGAGCGGCTTCTCCTCTTCATCAGTAATCACCGTGGCCGCCCTCTTCGTGGTCATCGCGGGCTTGCACTGGTCGGGAGTGATGAAATGGATTGTTGGTCATACCATCGGAAAGCCTAAGAGCTACGCCTCGGCACTGCTCCGCATCATCTTCCCCTCGGCAATAATGAGTTCCGTGGTTGCCGACAACTCCGTATGCGCCATGCTCATCAAAATCGTGCAGCACATCGCGAAGAAGCTCGATGTGGCAGCCTCGAAACTGCTCATCCCGATGTCGTATGCCGTAATCGTTGGAGGCACGCTGACACTCATCGGCACAGCGCCCAACCTTATCGTGGCGGGACTTTATGCCGACAAGACCCACGACCCGATGAACATCTTCACGATAACGCCGGCGGCGATAATCTGCCTGATAGTCTTCATCGTGGCGATGTTCGCGCTCAAAGGACTGCTGCCGACGAGGAAGTCGCCCGACGAGAGTTTTGAGCAAGCCGACGAATACACCGCAGAGCTCCTCGTGCCGACACTCTCCGACAAGGTGGGAAAGACAGTGGAAGACTCCGGATTGGAGAACGTGCAGGGCGGACACCTCATCGAAATCGTGAGGTTCGATAAGGAGGTGATATCGCCAGTGCCTTCCGATGAGTTTATTATGGGAGGCGACCGATTGGTGTTCTCCGGCAATATCCAGCAGATTGAGGAGCTTAAGGAGAAGCAAGGGCTCGTGGCCACCGACAAGCACGTGTTTACCGTCAACGACCTCGAGGACCGTAAACTGATGACCGCCACACTGAAATTCAACAGCAGTCTTAAAGGCCGCCGTATGTGTGACACCGATTTCGAGAAGAAGCACAACGTGGTGCTCGTGGCCGTTTCGCACAATGGCGAGCGCATTAATGAAAGTCCGCGCAACATTACCCTCCGTGCCGGCGACACCATGCTCCTCGAGTGCCCGATAAAAGCCAGCGACAAAGAATTCTACGAAGAGGTGAAAGACGACCTGGTGTTTCACGAGACAGAAAAACTGGTGGATACGAGCAACAAGACATTCCTCTCTGTTGCCATCCTTATCGCGATGCTGCTCCTCTCCGCTTTCAATGTGTTGACGCTGATGCAGTCGGCAATGCTCGCGGCAGTGGCAATGCTCGTGTGTCAGTGCTGCTCACCGAAAAAGGCACAGCAGAGTATCGACTGGAGCGTGGTGATGAGCTTCGCCTGCTCCGTGGTCTTTGCCAAGGCAATACAAGACAATGGCATCGCTGGGGCCGTGGCCAACGGCTTGGCAGGCATCAGCGGTGGAAATATTATTGCCGGAATGATAGTTATGGCGATAATAACCTTTATTCTGACGGAAATCGCCAACAGCACGGCTGTGGCTGCCATCCTCTTCCCTATCGCCTATCAGTTGGCGGTGATTCTTGGTGCCGACACCGAAGGCTTCTGCCTGATGCTCGCTCTCTGCGCCTCAATGTCGTTCATTCTGCCAATCGGCTCATCCACAAACGCCCTCGTTTATGGCCCCGGAGGATACCGCATTTCCGACTTCCTTAAAATCGGATTACCTATGACAATAATAATGCTGGCAACAATCGTGACAGCAACGTACTTCATTTACATCAAATAAGCCAATGTGGGACAGCTTCTTGCTGAAGGTTTAATAACGTTTTTGAAATAAAAAAATGGGACTGGCTGGACCTCACGTCCTGCACAGTCCCTGCGAATATATATATGATAAGGAGAATAGTTTCTTATTGTTAAATACGGTTGTGGAGTTTATCTTCTTCCACCGCCTCCGTGTGAGCCGCCACCTCTTGAGCTGCCTCCACTGAAGCCACCGCCTCTTGAACCGCCACTGAAGCTGCCGCCTCTTGAGCCAGTGCTGATACTGCTGCTTCTGCTGCTTGACGAGCCTCCGAAGCTTCTGGTGCTGACACCGCTGCTCCTGCTGCTTGATGAGCCTCCGTAGCTCCTGGTGCTAATACCGCTACTCCTGCCCATTGTTGAGCCTCCGTAGCTTCTGGTGCTGATACCGCTGCTCCTGCCCATTGTTGAGCTGCTTGAAGAGCTTCTGCCGTATGAGGATGAGCCTCCGTAGCTTCTAGTGCTGGTGCCACTGCCTCTGCCGTATGAAGAGCTGCTGCCGTTTGAAGAGCCGCCCATTGAGGAGCTTCTTTCCACTTGCGAGCTTCTGCCGTATGAGGAGCTGTTGCCTGTAGAATTTCCACCTACGCGGATGCCGTTATTCACTGTAGAGCGTGTGCTGCTCTCGCGACCTATGCGGCTGCCGTTGCTCATAGTACCGTTGCCGTTGCGTCCGATTTGCATTGTGTTGCGACCGCCCTGGTTCATACCGTTGCCGCCTTGGTTCGTGTTGCGGCTGCGACCTATTTGGTTCATGTTGCCGCGTCCGTTGTTATTACCCATAGCGCGTCCGATTTCTCTGTCGCGTCCGCTGTTTTGGAAGCGTTGCTGTGTGAAGTGTCTTCCGCCGGGGTTGAAGTCGCCTCTGTTCCAGCCGTCGCGCATACCGTCTCTCATGTTGCCGCCAGGGCCGTGTCCGAAGGTGCGTCCGTGATACCAGCTGTGTCCGCCGTTGTGTCTCCAGCTGTGTCCTCCTCTATAGTTAAAGAAGAATGTCGGGCGTCCGAAGTAGAAGTAGTCTCTGTGCGGGTAGATAGAGTAAACTCTGAAGTGCCAGAAGCCTGCGTCCCAGTACAGCGGGCGATAGAAATACTCTGCAGCGCAATAGAGGCGATACTGCCAGTCGAAAAGGATGTAGCCTAAGTCGAGGTTGCGCCTTCTCCAGTAGTCGGTATAAAGGTCGCCGGCCACATTAATGTTCATCAAGTAGTCGAGGTTCACCTCGTAAGCGGCCTCGTACTGGTCGTCGGTGAGATTGAGCTCGTATGCCATCTTGTCGGTCAAGAAGAGGGCTTGCTCCCTTGCCTGCTCATAGCTCATAGCCTTTGCTGATAATGCGATGGCGAACATTGCTGTGATAGCGAATATAAACTTCTTCATAACTTTATAATTTAATTTGTTTGACATCTAATTTATTTTTTCTGCTGCAAAATTACGCACTTTTTTCTTCCCTCGAAAGGGTTTTTCCCTAAAACCAAGAGGGGAAAACCCTATAGCATCACTTTTTCCTCGCTTCTATGCCTTTTTTTTCGGCTTTTTCTCGCATTTTTCAGCCTTTTTTCGGCTTCTGCAGCCCTTTTTCCGCCCTTTTTTGCATAAAAAAAGCGCCTCATTGCTTTGAGACGCCGTTTTTCTATTTAGGAACGTTATCGGTTCACCGAGAACTTGCGAAGTTATTTATAGATTTCTTGAGCCTTTTCGTAGCTGTCCATGCTTCCGATGTCGTAGCGGGTGCCTGACATAGGCCAGGCGTAGATGGTTGTAACTTCGGTGAGGTAATGAGCGAGGTTGCCAGGGGCATCGAAGCCGCAGCCGTGGTTCATGCAGTCGCGAATCAAGGGGAGGTCGCTGCGCTTATATATATAAAAAGGTGGAACGGCCCAATTCGACACTGGCTGCTCAGGCTTTTCCTGCATCAGCAGCACCTTATTGTCGTCATCGAGCTTCACCACTCCCGTGCGCTGCAATTTTTTCAGTTCCGGCTCATTGTGGCACATTATAACCGATGCCTGTTTCTGCTTGAAGAAATCGACGAACTCCTGCAAGGAGAAGTTAAGAATGTTGTCGGCTGCCAGCACCATAATATCGTCATCCACCTTGCACTCCTCAAGCGCGAGCAGCAAGTCTTTCACCGCTCCAAGCCGGCCCTCATTGGTCGTGGTGCCGTCGTCGATGATACGTATCGGCTTACTGTCGTGTCTTGTTGCCGCCCAGTCTTTGAAATGCTGTGCGAACTTATGATTGGAAATAATGATATGCTCATCGATGTCGCAGATTTTGTCAGTGTCGTCGATAAGACGGTCAAGGATTGTTGAACTGCCAACCTTGAGCAGTGGCTTCGGAAAATTCTCCGTCAAAGGATAGAGCCGAGTGGCATACCCGGCCGCAATAACAATATTCTTCATTTAATTCTCAATTCTAATTCGAATCAGCCGCCAGGGCCGTGGGCGTCAGTTGTTTACGCTGCCGCCCACGATGTCGAGCAGCTCACTGGTGATAGCTGCTTGACGGCTCTTGTTGTACTGTAGGTTAAGGTCGCGCAACAGCTCGTCGGCATTGTCGGTGGCTGTTTGCATGGCCACCATTCTTGCCGCGTGCTCGCTGGCCACGCTGTCCAAGAGTGCGGTATAAATCATCAAGTGCAAGAGTTTTGGCACAAGGCTGTCGAGCACAGTGTCCATGTCCGGCTCCACGATGAAGTTGTCGTTCAATGGTCTCACCTCTTCCTGCTCTCTCTGCTGCTGTCTCTCCTGCTGCCTCTTCTTGAGATATTCCTGCGACTCCTTAGTGGCAATGGTGCTTTTAAGGTCGCGCTCTCTGTCTTCCTGCAACTCGCTTGTAACGTCGATGGGCAGGAAAGTCTTGCGTGTGAGTATCTGGCTTCCGGCGCTCTTGAAATGGTGGTATATCAGCTCCACCTTGTCAATCTCGCCGTTGCGGTACATCGTGCCGAGTTGCACCGCCAGTTCGATGCATTGCTGCACCTCGGGGTGGTCAACGAGTGCCACATAGTCGCCGGCGGGTTTGAAGCCCAGTTTCACTGTCTGCTCCGCCACTTTTCGTCCTATGGGATACACCACGATGTTGTCTTTGCCTAAATCCTCATATTCGCTGATGGCCTGCTTCATAAGTTTCACGATATTGGCGTTGAAAGCTCCACAGAGTGAGGAGTTGGAGGAGAAAACGATCAGTGCGACCCTTTTCACCGGCCTTGCCTCCTCAAACACCGTCTGGCTTCCCGCCTCCGCTGCCAGGAATGACTTGAGTATGTGCTCGAGCATGCTTTCATACGGGAGCATATTCTCTATCATTACCTGGGCGTGATGCAGTTTAGAAGATGCCACCATCTTCATGGCACTCGTGATTTTGCGGGTGCTGTTGACAGAGGCGATACGGTTTTTTATCTCTTTTAATGATGGCATAGCTTTGAATTACGATTTATACTGTCCGGCGATGTCTTCCATCACTTTCTCTATGGTCTTAGTGATGTCATCGTCAATCTTTCCTGAGGCGAGTGTGTCGATGGCGTCCTGGTGCTGGGTGCGCATCTTCTCAAGGAAGGTGTCCTGGCACGAGCGAACCTTGTCAACAGGCACGTCGCGCATCAGTCCGTGTACACCGCAATAGAGGATTGCCACCTGCTCGCCCACGGGCATAGGACTGTACTGCGGCTGTATGAGCAGCTGGTTGTTCTTACGTCCTCTGTCGAGGGTCATGGCTGTTACGGCATCCATATCGGATGAGAACTTACTGAAGGCCTCGAGCTCACGATACTGTGCCTGGTCGATTTTCAGTGTTCCTGCCACCTTCTTCATACTCTTTATCTGTGCCGAACCACCCACACGGCTCACGGAGATACCCACGTTGATGGCGGGGCGGAAGCCCTGGTTGAAGAGGTCGCTCTCCAAATATATCTGACCGTCGGTGATGGAGATCACGTTGGTCGGGATATACGCCGACACGTCGCCGGCCTGGGTCTCGATGATAGGCAATGCCGTGAGAGAGCCTCCACCTTTCACATGACCTTTCATGCACTCGGGGAGGTCGTTCATCTGCTCTGCCACCTCCTGCTGGTCGTTGATACGCGCGGCGCGCTCCAACAGACGGCTGTGGAGGTAGAACACGTCGCCGGGGTATGCCTCACGTCCCGAGGGACGGCGGAGGATCAGCGACACCTCACGGTAGGCGACGGCCTGCTTCGAGAGGTCGTCATAGACCACGAGGGCCGAGAGGCCTCTGTCGCGGAAATACTCTCCTATGGCAGCTCCCGCGAAGGGTGCGTAATACTGCATGGCTGCCGGGTCGGCTGCCGTAGCAGACACGATGATAGTGTATGGCATTGCGCCGTGCTCTTTGAGTGTGCTCACGAGGGCTGCCACCGTTGAGGCTTTCTGTCCTACGGCGACATAGATACAATACACCGGTTTTCCTGCCTCATAGAAGCTCTTCTGGTTGATGATGGTATCCACGGCGATGGCCGTCTTTCCCGTCTGACGGTCGCCGATGATGAGCTCACGCTGTCCGCGGCCGATAGGGATCATGGCGTCAACACTCTTGAGTCCCGTCTGCAGCGGCTCTTTCACCGGCTGACGGTATATCACGCCCGGGGCCTTGCGGTCCAAGGGCATCTCGAAGGCTCCCGTGAGGTCGATGTCTCCTTTGCCGTCGATGGCCTGGCCTAAGGGGTTGATGACACGACCGAGCATATTGTCGTTGACGCTAATCGACGCGATACGCTTTGTCCTTTTCACCACCATTCCCTCCTTGATGCCCGCCGTGGGACCCAGAAGCACGCAGCCCACATTGTCCTCCTCTAAGTTCATCACTATCGCCATAGTGCCGTTCTCAAACTCCAAGAGCTCGTTGGCCTCGGCATTGCGCAAACCGTAGATGCGTGCCACACCGTCGCTCACTTGCAATACGGTGCCCACCTCATCGAATTTCGCTGTGTCGCTCATACCTTGAAGCTGTTGAAGGAGGACTTCGGAAACTTCGCTTGGTTTAATCTTATCTGACATTTTTTTGCTTTTTACATTATTGTGCGCTGTTGCGCAGTATTAAGACAATCTTTTTAAAATAGAATTGAGTTTCGACTTCACGGAGCAGTCGAGCCTGTAGGTGTCATACTCCAGTATGAAGCCTCCCACGATGCTCTCATCGGTCTCTGACTCGAATTCCACTGTACCTTGAGTTTTCGTCTCCACCATTTTCTGCATCCTCGCCTTTGTGGCGTCCGACACAGGCACGGCGGTGATCAGGCGTCCCCGGATGATATTCTTGTCCTTGCGGTAAAGAGTAACATACGAAGCGGCCATGAGCTGCATTATGCTCTCGCGGTCCTCTTTGATGACAAGTTTCACGAACTCCTGGCTCAGCGGCGACGGCTTGTCGCCCATTGCCGTGGTGAGCAGTTTCGTCTTGTCTGAAGCCGAGAGCATAGGGTTGTCGATAGCCTCGCGGAGCTGCGGCACCTTCAGGTATGCCTCTCCCAAGAGGGTCATGTCCTGATATACCGCGTCCTCGCATTTCTGCGCCTGGGCACTCTTGAGCAATGCCCTGGCATAGCGCACCGATATTACTCCTACGTCCATAGTCGTTGTATTTTACTTCTTTTCCACATCATCCAGCATACGATTGATGAAATCCATCTGAGCCTCTTGCGTGGAGAGTTTCTCCTTGAGGATCTTCTCTGCCACCTGCACCGAGAGGGCAGCGACCTGCGAGCGGATGTCGCTCATCGCCTGGGCCTTCTCCGAAGCTATCTCCGCACGGGCGTCGTCTAAAAGGCGGGCACCCTCATCACGGGCCTTCTCCTGTGCCTTCTCCACAATGGCGTCGCGCGTCTGTGTGGCTTCCTTGAGAATCTCTGCCTGCTTGCCGCGGGCTTCTTGCATAATGGATTCCGCCTCTACTTGTAGGTTGGCCAAACGGTCATTGGCATCCTGGGCCTTCTTCAGCGACTCATCTATGTATTTCTTGCGCTCGTTGACCATATTCACGATCACCGGGAAGCCGAATTTCCATAGTATGAAGAGCACAATGAAAAAGGTCAGCGCCATCCAGAATAGCAAACCTGTGCTGGGAATCAATAAATCCATACTCTCTGATTAAGGGATTTAACAGATATCAGATGCACAAGAAAGCTATCACCGCAGCGAAGAGGGCAACACCCTCAATAAGGGCAGCGGCAACAATCATGTTAGTAAACAGTTTGTTCATCACCTCCGGCTGACGGGCCATAGCGTCCATTGCCTGACCGCCAATACGGCCGATACCGATACCTGCGCCAATAGCTGCGAGACCTGCGCCAACAGCAGCGCCTAACTTTGCAATACTTCCTTCGATTGCTAACAATGTCAATAACATTACTGTGTTCATAATACTTAAATTTTAATAGTTTATAAATTTTACTTGAATTATTATCTAAAAACTGATATAACCTTTGGGTCATCAAGTCTAACCCGGCCCAGCCGGGACTGCTCTTTGCAGAGGGCTCTCTAAGGAACCAACCTAACCATCGGGTCATCAGGTCTAACCCGGCCCAGCCGGGGCTGCTCCTTGCGGAGGGCTCTTGCGAACGAAGTTCGCCTAATTGTCAATTGTCAATTGTCAATTATCAATTACTCATGCTCGGGCTCAGCTTTTGCGAGTCCGATAAATACCGCTGACAGCATAGTGAA
>Ga0181612_132136_pt1 | contig 13008 bp, 3 predicted proteins | sample HoacroProtozoa21_FD_119630 | JGI IMG/M metagenome (GOLD analysis project Ga0181612, IMG submission 119630) | Hoatzin crop microbial communities from Cojedes, Venezuel. Combined Assembly of Gp0051906, Gp0051904, Gp0051908
TAACTGAAAAGACCTGCTCATTGCTCTGTCAAGTTCCCATTCCAGCTGTGCATGAAGTGAAGTTAGAGGGACGGCAGAGTTTGGAATGGCTGCTTTGAGTTATCTCCACAAAATTGACCTTGGAAAATTTACTTACAGTACCTGTTTCCCAAAAGAAAGAGTGTGTCCTTGCACTCTGGAGGACAGTTATTTCCTGCCGTTGTCATAAGCATTAGTTACTGCCTTAGTTACAATGGTCATAGACGAATGCATGCTCTTGCCAAATGGTAAAAGGAAACTAACAGGGATATTAGACTCTGGTTCTGGGAAACCTCTTTCGAAGGGTAGGTGTAATTAATGACACACTTATAAATACATACATGTGTATGTGTATATGCAAATGCATAAACACATGAGTATATACCAAATGTTTCTATTTTGAGGAAAAGAAATTATTTAGATTGTATTCTATATGAAATTATTTTCCAAAAGCTGCTCCAAGTGCAGCTAATTATTTTAACAGGCCACAGTACAGCATCAAATGATTTAAATGGTCTGTAGATTGTTTACGTATCTTTTGGAAACACAAAGCTGTTTTTCTTTGTGTGCTTACATATAGAGTATATATGTGTGTATATATATACTGTGATTTAAAATGTAAAAATACACAATACTAGTGCTGCTAAACATTGATCAGTTACACCTATGATGAATATATAATGTCTGCACTTGTCTGCCAGACTTCTTACCAGGTATAAATTAAATATTGAGCTTTATTGCAGTTAGTGCAAAGTCTTCTGTAAATATCTACAACAACCAGCCAATTTTAAAAGGCCTGTCCATTATATATTATTGAACCAACTTCTCTTTTTGCATTTTGTATGTATAACTGCAAATGAGAATCCCCCTGTGTGCAAATGCTACACCTCTGGCAAATTGGTGTGGGAATGACAGACAGAAAGGATGAGTCTGGAGCGGGAAAAAGCAAGAGCAAGCATGAGTAGCAGGATGACTGATGGCAGGTAGAGTGAACATGCAGTTTTAATGTGGGAAAGAAGCACTAGGATCTGCAGGGGAGAGAAGACCCTGCAAGGAGGTCACGATCTCAGGACAATTCTCTTGGCTTCTCCGGTTAGCAGCTTTCTTTTCTCACGTATAATCTTTTACTCTAGCCAGTCCCAAAAACAGACCCATCTTCTTACTAGTTTGGTATGTGAGCCAACTACTCCCATAAAAAATTTTAAAATTAAGTCCAACCTTTCAGTCCCTGTTGTTTGATGCTATTCTTGGTAACGCTTACCCAGGAATGGACGGGAAAACTAAGGCTGCGACTTCCAGCGCAGACAGGAGTTTGCAGTAAAGCAGCTCCTCTCACAGTCCCTTTGTGCAATGCAGCTGGTATAAAAAGAGGAATTCCACTGTCACAGGGGGAGTCGTGGCTCCTCACTCAGCTTCCACAGCATCTTTGCCTTTAATTAAACATACCTGTCAGTGATCTCAGGAAACCTCCACAAGTCATCAGTCAAATTTGATCCTCTGGGATAAACAAGCAAATTATACCACTGAGACTTAAATTTATGACAAAAGCTGCTCTCTGGCTGACTGACATTTCCCTGTGAGCCCATTGCTGTTTGAGCCTCTCAGCTCCCCTTGCACTCACAGATCATTCAGGCACTTGTGAAACCTCCATTTCACTGCCCGCATCTGGCATGCACTGCATGCATCCTGCAGTTGTTCCTGTATATGTTACTTTTCTGTCGGGGCATTACTGTCCCTCTCGGCACTTCTTTATACAAGTGTAAGTTCAGCACTGTGATGAAGAGACCTTATGCAAGTCATAGGCAAGTTACCTGTTTAGGGGTCACATTTTTTTAATTCGATATGAGAGCCCTGGAAATTATTTCATCTGAAATCATGCAATTTACCACCAAATGTGGAGTCGTTGACTTGGAGAATGGAGGAACGCATTCTGAGTTGAGAACAGAACAGGCCATTCAGCTTTCACAGATATTACAACATCAGAAATTCAAATTAGGAGGTTAAGAGCAATGCTTGGGTGCTCAGCAAAATAGTATGAATATTCATGTTTATCATCCCCAAGATTAAGAAACCTGTCTGGGAGCTTCTACAAGAGAAAGTTCAACACCTTTCTGTTTCAGGTTGCTGACAGGCTGTCAGCTGACTTTCAAGAAGCAAGAGGATGGCGGTGGTGTCTCGCCCTTTTGTGGCCGGGTAAAAGATAAGCCAAGCTTTATGTTCAAACACTGAAAACATCAGCTGAATGGCCAGTATAATCGAACCTGTGGAATTCCTGGTCATCCAGAGGTGACTGAAAAAGTGCTGAGAAAACATTTTGGCAAGTGGGAAAAAGACTAAGACTTGAACTATCCTTTATAATTCCAGTGAAAGCCTACAGCATTAGCACATGTACAGAGGAAATGTGTGGGAAGGAAAAAACAGAAAGAATAGCTGTATTTTTTCAGAATTTCTCTAGAAAGCACGTCAATATTTGTACACAGCAGAAAACAAGACAATATTTCCTAGAGTGGGCAAAATGCCACTCTAGCAGATGGCAGAAGTGCAGGCATGCAAGCAAACAAGTTTATGAATTGATGCATGGGCATGTTTTCTGTCCAGGAATGTTGAAACAGCAGCTTTTGGAGAAGTATTTCAACTCCGACGTTTACAGAACAATGTCATTACCAACCAAGTTTCAAGCTTGCTTAAAATCATTATGGATTTTATTTCTTGAAAGACATCTTTATTTTCATTTATTTTGATAGTCACTTAAAGATTTCACATACTAATATTTATCTGAATGAAAGAGTTGTACTTTGTTATTTTATTATGATGTTTGTTAAATATTATTTGAAGGTATTTATGTTGAAACACTATTCATTAGGTTTCTACCTATATGTAGGGATGTTTTACATGCAAGTCAAATAATTTTCACTGATTTCTATGGCATTTCAGAGCTGAGCATTGTTTGAAACACATCAGATTTATAGCTGGGCTATAAAATGTTGCTGTACACTCCTGAAACACATAAGGGGACAAATCAAGAGATGACCCTACTGTCTCCCACCCTGCGCACCGGCATTGAGATAGCCACTACATCAGTTCACTCTGTATCACAGTATGAAGAAAATTATAATTTGTTCTAGTATTTAAGGTATGAATTGCTTTGGCAATCTTCATCAGCCCGCTGCTTTGCTGTTCTGCAGCCTTAAAATCCTGCTAGACAGGTACTTTGTTGCTCTGATATGAAAGTACCTCTGCTCAATAAGGCAGAAAAGAAAAGCACCTAAGTTTCTGAAATGAACTGGCAACATGTTTTTTGACCATATCAAGACTGGTTTAATTACTTACTATCTTTGGTCAGAAAAGGAGAAGCTGCTAAAAGGAACAATACTCGCTACAATGTAAGAAAGATCTGAGTGCTGAAAAAACAGAAGTATATTCAGAGAAGAAAGAGTTATAAAGATACCTGCGCACATTCCTCTGTAGAACCCTTACAGCATCTCAACTGCAGGGCGTGTTTGAGTTCGGCTGAACGGGCACCATTTCCTATGAACTTTGCTTAACTTACTGAAGATCTACATCCACTGCACATGAAGATTGACATTACTGCTTGAACTTAAATAATATTTTACATTCTTAAGCTGTACAAATTACAAAAGCTGAAGATGGGCCTTAGCATTAGGATGAAAAGTACGCATGTGAAGGCAATGAGATCCTGTTACAACACAGGCAGAAATACAAAGGTTGGAGCTCAGTGCTGAGAAAACGGAGTTTGGTTGTTTCAAAAATTGGAGGTGACAATTAAATCCTGACTGATTAGCATTTTAGGGAGAACAGAAGAGAAAGAACAGTGCAGAAAGGAACACTGATTTATTCTGGTCAAAAAATGAAATAAAGTAACATTTTCCCTCTGAGGATTATGTGCTAATGCCACCCACATGCCAGTTTCAAACCCAGTTCTAATTGCATCCTAGTCCACCCGCTTGAGGAATAAATACAGACAAGGGAAAAAAATTAGTATTTGTGGAAGAAACGAACACAAAACACCAATGCAATCCCTGGTATGTACGGTTTCAGTGAAACAGGAAAATAAAAGAGTTAGATGCTCAGCTTCTAGCTAGCTCACACCAGTCAAAGATGTGGCACAGAAATCTGTAACATTCCAACAAGTCACCGAAATGACTAAGGCAAAAGTAACACTGTGCCTAAAAGGGCTGCTAAGTAAAGTACATTAAGGAGGAACTTCCTGCTTGACTTTTAAAGCGCCGGAATCTAATCTTCCATTGCTACTTTTAACAAGGTGTTATTGCTCCCAATAGCACTAATAAATAAATAAATAATTTCTGAAAAGACCAAAATAGTAGATGTGAACTATTGATAACAAAATGACATTTTAAGTTAGTTAACTAACACCATGGAAATTGTTGTTTAAAGTCTTTTAGAGCTCTTGGTACATCAGAGAAAAACATGAGGAGTAAAACTGTGGCCTGTTAGCCACTCCCCTGAATAACCATATCTGATTTTCTGGCCCCCTGGCAAAGCAAGGAGCAATCATACAACTGGGAAGCACAAGGGGAGATATTGAGAAAGGGGACACTGACTTACTTCATCCTGCAACTCTTCTGGAAGTACTTTAAGTTAAATAGTTACTCTAGGAGGTAGCATGGTTCGATATTTCTTCACTCATATTGAAGCTGATACAGAAAGGTAAGAATAATTATAAAGCTAAGCAGAGTGAAGCTACTTCAAAACTAGACTGAATTAGTAATTGGTATATAGGAAAATCATCTGGACTATGTAGGTAGAGCTTTCAATTAGCAAAGGCCCTTTGGGTTAAAAGAAAATGTCCCTTGCATCACACTGGGTGACAAACGCATGTGTCATGTCCAAGTATCACTTTCCATGCCCAAAGCCCCTTTTCTATCTCCTGGCCTAGCTGCCTCCAGCTGGTGGGCTTTCATTTAACCAAAGCTGGTGTTTGATCTTCAAACCAGTAAAGATGATGTGTAGAAATCTGTGTCAGTTTATGATGGAGCCTGGAGAAATTAGGCTCCTGATACAGCTTCAATATCTTCTACCAAGTTCAAATTTTTTTCTCTTTGAGTTTATTGAAGAGTCACCCACTGATATCCTGTAACTTCCTCTTTAGGAATACTGCCGGCATGGCAGGTAAGACTATTGATCTTTAGCTGCCTCAAGATTTCCTCTGCAAAAGTAATCTTCCCGCTCCCTTTGCAACAGGTCTTTCAACACTGTGCTATAGCCACATTAAAAATGAATGAATCCATTATGATCAATGGCTCGACAATGAATATCAAATGACTTCTCCATTATTAAGATCATTATAGGACACTAGAGGTAACTGTTCAATGCCATTGACAGGAGTTTAGCTGTATGATCCCTTTCTCACTTAATAGGATTTCTATGACTAGAACACCCCAAATCACATTGAATATTTAACCTGAGGTTCAGTGATTTTACAGTTTATACTATAAAACCTCTCATGAATCAATAGGGCAATAACATGTATCACTATCTCTTGAGCAATTTAATATTGCTGTGTACACAGTGCCTATCAGCACCATCAAAAAGTGTGCTCTGAAGATCTGCAAGGTATGTATTAATTGTCCTAAACCTAACAAACAGAACTAGCAACTGAACAGAATGACTCCACTGTTACCTTTAAAAAGCAATTCCTTTTAATTTTATTTTTATTTATTTGTACCCACTTATAAAATAAATAATGCAACTGATTAAGCAATGAACATAGAACATTAATCACGTGGCTTAACTAGATATTTCCAAAAGGTCACCCCACTTTGAAACACAGAGCTTTCCCATGCGCTGCCCATACGGCCATGATTAATGGTGCATTTCCCTGCTCTCCCCATGCACCCTTGGATCCCCATTCCGCACTTCTTCCTTGCTCCTGGCTCTGGTGCGAGTGGCAAGCCTGTCAAAGTGACATGAGAAATGACTGCGTAACCTTTGCTGACGTTTAGCAGTTCCCAGTCGTTCAGTTTTCGCTCCGCACAGCTCTACAAGAAGTCTGCCTTAGGTTTACGGTTTCCAAGGCAGAATTTGCAGTGACAGAAGAGAAATGATTACTCTAGATTACATTGCCAACAGAGCTTTGACAAATGTTACAGAGCTAACACATCTTACCTAAGATAAATAGGTATCGGGGATACTGTGGCTAGTCCTCACTCACGTAATCTGAATTTTAAATCTGCACTCCAGAATCAGCTCTAGTAACCGTACAGCAATGGAATGTACTGAGGGAAGAGGGATTTGATGGCGAAGCACAATAGAAGGACTGATGATAGTAAGGCTGAGAATAAATCGGTGTCTGGATTTGAGTCCCAAGTGTTGCGGGTTAATTGCCATTTCTGAACAGATTCTCCTGTGTGGAATGGTTCAGGCTACTGCAGCCCAGGCACCTGGGTCTCCTTCTATCTACACACCCGCAAATTGTTTGTGAAATAGGTACGTCAAAAAAGGGAAATAGTTTTCTTTCATCATGAACAGATTTGAGGGATAGATAAACACAAAAATTCCACATCTCAAAGATGTATTTTTTTACATCTCATTACGCACTAAAAATATTTTGCAATCCAGAACGCCCATGAAGAGAGATCCCAACAGGCTGTCAGGGGAGACACTAGGTCTCCCCCTCAAACCCTGGCTCACAGGAAGCTACCATTACAAAAATGGATGCCTCTTTGTTTCTCCAGAAAACAATTCACTCATGCTCATGGGAAATCTGATGTTTTTCCCAGACCTTGGTGATCATTCTTGTAAAGGGAAAACAGAAACACGGAAAGTTATTGTGATTCCTTCCAACCACACAGGAAGCATATGGCAAACCCAGTAATGCAGACCATAATGATCCTGTGCTCAAGCACACGATGATGGTTAGTTACCTGCAACAGAGCTCTTTTGATTCTAATTAATTAATTTACTAATGCAGAGATGATAACATTAGCAATAAATTCTCCATTGAGCTTTAATGCTGAATATGGGCCATACCAGATAAGTTCCCTACCTGTCTTCCTGTTCTCAGAGAAAGACACATTTTTCTCAAGCCTGTATTATCTGTCTCTACTTTTGTATGCTGAAAAAAATAAGTGTGATTTCTAGAATTCAAGTAGATTTTTCTCTGGTTGCTTTAAACAATTTTATCATTCTCAGAGGGGAAAAAACAACCAACCAAATTAAAAACCTCTAGATAACTATAGTGATGTGAGTATGGGAACATCATAGTTCCTGGCTGATGAACCATCTCACCGGTGCACAGCAAATTTCTTCACGAGGTCACGAGCAGTGATTGTAAAGGAGAAGGAAAAATGGAGATTTATCTCAATATTACTTATGTTGAGAAGTGCTTGTGTAGAGAGCACCTTTACTTCAATTCCTTCATTGCTTTCACCTTTTACAATGTATTGCATGTGAGTGCACCTCTCTGTCCATGGGTAGCTTGACAAGACTTTAACTGAACTTTCTACTGGTGTAAAGATGTCACCATGGAGAATATGCTTTTAGGATTAAGGATACTGAGCGATAGCTTACTACACCTGCAACCTCAGCTACATAATTTATCTAGCAAGGTTAAAAAGGAGAATTAAGGCCACCACTTCATACAAGGTATGAACAGAGAATAATTTAGAAAAAATCGCCACCGTTACTACTGTACATGGAGGCCCTAAACTGGAGTCACCTAAAATAACGCTAGGCACAATATGGGTTGAATCTTGCAATCACTTTATGTTTTAACTCCCCATCAAGGTTAAAGGGTATTCCAGACAGGAGGTGATCTTGGCATCTGTTCTTAAAGAATGCACCCTAGGGAACAGCCCATGGGTAATACAAAGATGATTTAGACAACCTCACAAGTGTTTCCCATCTGTCATTTCTACAGGCCAGATCCTGAGAAATACTGAATGCTTTGGAGCATGTAGACATTACAGGTGCTTGGTATTATTAGTACCCTTACCTGTGTTCATCTACAAAGGCTGAAAATAAATGATGTCCAAAAGCACCATGCGGAGGACTACACTGCTGCTACTTCATGGTGAGATACTCAAAATTATGCAGCTATTATTGAGATTAGTACCTAGGCTGGTATCAATTTGTTTTTCGATAGAAGTGATCATATTCAGAACATCTGTAAAAACCTGTAATCCTAGTTGAAGTCATGCATTAAAAACAAAAAATCAAACCACTCTTCTAAACACAAAATATACTTTTTGGACATATTTTTAAGAATTTACAATTTCTGAATTTTTGAAATTCTGTTCATACAAAACACTCCAAGGTTGAAGTACACACGATTATGACGTGGAATCACAGTCCAGGATAGAACTTCCCATTTCAGCATTGTGAAAGCCTTCCAGAAACTATGACATTAGCTATGGAACAACAGTTTTATTTTGTAGCACTGAAGCAGTAAAATATGGGAAAATTGTGAATATGAAATTATTAATTTAAAGTGTGTACTGTTGCTGTAATGGACAGGATACATAGGTTGTATGTATATGGCCAATTTAATTTCAGAATTTATTTTGCCACAAAAAGTAAATGATATTTTTAGGAAAAAATATTCTAGCACATTAAAAAAATATATTTTGTTTTCTAAATAAAGATTGCATGGATCAGCTCTTGCATGCTGTTTATATGCAAGTTTCCTACATTTTGCATTGCTGAATAATTGAGAACATTAGCTCCCAAACCATGAAAAATTCATTTTAACATGATGTATTATTAATCAATTTCATTTAAAGTGATCTGAAAAGTCCCACTTTCAGTTATGGTGCTTGAAGATATGTTTAGACAATGGTTTGGTCTACATTATAGCACTTAATGTAACTCTTTCGTATCTGATACACTTCTCAAAGTGGGCTATACTGCATACACATGGTAAGGCATAAAATGGATAAAAGAGAACCAGTTGACATAATTTATTTGGACTTGCAAGTCCTTTTGACAAAGTCTCACATAGAAAATCACTGAAAATATATGTAGTTGGAGAACAGAGAAAATTATTGGAAATTATCAAAAGCTGCTCAGCAGATAGAAAGGAAAATACTGAATTTTTAAAAAGCTATTATTATTTTTATTAGATAAAGATATTTTACTTTTAGTATTTAAATACTTTTTGACTTTTACTATTTAAAGATGTTTTTATTTTTACTATATAAAGATATATTTTTACTATATAAAGATAAACATATTAGTATATTTGACAAAGATTCAGCTAGTCTTTTAGTCAATGTTTACTAATATTACACTATAAAACAATCACCAAAAAATCTGTTTGGAAAATAGCAACTACTCTTCTAATTTAGAATTTATTTATCTACGATTGAAAGAATGTCTTCACTCACTATGGCTTCACAGACATTTCTCTCTAATGTAAATTGAAACGGGAGATTTGAGTGACACGGAAACTCTTGTGACTTAGACCGCTTCCTCAATATTTTGTGAAAAGTTCCTGATTACTGAAGTCTCTGCTTATTATGTCAGACATGGTAATTAGGCCATCTGGCCACAAATATAAATCACTAAAATATAAGCTAATAATCAAGAATGTAAAAAAATTCGTACAGGGAAAGCAGTCTATATTTGGAGGTAGAAGCCTCAAACCCTCTTTCACCTTAAAAGAGTTTAACTTCGCTGGGAGAGTGAAGTATCTCTGCATCGGTGAACACAAGGATGAGGTCTGCTAAACATGAAGATGGAAAAACTTGCATAAAAGTCCATGTGTTGAACACCAGAGATAATACTGCAAGATGCTATCAGCCGGTGAAGTCTTACTGGAGCAAAGCATGACCTCTGCCACGCCTAACTCAGATGGAGAATGGCAGAGAGAAGGCAACATGAACAGTCCAAGGCTTGCATGAACTCTCCTACAAAGAGTAAATGGCAAAGCTGGGATAGTTTTGCTTAGAAAGGAGTTACATTTAAAGTGCAGAGGCACAATAACATGGCGTTAAATAATAAACGGTGAAGAAAGAACGTGGACTGCTGGTCTCCTGAATTTGCAGCACTCAGGAAATTTTTCTTTTTTAACAGGAAATTTTAATGTTGAATATACAAGACAACAAAAAACCTAAACTAATACATGTAATTTGTAGACAAATTATATAACACATCCCTCTACCTCTGGAAGTAGCTCAGGCAACACTAAAAAATGCACAGTGTTAAAATATTTATACAAATAGACTGGGACAAATTTCATTAAAATGCTGACAGTTAACCAAAATAACTGCATGAATGAAATCATTAAAGAATTTCAAACAGGAGCATCTGCAAGGCAACTGGGAAATGCCCACAGGCTAGGGGGAGAGGCTGTGCCTGTGCCGGGGAGAAGCCCTGCTGCCAGAGCTGGCACCACAGCCCGATGGCTAGGGAGGCTTCAGTCCAAGCTACACGCACTGGGAAGTGATCAAGGCAGGGAAAAACATTTTAAGGAAATTTTGCTTCAAAACCAAGAGGACTGCGAGCCAGAAAGCTGCCCTTCAAGGCAGTTCCTCCTCCATTCAAAGATGCATTCCTTACAAATTTGTACCTTCCTAAAAATAAACACGCTGGCATCAAACACACCCGACTTGTCACATTTTCCCTCCTAACAGAAATAACTTTGTAGACCCCAAGATTTCACTAGCTGCTTGTATTAAAAAGAAGAAGAACATATGGATATAAAATATGTGTTATAGATGGGAAAATGAGAGTAGGCTAAGTAACTTGTCAAAGCAAATTATCAGTGCACCCTGGTTATTCCCAGGGGATGCTCCCAAGGTTTGTCGCTATTTCCAGGAACAGTGGGACCTCAGACTCCATGAGGGGTGGTCATCATTCTTACAAGCTCACACAGCAACAAAACATACCAGCCTGGTGCTTTTATGAAAATAGTAGGCATTAGCCTTACAGTAGCGTCAAAGTCTTGCAGTTATAAAATAAAATACTAAGTAAACATGCTTCCCATGATGTTTACATCCATAGCACTGTATCCCCTCATGAAAGGAAACCGGTGGAAGGGCAGCTCTACACAAGACAGGCTTAAGTTAATCTCATTGCCTGTTTTGAATCTTTGTGTTTGTTCATCTGCGATACCAACAACCTACTTAAACACAAGTTTAAAATAAAATCCAGCATTGTGTAAAAATACAGCGAGCTCAGTGTCAAACTATTTCCACAAGCACCTTAGGTGTACAAGTCCATCTCTGAAAAAGTATTACATGACATATACTGGAGTTCTTTGCAAAGATACTCCCCTTCCCTAGATTAGGTATAATTGACACTGGTGTTGCTCCAAGTCACAATATTCATATTTATTGGAAGAATCTACTTCTTGTCTCTTCTTGTGTTGTCATTGTTTGATAACAATGCAACCATACAGCACAATATATATAATACGATTAAAAAGCTTATTCTTATAACAGTAGGCAAAAGTTACCTGTTATTAAAATACTACAAAATCCCTGATAAAACTTCTTCAGTTTCTACCAAGAAAAATAATTATGTATAATGATGCATATTAAGCCTCTGCTGCCCAGGGCTCCTGTAACTTTTACACTGCCAAATTATGCAAAAACCACTGGAGCATTTCAGTTATACTGCTGTAATTCCTACCACAATACACACAAACAGCACAAGCACAAATATATAATTTTTCAGAGAAATAAAGCATTCCTTTCTCCAAAAAAAATCCCTGAATTTAAATGTGAGAGGAGAAGACAAACTATCCCCTGATAATTGCCAAGAAAGAGTTAGATTATATCATTATATCCATTTTGTATCCTTACTTCACTATGTTATGAAATAAGCATTATTTTGAATTTATTCCTGTATTTCACTTGATAGCAAACGTGCACAGTGGGGAATGCCTGCTGTTCATGACTACCCATAGATGACCTTGCAAGCTTCTAAGTTCAAAAAAGTGCTCTAAGACAACAGGATGAGATTTATTTCCAGCAATGCCATAACATAGCCACAATTTAGTAAGGATTCTGGGATTACGAGACCAAAAAAAATACTGCCAGAGTTGAAGGCACTACCTGAAACAGAAATTCTTACAATTCTGTTAAACATTTGCCTTTTGAAGACAAGCTGTCCAGGCCTTGGAATCCTCCAGGCTGAAAAAAGCCTCTGTTGAAATCGCATTGCTTAGCAAGGACACTCTAGCTTCTTACCTGTCACTGTCTAAAATACCGCAGTACGGCGACTCTCAGAGTAGGAAACCAATGAAGCATTGCTCTGAGAAGTAATTCTCACGCAGACCTCAACTGATTCTTCTGTCTCACCTCCTCTTCCTTTGGCACAGAAATGCCTAAAGCAGAGTGTCTGATCTCCAAGGCCTGCAGCCCTCTTTGTAGTGTACCCTGTTCATGAGACTTGAGACAGGACAGGTCCTTCCAGGGGTCGGGCGGCTTTGTAAATCCTTAGATTATTTAGCTAACAAGAACGCCAGAATCAAGCCAGAGCTTGTCATTCTTGCTGCTGACCTACAAACCACAAGTGTAAGAGTTGTGATGTGCTAATACTTTATATAAACCACAGAAATGTCCACTTTCCAAAGTTATGCCATCTCAGTAAAGGATTCAGCCCTTTTTACCTCCTCTCCATCAAGAGATGCTCTTAAACTCTGTCATAAAAATAGAATATAATAAAATAAAATACAAAAATACGCTCTAGTGGCTCAAGATGAAGACCCGTGTAGCCTAGCATCTTCTTTTGAGAAAGCAGCCTGTAATAAATGACCACAAGAAAAGACCACTGCCATAATGACATCCCCAGAACACGCTCTCCTAGCTGCAATCCTCTGTGGCTCTATCAAGGCAACACAGGGGCGGCTGACGCAACAACAGCTAATGCTCTCAGGAAGGAACGGACACTTGCACTGCTTCACCTCCACCATCAGGGCCACTGTACACTGTCTCTTACGGCCCCCAAATAATTTCTCAATCCACATCTTCAGCCAAGGGCAAATAAAAAAAAAAAAGATATGAA
>Ga0181612_119958_pt1 | contig 13007 bp, 10 predicted proteins | sample HoacroProtozoa21_FD_119630 | JGI IMG/M metagenome (GOLD analysis project Ga0181612, IMG submission 119630) | Hoatzin crop microbial communities from Cojedes, Venezuel. Combined Assembly of Gp0051906, Gp0051904, Gp0051908
ATCTACGTTTGAAGTTTGAGGTGGCAAGACAAGCAAGCAGCCCCAGTCTCTGTGCCTCTGTGCGAGCAGTGCCATGGGCAGATGAGGCTGAGCAACAGCTTTCCAGGCTAGCTCTTTCTGCCTGAGAGTTATCTGCAGACGTTCGCATTTTCAGAGCATGTCTGCCGGAGGCCACATCATGCACACCCCTTTGGGCCAGTGTAACGCAGCCTCAGCGTGATTCCAGTTCCTAATGTGTTTATGAGGCTTTATTCTTTCTCAAGGATCCTGTACTTCAAACACTTGTCCTTAGAATAAAAGGCAAAACATATACTAACAAGTAAACAAACCACAGCTCCATCAGCCAGGAAGAAAAAAAAAAACCCAAAAAATACATTTCAGACAAAGAGACTTATTTAGCTAGGTGACATCCTGCCCAGGCAAATTGCTAATTGCCCAAGAAGCATCTTGTGAACGGAGCTGTTTTTGTGTCCTCAAGAGAGGGGGTGTTCAATTTGGGTAGCAGGGGAAATAGACACTGCACAGAAGTGAACTCCTGTAGCTGGGGAGAAGGAGAAAGGCTATGTAAAGCTGACCCTAACAAGGTCACGTCAGGAGTCAGCCCTCCCTTTATCAATGACGACCTCATGAAAGCACAGCAGAGCTTGGGCTGACCCCAGCGTCTGGCACCTCGAGGCGTGTGGTTTCAAATCCTGTCTGCCTCCCGGTCCTACTGAGCAGCACTGCAAGCCAACAGAGAGACAAAAAAAAAAACCAACAGAGAACAACCTAAGCCCAAATCTCTTTAAAGGAAGTCAAAGGCCAGATGTTCCTTGCTTCCTGTCCGCGGCTGCCACAGTTGCCATAGCCTGTGGTTGTGGTTAGTCTGTCTACAGCTCGCATGCGAGAGACTGAAACTGCTTTGACTGGAAACTCCCCCAGCTCTGCGGCTGATCATCCTCAGCAGCACCTGACAGCAGATGGCCTTGCAAAACCCAAGGTTTATCTCAAAATGGGAGGTTTTGTTTCCGCTGGGTTCCTGTTGCTAACATTCAGAGAAGGTATTCCTCCCTCAAAATACAAGATAGGTAAACATGACATTTTTTAAAAAAAAAGTGTACTTTGGACTAGTTTTAAAAGAAATATGGCAGAAAAAGGCTCATATCTTTCCACATGAAGAAAGTAAAGAAGTTGCTGTATTGCATCTGAGGCTTTGATATGACAACTCCTTCTGTGACAGGGTCATTCTGTGCTTTATGCAAGAACAAAGATTGAGCCTGTAACTGAAGTTAACCATTTTCAGAAGGAAAACACTGACAGAAATATCTGCTATAATTACAGTTAAGTCAATTAACTGTTTTCTGCTTGGGAAATTACAGAAACTCTTCCTTTACATCAAGTGGGCTGGAAACAGTCTTTCAGATGGAGTGCTTTAAAAGCTACTATTCAAGTACAGCAAGGGGAAGAATCAAAACCAGTCTATTTCTAACAAGTTAAGGGGAAGGAATAAGGGGAGCAGTAGAATAATTATGCTTTTTAAGCACCATATACTGCTCTTCCTAATCCTACTAAGGAAGTATAGGCTAAGTTAGACCAAGAAAGTGTGTTGAAGTATCGAATCTGCACAACTCTTGTTCTTGCCATACAATTTCTAAGTCTAAGCCCAGTTTGGACAGTGGCAGATGATGAGCCTACACCAGGCGACGACATACCTGGTAGAAGCAGGCTAAAACATTTCTAGTTGGCAAGCAAAGACAGAACACTGCTTACAGGATTTTTAAAATTACTACACAGATGTTCAATGGTTTTAAAGAATCTACCTGTGTCTTGTGGTAGGGAGTAAAATCAGAGCCTAACAGTCCGCATAGCTACACTTCTGGTCTGAGCGCTCCTCTCTAGGAAGTGTAGAGCGCAGAGAACATTTAAGCGCCAGACTTGCAGGACGCCATGCAATCAGAGAAAGGCCGTACACATCTCTGTCGGCATTTGTACCGATTAATGAGTGCATTCTTCCCTGACAGTAAGTTATGGAAAACCCTCCCGCACAATCCAGGAATGCCAGGCACAGACACTAGTGCTATTTGCTAGTCCCCATTGTGGGTGCCAGAACTGTGCAATAGCTGTGGATATAACGAGGCTGGTAGCTCTACCATCTGCCCAGCACCGCGCTCCTTGCTAGAGAACATGAGCACAGAAATATGGTAACAGCAAGCCGCACGTTGCTCCCTTTGGCTCTCCTGGTAGGAGAGAAACTGAAATCAATCCTCACACCCTCCACAGCAACCTCTTTTCTGTCTTGTTTCACTATACACAAACATTCTCGCACCCTTTTGTGATGCAGGTGAATGAAAGAACTGTGTTTCAGTGAAAGAAAATGCAGGCGCGTATGCTTTGTTGTAGCGTAGAGCAATGAGGAGGTATTTCTTTAAAAGCTGGGAAGCTTTCCGTTGATACAGCGTCCTGTGCTAGGGAGCACTCCATAAACTAGCAGGATGTACAGTCAGGCATAAAAACGTTAGTGTATGCTGAGTATACCCCGTTATATTGGATCATGTTCCTTCACGTTGCTTCTCTGTAACTGGCTGCATATGAACCAAACAAAAAATATATAAAATCATCTGTACTACGGAAAAGAAACTGTAAGCAGGCAGAGCACAGAACAGAAAGCAGACCAGGTGCCTGGCACATTTTGGCCACTACTCAATAGTTGGAATGTATAAGATGGGCCAGCATGTATACACAAATTGCTAACAACTGGTCACAGGTCTCCTGAGATCAGAGCACAGCAAGTAATCCAGAACATCTTGGAGAGGCTGGACAGGCCTGCAGTGAATTGGAACTGGAAGCAGGACACAAACTATCTAAAATATTGACAACGCCCTGATAAACCATATTAGTTCTTACCCTGCCTGTAGAAAACTGTATTTTTTTCTGCATGAGATATACAGAGTGCAGCAATAACAGTGAAAATATGTGCAATGCCTGGGGTAAAAAGCACTGTAGACTGTTATAGCAGTATTTCTCTGTGCTGATTAGGGCCTCGGGGACCTCATGGCGATTCCTTCCCTTCCTTACGCAGGGTACTCTCTCTCTGTCTTTTATTTAATTGTGGTGTCATCCTGATTAGTTACAGCCTGTTCCTTGCTTCTCCACAGAGCCATGTGGGCAGCACCGCTCGCACAAGGCTGTCTGCCTCCACTCTCTGAAGTCGAGCCAGGGCAGGAGGACTGAATCGCTGTGCTGTCTGGCCCCACTGTGGGAAGCTGTTCTGTCTACAGCACACAGAGGCCTTCGAGGTGGCTGCAGGACGATGTCATCCCCTCCACATGTGGTGGGAAAAGGAGTGGGGCACAGGAGGAGAGGAGAGCTGGGGACCTGCACAGGGAGGAAGAGTATAAAGAGGAAAAGAGAGGCAAAGAAGAACAAAACCAAGGGGGCAGAGCAGCACGGAACCCAGCCACTGTTATAAATCACTTCAGAAATGCTGAGATGAACCAGGCTGAGGGACTGGATCAGTTCCATCTGTGGCATCCATCCACTGATGTCAGCAGACGGACATACTATGCAGTTGGATGTGATCACTTCAACGGGGCAAACTTTGTACCTGTCAGAAACACCGTCATCTGGTGAAGCACAGACTTCTGGCAGCCTGTTGGCTTGGGACAGTGGGCTTGGAGACTCACGTGCCGTTCTGTCTGGTGTGCGCGGGCAGGCTCATCACTTGTGGACAGTGTGTGCTCCAGTCCAAAGTGTGATTTGCTCACGCATCACACTTCATGCCTTCTCTTATACCTGGAGATAGGCGAGCCTAAGAGATTACTGAAGCTAGCGTTATCCCTCACACTAATTTTCACCAGTGCTTTAAATCAGACCAGTGGACAGCAAATAAGTAAATGTAATAAGCAGTCTCTTCTGCTCTCTCTTTTTCCTAGTGGTCAATAGCCATGCACAGGGAATGGTAACAGAGACCCTGGCTCATGAAAAAGTGCATTTTCCCTAGATAAAAAAATGCAAAGATGTTGCTGCTAGTTGCAGTTACACACAGTACTTGTGGCACTTTAATCAGAGGGAAAGCAAACCATCCAAACCACAGCTGCTTGTCCCTCTCTTTTCTGGAACCCCATTTTTCTGCAGAGTAGCATGTACACCTAAGGGCAGGGACTGAACCACACCTCAAAGGTCAAGGGATTCCTACACTCCCGTCCTCCACTCACCTGAATTCAAGCACAGGAAGCCTTAGAAACCTGGTCTAGAAGAACAAATTCATAGTTCCTAGAATAATTTGTAGTACAAACCCTGAATTATCTCTAGTGGAACACTGTCCCAAGAGGGAAGGAGGTAAGAAAAGGGTGGTGGCTGACTGTTCACTACGGATTCAGCCAGACGGACTCCTACAAGAACCCAGAACTAGATGACATCCTATAGATGAAACACTTGTGCTCCTCTGACATTTCCCGTGTCACCTCTGCTCTTGGAAGGGTCCCTTCTACATAAATGTAGAACACCAGCTTCTACAGGGCTCTCAAGTCAACTTGTCTCCCCTGAGGTTCCTGCACATTCAGCTTGCTTCCAGCAACCTTGACACATATCTCTTGCTGTGGCCTTATGTTGTACCTTATACCAGTTTGTCTGTGTGACCTTAAGCAAGTGATTTGCTAATTAAAAGCGACATTTTCAACCTATGAAGTCTGCTTAACCAGCATGAACTATTCTGCTTTCAAGTGGTTTTGGCTGCAATTCACAATAATTAGGGGGATTTTCCATGGTTGTCCTTCTCTTTTTAAGCAAAGCTGATTTTTCTGCCTCTGATGCTTAGCTTGGGTGGCATTTGGCCACCAGCTGTGTGCAGGAATCATATGTACATCCAGCAATCTTAACCTGGCAGAAAGGAGCACACACAGGGGTTTGAATTTTGCTTATTCTTCCCATAATTCAGCAAACTTCCCTGGTGATTTATTCATACCAAAAAAGAGGCAGTTATGCGTCTGTAATCACCAGGAAGGAACCGACAGCTTTATACCGGCATGAATGAGAGCAGCATTGTATTCAGAATCTCCCTGGATAATGCCTTGGGCCATAGTCCTCTAACACATTGAATCATGTACCCTTACAGTCACAAGGAAAGCAGGCACATTCTTTGGGGTCTGTGTCTTTTGCAAACTTCCTACTCTGGCTGGCTTGTGGCCTGACCTGTCTCACACATAGCAAACTGACTGTACGGAGTGGGGAAATCATCACAGACATTTCCTCTGGCAGCGGCAAATAAATCCTGGCCAATTCAATGCCACTAGGAAGCTAAGAGTAGTCCAAAGAGCCACCGGATGCAAGTAGTATCGTCACTTTTCACTGCCATCTGCCTGGGGCAGAGTTGACACCCTAACATTCAGTACACGTACAGATTAAAATATTTTGCTTGGCCCAAAACCATCTAAGGAGCTAAGGCACAAGCTTAGTCTACAGACAGCCCTCCTCACCTTCATACCCTTTGTATCCAGGTCTGAATTGGGCACCTCTGGACCACGTGTATTCAGGTACAGATTGATACATTGCAGTTTGGCTTTGAGTTTACTGATGAGACATAGCTGTCATTACAATCAGTCATTACCATGACCAGTCAAGTCCTCCCCACCCCTGCCTGGATGTGCACATGCTGAATAACATCCCCACTATGAATAAAAGCTTGGTGCTAGCCTTGGCAGAATAGAAAGAAGCGCTCAGAAGGTTCAGATAACAACTGGTGCAAATCCCAGCCTGGACTGGATAAGACTGAGCTGAGCCAGATGTTTTCATCTCAGAACAGGCTTTCTTTCCATGAGCAGCCTGTTTCCATTTACAGCAAGACAGGGACAATGCACAGTTTCCCCCTCTGAAGGGCAGGAAGGCGCAAAGTTAATTTGTGTTTTCTTCCTGCTGCAGGATTCATAAAGAATGCCACAGAGTCAGACCGTTTTTCCAGCAAGTATCTTTCTTTGACAGTGGTCTGTAACAGATGTTTAAGGAAATAACACAAGGTAGACATGCTGTGATCCTTCTTCTGGTTTATTCCCTTACTCCCATCAATAGATGTGTTAGATACTGCCAGCTTACGGGCTTGCTTCAGAGTACCTACCACCTTTCCACTATTCTGATCCTCCACCCACGTTTCCCTGTGAGGCCCAGCAGGCAAGATGAAAGAAAGGGAGTCAGATTTCCAGGGATTTGTTTTCCAGCTTTACCACTGGCTCACTGTGGGACCTTTTGTGTCTCAGTTTCCCCAGCTGTATATAAATGGAGCTGGTAATTCTTTCACTACCCTTTATTACATGCAAGAGATCTTTGGATGGAAGGTACAATATGTGCAAAGAATTGGGAACATTCACTCCTAGCTTGGGCTTCAGTGATGCCGAGCAACTGTAAGTCCCTGTAGCTTCATGGGATGCAATGTGTTCAGCACTTTTGTAAAATCAAATCAGAAGTGTGTTATGCGACTGACTGCATGCGACAGGAGATAGGGACACAGAAGACTTCACAGCCAAGCGATGCATGCAAGTTAGCCTAAAAGTCAAATTGATTCTCTATCCATAATAAGCAGTAAGCAAGCAACTCCTTGTATTTACAAAGGCCAGGCATGCATTACAGATAGACATATCTGTACTAGCAGAGCAACTAACTGAATCCTGATTTCTTGTGTGTGTATGTATGTCTTGCAATTGGATTCTCTCATGCCTAGTAAGGTGTAGCTCTTCCTATGGCGGAGGTAAAACCCAGGTTCTTGGGAAGTGAACTTGCAAGACAACCTTTCCCAGGAGACACTATCACAAAGAGGATCTCTGCCCCTGACCACGTGCCATTTCAATGAAACTTGCAGGAATTTAATGACTTAGGAACCTCTTTCTCTCCGTTCAACTAATTTGCAATAGACCAATAATCATTCGTACAGACAGACAGTCACAGAGCTTAAATCCAAGCTAAACTAAATGAAGTGCTAAAAGCTATGAAAATGACCCTCTCTGTAACCAACGCAATTCATCACTGCACTTCTGGGTCACACATGGTCTTTTGAGGGACACCCACATTTCATATCTGATGCTATTAGCTCTTCATTTATAACTATCATTTGTGTTCTGCGTCTGGAGCCAGTGCTGTATCTCAGCGTTGCATCTTTAATCACAAATCCACTTCCTGGTCCATGCTGCAGGCTCTCTGCTCCTTTCTGCCATGACTTATGATTTCAGTCTTATTCAGAACTGTGGGTGGCAGCTGATAGAACAGCCCAAAAGCATTACATGGAGAGGAAGTTGCACTGCAATTGCATTTCCTCTGCTGGGATTTTTCCCCTCTATGTTTTGCAGAAGAGTGAAGAAGCTGGGAATTATTGGTGTTGTGAAGCCCTGTGAGTTGATGGGAAGGTTCTTACTCATAAGTCTTCAAAATCTTTCAGTATGTGGTTTGGATTATGACCCAAAGGCTTCTAAAGCCCATGGAAACACAGAGTTTTTTCAGCTTTCTTTGGACTGAACTTCAGGTGAGCCGATAAGATTGTGCAGGTGATATTTCCAAAGCCAGGGGAAACAATTCAATACTGCCCTTACACTGAATGGCTCTGTCAGAACTGGTGCTAAATGCAAGACTATCTCTCAATATTTTGTTCTGCTGCCTGGGCCTAATAAGCAGAAAAGAAGAGAGAAAAGGCAGCATAAGGAAAGCAACATGAAACATCGGTGTAACAGAGGGTTCTTGTAATGCTCTGATGCAGACCTGAAGTTGTCTCTCTCTGGGAGCTGCAGTTACAAAGTCTTTTCCAACCAAAAGAAACAGCCACGTAGTTCAATGAATAGGTCTTCCCAGGACTGACTGGGAGTGGGATAGCATAGAGAAGATGGGAAGATGTTATTTCTGTTATCACAACTTACAAAGCCAGCAGACTAAGCAACAGGAAGAATTGCAGCCAGAGCGTAAAAGCAGGGGGGAGGCAAAAACAGACTCAACCTGGGCAGGTTAAAGCACCAAGAAGGAAACTCAGCCCAGGTCAGGGTAGAACTGAGACACCGCATGTGCCCGGGCAAATCTTTTGGCTTCCCCATGCCTCAGCTTCCTCTGCTGCAAAACAGAGCTGACAGCCCTCCCCTCCTACCCAGGGGCACCGCGAGGCTGAGCTCCTTAGTGCTTGCCAAGCTGCTTGGAAATCCTCTGACGGAAGTTGCTGCACAGCATGAGCACGCAGTTGTTGCTTTTTGGAGTGGTGGTTTTATGGTGGGTTTTTTTTGAAACACTAAAGAGATGAGCAATTGAAAGAGTAACCAACATAGTTCACTGCCTCTTTAGAAATGCCTGGTGAAATCCTAGCCGGCAAGGGAAAAGGGCTTGCAAGGGAGATGAGAAGCATGCTGGCACCAAGTCCAGTGACAGGGTTCTAGCATAAGGAGGATGAAGGCATCCATCCTCTTTCACATTTGCCTGGTGAGGAGAAAAAAAGAAAGAAAAAAGGAAAAGAGAGAAGGAAAAAAAAAGTCAAGGGAAGGGGAGCAAAAAAAGAGAGAGAAAGAACGAGGGAGGGAACAGCAATCCAGCATGGTTGGAATAACTCTGCTCACTGTAGCCTGTCCAACAACAGCCCTGGCAGATCATAAAACAGCCTCTCACATCCATGTGGTTTTTGCTGCTAGGAGACAAGGTACAAAACACACAACCTCACGCCGGGATCTATAAAACCTTATATTCCCCCTCGGACCCAGAGTTCATCTGAAGAATTTGTATCACCTAATTAGAACCAAACTGAGTTTTTGTTTTAAAAAAAAAAAAGTAAAATAGAAAAAAAACAAAAAGCCCCTTTTTCTTCTTTGTCACTTTTTCATGATTTCAGTTACCATAAAATTTGAAAAGTACCTTTGTGACCTCTTTGCAGGAGAATTTCCACGCAGAAGCTTGGCTGGCAGCTCATAGCTACCAAATACACTTGCAGGCTCCGGTCACCTCCTTTCAGCAGTGCCCGGAGGCAGGTGTACCCCGCTCTGCTCCCTAGTGAGAATTGCTAACAGGCAGCGCCTGAGAAGCAGCAGCACGAGGAGACCTCAGCAGCTGTTGGCATTTGCAGGACTGTTTTTCCACACAGAGAATGAGAAACCAATCTCTGCTGTTACAGGCAGTGAGATGATTTTTCTCTTTTATTTTCATTCTTTTTATATCTTTATATCATTTTTCAGTTGTAAATCAGGATAAAGCATGCTGTGGCACAGGTGCTTAGGCTGGTGTTGTCCCTCCCTGTAACAAAGACCCTCACAACTTACCTGAGGAACTTTACTGCCATGAATTTCCTTTGTGTGCAAATGCACAACGCCTCATGCTCCAAATTCACTGCGCAGTTTTATCTACACATCCTCCTGCTAACCCCGTCCAGGGCCTCCCACGACTGCAGGCCATCGTCCGTACGAAATATCGTGGCAATTCTGCAAACGGCTGAGAAAACCAAAGCCTGACAAGCCCACACCGAATGGTGCCTGGCTGGCGGCTGCCCGCTGCTCTCCCATGCCGCCCGCCATGGCTGGCTGCTCCCCCGGGCAGGGAGGCCATGGGCAGCTGCCCAGCGGGAGAGCAGGCAGGAGAGCGCTTGGGAGGAAGCTGATGATTCAGGTGGCCTCCACCCAGGCATTACAGCCGGGACAGCCCACGGGCTCGTCTCTCCTGCCCTCGCGTAACGCGGGGCTCTGCTGCTGTCCTCTGCGCCCAGCCAGCGCAGCTCGCTCACGAGCTCTACCAGGCCGCGTTTGCTGCTGCGCTCTGAGGGGGCCGCGGGGAAGCTGCTCCGGCAGCTCATGGCGAGAAGCATACACTTTTCCTCCTGTTTCTCCCTTGCTGTGGAGAGGGAAGGGGCCGCGGGGGGTTGCTCCCCCTCTCTGCGCTGCCGGTGGGGCTGGAAGCGGGAGGCCCAGCCGGGCGGCCTGCAGGCCGGGCCCACCTCGGCCCAGCCCTGGGAGGCGAGGGCAGGCCCGCAGCCGTGGAAAGTTGTGGCCGGGAGAGGCTGCTGCCCGGCCGGGGAAATGCCCCTCTCCTTCAGAGAGGCCGGCAGAGATGAGCAGAGCCTGCCGAGGAGGCTGTGAGGGTGGGAAGGAGCTGGCAGCCTGCTCGGGTGGTGGAGAACGTGGGGAGGTGAGTGCCCCATTAACGACGCCGTGCTGATGTGTCCGCGGCTTCTGTGCTGGTGGGACTGAGCGAATGGAATGCTCTCACAGCCTTCACCCGGCTGGCTTGCTCTGTGGGACCCAGAATGGCACGTCAACAAACGTGGCTAGAGGCAGGCTCGTGGTGGATGCCACGAGGATGAACACCAGATCAGGACCCTCCTCAGAACCTGCCAGGCCAGCGTGAAGAGCAGAGCCTGATGCCTGCCCTGGGCTTGCTTCCCCCCATCTGCCCACGCTTTATTGCTTCAGCTAGGATTTCAGCAGAGGGGCTCCGAGTAGGGGACATGCTGTAACTGCGGGTTCAGATGATCTTTTGATTACAGAGGCTGTGAGCAACATTCATTCCTAGTGGGTGTATCACGGCTATGGCTTCCAGAGAAAACAGCCAGTAGAACAGCAACAGGTCCCTGACAGGGAGGGCCATATCCGCTACCGCCTATACACTCCAGAGGATGCAGCTGTATCCTCCTCGCCAGGCTTGCACTTGCATTTTCCTTCATGAGAACTCAAGCAAGTGCTGCACCTCGTCTCCTTGCAGCCCTGATAACTGACCTCCGAAGTGTGCCTGCCCTGCACAAAGCACTTGGGCGGTGGGCAAAAGGGAATTAAACACGTCTGCCCTCACATAGCCACCATGCCTGTCAAAAGCCTTGGGCTGTCTACAAGAGGGGGCAGTTGGTTTCAGAGAGGAGTTGCCATAACCTGGCTTCTGCAACTAGAGTCCACCCACAGAGACACCAGCAAGGATGTAGCCTAAAAGCACTGATGTCAAGGAGACCTGATGGACACTGTATGCGTCACTACACTGAGTGAGAGGAAAATGTCATCTCGGGGAGCGAGAGCAGAAAGAAAACAAAGACCCCAAGGATCACATGCTCAGAGGATGAGAGGGGAAAGAGGTCAGTTCCTGATGAGCAGCTCAAAACAACCCCATTGTTCTGAGCAAGACTCCGCCATCCCTTTTTCACCAGGTGTTACCTGGAAAATCCATCTGCCCATTCCCCCTCCCTTCACCATTCCTTGGCCCTGGCTGCTAGCAAAATGGGGAAATTCGTGAGACAGCTGTAATGGCACCAGCTTCCTGCCTGGTGTCGCCTCACCTTCCTAGAGGAAAATCAGCAGATCTGATCCGATGCCTGGAGGAGGAAGCATGCCCCAGACTAAACTCAAGAACTCTTTGGGAGAACTGTGCACCAGGCAGCCGTGAGACAGACTCTCTTTTTGGCAGAAGCGCCACATCCCAGTGCAGGACAGTTATACTTCATTACTTCTGTGTTTTTTCCTGGCCTATATATATCTGCTTTGTGGATTCACCAGCCAGACACTGCCCTGTAGTAATACATACCAGGTTTAGAAACCACACCAGCCCATAGAAATGCTGCTGTCTTTCTGACCTCCATAGTTTTTCCACTACCTGCTGTCACCTTCTGGAAAGGCTAAAAGGGGCAGACAATTTCCTAGAAGAAGGGAAAAAAAAAACCCAAACCCAGGCCTTCCAGGCTTTTCTCTGTATGTAGGAAAAGAAGTACAAATCTTGTCTCCACCCCAACTCCAGCAACTCCAGTGAAAAAAGTCCCTTCTGAGTCTTCTCACATATACTCCAGCGCTTATCTGTAGGACACATCAGTTCAGAATGAAGCTCTAGTCCTGGATTTTGCATCCTAATGAGGACGGTAGTCTAGCAAAATGATGCTAAAACAGAGTTCTCTGTCCTATCCATCACTGTCTTTGCATCACAGCACCGATTCCCTGAGCGGTGCCAGAGCAGGCTCCATGGGTACACATGGAGTATATAAACCTTTTGCATGGAATGGTTATTTTAAAAATTCCTTCAGATCATAGCTCCAAAGAAAGGACCCTGCAGAGGCCAGTGGTGCATATAAAATGAAAACATTACACTCCCCAAAACACTGTCGTGGGGAAGCAACACAGTGGAGAAGGGAACTTCTTGTCATGGTTGATTTATGGTTGCTTTGGCTCCCAGCCAGCTTGGAATACCCCAAGCCTTTGGAGCACCTATGGAAATGAAATGCTGAGGAAGTTGTAGATCCTCTTGAAGAGTCAACTAAACACAAAGTGCAGGTTTTATAAACATGGTATGCGTACACTATTAAAAGACACTCTTTCTGCTGGGTTTTGGCATTGTGTCTAATACTGCTGGCCAGAAAAGCTGGTTGGGAGGTGGAATTTGGGGATTTCTTAAAAATTACAGTATTGGAAAAATGTTGAAATGTTGACATTTCCCACAAAATGAGAGTACTGAATTTCTTTTTGGTCAGGAACCATCAAACTGTATCATTTTGCTTCTTTTGAAATAATATTGATGTTCAATACAGTTGTACGAGTGTGATTCTTCCAATATTTAAAAGTGAACATGAAAATTTTAATCTTTTTTTGCTCTGTAGTACCTAACTGCCCCTTTACTTGACAAGAGAATAGCAACCCACCAAAAGCTTTTTAAGCTTTGTGATTTTCTCTCTTATTTTCGACAATAATCTCTCTACAGAACACCAGCTTTGAACTGGTGATAACAACAGACAGAACTAACTCCAGTGTTCTTTACAGAGGTCACCTGTGTGAATGTTTAAATTGGGGTAGGCACTAAAACCCGAACTTGGCATGTTCCTGAGCTGAGGCCGAAGGAAGGCAAACACCACTGAATCAAGCTTTGCCATGACATCAACAGGATTTAGCATAAGCCCATTCCTAATTACAATTGTCATTAAAATTGTAAGGCAAGTCCTTGTTTTTCTGATATCTAGGCACCGTTGTATGCCATTCACCCCTTGTTGATGTGAGTGTGCAGGCGCTTGACTGTAGCCTTGCTCATCTGTTTTTTATAAAGTACAACTACTATTTCAGATCGGA
>Ga0181612_147481_pt1 | contig 13007 bp, 8 predicted proteins | sample HoacroProtozoa21_FD_119630 | JGI IMG/M metagenome (GOLD analysis project Ga0181612, IMG submission 119630) | Hoatzin crop microbial communities from Cojedes, Venezuel. Combined Assembly of Gp0051906, Gp0051904, Gp0051908
GTACCCTTGTCAGGCTCGTCCGGTGGCGTCCGTGGGTCCTGGTGCACACCCCCCGCTGCTGGGGTCCTCCCCCTGGCCAGCAGCCCTCAGGGCCACTGTAAATGGAGCTGTTTTGGCCAAAGATAAGTTATTCCTGCAGGGAATGTATTCCTACACAGTGCAAGAGCAGCCAGGGACACATTTTGCATGGTTCAGCCTGTCACTGCCTCTGCGTGGAAAGAGGGCTGCTGGTTTCCCCTGTGCTCGCTCCAGCAAGCACAGCAGGCTCGGAAGCAGCCTTGGCAGTAGGTCTGAGCCTTCCAGCCCTCCTACACCTCGGAGCAAGCCCTCCCCTTGCCTGCCTTTTCTGTCTGCTGAAAGTGAACGCACCATATGTTATCTCCTTGTACCTCATCTCCCATTTAATTAGATTTCCTGTCTAGGGCTGACAATTACCACTGTAGGGCCATGGCCTCATGGCGGAGGCGCAAAAAGCTGAGCAGAAAGCTCCGTGCAGCTCTGGGACAATGCTCAGATGGATGCCCTGTCAGGGAAACAGCTGGGAGTATTATTTGTAGGCGACTCACCCAGGAACCAACATCAGCCAACATGCTCCCCTTCTACTTTTAGCCCCTCAGACCTCTGCCCTCTGTCTGGACAACTGGGGAGATACATGACTCTGGCTTCTGCGGGAGCTATCCCATGCCGGGGTGGGGATGGGATGAGCGTGCTTCCCTCACAGATGTCCGACAGCCGAGAGAGACCAGGCATCCGCAGCACGGGCAGCACCAGCGCCGGTCAGGCTCCGCTCCACAAAATGGGGCTGGATGCTGACAAACGCCCGAGAAAGCTCAGCCCCAGCTCTCTCCACCTGTCCCGGTGTTGCCAGCCGCACGGTGCTGGGATGAAACGGCATGATGGAAAACCTTAGAGGGGTTCAGTGAAGAAGGAGCCTTACTCACCACTGCAGCTCCTGATGGTCCTAATGGCAGAAAGAGAGAGCATGGGGAAAACGGGGCAGGGAAAATAAATAGATGTACTCTGGAGGAAGTTTTGAACATTTTAGAGCTTGCAGCTGGGCAGCTTTTCTGGAAAACATTTTAATACAGGGAATTAAATGTTTTCCCTGAAAGCCTGCACTAAAACTGGATCTCTTGAGTGAGAGGATGCATCCTTTGGGTAGTAATTTGCTGATGCTATTTCAAAGTGTTGAGGTGGATCACGTACAACCTCTCTCAGCATCTCACTCCTTTTAGCTTTTATGCTCTGCACTGTGGGGATGGGCTTACTCCATGTTTTTGCAGCTCGTAACACAGCAGTACCATATTGGCTCCTTGGTGTTAATAGACAAAACCTTGTGGTAGCATCACTTCTGCACTCACATGAAAATATCATTCAAAGGGCTAATCAATGCTGGTTCAACTACTCCGTTTTACTGGGTTACTCCCCTTAGGAAAACCTTTCCCCCTCCATACAAGCCTGTATTTCTAACAACAGAAGGCGTGCTAGATTGCCCTTCATCTTTTCACTGTGTGATACTTGATTTGCCATCCAGGCAGTCATACATGTGAGTCCTTGTAATGCTTCCAAGCGAAGCAGAGTTTCTCGCATACATGGTGTACAATACCTACAGAACCTGCAGTTTTAAGTAAATAAAGATCTTTGTGACTAGGTATGTGAAATCATGATGGTAACTTGGCTGCAATGTCCAAAGGTCACTTAAGATCTGAAGGTCCTTTGCTTGGAGACCGTCGCCACTCCGGGCTGCTCTTCCATGACTCACTCTGAAAATCAACCTCATTGCCACAGCCAGGAGGAAATGATTCATAAATACTGACCTTTCCCCTTGCCACCACTGCAAAATGAGGTCCGTGTATAAGTACTCGCAGAGATGGAGCCATGAGAATTAGAACTAGATAAACCGTCTGCTGACAACAACATCACGCAACCGCTTCCCTGCCTGGGCTAACGGTGGAGATGTTTGCTGTGAGCTGGGCATGCTCACAGAAGAACAGATCTGGGGCAAAACAGAACAATTAGACAAGGAGAAGGTGAGTCAGAACAGGAGAGGCTGAGAGGGAAGGATTGGAGCTGGATGAAATCCCTTGGTCTCCTCTTTGCAGGTACTATGAAGTCAATGTCTCAGAGCGAAATAGACTCACAGAGTTATTAAAACTGATATCCTTCATGCCACACTCAGTCCCTGGGATTCACAGTAACAGATTAGCAGTCACTAAAGAATAATATTGCTTTATTATTTGCAATGTCCTCAGGACATAGGATTCCCAGTCCTGGGTGACCAGCCTGCCGTTGACACGCTGCACAGACACAATGTGGTGAGGAATTGTGACCCAAAGTGCTCCCAGCCCCCACTTCTCTCTCCAGGTGTAGGTGCAGCAGATGGGAGACAAACATGAAAGGGAAGGACAGACTCCTCTGTCTCCTTTGTGAACTGCCCTCACGACCTTGGAGGTCCTTACTGCTTCCAGCCAGACCTCTCATCGAAACTTCCCAGTTTTAACATCCAAGAACTGATTTCAGTCCGAATACAAAGACAACCAAAACGAACCAGAGATTCCGTTTCTTTATCGTGTCCTGTTGGTTTTGACCCCTGCCCAGCAGCGTGGTAGTCCCAGGGCTTGCAGCATGCCTCATACAGCTATAACCACAAAGAGCTAGTTAAACTGGCAGGAATATCACCAGGAGCTGTCAAATGAGACTTGCTCCTTAGTTTCAAGTCTGCACGTTATGAGGAGCTGCCATAGAGGAAGACAGTAATGGCAAACCGTTCCCTCTCCTTCAGTGAGAGCTGCCTCTAAGGGCTAGGTGTCCAGGTAGAAGTTACTCTTCACATACCAAATACAGTGGACCCTCCACCTTTGGACACGGTGATTGCAGATGGAGACTACTACAGCCAACGTGTGCACGTAGGGAACTCATCAGTCTTTAGAGGAAGGAATTCTCTTCAAGCCGAAACGTTGGGGCTGGACCTAGCTCCAGCTCATAGCTGTGGCTAGCCTGCAGCAGGGCGGGCAGCCGGCCCCCAGCATGGTGGGGTGCTAAGGCGCCGGGGTTTGGGGTGGAAGCCCCCAGTGTAGCATAACCCTGGCACACCCCCAGGCAGCCGGCTTCCCGCCCGACCAGCCCCGCAGCCACTGGCATGGCGACAGGGACGTGTGGCGGGCAAGGGCAGGGCATGTAGGACCATGGGGAAACCTCACCCCAGGCGAAGCTCCCGCTCGAGCACCACATGATGAATTTGGACTCTCACTTGTTTTCCCCAGCGTCGGCAATGTCCCTGGAAAAGAGGAGGCGGCTGTCAAACCACCCGAAGTGTGGGGTGCAGGGGGTGCAGACAGTCACCTGGCACAGCATCCTGGGGCAGCCGTGTTGGGGTACGCTGCCGCCTCCTCCACGGCCCCGCTCCCCAGGAAGTGGCTGCCCCGCACAGCTCTCCTCTCCTCGCAGGTTGCATGGGACAGCGTGCATGGCTTGCGGGCAGCCTCAGGGACAGACAGCATAAACACGACCCTGGTAGCAGCGGCTGGCTCAGAGGCAGGGTGAGCAACAGAGGAGAAGACGGCCCAGTAATTATTTACACTCTGCAGAGAAAGGACTTATTAGGCATCCGTTGGCAAGCAAGCGGAGTTACCAAGATGAGCCAGGCTTCGCAGTCTGAGAGCAGCTCTGGGAAACCAGCAACCCAGAGCCATGTTTCAGCCCCTCGGTGCCATACAGCACCCAGCTCTGCCAGCACGACAGAGGTTTGCCCTCCCCTCCACCGCCCTCAAGAAGCGCGTTCCCACCTCCAGCATCCCTCTGGCAGAGTGGTGCCCAGGCCCCATTCATGCCAGCTCATTGAGGGAGGCCAGCGGGGCTGGAGCTGGGGTACCCACAGCCTGGGAATCCCAGGTGGGAACAAACAGGTCCCTTTGGGCACTGCAGCCATGAGTCCCTTCTCCCGAGGGGCTGACAAGGGCAGCCCTGGGCTTTGCTGCCGCATGTGTGGCAGCTTTGCAACACGAAAGCTACCTCGCAGTTAGGAGGCTGGAGAGCCAGTTCCCACCCTCAGGGCAAATTCTGAGTAGGTGTTAGCACATCAGGATTTGTACAGGTTTCACCTGGGCAGCAGCAGCCTGGGTCTGTCGTTGCAGACCATGTTCCCTTCAGTACATACCCTCTCCTAGGATGCTATCTTATGTGGCCAGGATTGTTTTTCTCCCATTTTTGTTACCAGTAGCATGAGCAGCAGCTCGTAAAAGTCTGTCATTTCTGTATTCTTGTTGAGAAGCTGCCAATGGCTATTCCTCCTGCAGAGAAAGGTAAGCAATGAGAAAGATGGCAGAATGTAATCACTAATAAGAAACACTTATTTTGTTACCACTGACCAATTTTGAACTTCCAAAGACAATCAGGAAAGTGGAACTGTGTTGAAACGGCTGCTACAGACCCAGGCCCAGGCCAGATGTCCCTTCAACTGTGCATAACTGGAGACTGTGTGTCAAACAAACTCTTTCTTCAACATCTAAACAAGCACTGGAGTTTCTTCTGGGACCTAGAAGACACTGTTGTCAGAAATCACCCTATTGGAGGGTGACGACCTGAATATCTGATGCTTTTCCTTTTTGATGCCTGCCTTTCCTTCTCCCTATAACTAAGTGGCTAAATCAAATTACGACAAAGGCAACTGAATTATTTTTTAATGTCTTTTTCATAGTGGCAGTTGGATAGGATCCCAAACTTCTTTCTTCGATCACAGACTTTCTCAAGGGACAAGTCCTTCACTGAAGTCAATGAAATTTTGTCATAGATTTCAGTGGTGCCATAATTTAATCTCTAGACCTTTACTCTTTGTTTTCCTGAATGCCCTGATCACTTTAGCTGTTCCTTCTGAATTTTTGGGAAGGTTTAGCCAGTGCTGTTACTGTGACCAAGGCAGCTGCCCCAGAAGCGTGTTCACTCCGGGTGGAAGGGGCCTCCACAAGGTTTTGTGACTTTCAGTCGAGGAAAGTCAGGTCTGGTCTTTGCTAAAGCTTCCACCAGCGTGTTTCTGAAGTCTGTCACAAAGACTCCTTTCTACACGTGCACAGTATCTTGTTACAAGACCAGGGAGGGGTCCTGGTGTCCTGTAGCATCAAGACGTTTACGTGGAGCTGCTGCTTTTGAGGTCACTGCGCTTCTTAAAACATTTCACCTATGCACCACTCCCATGGAAGGACTGAGGCTCTCCATATACCACTGGGTAATGTTCAGGCTGAAGGGCAAATATTAAGGTATGGCGTGCCCTTCCCTCTGGGGCAGCCTGCACGATTAGGAGATCATATTGCCAAGGAGGCCATGCAGTTGATCAGAGGAAGTAGTATGAATTTTGCATCCTCCTCCACTAATTGCTTTCCATGAATGTGCATAACGACTGCTAGCAGCAAATCCACCCTCTGCAGAAAAGCCTTGCATGGTGCCAGGGGACCACAGAGGAGGAATCTGAGCTATTAATCCGTGCCTCCATCAGGGACTCACCTCCTTCTTGGGCACCTGGGCACTGGTATCTGCCAGGAAGCCCTCAATGCCCCACCACTTCCATGACATATTTCCACTCCTCTGCACACCTTCCTGCCCACAGACCTACAGGCTTTCAGTTTGTAAGCGGAGCAGACTCCAGAGCTTTGCAATCCTCAAACATGAAAAATTGTAGAAATGAATACTCCCCACATCCTGAGCTGCAAGATGCAGGAATATGACAGCTTCTCGAGTGGGCAGCTATTGAACACCTCTGGCTGCTCAACAGACTAATTTTTGCTCATTCTTCTTCTGCACGTGTCTGAGGGCATGAAGGATTTGAATAACCCGAGTAGGTGGCATGAAAACCTGGGGGCTGGAGATCTCTTTGAAGCTCTTGACAAACTTAAGAGCAAGGTTTCTTGGAAGAAGGAAGGGAAGCATATAAAAATTGAGATTTCCTCTTCAACAAGCCATGAAAGGATGTGAAGGCAGAACAGCAACAGGGTTCGTAAAAGCTGAGGATTTTTATGCACTGGGACTAGGCAGCAATTAAAATAGCTGACTGTAGTTCTGAGCTATTTAGCCCATTGACATATAGATGCTACAGCATCTATAGCAACACTTAAATAGACCAACAGCACTAAATTGCAGATACAGCTTTCTGTTGTCATGTAGTCAACATCTGGGAGCTTAAAACAGCTGTATCCTGGTGCCATCACATACAGGAACAGGGGCGTGACTCAACAGGGCCCCTAAATCCAGGCTAACCCTGCCAGCTCCACAGTAAGTCATGCTTTTATGAGTTGGGCACCTGCATAAGCATCATGCTGAGCAAGGTCTCAGCCCTCTGACACACATTTCTCCGTGAACTAGGAATTCTTCAGGCCTTAAAAGCATTTTTCTTCTCCGAATGTTACATACAAACCTTGCCACCCCAAGCCTGCCTCTGCCAGACTGTAGGTCAGGGAGCTACTGGATTATACAGCAGCTGCATAAAGTCAAGGCAAAAGAAAGGCCACAAGTCATTAGACTGCAAGACCGTTTAAGAGTATCACATAAATAAATTGTTCCTTTAGATCCGTCCTTGCTTTCAGTGCACCTTAACTCAGTCTTGCCTGCAGCAGAACGGCAGCAGTTCCAGCAGCAAAGGCAAACCAAGACTGTACTTTAATCAATTGTAGGCGGGAAGCAACGTTCGCAGATGGACAAGGGGAAGCACAATCCCATCTCCTTAATGTCTGCGAATGATTTTCAATGACAGCAAAGTTGTGGTAATAAAAAAAGACAGCCCTGAAGGACACCGGTGCAGGATTGCCATCATAGGGCTTTGCCTCCCAAGTACCCCAGGCCAGCTCAGGGCAGGTTGCAACAGCTGATTTAAGAGCAAGCCCCAGCTACGCTGGAGTTTCGTTTTACAAGGGCAAACCCCATAGACGATGGCTGCCTACAGACCGAGCAGAGGACATACCTGTGGCTGCGCAGGGGCTACCGTATCTTTACAAGGCACCAGCCTCATCAGCCAGGCACACAAAATGGATGGCGGCACAGCTGCTGGCATCGTGGTTTGCAAACCGCTCCCACTAAATGCTGTGTGCTAGGCTCAGAAATGAGAAAGGGGAAAGAGGGCTGGAGAAAGGCTAAGCCTATCTGGAGCTCAGCAAAACTAAATTACTTCTCCCAAATTCAGCTTGATTTAAGGTTTTGACTTCATTTTGAGTGAATGCATCAAAAAAAAAACCCTTAAGTGAATGCTCTGAAAATTAACCATTATATCCACTCAGATTCAGTTAAGTTAAAACATTAGGAAATCAGAGCCAGCAAAATGATCTTTTTAGCCATGTTCACTTTGCAGATATATATATAATCTTCCTTTTTATGCAAGCTTTGCATTGTGTTAGAGCCCTGCCATGGCCCAGAACAACAATTAAATACTACATTAAGGCTACCTGCGTAAGCACTTACCCTTGCTCACTGAGCTTCAGCAGCAAAAGAGATCGCTGGAGGTTTTCAGCTAACAGGAAGACAACCAAATTGTTTAGACTTACCTTTAGGAAAAGAAAATGCCTCTTGGTAGGTGGCTCTGTGGTTGAAATAAGCAGAATTAGGGAAAACCTAGAAAGAAAAAAAAGACCCCAACGCTGCAAATAAAGGCGCCAAGCACAGGTGCTACTGTCCCACACCGGGGCTGGCTAGCAGGCCACTGGGCGAGGGGACCTCTGCTCTCAAGGTGCAACCAAAGCGTTTCTCTCTCACATTCAGCTCGGAGCACCTTCTGCCCAGCCTTGGCTCAAGACAGGTCAGCAGAACTGCAGGGCTGAAGGCGTTTTGGGAGACCCCTAGGAGGCTTTCTGGAGAAGCCCTCGTTCAGCTGGTCGTCCCCGGCATTCGCACTCGCACAGCCACAGCGAGGAGTGGTGGGGCTGGTAAAGCTCCGATCACTAATTGTCTTTGAGATGTTTTACGACAAAGTCCGTTCCTCTTCCACGTGCACAGAGACTTTTGGAGCAGGAGCTGCTCGGGAAGGTTTCTCTGCTCAGATGTAACCAGGGGCAGGAGGACGGCTGCCTGCCTTGAGTCACCCCGGAGGCACCCCCAGCCCCGGGACCCCCTCCTCGGCCTCCCTCCCTGATGACTAAGGACGGGCAGGGAGGTGGCAGGGAGCTGGTCGCCCCACGGCTGCAGTTTCACAACGCCAGACTTCTGCGGGTCGTGACTGGGAGCTGCTTAAGCCCTCAGGAAAACACGGAGGAACAATTTCCAAATTGTTTGGGAGTGACCGTAGCAGCTTCCCTGGGGCGGCAGCTAAGCGCTCCCTTGCAGCTGCTGCTCTCAACTGTCTCTGGGCTAATTCTTAGATAGAGGGGTTGGCCCACGGATTAGCTGCAGAAATGATCTCAGTTTCATCCCAGATACATCCATCCAGGGAGCGATCATCCTACCTTTTATGCAAACTGTTGCCTTTTCTCTAACGAGAATGGGGGTAAAAAAGGGCTTCTTGTTGGCAATTACCATCATTTTATAACGTTTTACTGCCCTCTCAGCCATCAGACACCCCCGTCTCCGCACCCGACCACTCAGCTTGTGCCTGCAGAATCGTAGCAGTCGCTTTGGGCTCTGCAGCTTCTCAGGTCTGACTCCACCCCTGCTCAGAAGGCGATCGGCCGACCACCCATCTCCATCTTCCTTGGCTCTGGAAGGACAGACGGTCTATTTTAGAGCCCTCCTCCCCGAACAGCAGCCTTTTCCCAGGCCGGCTGGGTGCCCCGGTGAGGAATGCTGACAATCCGGCGTCCGGGAGCGGAGCTGTCAGCGTTACTTCCCTGCTGCTGAGCCCTCACTCATCACTTGCATAAGGGACAAGTATGCAGCCCGCTGCCTTGTGACAAGAGCTGTGACTGTTTAGGAGCCAAGCACTAGGAACGAGCACCAGGGAAACATGGCTTAGTGGAACAGGAAATATTAACAGTCCGTGATAAAAATGAAATCAGCGGCCAGTACACATCTGACTCAGTTGGAGGCACCACTCCGTGACTGGCTGAGAGCAGTGACAGCCCCAAAGCGCCAGTCAAGAACTAGCTTTTCCACTTCAAGGCTGACTCTTAAAAGAGCGGAGTAACTTTTCTCATGCTGATCTGTGTACAAGAAAAGCCCCTCGCAAGGCTATCTGCATACTGCAGTAACCGCTGGCTCAGGAAAGGGCACGGAGGAGTTTGCAGCTTCACACTTTAAGGGGCTGTTGCAAAAGCCCACAGAGGTAGAGTCGCACAGCCCCACCACCCGCCAGCAGCGGGCTGGGGCAAGCTAGTTGTCTACGAGCTCCTACAGCCCTGTGCACCAATGTTTTTTCTGGTAGAAAAACACATGGTTGGGATAAGTGTTTCTGGCTAAAAGGATTTCTCTTAAAACTTCTTATCTCCGAGTCAAATGGTCAGGTGATAGCGGAGTGGTAGAGAGAAGAAAATCATTCCCCTCTTCCCCCCCACCCCTCCGTGTGTTTTAGTTAAGGCAATTAGTGGGCTGGAAAAGCTGCATTAATGCTGGATTCATACCTATACAGACCTTTCAGGTTATTATGAGGCTGATAACCTCTTTGTCCTTGTAATCCACAGTAAATAGAGGAGCTTAATCACTCCAGAAATGAGCAATAACTCACAGCTCCCTTCGCTCCTAGTACGCTGTTTGTACAACGCCTAGTGCTGGGAATAACCAGAAGCTGCTTTAATAATCTGCAGTCATCCAAAAACTCCACTAAATCCTATGCGAAACCTAAATGTTTTGTCTTGCTCTTACCTCCATCGGGCAAGTAGCTGCACCACAATGATTTCTGAAGGCTGGAACGTACCTGGTGGGCAGTGACTCACATTTGGGTCTCCATCCAAGGACCTGTGGCATCAGGTTGGACACTGCATTTGCAGTTGGCTCCAAGGAAGGTCCCTACCAAGAACGGAAAATGTAGCAGCCTCTGCTGCGAGAGGCCACGTTTCTCATGCTGTGACAGGGACCTTGCCTACGCTGCTCTCCGTCTCCCAAGGCACGACCTTGGGCAGGTGGCACGGGCTGTCTGGTCCCGAGTTTCCTCTTCTCCAAAGCAGAGATATGATATACAAGTGGGCTGAGAGCCTTGCAGAGAGGTGCTGTCGCCGGCGCAGGGAGTTATCGTCCCCAGGCCCGGGTCCAAAGCGCACAGCAACATGAAGGAGAGCCGTTCCCTCAAAGGACCCTGGCTCTGGCACCCAGGCCAGGGACAGGCTTGGTTTGTTCTCCGAGGGAGTTGAAGGTTCACTGCTGTTACTCTGCATCATACTTTTACCTTCGTAAACAGCAGTAGGTGCAAAAGATCCCGAAGGCTGAGTGACAAAAACCAACAAAGATAACAGTTAATGAAATAATCTTCTCCTAAACAGCATATGACCCAATCCTTGAGTCTCCTGCAAGTTATGATCAAAACCATATGTACAGTCATAAATATCAGAAATATTTACAAAACACTGACAAGTTCTTAAAAACAAAAGTAGTGATTTCCTCATCTCGCTGGAAGCCTTACAAAACGTGGGGTAAATTGTCTCATTTAAAATACTCTGCTAACCACAGAGCACTGTATGCTTCATTGTAACAGTTAGTCATTCTATACGTATTTACTGGTTCGGTTAATCTACTATGGCTGGTTACAAACTATTGCAAGACAAAGATTATGAAGCAGGGTCAATAAAAAACGTGTTTATGTGAAATCCACTGTTGTCATAGCACTATTTTACACAAAAGGTAAATCAACCCCCCACCCAGGCAACCACTGGCCCTGCACTGGCAGCTGGCATGGCTACAGAGATCCAGCAGAATGACTTGGAAGGGCTGGAAAATTGGCCAATTTCAAGTGGCTGCAATTAGTCTGCGCTGGGGTAAACGTCTCTGCTTTGATGTTTTCCTAAAAAACTAAACAAACCAAAATAAAAAAAATCCCAAGCACTTAAGCGCAGAAGCCTCACCTCTGGCTTTGCTTACAAAGTCTCCTAAGGAAAACTTGGAGGTGCTGCAATCAACCCAGGCTGTTGATGCAGAGCACGAGCTTCACGTGGGTGCCAGCTAGCCACCCGGCCTCATTTCCCAGCACCCCACCCGGGTCGTGTCCCTTTCCTGGTAAATTCAGTGTGCAGCACTAGACCAAGACCCCACAAGTAACCGAGCCCCACCATGAGGCCCCAAGCAGCTCTCCCAGGTTCTTTTGGGTGGCAGGACACCTTGAGGGTGTTCAGCTCTTGGCAGGACCATGGTCACCATCTTTTGCTCTGTCCATCTTCAGCACGGAAGCCACAAAGCAACGCTGTGAGCAGCGTGTAACAGCTGTGTGGTGTTTCCAAGGGTCCTTACCTCACACATCAAAAAGCCCCCAGTGGAAAGACAGAAAAAACATTATCACAGACACGCACAATACTGTATACAACTTTTTAAATTTGAAATAAGCTTTTTTCAAAACACCTGAGTTGACAGTCTTCACAACAGTTGATTTGAAAAAGGTGATGAAAGTAACTTAGGCACTTTCTAGAAAGAATTAAGGTGTTCCTGTGTCAAAACAGGGAGTCAAACAAGTAAAGGCTTTGGTTTAGTACTGATTTGGGTTCAAATACAAAGTAAATTGTTCCATTTCAGTTGTGCCGCAAATCCAAAGAAATTGCTAGATTCCGTTTCAGAGGGGAAAAGACATTTCAATTGGTCTTCTCTCATGTTCTATTTTGCTCAGAAAACATAGGCATTATTCCATTTTCTTCCTACTCTTCTCCTTACTTCACTGGCAAAGATGACAGACCAGGACGCCAGCGTTACCCTGACCGCACACCATCACTGCCGGCAGACGACGGGCAGAGATCCTGCTTCCAGTGGTTTTGTTCCTTGGTTTTCTGAGCAGATGACGACAAGCAGCCATCATTTTTACAAAAGGTCAAAATCAGTCTTAGTCTGGAAAAAATCCTGTTGATCTTACTGGATTTTGAATCTGGCCCAGATTTTACCTCTGCAGCTTGCACTGATCCCCCAATTTCAATGTTCTTCCTATCCTACTTTGGATGAGAGAAAACTTTTGAGGAAACCTTGTTAAGACAATATTCCCCAATAGGAAAATCACAGTCCAGTTTCTAGGACCATTTCATATGTAGCATGAATATGTGAGCAGACTTATTTTGTATCCTCTTAGTCAAAACTGAAAGCAGAGAAACACATTTTCCATGCACCTTTATAAAGCTATCACCATTGATGCAGGAGCAGAAACAATGACAAATTATTGAATACTTGTTCTACTGTATTTATGCCCTTACAGAGATACTCCTTGCTGTTACTGAAAGCTCATAAGGGACACCTCTAAAAGCTATAAGCAACGGTGGGCCTTTGAATAGACAATAAATCCACAGATGCTTAATTGGTTTTTCAAAGCTGCTGAGCACCAGCGCCTGCGAGAGGTCAGCTCTTTAAGCCGTTGTTTCTGTATTAAACATTAACTTCAAATGCCTACATTTTGGATGTTTACTATTGAAAAGAGAATTTGCACTTGTTACAGCAACAGCCTTCTTATGGCAGAGGTCACTGACATCTCTCCAGCGAAGGCAAACAGCACCAGTAAACCTAGGTCAACGCACACTGTGCCACTGAAGTCAATACACTCTCAGAAGGTGCTTAAAAACGAGGACCTGCCACAATACAAGTACACCCCAGGGGAGCTGAAGGCACCCGAACGGCTGCAGTTCTGCAGAGATCCCAGAGCAGCAGAAGTCATCATGCATTTTGCTTGCCATCTCTCATTTCTTTTCCCATGGAGCTAGAAGAGAACAGGTCGGAGGATACGCCGAACGGTGGAAATACTCTTCTGGACTGCTTTTGGGTTGCTTGAAATTCAATCACAGTGCTTCAGACACATAAAAAAAGAGCAACAAAGCACATTTAACACTTCGTTTTAGATTCCTGACGTGACACAGAGCAAGGTATTCACAGGTAAAAGACTACAAGCCTGAAATCTGTGTCCCAAAGATCTGTTGTATGTGGAC
>Ga0181612_159351_pt1 | contig 13007 bp, 5 predicted proteins | sample HoacroProtozoa21_FD_119630 | JGI IMG/M metagenome (GOLD analysis project Ga0181612, IMG submission 119630) | Hoatzin crop microbial communities from Cojedes, Venezuel. Combined Assembly of Gp0051906, Gp0051904, Gp0051908
CCTATTCATTCTTCTAATGAATTTAAGGGTCATAAGTGCACTTACTGCAATTATCTCGAAAGAAAGAAGAGACTACACAAAGCAAATAGTCTTCTATTACCAATATCAGAGTCAAGAAATTCAAACAAATAAAAAAAAAAAGATAGCCTCATAAAATACTAGTCAGAAGGACTTAAAATCAGATAACCATGAAGGAAACCAGCATTTCTGGTTTTATATTCAAAACTTGGCAGTAGCTAAGCTCATAAAAATAAGCTTATCCTATTTAAATGTTCTCGATCATACAAGTGCACGAAAAGAGTAAACCTTAACCTAGATCTGATTTGTAACTCGTATGACTTGTTATAAAACCAGGGCATTGAACTAGTGCAAATGACCAAAAATCCAGGTTTTGAAGACTACTCATATGCTGTTCAGATGAAAGAAATATCAAAGCAAAATTTAAGAGCTTTATGTAACATGCATATGAAAAAGCTCTAGCATAGTATAGCAATATTTTCAACCAATGACTTTGTTTATCAATCAGTAAATCATGCTGTACTTTGGTTACAATCACCTACTTTCTTCACTTATCAATTCAAGGTATCATAAATAGATCAAACCATACCTTAAAAAGTTCAGTTTATCTAAAAATAAAGAACGGCAATTTTCCACCCATTAACTGTCTTGTAAAGTGGGTCATACCGACTAGCAGCAAAGACCCGCCCGTGATTCAAACCCACCCTCCCCAAGCCTAAGCAGGAGAGCGAGGCGGTGCACCCATGCCTCCGGCCGCTCCCCTGCAGACTGACCCCACTGAACGAAGCTGCTTGCAGGAGACACCGAACACAGGGTCTGGACAGCTGTGGGACAGTCCACTGATTTTTTTTTTTTTAAACCTAACTGTTACTATGCATCCAGGTAACAGAAAAAGCTCTCAGGTCCCAATTACAATGGCATGAAACTATATAACTTTAGAAAACAAACCCAAACCCTCAGTCCGAACACTTCATATATGCTCCTGAATGCATATGCGTACATTTTCAGATGAAAATAGATTGGCAGTTGTCTTATATAAGCTTATAACAGACATTTCATTACGCCCTGCCTGCTTTACAAAGAGATTCTGGTAACAGTTTTGGGTTTCGGAGCAAGTTTTTATTTGCACAATTTGGTTGCGAAATATAAACTTGAAAGACAACGCAACCAAGGCTGCAAGAGGAGGAGCAGTATAAAGAGCTGGCACATAACTGAATATGCTACCAGTCAAGGGTTCGCTTTCAACAATTCAGCATCGCGTTTAATTTTCAGTGTTTGCTTTCAGGGTTTTCCAAAACCGCAGAAGTCTGTTAGCTGACCTCAGCCGCAGGCAGATCCCTGTACTGAAATGCTAATTTGATAATGGAAATGTGAACGTGTTAGGACATTTGATTATCTGCTCTCTAAAACACCATTTTTACTGAAGTCTACAAGGGATATTTTGTTATTAACAGCACGTTAAAAAAACATTGAAACAATTTATAGAATTCTGCAAATAATCTTAAAACTTATGGGCAGGAGTCTGGTGAAGAGCATTTTTCCTACACACATATAAAATAAAACATTCATTCACTCACATTCAAACACTCATTCAGTGCTAATTCTCAAGTTCACTCTTTAATAGCTAAAAAATTATAAGAAATTATATCTTGGCATGTTAAATTTTTAAATTAGCATGAAGAAGACAACAGACAGCGAGATTAATCTAGCCAAACTACATTTATTATGATTCCTGGTCTGTAGTTAGTAAAGTCTCTGCGGAGAAGGACAGAATTACCCCTATTTTAAATCCCTTTTTGTTCTAAATCAACCTCACAGTATTTCTAGATACTTTCTGTACCATCAAAATCTGTACTTAACTCATTGCATTAATTTCTAGCCATTTAAAAACTAGAATAAGTACTAACACAATCTGCTTTGAGTCACAGAACTTCTCTTCCATCCAGAGTCAGTAAGAGCCTACCCGACTTAACGACTGACTTAACTCTTCAGAATTTAAGAGTGCAGAAATTCCCAACTCAATAGAAGATAAGCCAAACAAAGACTGAAAAAGAAAACAGGAAAACATGACATTCTCATGTCTAGTCATGTACTAAAGTTCAATTTTTTAATACAGTTACCCAAAGACAGCGTGTACCTTTGTATCAGTGACACACTAAACAGCACGTACATCTGTGTGAAATCTCTTTTCTTGATCAAGACAGAGGCTGAACAAGGAAAGCCACAACCCAACTAGTCTGCTGAAACATCCCTGAAAATCGTGGTTTCAAAGCATGTGACAGCAGCACTCTCTGAAAACACCAGAAAGTATTTTAAGGTACTAGTAAGTGAAAGGAAGTTAATTACTGGATATAGTTTTCAAGAAAATATTTTAGGGGAATCACCTTTAGCAGCAGCAGTATCTGTTGGTAAATGCCACAATGCCCTGCATTTGCTGGATCTTACATGTTCATAATTTCATGTTCAATGCTGCACGATTTCATCTCTGATGTTAACAAGAACTAGGGGGTCTTAACAGCACAGATTCACTTCCTTAAGCAAAACTGTTCAGATACAGGCTCAAGGTTTTTGTAGTTCTATTGCATAGATTCCGTCAACCACTTGCAGTTTCTAAGCTAACGAAAATGACACCTACCTCAATTAAGGTGCTCTATTTTATATTTAGGATACATTTCTTCAAAATAGTCAATGTGTGGAGGCTGGAGTATGTCGAGGGCAGAGAGTACCTAGGAAACACCACATAAGATCAAGACCTATCCCAGACAAACAAAACCAAATCCCTTTCAAAAAGACAGTCAGACTGCATCTTTCTTACAGAGCTTAGTTCTCTTCTATCCCACACAGACAGACCAATATTCTCTCTCAGTAGACTTGTGAATTTAACAGCCCACCAAGTTAGATATTCTGTACATTCAGGGTCTCTCTCTCTTTTTTTTTTTTTAAATCAAATAAATTTTTCAACTGTTCAAGTACTAGCTTAAAAGCACAAGTTTATCTACCCAATAAAAATTAGTTTGTTTCAAAAATATATATTATCATAAAATATTTGAAAGAAGTAATTCTAGCAGAGAAATGCAAAAGCAAAAGCTACTACACTTTGTTCTGCATTTCATCTTCAAGAGTTTTGTGATACACTGCTTCCACGTGGGAATTACAGAACCCAAAGTTGTTCACATTGTGAATCGGAAGCTCAGCTCTGTGCAAAGCAAAAACCTAGAAAAGCAGCAGCACAGAATTTACATTCTCTCACAGGAAGAAATCCTCCCTTGGTGAGGTCTTTTACAGCCTGTCCTAGGAACATCTATGACTTTCAGGTGCAGTACACAAACTTCAGTTATCAGGCTCAACTTCTGACTGCTTACAGAGACGCTTTTATTGAATTCTATAGTGCTCAGTAAAATCTTCTCCATAATGAAGACCCTGGTTAGGAGCAGTTTAAGTCGGGGGGCACTCTGCAACCTGGTACAAGCTTGCAAGGCAGGCCACCTCCTCCGTGCCCACTGACACCACCTCTAGCTGAATCCAGTGCTCAACCACAAATCAAATCTTTCTTGGAATATGATACCCCCACAGATAAAAAAGGTAAACTTTACAACAGAAGCCAGCAATGAAATCAGGTTCTGAAACAGACACCCGCTTCCTGATCCCACCCCGCTCCGAGAAGATGGTACTCCCGACACGCTCGATACTGCTCAGCAGTGGGAGAGGTTACCACATCCACAGCTGCACTTGGGGAATAGTTGCTGTAAGTACTTGTTGATGCACTTCAGACACAACTGTATGGGTAATTCAAATAATTTTTTAAATGTTTTAAGTTAACCTAGCTGATGTTACCTACAGCAGGTTTGGGAGTGCTTGCACAACCCCTCTGCTAGAATAACTGAGAGGGCAATAAACTCCAACAAAGGGGAGAGGAAGGTGGAGTAAAAAATAGCCTGGAAGCGAAAGCATCTCCAGCTGGCATAGCTTTGTGCAGACTCATATTTATCTAAAGCCTAAAATAAGATTAGGTGGAAGTGTACTGCCTGTCTACCTGCAAACATTTTGGAAGGGAAATTATGAATAACCATAGATTTGTGATAATTTAATTTTTTTAATAATGTTTGCAACAGTATTATCTGAGTTTCCAGGAAATGTGATAACCATAAAATTGGAGAGCTTTTACAGCATTTTAGATATTCTATCACTTAGAAGAAAAAAATACTTCTGTTATAGATAGCCCCATTTCACAATTAGGTTTTATCAAAGACTTCAAAATTACTTTGAATTTACTTACATTGTCATGCTTAAAAAAACACAACATCTTCAACTCCCGGAAGACCCTTTTACAAGAGACCAAATTTTGGAAGACGTTGGGCATCTTTTTGAGTGCAACTCTCTTTCCATCTCGTGGATCTGTTACTGACCTACAGAATAAAAGATTTAGAACATCACATACTACTGTTAGACAATTTTTTCTAAACCAGAAAAGAATATTTTAGAGTTCTTATCATTCTCAACTTAGACGGTGAGTCAAAACAACGTGCAGACACTTCTAGGGAAAAAAGCATTGATCAAAGGGCATTATGCAGAGTACTACAGAGTCTGTATTGCAGGTAGCGTGATCATTCTCTGATTAGGGCACACATCCAGCCAAGCCTGGCGGCTGCTAGGTGGCTGGACATACGCACACCAGTGCACGCGCTGCCTGCCACTGGCATACGCTGTAGCTCGGAGTTAGAGCAACAACTTGAGCCGAGGGGCGGACATGACAATAAACATCTCCTTCACCTCCCAAAAAAGACCTTATTAAGAGTAAAACATTTTCTCAGTTACACAGATTTTATTTTGTCAGGTCTACTGCTTTCTTCTTCCTCTCCTAACAGGACAAAAAAAATTCAATAATCCCATTCTGACAAAACACTGGCAAGTGTAAGACTATTATCCATGACTACACCACTGTACATCTGGAGAAGCAACAGCACATGGTCTCTAAGTTTCCACAAATGTAAAACAGGCATGATACCCACCCTTCTCCCATAGAGCTTATGAGATGCAAGTACAGTTCAGAAATTATAAGGTGCTTTGCACGTGGCAAGTATTTTAATTTAAAGTAATTAGATTCTGAAAATAGAATTTTATAATGAGAACCATAAAACTAGAGCAAGGAGATTATGGTGCCTCAATTCCCAATCACGGTTTTTAAGGTGAGGCTTCTCAAACCTCACTACAAAACAGGGTTTCTGGATCTTCAGCTGTTAGGAAACCCTCATTTTTTTTTCTGCATATTTTTATTGGGATGACCAAAGTAACTTTCTTCTAAGTGCAATGCCATAACCACATAAGAATCTACATCCAGCTATGTACCCATTTGTCCTTAAAAAGTTGCTGGCTTTTCTATCTATCGCGTGACTCTTGCACAGACCACACGGAAAGCTTCTTCTTTTGTCTCAGGTTGTTTTAAGTATCTAATAATAAAAAATTAGAATGGGATAATCAAATATCCGCCTTATCTCTAAGTACCACATCTGTCTTCAAAATACAAAACAATTCAATCAAACCAAAAGGTCAGACGTAGCCACTGAGCCTAGTCATTGGGAGTCAAAGGAGAACTCCCCCACCACACTTGTTAACAGCCACTGCGTATTTATGTTTCCAATCAGGGGTGGAGGAGGACTTGGGAAAGTTGATACCAGCCTGTTTCTATGGTGGGAAACACAGAGCTGAAAAGCATCTGAAAAGGTCTTCTAATTCACACTATGTTCTCTGTCTTCTCCAGGACCTTTACCTCTTGCCTCTAGCCTACGTTGGAAAGAAAGGGAATGAAAACTGGAAGAGCTACAGGAAAGCCACTGTTGAGCCACTCAGCAGTCGCCACTGGCCAGACTGAAACGCCCTCCGTCACGCTGCAGAACCTCCGCGCGCCGATCTGCAGAACGAGGTGCTCTTCATCACGGGCAGGAGACCTCTCGGGCTGGCCGTAGCTTTGGGATTACAGAAGAGGCCGATTCCGAACGACACGCAGCAGGGCACAATTTCATATAAAGTTGATCCCAGCATGATCCGAGAGCTCCCACTGCTCACAAGGTCAAGCACCACTGATCAGCTAATTAGCGGTATTCTCTCTTTATGAGACAGTATCTCTGGCCCTCACCAACTTTTTTACCAGCTTTTTTTTCCCCAAAAAAAAAAAAAAAAAAAAAAAAGGCAGCAAGCCTCCAAACCTCTAAACTGCAAAAGAAAACTTACAGGTTGCTGATTCCTGGGAATTAAACAGATATATTCTTGCTACAGAAACAAAGTTATAAAATTTTATTTTTAAAAATCCTCACTGATTACACTGCAAATGCTACTCAATTACTAATTTTTCCCTTTGGAGTTTTGACACTGCTGCTGACCACTGCACACACCCAACTGCTATCGAGAGGATACGCACAGCTACGGCAGGACCGCAGTGATGAGACACTGAAGTATCAAACAGGTGCAAGACCCGAGACCTCTGACGACACGAAATTTCCTCACAAATGACTGCTAATACCTAGGCAGACCACAAGCACCTTCCTCAGCTATGTTATATTCAACACTATGGTTAAAACAAGAGTTAAACAGCTATATTTGCTATGAAAAATATTAGATTTAAAACTTTCAAAACTTATTTTATGCTAAATTCTAGCATATTTAGAGCATGAGCTACAATTCTTTTTGAATAAGGTGAAGAAAATTAAGTATGTGGGTTTGTTTCATTACTTTTCCTTAGAAGTACTTCTAAAAAACGTAACTACAATAGAAGAATTTTCTTTAAATAGACACAAATGCCATTTTACACCGTAAACAAGTTCATTCTTTAAAACTGTTTCAATTTGTTTGAAGACAGAATAAACAATGCTTAAGATCCAGACAGCTTATTTGAGAGAGTTCACATCTACTTCTACCATTCCTATTATCTGTAAAAAACGAGTGCAGTAAACATCCCTACCTTGCTCTAAAGAAAGACGTCACTAATCTTGTCGAGGGGTTGTACAACACAAAAAGAGGGCAAAGCAAAAAACCACGGCAAGTTGTCTGCAGGTTTACTTTGTTGAAGGAATTCGCTGCAGCTTCACAGATTTAGTAGGTTTTTTGTTTGCTTTTTACCTCAGATTCTAGCAGCTTAACAGAACCTAAAAGGACCGACCTAAACCCACCCGCCGTCACAACCAGCCACACTTCTCAAGAGGGTCACGTAAACAAACGCTGCGGCCTCCCGTGAGTGCCTGCAGTCCACCACCCGGCACGGCACCCTGCCCGCCGGCAGCCGGACGAGTCCCTCGGCACAGAACCAGCCGCCGGGAGCCGCGCGCTTCCTCTGCCGCCGCCGTTCTGCAGATCGCACGCCCCACGAGCCCACAGGCTTTTTAGGCTCCTAGCTGTATATTTAGGCTGTATCTACAGCAATCAGCTTCTCAATTTCAGTACTATCACAACAGAAAGACACCATTCCAACGAGTCATAGAAGGATAATCCATTTTGTAAATGTTAACAAGCAAGTAACTCAAGCTACCAGGATCAGCTTTGAAATCGTAAGTATGTTTGACACATCAGAATTCCATCAACGGGTCAGACGTGCAATACAATTCACATATCTATGTGACACAGATACAAGAAATTGAAAAAGTGCTTGAACAACATGCAATTAATCAATCAATAAAACCAGCAGTATTAAAAAAGAGAGAAAGAATAGCTTAGCCTTGGTTTTGGCTTGAAGACTGACAAGAGCCAAAAGACCATAACAAAATCTGCTGAGGAAATTCTGCACTGCTGGACTGACAAAGCTTGTCTTAGAGCCCTCTGCTCTGCAGCTGTTCCCTGACTATCAGTGTCCTGGAGGCTTTTTGGACAAAACACACCATGGATTTGAGTGCAGGGAGATAAAAAGCAACAACTACGCTTGCAGCGGGTTTCTAGCCCTGCTCAGGCCTCGCCGTTGCAGCAGCCCCACCAAGACGCCGCCGGATTTAAGAGAGGTGACAGAGCTGTGTCTGACACCCAGCCTGCCAGCAGACAAGATGAAACCCATCTGCTGGAAGAGGAATAAATGCCAAAACACCTTTCCACTTGCTTGCTGTTCATTGCTAACTGAGCAAGGGGGAATCCTCTGTTTGGTGCGTGTGGAGCTGGATACTGGTTCTCCAGCCCCAGCACCCACATCTCACAGGCTGCACGCTATAGCAGCAGCAACACAGCCTTGGGCACCCACCCTCAAGATCTTTTGGAGTTACTCATAATGGCTATCTTTCAACCATATTTCCCCTTAGAAACTTCCTATCTGCCTTTTTCCAAATCTTGTAAGTATAAATATTATTCCAGCAATTGACAAGAAAAATGCAATAATATATATTATTAGAGGGACCATAATACACATGGTGTCAAAGTTTGCACCCTGTCTTGTTAATGTTTTAAGGAAAACTCACAAAGTGGCATTTCTTGTTATCCATCCCGCAAAGCCCAGTCATGCTTGTAGCCAGTAACAACACAACTCTAATGAATGTGAATGGAAGGGCAGTAATTTCACGCCGTGTTGAGTTTGTTCTCTCCGAACTCCGGGCAGCAGCTGTTTCGGTTCAGCACAAACAGTACCAGAGAACAGAGATAAGTGCTGAAGCCTGTTACAGAGGAATGCTTTTATTTCTTTGTTGCTGCAAGGCTTGCTGGGCTGAGCAATTCTGGTTCTGCAACACACAGGTTATCCCATCTGTATTAGCTAATGAATCTCGGGCTGTACAAATAACGAACGGCTCTGAAGGCAGCTTCCCGGATCTCGGGTGAAAATGACCCTGTTCAGAACGTCTCTGTCCTAATGACCAGTTACTTCTCAAAGTAAACTTCACAGAAATTATTTGAATATTATGTACAGTGTGTTTTTAATGCATATACTAAACAAACACATGATTTTTACAGTAAATAGATACCTATTTACACAGTCCTATCTGATAGACATCTAAATTAAAAACTGCTAACATTTTCAATTTATTAGTCTAAATCCATCAAAATATTAAAAACTATCACCCACACTCATGTATACTCTTCAGATAGTGCTGTACCTCCACACAAAATTACCAGAAGACCTCAAAAGGTGTCCTTTTAATTGAATTACAGATTAAAATAGTCACTCTTAATTCTAACAAAACATTAGAATAGAATAACAGAATTCAGTTTTAGAATAGTAACCCGAAACATCTTCAGGCAAAGTCTGAAATTCAATACATTATTTCACAAGAACAGAAGTACTCCTCTCACACTGTCCAAAATCAGGGAAATGTTAAAATACAGAACAGCATTAAATATAAAGTTACTTGCATTCCCTGATTTGCAACTGCACTGCCTCGGTAGTTGTGCCTGCAACCATTTTTAAAAGTAAGCCTTAGCAACTGTTGAAACGAGCAGTCTGACCTCAGCACCTAACTCAGGAGGCATCCACATGTTGAAACAACGGCCAGATGTGCACCTTCTGCCTGTGGGCTGTGCTGCCAACAGCAGCGGTGCGCTACGGGTCAAGGCTGTGGCAGCCACGCTCAAAGCCAAAGAGCTGAACCCAAGACACAAACTCAGAGAAAGTTATCACTGAAGTTCCAATAGACAAATGAAAAATAGAAAGTTTGAAGTGGAGGTCATTGTAAAAAGACACCTAAAATAGGATTTTTGATGGATTTGAATCACTCGTTTTCTTCAGCTGTACTGCTACAAAATTGTGCAAGTTGCAAACACAAGAATCCAACAGTCAGCACTAGTTGAGATCAAAAATAAATTTTAGGACTTGAATGTTGACCGTCTACATTTGAGCAAGTTTTTACCTGCTCTGCAGAAAGTCATGAGGCAGTTTATAGTTGCCTAAATTAAAGTCCTTGTAAATCAATGTCAATTATGCATGAACAGCAATACAAAACTTTTTTTGCCCTATCAGTATTAAGGCTGTACTTTGTCTAACCTCCTTCCTAATCCCTTCATATAAAAAAACCCACCTTATCTTAGAAAGATTATATGGCTATGAAAGTAATTGCTGAATGTCTAAAAATCCTTTCCACTACTACCCCCAAAATTACGACGTGGATATCCATCTTTTTCCCTCTGACTGAAGGTATATACTTCAAACTTTTGAGTACTGATTCCCAAACCTCTTCTGTTGCTGTGCCTCACTCGAGAAAACTGAGGGTGCTTGGTACCCGACAGCACCACAGCTCCCGAGTTCAGCACCCACCGTGCCACTCCTCTAGGAATGCCGCGTTCTGGTCAGCCAACAGCAGGGAACACCAGCGTCCTGTTAACTCCTGCGCTTCTCCCATGGCAGCAGCTGTCACGCAGCCTCATCCGTGAAAGATCTGATAAAATGGTTGGTCTTTAACCAAATAATATTGATTATCAATTTAGACTGACAGCTGACACAGATTTATTGATGCTCATTTTTACTAGCTGCGGGACTCATTTTAATAAACAAAAAGAGCTAAACACGTTGCAGAACTGCTGAACTTCATCACAGCTGTGTAACCAAGGCCTGGTGTGTCTGCTCTCCTCTGGTTTTTCAAGTGCTTCCACACAGCAAAAATCAGTTTCGGTGAATAATCTTTTCCTGCTGCTCCTGTTGCAGTCTCCAATAAAGGAATGAGTTAAACGGGGCTGCTGCGGCATATGCATTTAAGGCCTTTTTTTTTTCTTTTAAATAACCCACTTCTACAAACAAGTAATGATCACCTGCAATATCCAGCTTGAAAGGAATTCCTCTACTCTTTCCCCCACAGCTGCAACAATTCCACACTGCTCCTCACCCCCTTGCCTTAGCTTGCGAGCTTTACACCACTCACTAGCAATTTCACTTCAAGCGGCAGCAGAAAACTAGCAATCAAAGTTACAAAGATCAGAAATGTCAGGACTGTATTCAAAGAAGAACAGAAAAAGGAAGGAAGGAAGGAAAGAAAGAAATACAAAAGCCTGTCTGAAAAACTGGTATTTACAGTATCCAGTAAAGATGCTGCAAATGTTGCTTTGTGTTTGTGTGCAGTACCTACTTTGATACCAGTAAGATAATCATTTATAGCAATATGCTATCAGGTCACGTATCCCCAAGAGAAACTAGAAAAGCACGAAAATCTCCTAGGAGCTAATTGAGAGAACAACTAGAAAGGCAGCTTTACTTACTGCGGCTCTCAGAAGAGCACATTTCAATTCCCTCCTCTGCTCTGCTCGGCGCCCGCTCCCCGGGTGAGTGCAGCGGGGCAGCAGCAGCAGGCAGGGAGTCTGCCCACCACGCGGCCCGGAGTCAACGGGGCGCTCCCTCAAGCTACTACTGAAGTCTGCAAAGGTTTCACTTATTAATCATCAACTGTAGCTGGGAATAAAGAGATAAGAGGCCAAGATTTAAACCAAAAATAACTTAGCAAAAAGTTATATACAGGTATGGGGGCAAAAAATGAGTTAACAAATATAATTGGGGGGGGGGGGAAATGTCAAGGAATATCTAGTTTGGGTTTGATCATGCCTCTAAGAATGGTATGATTCCAGATGTGTCCGTGCAAACACCCAACCATTTAGGGTTCTTTATTATACTGTATAAACCACGGCAAAAAGCTACTTTTAATGCTATTAAACCAAGTCAAACGTTTTGCTCTCACAGCAATTACAAGCCCTGCGGTACAGTTCGCTTGCGCTCACACCAGCGGGTTGGTTAGCGCCGGAGGAGCGGCCGCTCCGTGCTCACGAACACAAGGAGGGTCCCGACCTGCCCCGGTGCCACTGGCTGCTAACAGCACCCACTTGTCTCCCCTTGCCACTCACGCTTTACCTACACAATAATGGGAGAATACTTAGTTGTGAAAATTATCAAACAATCTATTTTGTAAAATTCAAAAAAGTTTACGGGAAGATCCTCTCCCTGTCACCTTACCAAGTTTTCAGCACTTAAGAGGAATGTAAGAAAGTAGAGAAAACATTTATTTTAATTTCCACTTAAACTACCTGGCTTCATGATTGAGTCCCTTAAAGAAATCTGTTGTAGCAGTATCACCTACTGGTACAGGTGACAGCAAGGCCCCTACAGCCAAAACGCTGCGGCAGGTTTTCTCTGTTCCCGATTTCTTAACATGCTGTTATTCCGAACTGTTTGCTTCCGTGTAATACCAGTTTGGCCAGCTCTCCCTTTTTATAAATATGAGGAAATTATCCCTCCAGTTAAAAAGAGAGAAAAGAAATACAAACCTGAAAGCAAAGCGATTAAGATACAGGTAAACAAGACAATTTGTCTTATTTCAGACTTTGGTTCTTGAAAAAAAGATGAAATACACATATGCTTGAATGCTCAACATGAGACTGAGATGTTCCTCTTGTAATATCGCTCGTTTATTTCAGACACCAAAAATTTTGCAAAATCCTTCACCAAATCCTCAATCAAGTTGAAAGCTAAACTTCCCACACCTAGTCAGAATGCATTACACATACTCTGGACTAAAGGCTGCCAGGCACTTTCAGTCCACCTTGTTTAACTCCTCCACATCTAGCCCTGCACTCACTAGTAAATCTAAACCTCCCCGTAGTACCGCAAGAGCAACTATACTTCTTATGTTTTCTTTAAAAGCTAGTCTAACCTACCAGAACACCTAAGCCTTTCTCGACGGCAGTAATTCCATCCGGTGTCACTAGCGACCAAGCTGACTCTACAGGCAGCATTTTCCACCAGCTTCCCCAGCACACACCAGTGCAAACCAGCACAAGCTCTCAGGCCCAGCAGCCCTTGCTCGGGCCGTGTCTCCAAACCGTTGCTGACACAACCGTACCCTCCCAAGGACGGGATCCTCATCCTGTCAACAGGCAGGATCGGTAAGGACGTGCTCGGCCAAGTGGCCCACCGACGGTGTGGGCTGGCAGCCCCCCGCCCAGGGACGGCCAGGCGCTGCGGGCAGGGGTCCCGCTCCCCGCACCCGGCGCCCCGCACGCCGCCGGCGCCCGGGAGGGGCGCGGCCGCCGGCCCGCCGCCGCCGTCGGCG
>Ga0181612_163522_pt1 | contig 13007 bp, 4 predicted proteins | sample HoacroProtozoa21_FD_119630 | JGI IMG/M metagenome (GOLD analysis project Ga0181612, IMG submission 119630) | Hoatzin crop microbial communities from Cojedes, Venezuel. Combined Assembly of Gp0051906, Gp0051904, Gp0051908
AAAAATCTTTTTTATTTTAACAGACCCCCCCCCCCTAAAAAGAAAGGGGCTAATACTCATCCTTTTGAATGGCCCTCTATTTTCCCCGGCAGATTCTTTAATAAAAAGACTGAAAAAAAAAAATTTTTTTTTTTTTTTTTTTTTTTTTTTTTAGAAGTATTTCAACAGTGGGATGTTGCGGGTACAAGGAAGATTTACACTGTGCAAATCACTGGAATGTATGAAAAACAAATTGCACACAGCCAGTTCAGAAGCTGTAACATATATACATATGTTACATATATACATATGTACACATAACATATATACAGTATCAGTATATATGGCTTTCACAGCAAAAATGAAGAAAAAAAGAAAGCAGGATTCTACAAAATCAGCTACAATATGAAAAAGAACAAGGCTATCAAAGGGAAAATCCCACAACCCTACAAATCACTCTGTCCATCCCTAACTCCCTAATGCATTCCAGGTTATGATAAAACATCTGCTTTTACAGAAAGTGCAATGATATAAAGATATTGAATTATCACTATTGGAAGCACAATTGGAAAAAGTCACAATTTTTCAGTTCAAATTCTAAGTATGGTATCAAGACTATAAAAATAGATCCTTAAATGGAATCTTGCTAGATCTGCGAAATCTGACAAATCTTGACCCAAAATAAACGCAAGAATATACAGATGACAAACCATAATAATCAAAATAGAAAATGGAAGAATAAAATGAGAGATTTTTTGATTATGCAACTACGCATTTTCTGGTATTGCATTTAATTTCACTTAACAGATCTTCCATATTTTTAAGAAGCATTTATCCTGTGTCATACTGGATTATTACTGCGTATTTTGCTGAACAGAGGATTTCGTTTTTGTTTTGCAAAGTTACATAAGCTTTTTTTTTTCCCCTGAAGGAAGTTGCGAACAGCTTGCCTCAAAATCTGCCAGCTTCCTTCCACAGCACAGAAGCTCCAGCAGAGTTCTGAACCCGAAACGTAGCTTCGCAAAGCCTCTATTAAACACACTTTTAACATTTTGCTTCTCCTAGTAGCTTAAACATTTGCAAAGTGACACAGCAGCATTTGTGCATTTGTATTTCAAATGGGGTAATATGAAAGTAACTCCATAAATGCACCTCTCCAAATTGCAAAGATCTCGATCACTGTCAAAAAAAATGAAATACATAGTCTCACATATCCCAAGTCTCCTGTTTTGGGGAGAAAGGGCACAAAACCAGTTTAATGACATTTTCAGTACCTGTGTCTCTAAACCTAATGCATCTGTTTTCCCCAAATCTGGAAGAAAGATTGTTTTCATTCTCTTTTCATCCCCACACGTTTGACTGTGCTCTGGCAGGATTGATGCCGAACCTATTCTTACTCGCTAAAAAAAACCAGTTGTCCCGGCTCAAACAACTGAGACAAAACTAGACAAGTATCTGGATACACTACCAAGCTCAGGAATAACAACAAATATAATTTCATCACAAAGCTCTGATATGTATCTAAACATGTGATTCAGCAGGTTCACTTAAACTACTGGCAGAAGAGAAAGGAAATCTTCATTATAAAACTGTTGTACTCGATGTGCCTGAGAAATTCCACTCACCAGTTACTTTGGGAATCCCCTGCAAGCGTGGCACTGGCAATGCTACAATGATACCCAGGTTCGTTCCAACCAGCAGTAAGCCATGGCACACCAGGAGGCTAGTCACAGAGACACGCTGCTGCCCTGCGAAGTTCAGGAAGCGCTCCGTTACTGAAGAGTGACGACCTTTGCCTAGATCAAAGTAACTTCAGGCAAACACAGTCAGCTGTACCGCCTCGTTCAGCAAAGCACCCATCAGGAGGGCAAGTATTTTGCTGGACCGTGGTATTAAACTTTACATTCGTGACAATTTAAATACTATTAAACTTCTGAAACATTCTGTCCTAAATGTCTAAACCACAGTATGTAAAAGTAGGCACAGATTATCTTCACAAATATGCTTTCACGAATAGACTATGCTTGTATATTCTCAAAAACAAAACTGAAAGGCATTTCACTTCACAAAACTCAATCATATACTGCCATAACACACTGTACTAAAGACTAAAACATGTTCATGACTACGTATTACTCCTAGTTTTATTCTGTGAAACTGTATCAGGAGGGCTGCAGCCCCCTGTTTGAGTTTGGGTCTCCCTGTACAAGAATGGCATTGGCATACTGGAACAAATCCAATTGAAGGTGACCAAGACGATCAGGAGACCGGAGCACGCAGTGCATAACAAGAGGTTACAACAAGTGCTGTCCACACCCATCTAATGGGAGGCTGCACAGAAGTCGGGGTCAGGCTCTACTCAGACGTGCACAGTGACAGGGTAAGACACAGCGGATCACATCTGGAACATGGGAAATTGGATTATACGTAGGGAAAACCTTCATCATAAAGGTGGTCAAACACTGCAAGGGGTTGCTCAGAGAGGTTGTGGAATCTCTACCCTATCCAAAGATACTAAAAATTTGGCTGGACAAGCCCTTGAGCAACCAGGTCTAATCAGACCTGATTCAAAAGGGATGGACAAGATGACCTCCAGAGTAATTTCCAAACAAAATTATTCTATGATTCTATGATTTTCTACAACTTATTATTGACGGGATTGCTATTTTTCTAATGAAAACAAAGTAATTTTTGGCTGCAATGCTTACTAAATATGTTTGATTCAGTTTAGATGGATTTTCAAAATGGCCTTGCCAAGTTTCAGAAATGGAAACTACTGCCTGCCCAAACTTCTACCATGGGCCAAGTTTACATGGAGGAGCATTTAAACTCTGCTGGAATCCTCCAGCTTCAAAACCTACATGTTCTTGGATTTATGACTAACTTTACAAGCAAGGGAGCAGTCATTCCCATCTTCATCATAGCTCTCAAGTTGTTAATCACTTCATCAGTAAGCAGGGAATTTGGATTCCACATCTGACGTAACTTGGATGAACCCAAATGCTCCACACTTTGGAGAAGGACCTTAATTATGGTGTATCACAAATTCCACCTCGTCCCTTGAAGCTGAGCCAGTTTACATCCAAGCACCTATGAATCATAGACCCAGTGGGGAAGTGGGGAAGGAGCAGCTTGTCCGCAGCCCAAAGCATTCAACTGGCAAGCAGAAGGAAGATCACATTTCAAGTCCTTCCTCACAGAACTTTACAAAACCAAAGCATTAAGCCAGCAATGGCATGTTGTAAGAGGCGTACATAGGCTGCAGCGCCAGAGCTGGAACGCCAGCTCTGTCCACCCAAAACCACATTCTAAAATACCCTCAAGGCACAAGGATTAGGTCACCCTCGGCAGGTTAACAAGCAGGAGTACACTGAAGAGGCTTCACCTACTCATGCAGCCCTGTGCTGTTTTCCATAAACTGTAGGTGTTTACGCTGATAGGACTGCATCATCCTTCTTCAGCTAGATAAGCATGGGTGGTCTATGCCTATAGATAAACTACAAGCCTTTTAAAGCTCGAAAGGTTTGCTTTTTCAATGGGGTTTTTGTTTGGTTGGTTTGTTTTGGGTGGGGTTTTTTGGTGAGGGGTTTTTTGTTTTGGTTTGGTTTTTGTTTTCCACAGCAAGTGCAAGGTAACTGCAGGTTAGGTTAAACTCACTCCATTTCACTTCGAGCTTGTTTTACAAAGCACCAAAAGAAATACTTCAGTACAATTTTTAAACTTTTAAAATTATCAAAAACTCCTTTTGCCTCTCAAACCCCTTGCAGAAGCAAGATGCTCATATTTTTAAACAATGCATCTTACATGCTTTTTTTCAGTGTTTGAAATGTAAAATAATATGCATGATTTCGTACTCCAAGCCTGAAACAACTTCTAACTAGTAATTTCTACCAGGGCAAACTGGTAATATGCATCACTGTTTCCATAGGTAAAACCAGCAAATTATAAGCCAGCAATTTCGAATCTTAAACACTGAGCACAAGCTCAAGCATGAACCATCTATCGTGAGGTCAAAAGGGAAACTGCTCGCTTTGAAGTCTTGGAAAAGCAGGAAACATATGCATCTGAAAATATACTTTGAAATAGCATATAACAACTAAATAAAAAAAGATACATATATTAAAAAAACTATTAAATATTAACTTAAAATACTAATTTGTTATCTGGTAGCCAAGGTTTGAAATCATACTTTTCTTTGTTATTTTGTGACTTTTTATTTTGATGTACTTCTAATTCAGAGAAAAAAATAATGTAAACCCCATTCTCCAGAATGTGTTATGCAGTAAGCACAGAAATCAACAAGTTAAGAAGGGAAAATGATAAACATAAATGCCAAAACCAAATACTCTTATCTTCAAATGACAACTGTTAGATCACACTGTCCCAATGCAATAACAGAACTGCTGAAGCCTGTAAAAGAATCTGACAAAGATCTTGACTTTATGAAGGACGAAGTCAACAATTAAGCTCATACACGGACAAACGGTTTGATTGCCTATGTTCTGCTCTGTGTTCACCCTTCTCGGCTCTCAATTACAACCACCACCAGACCCAGGTAAATCCCCTTATGTTACCACATAGATCTCCTGAAGTCAACCCTAGGTAGCTGCAAGGGCATACTGGTGCACGGCCTCTCACACGACCATGCTGTTCTTACTACCTAAAAAAATAAGCCCACTGTAGAGATCCGTTGGGCTGACCTAAAATTTTCCCCAACGTTTTTATTGCTTCCCAGCAGTACAATCATAAATAACCTGCATTTTATGGTCCGGCACCTGGTGGGGGGGACACAAAGGAAAGCTGCAAGCCTCAAAGTATAGTTTGTTTTCCACAAAGAGGAAATGATATGGGGTTTGGTTTTGTTTTTTTTTTTTTTTTTTGCTTTTCTCATCTGTTTCCAGGAAACACACATGCCATTAGAGGATATATGGATATAAACAGTATACTGCAACTTCAGCAGAAATCTCCGCTTTGTTAAACAGGTAACCTGTCACTGGCCATATGAGCAATGAAATTACATGTATCGAGGTCACAGTAATCTCTTTAAAAGGATAAACTCTTTCAGAGCTGAACGGAAAAACATGTTTAAGGATGTTCTTGCATAATAAAATATTGAATATGACTATGGAAAACAAGTGGACTGTCTACTCATGTACACTATGGTACTTTTTTTGTGAGTGAGCCGTGATAAAGGCTGGTGAAAAGCTGCCTTTGCTGAGATTTCAACTACAGATCACAGACGCTAAGCATAAACTTGCTCTGCAAATGAAATACATTGCCCTAGTGAAGTGTGTATATTCGTCTTAAAATGTTAATGGATATTTTTTTTTTTCTGCTGCTCAGTATGCCCTCTGTTCACCTAACAGAGCTGTACCTGGGCCACTTCAAAGTAATCCAGCTGTACTGTGGTTTACCAGATAGTGAAATAAATAGTTACCTGGACCTATAACAATGATAATACTCTTCCTCTCAACCATTCTCTTCCTTTCTCACGGCATTTGTGCTTTTTTGGTGTTTTGTCATAGAACATGAGCTTGTTATACATTATTAGGAAGTATTTCTGATGATATATGAAGTAAATGTACCACTGACCACTCTGGACTAAATTTCTACCCCACAGTTGCCGCCGTGACCCTGGTTTAATTTCCAGTCTTGCATTCCCACGCACAAACTTCCTATAACCTCAGAAAGCAAAAGTCCTCCCAGCTCCATTCTTCGTAAGTAGACTGCCACAGATTTCAAAAGCTATGTCCAGCAGATAAAAGATTCTGCCAGACACAGTCTGCTTTTTTACATTACTACGTGTTGCCGAATGGCAAGGACAGTCCCCTCCTGTGCCGTTTCCCCACCCCTCAGTGATTCTGTCCTGCCCACTGTGTTGCAGGGCTGTCTTCCTCGCAGCAAAGGAGGTGCATCCTTTACAACAAGGAGAGCAGGCAGTGATATTGAAAGCTGTTTTCTCCTAAGAACAAAACTGGGAAAATCTAATGCTGCGAGAACTGGTTACTAAGGTTATGAGAACCTCCTACTCCTCTATCTTAATTAGTTACTACAGGTATCCTTTAAATACAGCACTGTAACTAACGGTAACCATTCATGACAGTGACAGTAAATTTTTCTTTTACTTCTACTGTATAACAACAATATAAGTTCATTAATGTTCCTCTCATTTACATTGCTTTAAATGAAGACACAGATGACATCTCCGGGTAGCCCATCAGGCCAATATTGCACATGGTTACTCCTACTAAAAACTTGGCAAAAGAAGTCCAGCTTCTTTGAAGTTACATCAAGATCCTGCCTTTTTAATCTCTCTTCTTAAGACTCTTCGCAATATTCTTACACCAATTTCTTCTCTCTCATTTCAATACAAGCTGAATTTTTACTTATCTATTACTTTTGCATATTAAGGAACTCCTGTTGGATTTCAAAAAACTAACAGAGCTGTTTCCTTTAAAACTAAAAGTCCTAAAAATCCTCAGTAAATGCAAATACGTATTTTGCACTACACAGAGCTTGATTTACTGCTTTTTGGTTCCAAAAGGTCCTTACTGCTGCTTTATTACGTAAACCTCCTACTCCTCTGTCTTTTAGCCTTTGTCTTTGCAGCATTATTGGGATCATATAAACAGGCCCAAGAGCTGCTGCTAAATAACTGAAATTCATTTCATTTTTAGAATGGATTCTCCCTTGGAACATTTGCTGTAATAATGTTCTACTCCTGAAATAAATTTCCATTTCCATTCACTGGCGTGTTTTTTGTGAAGACACTGAGGAAAAAAGGAACTGAAATGGGCAAGAGTGACACCAAGGAGATATAATTAGCTAAAACTCTTTTACAAAAAAAAAAAAAAAAGTATGTTACATCAGCAGTTTTATTACCGTGGCAATGAACACTGAAGCTAAATTTTTGAAGATTTTTATATGCAGAAATATGTACAAGGGAGGCCTTACTTCCCTTCCCCCTCCCCCACCCGCTATAAAGAGCTGAACATATTAAAAGTTAATCTTCTTTTTACAACTGATCTTGATTTCTTTGCATAGCTCTGATGAATTCAACCACATGACCTATTTAAAGGCAGGCAATTTGCTGCTACAGTGTTGGAGCTACAGCCAACCACCACATGTAAAAAAAACCCTGTCTGCAACATGATATAAATGGACACAATTTAAAATAAGAGCATTCTTGCAAAAGCTAATGTCATCTGAAAGAAAACGTAAGACAACAGAGACTGAAGAAGTGGAACATTTTTGATGCCATATTTGCACCTAACCCTTGTACGAATATAAATACAATCTCAGTGTGGGAAGAACTGGCTTCTGCTAGAAATGAAGCAATAAAGCTGGCGCACACATTGCCCATACAAACTGCAGAAGCTCAGCCTACTGCAGTCTATAAACAGGGAGAGACGGAAAGAACGGTTGTCCCCCGACGGGCACCTCGCGCTCAGCCATGCCAGCATCACTCTTCTACCCGTGTCTTCTCCTAGCACTGTCAGGGCTCCCACCCGATGTGCCTGCTGAGGCTCAGATCCTAGCCACCCACCCGCAAAACCGACACAGGCCAGTGCAACCGGTGGCGACACTGGTGATCTGGGGATGGCTGAACAGCTTCTGTCTTAAATCACTCAAAGATGTGTTAAACTTCATCCGAACAACCACAGGTTCTATCTTTATTTATAAGACTAACCTTTTAATTCAACAAATTAAAGCTCCAATCAGCAAAACACTGAATGGACTCCGAAATGGCAGCGCACGAGTGGTTCACTAGGACTACTGATGTAACTAAAATTAAGCAAGTGGTTTTTTGGTCCAGATCCTAGGCAAGTTGACTCCATCATGTACTTTGATACTAAGTTCCAGAAGCAAATGCTAAACTCTGCAAACCAAACACATTCTCATGGCAGACTGCATTGTCCTACTGCTTCACAGTCACAAGCCCCACCCCCCCCAACACCCTAAACAGAAGAGTCCACCTGCTTATCTACACAATTACATTTACAGCCTCTAAGGAGGAGAGCTGCTACTCAACCACTTCACTGCACACATTATTCTTCCGGGCAGATGACAGACTGTAATTTACTAAAGCAAATAGTCACGAGACAGTTATAAGACTCAAAGTCCAAGAAGGCCCTTCTGATTTTAGCTTAATCTACAACACTCTGGAGAACGACAGCGATAAAGACAACAAAAATGTTATCGTACGACGGGATTCAGCTACCTGGCAACATATTGTGAACAGGTGTGGCGATGTTAATATCCTGGAGGTGTTTCAGTGTCTCCGTGTGGAACAGGCGGAGCGTAGATCCAGATGTGAAGGCAATCCAGATTCCCACTCCAGCAACAGCCATGTGAGAGATTACCATCCCTTCCTCTTGATGGGCTTCAAAATGGCTCTGCAAGAAAAACAAGGACACTGTGGGGAGATGCACCTGAACAACATCATTCAGCCTTCCTTATCAGCTCTTCAGCGTAGGAACTGTGTCTTCGTCCTCCACGTCAAGGACGAAGCTAGCTTCCTGTACTTTGCTCAAGGTATGTTCTGACTGCTGCACACGACGTGTTAATTTTCCTGTTACTTTTTTGGAAAACACATTATCATTAGTATGGAAGGATTCTAAGCTCTTGAACTAAAGTTCTAGCTAATGATCAAGTAACTTCACAGTAACTTAGATACTGTATTTATTAAAAATATTGCACGGTAGGGCTGGCAAGCCCATAACAGCTGAGGCTTGTATTTCACAAGCATTAGCTATTTTGTTTTCCTGTCCTTCAAAATATTGATGCTTCTCATCAGAAAGGCCAAAATCCTCCTCCTGAAGGTAAGAATTCATGCAAGACTTTCAGGATAGATCTTTTTCCTTGATCTAGTGCCTTCACAGCTACACCTTCTGCGTGGCTCCAGGAAGGCCAAAACCTCTCTACATGCCCCTGTTAACGTGCAAGATAAAGCTGTAATAAAGTTCTGTAATCATTAACTAGAAGTAGGGATTTTTTTTTTTTCCAATTTTGTCTTTTAAGTAAACTGCCTCTGAAGTTAAACACAGCCTTTTAATGTTGTGCCAGCTATTATCAAATACAGAGAACTATTCTAGTAAACACAAAACTTCTCTGGCTGAATAAATGACAAACTGTTCCTTGGATAAAAATATCTTCCCGAGGGATATGGAAGTAAATATCTGCTCTAATACTAACACTACATATTACATACTCCTAATTATATTGCAGATAAAATGCAATAGTACCTCCTTCCTCCTTATAAAAAGCACACTTTAATTTTCCATGCATTACAGTTAACAGTTACATTGTGGTCATTTTGCAACAAAATCCAAATTACATGTTTCTCAGGCTAAGCTCTTAGCAGAGACAGTTATGTTTTTAATATATTAGGTTTATAGACATACCGTTCAAATTCTCCATCTAAATTCAACAAACAGGCTAAGATGAGAGATCAAGAATAGAAGTTTTGGTATTATACTTACTAGACACTTCATTTTCTTTTCCTACTTTATTACTTCATAAATCAATACTTATACTGAGAAATTGACTGTTTAAAAATACAGGGAACTATTTTTTTTCCTTTTGATTTGTTAACACTATTTTCCAAATGTTCAGGTTTTTGTAAATGAACAGAGAAGTTTCTCTTCAGCTGTTAGGGAGTGGTTCAGGTCTTGAGAGTGTTATTCTATTACCTTTTGACTCTGAGTAACAACACTGTGGAATGCAAGATAAGCACCTCTGCAGGCACATTTATATTCACTGTTTTCCTCATGTAACCTCCATTCATTCTTTACCAAAAGAGAGACACAATTTGAAAATCATACCACTTATTCAACAGAAGAATTCATCCATGAACAACATCTTTCAAAGCCAGAAACAGTTCCTACGACTAAATTTCCTGATATTCTCATTATACATGTTTTATTGCAAGAAGGATTTTAAAATAACTTGTTTGGAGACTCATACAGCCCTGCGCTGACAACCAACTGACTTTTGAAAACTTCGCAGGGAGAGATCCAAAGCCGCTGAAAGGAATCTGACCAACAACTTGCTCTGTTTGGAATTTGAAGAAAAACGGAGCTGATCATAAAAAAAGAATTTTCTCGGCAGTGGTCTGACCGCAGTGGACAATTCTGTTGGTGCCACTGTAAACAACGTGCACATGCATTTTTGTCACATTCCATTTTTACCAGTCAGCTCATTATACTCCCACTTTGTCTGTCCTGCCGTACGTACAGCTGTCTGCTGAACCACGTAGACATATTTACAGAGAAACTGTAATATTGTCATCGCCACAAGAAGCATATAAAAAGAACTGTTCTTCTCATTCAAAGGGTCTTCTAACACAGAGTAGAAACCTTCCCAAACCTGTGCATTCTTTTACAAATGCGTAAGTTTCTTGCACAGAGGATAGCTTTGACATCTGTTTCAACTACACGTCTATCTGAAAAGCAATAGCTGGCCTTTTTCTTCATTTTTTTTTCTTCTCATAGCAAGAAATACCGATATAAAGGGACAAAAATGTCTTACTTCCTCTGTTATTAAATAATAAATAAAATCGAACTTAATTTTACTTCTCTCTTTTAGTTTTCATACCTACATTCCATTCTATTCAGAGTCCAGCTTTTTTTGCCCTCAGGCTCTCTCGTTCAAACTCCGCAGCCACACCAGAGCTGCAGATGAGATTCGGGACGCCGCAGCCCGACACAGCTCACTACTGTTCCAGCAGCGCAGGGCAGAGCTGGACTCTGTCTTTTGAGGGGGCGCCCACTCGCATCAAACAGCTGCGCCAAGAACTCAACCGCAATTTCTCAGGCTTCATGAGAGAGGCATAATGGCCATCATTGTCCACAAGGTAAAACAAATGACTTCTACTACTTCAAAGAATTTGCAGTACTTGGGGAACATACACTCTTGTATAAGGATTTTCATTTGTTTCATTTATCGAGCTGAATATTTCAGCTTGTTCTACTTGAATCATTAAAACGAGAGTAACTGGTATAGTTAGCCAAGTTTTAAAAGCAAGACAAAACAAACCAGGATGGAATGCCATTCAGTTGGTAACCTTATTCTGTTAAACACTCTGGCGTTTTTTGTTGTTTTTACACAAACACAGACTGCATTTGCAGAGCCTAAGGGTCTACACGCACAGACATCACCACAGGATCAAGGTCTACAGCCACCAGCAATACAACTGCCAGATCTCGGGTCAAGACCAAGAATAAATTTCTTCTTCACGGAAAGAGTATCAGAGTATGCAATTAATATATAACAGTAATTGATGTGTTCCTCACATGTCCCTTGCCAAGGAACTTGAGGCATTGTGCCAGTAAGAGACATTTCCTAAAACATTCTATTAAAGTAACATATCATTAAAACAAGTGAATTAAGAGTCTTACCCATTTCGGGGTAGGGCAGGGGCAGGAAAAGCAAATAACATCCAAACCCAATATATAGGATGCCAAACCTGCTCATTTACTAACAGTTATTTGAAAAACAGCTTAAATAAGAATATCAGAAAAGCAAGGAGGCACTGAATGAGATTGTCTTTGAAAACAATGTACTTTGCACTTAGCAAACGCACAGTTAAACATGAGGTGCCTATGAAGCACTGAGTGCCTCACAAGGATGAAGTTTACAAAATGGTCTTGAATATACTCATGGGCTTGCACAAATATGGCCTTACAAACTAGTCTGGTGCCTTTACATGTAAAGTATATGACACAGAGCATGTAATATGTATACATGATGGTAGAAAGCAAAGAACAAACCAGCAGCTGAAATCTGCAGTATATGGAGATACAAATGAGTTCAGCAAGGAGGGAGCCCTGTGCAACACCTGGATTCCTGATGCTAAAGCAAAGGTGAATATTTTACAAAAAATCTTGAGTCAAATCATTTATACTAACTCTCAACAAGAGAGGGCACAGAGGGAGAACAAATATTTCCTTGCTGCTGTTTCCCTTCATACAGCAAAGCTTCTGTTCTGCACGGTAACGAAGAGGTAGCTCAACCGTGTTCAGCTGCTGATACTGTTAAAATACTCCCTACAGACAGAGTCTAAAATTCCTTGTGTATAATATAATATTGAAACAATACTGCCAATGAATATGGTATGCACATTGCAGCAGATCACTTTTGGAAAGATAAACCCAGGAAGTTATCAAAACAAGTCAGGTAACTGAGACAGTAGCAATTGCAAAAACATCAGTAAGCTGCTCAGTCTGGTCAGATGATGAAAACAAGATCAGTTATTGCATACCATGTTAGGACCATTAAAGAGGCAACAAAAAAAAATCATCATTTATTCACAAGTCTATGAGAAAGATGACACGCTATCGTATGGGTAATTGTGTGTAATAAAAAAGATGACCCTCAGCCAGTCATACAAAAAATCATCACATTCTTGAATAAAATACTTGTGTTGAGAAAGCATTATTCAACCCATATGCACCATTTCCAGTTGCACCATTTCTTATACGTTGTTGGCTGCAGCATTCATTGCCTATATATTAAATATATCTATAAAAGTCAGTGGACCTGTAATAATCTGAGCTCTGAGTACAATGGACGGGTTTGTTTACAAAGCACTCTGGAAATGAAAAGAAAACTTCTGTGATGCCTTTGTAGGAAAATTGGTAGTAACAGCTGAAAAATGAAGCTACCATGTCTGAGAGATATTGCTAGAATATTTGTTATTTTATGTCTCTAACCTTCTGTTTTCAGTACTGCAATCCATTATGCTATACTGTATTTTGACAGAGTAAGCTTTATACATTCTTTAATCCTCAAAGCTTGCCTACCTCTGGTTTGGTCCGCCTGTGCCAAAACAGCACAGCATAGCCCAAAGCGCAGCCCCACCACCCGATCTAGGAAGAGCTTTGCGATAGAACGAGGCCAGAAACGCCAAGTATTATTCACAGAGATCTGGCTGTATGCGACCAACCTCACACAGGAACAATCTGGCTGTGATCTCTTACCGCTGCTATCTATTTCTTGGTGATAATCAGTGAGATTCATCACCAAAG
>Ga0181612_173190_pt1 | contig 13007 bp, 9 predicted proteins | sample HoacroProtozoa21_FD_119630 | JGI IMG/M metagenome (GOLD analysis project Ga0181612, IMG submission 119630) | Hoatzin crop microbial communities from Cojedes, Venezuel. Combined Assembly of Gp0051906, Gp0051904, Gp0051908
ACGGGCCTGAACCTCTCTTCCCCCCCCAAGAAGGCACGCCTTTTTGGTCAGCGTCGCGCCTCTGTCTTTGTCAGACGTACCCCCGGGAACCAATTGTTAGCGTAAGCGCTAAATTATTACTTTGAGCTCAACTTTTGTAGACAGTGAATTTATCAACGGCAATCCCGAATCTGTGATACCTGGCGCTGGAATAAATTTCCTCGTGTTTCAACTTTGCGAAACTGTTTCAGTGAAAGTCCTTGGAAGGGCTCTGGCAGGCTAGATGAATATCAGACTCCCCTTACCCCCTGCCTTTAACGCGACAAGGGGCTGCGAGGTGCTCGGCGCTGCGAGGTGCTCGGCGCGGCCGGTGACCGCCCGAAGGACCAGCTGGGCGAGGAGCCGCGTGCCGGAACATCCCGGAGCACGGGCGAGGAGCAGCTCCGCTCCAGTGGGGTTCGTCTCGCCCGTTTCACTGGAGGAAAAGCACCAAAGGAATACCTAGGGAAACGGTTAATTAAATCTCACGTCTCTAAGCTATTCATACTACTATTAATCGCTTGTCAGAATGAAAATGGGAAAAGCAAGCCAGCCAGAGCTGAGGTGACGTTTCTGGGCAGGTTTTAGAGGTTTGCCAGTCAGAGATCTGAGCCCCTCTGCACCTTACGCACTGCTGGAATCCTCTCTTCTGTCGCCTGGTGTTCATTAAACCCACCAGGTCCACAGCAGAGGTAAGAGGAACACCTTTAGTTACTAAACCTCGAGACGTACTATTTTTGCAAACCTTGATAGGATAGAGTATACTACATACATACATTCTTATCTATAACGGTCAGACTGTACTACTAAATATTAACATTGCTTGTAAGACAAATTGCATTTTCTACTGAAAGCATGCGAACTAATTAAAAAGGACCATCACACTGACAATTTCATGGCTCACACAGTGTATGTGCTCATTACATCCGAGAAGGAGAAATGTTCAAAGCAATTTATCAATTTTAATAGATTTAACAAATACCCAGGCTTGAAAATTACATGGCATTCACCAAAAGGAAACTAATGCAAGTTTATTACAGTACAATATCATAAGCAGAATGAATGTTAAGGGCTTGCACAAATAATAGGATAATTTATTATTTTTTTGTCACAATGAGAAAGCCAAGGAAGAAAAATCAAGAGGATTTTTGTTTCAGTGTGTTATCTAGAATCATCATTTTCTGCATCAGCCTTGTCTCTGCCTAGTCAGATTCAGTATTTACTGCATTTCAGAGCACTTGCATATCCTTTGGATAAATTTTCATCGTTACAAGAAGCTACAAAGCTACTGAAAACAAATCCACCAAGGCAGTAACTTTTGCAACCGAGCAACAGTATAAAATTCTAGAGCATCACTTGCGCAGGGTAGTCTAGTCCAGTCTGAAAAAACCCAGCTAATCCAAACCAAGCCTCTCAGCCAAGAGTCTGATGGCATTCACTCGACTGCCAGGGACATCTCAACTGATCCCAAGGTTTCCCAACGCCCGGCGCGTTGGCATCAGACTCCTGTGGCCTGCTGACCCCAGCTGCACATCGCAGCCCGGGTCTGAAAAAAGGCAGGGACAAACCAAGCAAAAAAACCTACACGATATATAGATAGATAGAGATATATAAATATATGTTTGCCTGCCCTTTTGAATCCTAATTCTTCTATCTACTGCCCAGAGAAAACTTCTAAAAAGACCCTCCTAGAAGACATAAAACGTTTAGTGAGCATGGCAGTGGTGCAGAGGTTTGCCAGGACACAAGGAGGGAAAGCGAAGGAGGAGCTTGCTTCAGAGCGGACCTACTCTGCCAGTCCATGCCATGGCACTCCAGTGCACCAGTTCCGACCCATGCAGAACAGATATATTTCTCTCTATGTATCTGTTAGAAATGCAAAGATAAAAGTTAATTACTGCACTGGTTCATCTCATACCCATGGAGCACTCAACATGGGAGAAAGGTCTTGCTTCCATGTACCAAGCCACTAAACTGCCAGAGGATCCAGGTTTCTTGTGACCAAGAAATAGGCACCAAACTATCATCCGTTGGGTCTCAAAACAATCTCCTGGCAGAAAGGAGGTAAAAAAATAAATGGTTGCATCTCAGCATTTGTTTCGAGTGATCCTTTAATCTTCAGTGCTAATGCTAGTGAGAGCCAAACACTACAATCCTAACTGATACTTTTGCTTATTAATCAGATACATAAGCCCTTGACTAATTTGACTCCACATGGTACCTGTCCAGTTAATGCCGAGACTTCACTTTTCTTCCTGGCTTCTCACCTGCTTCCAGCTCCTCGCTATACTTTATTTGACGAATTCAGCTGAACAGTTTGGCAGAAGACACTGGCATAGCGTGGTCAAGCGCAATGATTTGCTGGTATTTTGCTGCTGTTTTTGTGAGAAGCAACGATGATTTCTTCTCTTCAGAGTTTAAGAGCTATCCCCGAGACTGACCTTATCATTTCAGAAGATTACTTTTAATCTTCACTTGCCAGAAATACAGTAAACCAGTCTGAAGCCAATTAACCGCAGCGTACAGAAGCTACCTAGACACAAAGAGCTGATTGAGCTTTTGCCCAAGACAAGACAAAAACTGACCAGGTTTTTATGCAGGCAGAAACCTAAAAGCACATCCTCAGTGACACTTCACCTCTGCTCTGAAGGAACAGTCACAGAGGGAGGAGGGAAGGCTTGGACGGAAGGAGCGTTTCAGGAGGAGCACGGCTCTGCCTCCTGCTCGAGTCGCCTGCTGCTGCACTCATCTGTTCGCCTAATTTTAGGCTATCACAGGAGTCTGCAACCGGCCTGGAGTAACAGAATTAATGCAGCGAACAGCCTCAAGCCAGAAGATTATATCAGCGCTCCAAGAGCCACGCGGACTGCCTGCAGGTTTCTGCAGAGAACACACGGTGCTGATTTCCACCAGCACAGCCCCACAGCCTGTACACGGGAGAAACACGCCCTGAGCAGCACCGCCAGCTCCTACAGACGCGATGAGTCTGAGCAGACCCTCCCGGTAAGGTGTGGAATTTATCTGGCCAGACAGACTACCATTATTCCGTCAGTCTCACAGCTGATCAGTCCAGTAACACGCACACATCCCTGCCCTGCAATGAAATAACCCAAGTTCATTAATGTGCGTGCTAGGAGCGAGGGCTAGAGTTCTATTAATATTGAGTTTTCAGGTAGCACCCAAACCAGATCTGGAGTAACGGGCTGTCAGCTGTACCCATATCCTACTCGGATACCTCCAGCCATGGTCTCCAAGAGATGAACTCGACTCTTTCAGGGTGCAGCAGCAGCGATGCCAAACCCCCCCACCCGGGGGACCCAATCCCACAGGAGACTCTGCAGGTCGAAACAAGAAGTTGTAGTCCTGTAAATGCACAGTGGATTTATTTCTAGTTTGCAATAGCTGATCAGCATAGTCCTTCCACAGCTTGCCACACACTGGCAACCCTTCTAGGAGTGAAAAAGCCCCACCAAGGTATAAAGCACCGGCATCTTACTACAATCTAAACTGCAGCAGCTTCTGATTTTGTCCAGTCCAGTTGCTGTACATTAAAAATACACTACCAAATTCCCCTGCACAGCCTTGAAGTTGGGTCAATACCATACTGATTTTGATTTCTGTTGTAAGGAAAAAGCATTTCTGAGGATCTTTGATCACTTCCTACAGATCTCTGTCTCTTTGGTATCAGATCGACTGTCCTGCAATTCGCCTGTGTTTGTGGATAGTCTGCATACCCGCGGGTAAGAACCGGGTTTTTAATTCTCCAAACGAAGGTCCTGGATTTTTTTTTTTTTTTAAATAAGAAATAAAATACAATGTCTTTAGATGCAAAGAGCTGGCAATCCCCCAAACAAGCTGCAGGGTATTACGGCGAACCCACAGCCAATATTTTAGACCTTGTTATCATTGACCAATGGTCACACTCCCTGAAAATCAAAGCATCTGCTTAATTGTAATGGTCTAATGAGTGTGAAACACATCCACATTCAAGTATGCCATTTTCAAGTTTCAGTCCTGTTGCGAGCACTTTTACAAGCTCTAGAAGTTTGACCCACACAGCTACATTTTCAAAGTGGTAGGTTTAAAAAACTACTATAAAATACTAAATGAACAAGTTAGAAGTAAAGTATCTGATAATTATACTCCATTCTCAAAATCATCTGAATCTTCCAAGCGCATAACGAGTACTGTAAGGAGTCAATGAAAGGTCTCACTGCCAAGTAAAGAAGAGGAGCCTGCAAGAGAGCCTGAAGAAGTACATGGATGTCTCCCCAACACAGGTGTTGCCCCCCAAAAACTGGGAGCAGCTGGCTCACGGCTTTGCCAGTACAAATGCTCACTGAGCAGCCATTCTGACCGAAACCACTGGAAGCTAACCAGAGTCTTCTGCAATTACCAAAACCAAGATACGAGTCTTATACCACATTGGAGATCGAAGCATTCAGGAAATGACACGTTACCTATCACTGAACTTCTCCAAAGCAGAAGATCCATTATCAAAAACACAAATGGCAGACTAAGTAGAACCAATAAAACTGTTTCTGTTTAATGCTTTTAAATAAAGTTATGCTTTTTAAATAAAGTATTTTCTTAGAACAAAGACATCAAGACAGAAAGAATACGATTACACATACCTGACGCTTCTTGAACTTTCACCTTCAGACCTGTAAAGTAATACACAAATAGTTAGGACATAATTACTTTCAGCATTTATAAGCCCAACAGTCTAAAAATGGTAGACCTTCTTATGCATTCACTCCCTTTGTATTTCAATTAGTTTTTCTAAGACCTGTTGTACTTTCCCTACTAATGAGACACATAAAAAAGAAACCAGTCTACTTAGGTTTAGAATAAATCTATTGGAAGTTAAAAAACAGGTAACAGTTGAAGTCGGTAATTGCAATATTAAAACATATGCTGACACTCTCTAAACCCTGAATAAATACATTCTGAAACAAGGAATAACAAAGATTTATGTTCTGTACTTGCAAGTGAAAAGCACTGGCCTCTGACATTATTCTAGAAGCAGATTAGCTTGTACTTTGTTTTTTTTTTAAGCCTTTCTTCACTCTTTAGCTGAAAAGGTCACAGGCAAATATGTTCAGTGTCATGGTTTGGCCCCAGCTGGCAACAAAGAGCCACGCGGCCACTCTATCACCGCACCCCACCCTGGGCTGGGGAGGAGAATGGGAAGAAAAAGGCAAAAACGCGTGGGTCGGGCTGAGGGCAGTTGAACAGAACAGCAAAGGAAGCCAACAGTAACACTACTGCTGACAGAAAGAATATACAAACCAAACAGCAGAACGCACGGAGCAACTCTCGATGCCCCGTGCACTCTCAAGCCGCGAATTGACCTCCCCCCGGCCAGCTCCCCCAGTCTGAGCCCAGCATGACAGCACAGGGTATCGAATACCTGCTTTCTCTGGCCAGTTTGGGTCAGCCGGCCCGGCTGGGTCCCCTCCCAGCTTCTGGTGAGAGTTCACCCTGTCCTGGCCGAACCCAGGATATTAAAGTATCCAATCCCTGGGGTTATTAGGCACTACTCAGACAGGGCTGAAGTTTGCAAAGAAAAGTAATTTAAAACATATAAAAAGCCACATCTGCCTGAATTGTACAGTTGTGCAAAAACAAGGGATGAGATATACTAAGTCAGAGAAGCTTTTAAAAGGTATCTTTTTCTTAAAGTGAGGTAATTTTATGAATCAAAATTGGAACAAATTCTCTCCCCCCTCCCCCCAACATTTTTTAAGTAAGGAAATTTAATGTCATTCATACTGATGAGGTTTCCTCCTCCGAAGAGAAACAGAAACATAACACTCCCAGCATTTCATGAACAAAATCCAGAAGAACATACAGCAATTTGCCCAATTCTTTTCCTTCCTCACTCCAAAGCAACGCAGCCTCAGCGCTACAGAAACCTTAAATACGTCAGTAGGCTCTGCCAAACCAGGAATCCAACACACACAGCAAAGCAGGATGTTCCAGAGCAAAACAAAGACTCAAAACACCCTTTCCGTGTCATGATTTTACCAGGGACCCAAGTCAAAAGATAACCAATATGAACTTGCACGCTGTAGCACCGAAGTGACGATAAGCTAGCGCCAGAGTTGCCTCCACAAAATCAAAACCAAGGCTATTTCTGTCGAAACTAAAGAATGATCCCTAGTTGACTGAATGGGGGAAAAAAAAGACCATTTTCTTCCTAGAATGACTCCCAGTGACAACTGGTCTATTGCGGTAGAGGCAGCAGAAAAAGCTATGCCCAGTAAAAGTTTCCTAAGTCTAACGCCAGAAAGCAAACAGTACTAAAATGTAATTTTCAGAATCGATGGCAGAAATAGGTACCAAAAATTAACATTTTTTTCTGCCCTCTCCATTACATGCTCTAACATTCTCTTCATTTATTTCAAGCGTAAAGAAGTCTGAATGATTTTAAAAGAGGAAAAAAGGAAAGAAGGGAAAGTGAACTTCATCTCTTGTCCCACGAGACGGTCTGGCAGTGGAAGAGTGCTGTAATTCCACGGCCGGAGTGCAGGCTACAGAAAGGTGGCCAGGCATGCCTACGAGTAGGAACATCCATTGATGTAGCCGACAGCTAACATCACAGAACACTTTAAAACAGAAGAGAAATTAGCACAGTGGAAAATTCTGTTGTCCAGAGCAAAGCCTATCAACTTCTGCCTGGAAAGAAGAATGCAAGTACTGTCCTGCGCAACCTCTCAATCCGGCACGCCCCGCAGAAGTGAGCCATAGAGCTGAACTGTGTTTCAAAAAACACTCTTCCAAAATTGTTACAACTGTCTTTTTACTTGAGGTGATGAAGAATCATCACTGCCCTTCCTTTAGGGCAGAATGATGATTTTCAGTTAACAATATCTCTCACCACTATAAAAACTTGTGTAGCATTTTGTGTACCCAGCGCGGTACCTACCCATACATACGATGCTCTCAACCTTGTAAAGGCTCTGCGAATTAGGGTGTTACTGGCATTATTATCTGTTATCACAAGATTTCTTTTACTTCATATTAAAAAGATTTTCTAAAACAACACAGAATGGAAAAACAATCCCACGAATCCACATCCAGAAGGGCTCTTAAAGAAATACTTAAGAGATAACACTTTGCCCCTTCTTGTTAATGAAGACAGGATCTGATACCGAATGGCTCTACTTCCAGCTGTGTTCCTTTATATTCCTCAAAACATTTTAGAATGTAGAGATGCTCAAGACTTCCGAAGTGGTCTGCATCTCCATCCTGGCACCCTGTCCTAGTAACACAAGCAGTCTGATGCCCACCTTCACGCACACCTTCTAACACGTTCTGGACAGACCAGTCCAGAGGCGAGGAAAAGATCAGCACAGGGCTGAATTCGAGCGTCAGCCTGGAGGTTTATGAATTCAGGCTGACACAGTGTTAATTTGAGAGTCTCCTGTGCTTCTCTTCCCATGTTTTAAAGCCTGTCCGGCCACTTTCAGTGGTTAGGTTTTAGATACACGTATGCATTCCAGCAGAAAAACGGCAACTTCAAAGCAGCTTCTTCTCCATGATTACCTTATCCCTGAAAGGTACATCAACTCAACAGAAGGAAGAGAAACGAATTCGCCCATGCATCACCACGAGTAATGAAAACATTAATGAATAAAGTGTTTAAGTGACACCTTCCCACACTCCGTCTTCAGCAAATTGCATCTTGCAGCACATACACTCCACAATTGAAAAAGATGTTCTGTGTAATTGCTTGTACTATCAAGTTTTCAAACGTCACCGAGACAACTGGATTTTTAATGCCTTAATTTTCTGCTTTTCCTCTTGACTAGAATAACAAACCCATCGGAACCGTCTACACAGGGGAAATGTCTCTGTGTGCCCAAAGCATCCTGGGGTCATGAGAAGCAGCAACCAGCCACCCCAGAGCCCCTTTCCAGCAACTCACTAGCCATCTCACTGAAACTCGGCAAGTATTCCAAACAAGGTGTTTTCGGCACGGAGAAGGTGCCAGGTAAAGGCTGGGCTTCCGCAAGGTGCTGTTTGCTGAGTTACGCCCAGCTGCACCAAGGCTGGCACCAACAGCTCTCCCAAGCTGGTCACCTTCCAACTCGGCACAGCTAACAACAGGGGAAGACAGACCATCATTCCTTCCTTATTTTTAGGACCCCATGAGGTAAAAAAAGCTGCTAAATTCTGCAAAGGCCAAATTTGCATTTTCAAGGTTCAGATTTACTCAAGTAAATTCCAAAGAATTATTCAGAGATGGTCAATTTTACTCTATGAACGAGTAATTGGTTTGCAGGGCTGAATGAATACAGTGCTGAAAAAAACCCTACTACTTGTAGTTTGAAATAAAACATTAGATTTTCTTTAAGCATTCTTTAAAAGCCAGGATTCTGGGTCAATACTTAATGTTTCTGCTTATGCTGTAAGCATATGATGGGGTCTGGATTCTTTTTGCCCTTTTGTCTCAGACAAAAGAAATGATACCATCACTGCTGAAAAAAGGAGAAAGGTGACAAAATTTCTGGCAATATATTGCATTATTTCCTTTAAGGCAGACCTTAAAGGAAAAAAAGGCTACAATATATATCATACCTTCTATGCTACAGCATTTCATTTTAAACAGAACATATTCCCTTTATGTATATCTAAGTTGTATCAGTGATGTGATAAACGTCATGCAACTTTCTCCGAGATTTCTCCTCTCACCTCTGGCTGGTTTCCAATACTTCGTTTTGTGTGGAACTAAATATTGACCCCCACGCCCCACTGAAGTACAAGGTTGTCTTCTTCGTGACCCCAGAAACTTCATTTTCAGTAGGAAACACAGCAACACACATCCTCTTTTATGATTATTACAGACAACAGAGGCAGAAATTACTTTGCTGATAGCAGTATTTACCGTAACTCCATTGCAAGCAGAGACCACGAGGAAGAGGTACCTTCATAGCAAGCTTTGAACCAAAAACCAAAGGCAAAGAAAACAAAGAACCTAGTACTTAAAGCTTACAGGAGACAGCACATCAAAGTGACTTTCAGAATCCTGAAACATTTTTAAGTTTAAATGAGGTACTGTCATCCCCCTCCATCTGTCAGTCCACATCTGTGACAACTGGAGATTTCAGAAGACATCTCCATTCATGTTACCGAAATGACTTGCTGTCTTTCGCTTCACGTACCCAAGAGACAGTCACCACTCTCCCCCTATAACTACACCAAGCAGGCAAAGACAAGGTATCTTGGCCTCCAGTTGCTGAGCTGGTTAGCAATTTTTCAACAAAACATTCTTGGTGGGATGTTGTCAGCTCTAAAGATTGAAAGCCATTGACAGCAATATTACAATTTTGAAGAAATCTTTGAGAAAAGCACGAGACAGAAAAGCCACTCAAGTTGGCAAGATGAGAGGTTCCCATCCCCAGCCAGCAAGTCTCTTCTGCATTTAGGGGAGAGCAGGGTCTGAAATCCCAGATGCAGCACAGCTTCAGGGGCAGAGCTTGTTCGACGGCTTTTCCTCTCCAAAGATTTTAGCAAGTCTGTGGCTCACCCCAGCAGGAAGTGTTCAATATTCTCCACTACTCCCCGCTCTTAAAAGTCACCATCAACAAGCTGAAAGTCGTGTGTTTACACCTAAAGCTATGCTTAGAATGGAAGCAGCACAATGTAAAGCTGCTTCCAAAAGCAGCTTCAGGACCAGCTTTTCGGTCTGAGCCATGGAAGTAATTGTTTTCAAAATAAAATATTGTTCACAAACATTAAGGCATATTATACAGACTGATGTACGTAACTACCCCTGCAATGATTTCAAGCTTAGTGGATACTTTGTTTGGGCAATGAGTAGAGTTATGGCAATGTTCTATAAAAACAGAACGTAGAAACTATATAGCAAGTAGAAACAACAGTTTTAAAACTCTACTGGTCTACAATTCATGTTTGGGATGTAAAATTTTGCTATTTTGCTTTACACAGCAGGGTAGGAAAAGAGCACTGCACTCTTTCTGTAAAACCTCACAAGCGGGCAGCACTTTAACGCAGTTTCACAGCCACCATGCAGTAACAAGTCATGTCTCCTCCCCTAGACACAGCTGGCTCTCCCATCAGAATACCAAGAACTGGGTAAGAGCCACGGTTTATAACAGCATGTCCAACCTCCATGCTAAATAACCATACTCCATCTTCTTGCAAGCCACAAGAACTGATTTTATTTTTTTAACACACGTTAGGAGGCCTGCTACAGGTAAGACGGCACAGTAACCACACATTAAAGAGCATTCTGATTTCAGTTCCGACAAGAGCAAAGACTGAACCAAATCTCTACAGAGCAGTGCTAGAATCAACGCATCTGATTCAGCCTGGCTTTGAGCACCGAACTTGCCTCCAGAAAGCGACACCGGTTACAGATTGTCCCTTCGTGCTGTGCGAGGTTTCTGAGCATTCGTAATGCAGACGACCAGATCACTTTCAAGGAAAAAAGCTTCAGGGAGAGTTCACGCACGGCTATATAAACTGCACTGCTGATACCATGAGCAGGCACTAGCGTGCTTCAGTATAAACCTGCTACGGGTGTAGAGTCTGAGCAGCAACTCACAACAAGGTCGATGCTGCCAGGAAACCTCCAGCCCCATCTAAAGGCTGTTCCAGCTTTCTAGGATTGTTCTTTTGGTTTGCAGTGCCTGAATGATGTTCTCTGCCCCTGTGGACCACAACAGCTGTGCAACACTTCGTTCAGCAAAGAAACGCTCTTATTCCAGCCGTCTGAAAAGAGCGGCCTTGCTTGCTGCCTGTACGGCCGTACCAGGTCCCCAGAACCTCCCGGCGCCCCACGGCGAGCGCGCTGGCTCTCCTGCTGAGCAGGTCTCCATCAGCACATCAAACAATACGGCCAGCGACACAGACACAGGGGATGGGGATTCTCCTGTCCAAAAAACGGGTTAGCTTGCAAGGCTCTGTGAATGAGACAGGGTCTGAATAATCCTCTGGGGCTGAGGAGACTTAAAACATGATAGAACGTTAAGCGTAGTCAGACCTGTCCAGTCTGTAGCATTTTCACAAGGTAAGTTTCAGGATGGGAAAAATTATTCCTCTCACCACTAATTATAGCCCTTTCAGCAGGGTTGTTATTATGCATATTCATGAAGGAATGAGCACTCGCTGCAAAAACATGCTCCTGGGCCTGCCCATCGCAGCAATAACAGAGAGACTAAATCAATTATAAGCATACCATTACTGCATTGCATTTTGACTTAATACTGAGATAAAAAACTACCTTGCACAGCAGGAAACCCACTGTCTTGATGGATTATTCGAGAACAGTAATATCCTAATAATCTTTTTGTTCTTTTCTAAATAATATGAGAAAGTCCAACGGCCACATGAATACAGCACTTCCCTTCGGTTCAGCACCGTGCTGGACAGGGTCTCCAATGAAAGTGCTCTCAGAAGGTGACATCCGACAAGCCACATGTGAGGCACGTTAGGGTTAGGAACAGAAACGGTGCTGCTAGTATCCAGCAATCTTTGGAAAGAGATGTATGAAGTCAGAGTAAAGGTAAGCTCAAAGACGTCAAAAGCAAAAAGAGTGCCAACTGAGCTTCCCTATTGCAACGCTGATCAAGGGCTTTTCACTGCTCAGCTCTACAGAGGTACGCTTATTAAATCAAGTCATCTGCATACGGAAACCAGCAAAACCCATACAGGATTTTTTTCCTTGAAAAGAATAACAGCAAGAGACCCACATGTCTTGAACTTCTAGAAGTGTTCCAGTATCACAAACCAGAACAAGTATTTATCTAATAGAATATAAAAATGTGAACTTTGATTTTAGTGAACATAAAGCATTTGACCTAGCGATAATTCAGCCAAGGACTGGCATATAACGAACAGCCTTCAGACCCAGCACCACATCTTTTGTCATCATGACTTCACCTCCCAAACCCTTACACCTATTGCCAGGGAACCTCTTAATACAAGGGACAGTAGTTATAGCATCTCTGCATCCATCTCTTCCACCCTAAAGCCTACAAGAATTGACCAGGAGATGGACAGCAGTAATTAGCACCATCCACAAACTGGCACTACAAGTAGAACTGCAGTACCATCGTGAGCAGCAATGCTCTGAAGCCACAGCACACAGCGGCAGGACTCCAGCGGCTCCTGGTGAAGTCTCTCCTCTGCACTGCTTTCTCATTTGATGGGAAGGTCAGCACTGGGCTCAAAGGCTTCTTCCCTGAGAAGGTGTAGTCCAGCTTGATGCTAGGAACCACTCGCCTTGCTGGCTCCCCTCTCCCTCCATAGATGCAGCATCCCAATTTTGCTTTGATCCAGGAGTTTACTCAGAAGGAAGCTATGGAATGATCAGCTTACAAACCTCTCCTGCCTGTTGCCAAAATACACGTGGAACACTAACCCATGGACATATGTGAGAAGAGGCAGCAAAATCTGGTACTAAAATCTAGCTAAATCTAACTAATATCACAGCTGCTTCAATACCACAGAAATGATGGGGCCAGCAATCCTGGTGATGTTTTTCTTGCATACATTTAGAAATGCAGCACTATGTCTCAACAGCAGTAGATTCCTAGTCTGCAGGAACTCAGGAACAGCAGCATCCCTCATTTGAGAAGTCTCTGGCTATTACAGTAACTCCTTCAAGCATACAGAGAGCTTACAGGCAGGGAAAGGGGAGAGCTGTACCTCTCACAAAGAGGACCATGTCCACGGGGGAGTTCAGACAGTGAGCTACATAAAGACAACCCAGCAATTCTTGCACTCTCCAACTTCCAGGACATGGCTTAGCAGGCACGGTGCTGCTGGGTTGACGGTTGGACTTGATGATCTTCGAGCTCTTTTCCAACCTTAATGATTCTGTGATTCCCCAAGCCCACAAAACCAAACTGGTCATGCCAAAAAAGTAGCCAAAGTTGCCAATTCAAAGCCGACTCAGACCTGCAATGATGGGAATCAGCATTTATTCACCTCTGCCCTGCAGCTTGGGTGAAAGG
>Ga0181612_103124_pt1 | contig 13005 bp, 6 predicted proteins | sample HoacroProtozoa21_FD_119630 | JGI IMG/M metagenome (GOLD analysis project Ga0181612, IMG submission 119630) | Hoatzin crop microbial communities from Cojedes, Venezuel. Combined Assembly of Gp0051906, Gp0051904, Gp0051908
CATAGTCGGGGGGGGGGGGGGGTATTCCCTGCCGTGGCGTGGTGACTGGTTGGTTCCTGCCTGGGGGAAGAGCACCCGCTGCCGGGCATCTGGTGGTGGGAGCTCACGAAAGGCACGGTGCTCTCTGTGCTGTCCCTGGCTCAACTTGAGTTTCACAGCAGGTTTTGATAAGCTCTTGTGACCTCGTAGTTGCCAAGCGTTGCTTTCATATATGCCTGGCAGGGTACAGAAGACTTGCATGGAGAAGGTAAACCGTGTATAATACTTGGGATTCTTGTGTTTTTGAGGTCAGTAAGTTTGATGCAGGACAGGATAGCTACCTTCAAACGCTTAACGTACACTCTTCAGACTGTAGTTGAAGGAGAATAATGGCTAGCCCTTTCCCCCTACACAAGTTCTCTCTACCAACAGCAGCACTAGTTGCTTGTGCAAAACAGGTGAAAATGACTGTAAAGATTTCTTACAGAGCATCTTGGATGCAGACCTCTATATCTGAACCTAAATAATGCTATTGTTAGTCCCTTCTAAGCAAGATTCACTCCATGTTGCAGCTTTGATTTTCCCTGGGTTGTCATAAAGTGTACACAGTAACTTACCCTCGCTGTTTTGTCCCAAGTGCAGGTAACAGCCAGAGTTCTGCGACGTGGTGTTGAACTGCCTTTGTGTTAAAACTTGAACTGTGGATGCGCTGGCTATTGGTATTTAATTAGCAGCTGCTGTGGAGTCTGGCTGCTGTCTGTGTCCCAACATCATCCTAAACCAGACTATATTAACAGTGAGGGGAAGGGGTTGAATTAAATTCCAAACGCAAGCAAGGGCTGCTTCCCTCCTCCTGCAGCTTGGAAGTGTTGTCTTATGGGACAGCCGTTGTGTCATGAAGAACTAAGATGAGGGTGACAAAAGCCAGCTCCTGTGTTCTTGCAAATAGGAAAAGCTTAAAAATTGCTTGGAGAATGTATGTGATTCTGTGATCCAAATCTATAATGTTTGTGTGGTGACAGCATCACAGGAAATTCAGTGGGAGCGGAGGATATGGGTTTTCGTGTAAGGAATTTCGAATGCCAAACGAAATGCTCTATTTAATGGGGGTTGGCTTGCTACCCTGTGGAGGTTAGTGCCCTGCTGAGTTGGGTGAGTGTCAGGTGCTTAAAATAAGTACTAAGCATTTGGAAAAGACGGAGAGTGATGAGATGGCAGAACTGACAGCTGAGTCAGTTACTCAGGATGGTGGCTCTTGAGAGCTCTGTGAGGAACTTCAAAGTCAGGTGGCAGATAAAAGGCAGTTTTGACAAATGCCTGGTAGTATGTATGGGAAGAAATCACTTAAAATGCCCACTGTTCGGTTCCAGGTTAAATAATAAACAGGATAGAGAATAGTCGCGTGCGCTTGTTTGTCCTTTCTCAGAGTGCGAGAGCAGATAACTGTGAATGTTATTGCCTTTAAAACTTTTAGAAAATATTTTTATTGAACATAAGTACTGTAAGAGCTCTTTGAGACCAAGTGCTTAATAGCAATCATAAAAAGATGAGACATTTGCATGTCTGTCTACAGATGGGATGAAGAACAAAACGTACAGGACTGAAAATCTGATGGGAGGCAGGGGAGGAGTAGTTGGTGGGTGGTAGAAGAAACAATAAGTTTGAAGGTTTGTTACCTATTGTGTGGCTTTTTTCTGCATCAGCCTTTTGTTGCTGGGGAAACGGGCTCTTGCACCAGATGGGGAACCAAGTATAGCTTGGAGCTTTTAGGTATTTGGTTTTAAGCTGGCTTATCCTGATTTCATATGTTTCTAGTGTAGCTAGGATATGGAAGTTTTCCCTTTGCTAGGTTTGATTAAACATACATTATTGTGCTTTACATACTAGAAGGTGATCTGTTGAAAATGTGCGGCAGGTACTTAGGTTGTACTTGGTCACTTCGGCTTGTGGAACATGGAAATAGGGCAGGAAGAGACCTCAAGAGTTGACCCCGATGATGTGTGTCTGCTCCTGGTGAGGGGTGAATTTGGCCTACGCTGTTTCTGCTCTGTGCCTGTTCTGCTCTTAAAAAGCTCCAGTGACAGAGTGTCTGCATCCTTAGAAGGCAACTTATATCGGCGTCTAATAGATATCCTATAAATGTCGTTGTGCTTTCCTTTACAAACAAACAAAAATTTGGCCACCTGCTCTTTGATTTCAATCTCTGCATTTCTTAATCAGTTCTCCTGTCTGTAACATGGGGATCATGTTGCTGACTTCCTCTCCGAAATGTCTGCTTACGCAAAGTGCCATGCGAGAGCCAGGTACTATTGCTGCTGTTCAGACAGAATTTCCCAGGCCTGCAGAATGGGTCTTTTACTTACTCGTGTTGAGCTTAGTAGACAGAAGCTGCTATGCTGTCTGTAGCAGCCCAGGCTTGGAGCCTGTCGAAAAAGCACTTTTGCCTCATATTTCAGCTGCAGCAAGTGAAGAATTGCCCACTTTCTCTTACTAGTGTGCTCTTGGGTCTTCCTTCCAAAAGAAGCTGATCCCAACTTGTCAGACTGGGTCTCTTGAGCGCTCTGGGGAGGAGCCTCTGCAAGAGGGCAGCGCTGGATTTCTTCCTCGTTGTTTTCCATTTTGAAGAATCTCTTTGCGACTTACGGAACTATATTGGTCCATCAGCTATTCTGAATATAGTGGGTGAGGCTTTCCTTGTCCCCTGTGAAGTCTTCCTCCTTTTTTTTTTCAAGGCTCTAGAAAAATCAAATTTTTTTGTCTGTTTCTCAAAGTTAATTAATTAGATGACACAAAGCCTGTCAGTATGTGAAGTACAACAGACGCTTGCGCACGCATTCGAGTGTTTCAGCTTTGTGTCTTTCTGAAGCTACTACAGTAAAATGTTCATCGTGGCTGTGTTCGGAGTATGATAGCTACAGCGTTCTTCATTAGGTAGTATTGTAGTACTCTTGAGGAGTTTAGAGGGTTTTTTTTAGGTAATAAGTCATCATTTACAATCAGTCTGAATAGACTTAAGAAACCTGTCATCATCTTTTCTAGCTTCTTTTTGGCTTAAATCCAGTCAACTTGTAGAATATATAGCATTTATTTGTGATTTTAAATGTTGGGGAAACATTAAACTGGGGTTTAATGGATAGTAATCTAATGCAGCAGCTTCTATTGATAAGTCATCAGAGTTGTTTTACAGAAGAGCATTTTCAGTCTTGGCATTTAGCCCAAGGTCGATCTGGTTTCACAGAAGTTAGTTTAATTTCTGATGTATTTTCTTTCCCTTAGGTGTCGGTTGTTGCTCCTTCCCCAGCCAGACATGAAAATCTGCCATCGTGCTGCTCGTTACTGTGGTAGCAGTTTCCGTCTTGCACAGCAGCATTAAGAGTCAGACTGCAGTCTCTTGAATGCAGTAAATTCTGTCAGGGTGGAGACAAAGTTGTTCGTGCTCTTACTCAGTCTCAGTACTTGAATTCTGTTGCTTAGAAAGAGCTGTGTAGTGTTAGCTCTCTAGATAAGTTTTGACCTATCATTTCCAGCGCTTGGTTATAATGACAGGTAGTTTAACTTGCTCCAGAATAACTAGTTTATTCTAGACTTGCTGAATTCAGTTCAGTCTCACAGAGCTGCAGTTGTCCTACATCGGCGAATTTATGGCACAGACCTCATATGGTATTGATGTGGAGTCTACAGCTAAAAAGTGCAGGTTTGGGAGCAGTTTTATGGTGCACTGATTCTCCATGCTTTTGATTTCAGTGCTCTGAGAAGTTAGTGCCTGCTTACACTCCCGGCTTTTTATCTCGTTGGTAATGAAAAGAGGAAGTGGACCGGATCGGATCAAATCAAGCTGAAATCTGTGCTGTTCTTGCAGTCACTGCTCCCGGAGGATCTGATCAGCGCTTCACTGTACGGGAGGGTGGCTGTTCTGGTCAGTGTCTGCCAACAGAGGCTGCTTCTGGCAGGGGTGCACCTGAGTTATTGCAAGTAAACACTGGAAAGATGTTCTGTACTGCATTGCAGGGCAGCAAACTGCTTGTTTCCACCACCACCCCTCCCTGTTCCACTCCATCTTGGTGACGTGCTCATCTGTTCAAACAAATCCGGTCGCTGCTATCTCACCTGATTAACAAGTCAGTGTAAATATGATCGCTGCCTCCCCCAGCAGCTCGCAGCTTTCCAGAAGTGGGTGGGGAGTGCTTGTGAAATTCACCATTCCTGGATGCTGGCTGTTAGGGTTTGTCCTGGCATCTAGGCAGTAGGGATCAGTTTCTAATTGCATATGTCTGAATGAATCATCATGCAGTTCTTTTAAATCACCTGTTCAGACAGGTGAAAGCAGTGCTACTGCCACTGGTAGTTGTACTTGGGAAGAGTGGTGAGACTGAGAATGTGAGGAACATTGAAATTGTACTGCTTTGGTAGTATTGAGCGGTACCAAGAAATACTTGAATTGCAGGCTATTTTTAGTTTGTAAAAATGCCCTGTTTTCTTCTTTGTGGGCTCTCTTGAACCAGATAGTCTCTGTTGATTTTACTTTTGAGTAAATTAAAGAGCTGGAGTTGATGCTTGCAATCTGGTTTGTCTTATTTGATCCCAGGCTCTTTGGGTTGCGGTGCAAATGCTGCGAGAGAGATTGTACTGGGGATTCGCTTGTCTGTAGCACCATTCAGCAAGACTAGATTTCTGTGATCTTCTCCTGTGGCTTTACAGAGGTGCCAGGCACTCATAGCGTGTAGCTGATTTGGCTGCAGATCATGTATTTGATCCATGAAGCTGAGGGTTTGGGTTTCATACTTCGTTAATGTGGACACCGTTGCAGCTACATGGTTTTTTTCCACCTTGATCCCAAGCATGTACACTTTTGTCCTTTCTGTAAAAATAACAGGCTCTATTCTGAATTTGGAGCTGCATGATGCACTAATGACCTCATCTGTTACAGCCCTTGCCTTATGCTGTATAGTTTCTTTGACTATTCTCTCATCTGGTCTACGCAAGCAATTTTCACAGACATTCTCCGTGCATCAAAGTTAGACACGTCTTCTACATTGGAACAACATGTACTTATTTCTTTTGACTTCTGGGGTGAATGATGCCTGGATTAACACATTTTAAAAGATGGCTAGTTATGGCTGCCTGTGTACATATATACGCTTGTCTGTTTTGCTGTTAGTTTAACCCCATGTCTAGAAGTTGTGTGTTTTCAGCTCTCATATATACCTATATACCTATGCATGCATATGTATGTGTCTCTGTTTATAATATGTAAAAATACAGAATCATAGAATATCCTGAGTTGGAAGGGACACATAGGATAGAGTCCACCTCTCCAAACTACTGGTATATATGTGTATACAAGTAGTTTGTAGCTAAATTAACACCACATTCTTCACAGGAACTTCTCTGCTTTCAGTCTCCTTTGTGTCAAGGCAATATATGAACTGTCACATGGCATCTGCATCCCACTTCAGATAGGTTCATAGAGCTCCCTTAAGAACATGGTCCTGCAAGGCAGAGCTCTCTGAGACCACTTGAAAGTATTTGCTTGATGTTTAGCGCTTGGGAAGGATGAGCAGAAGAGTATCCTGTTCTAGAAGACCTGCTCTTGCTGGTCTCTCTGTGCCCCCATAGGTATAGAAACTGTAGCTGAGCAAGAGTTTTTGTCTTTCTCTGAAGGTTTCTGTGCATCGTGAGTGAAACCTGCAACGGAGATGGATACTGAAGGCTTTGGAGAGCTTCTCCAGCAGGCAGAACAGCTTGCAGCTGAGACAGAAGGTATCTCTGAGCTCCCTCATGTGGAACGCAACCTGCAGGAGATCCAGCAGGCTGGGGAGCGCCTGCGTTCCCGCACTCTGACCCGCACTTCCCAAGAGACTGCAGATGTGAAGGCGTAAGTACGGAGCACCGGCACTGGAAACTCTGCGCAGAGGGTAAAAGCTGATTACGGGTTTGGTTTCTGATGTGTGGGGAGTGTTGCCAGGAGGACATGCCTGGGAGAAGCAGAATGACTGCAAAGCTGTTTTTGGGTCCCCCGTCAACCCTTCTCCTACTTACAAAAAAAAAAAAAAATCACAGTAATTGAAGGATTGATCAGAGGAGCTACCATTTCCTGATTTCAGGCATGAAAGCCAAAAAGTGCAGTACCTTGTTCTGGCTGCTGCTGAAGACATTTACCAACATGCTATAGAATCTTTCAGTCTGGAAGGACTTGGCAGCTATGCAGCACTGCAGTGGAACAGCAGAAAGAGTTCAGCAGGGCTAAGGTGGTTAGATATACACATAGGGCTGTTCAAAGTTTGGTTTTTGTGCAGCTTTCGTAACGCATCCAGGAGCACTGTCTGTACGTGGCTAGCTGTTGACCTAAGTATTGGCAATGAATTGGAGTTTGGAGTTCTACCTGTTCAATACTAATTTCATACCTGTACAATTTCTTCCTTACAGGTCTGTTCTTCTCGGGTCTAGAGGGCTTGATATATCTCACATTTCTCAGCGACTAGAGAGTCTAAGTGCAGCCACTACATTTGAGCCTCTTGAACCTGTGAAGGACACTGACATCCAGGTAGGGACACTTCTGACATGTGAATTGCACTGCCCTTGAAACTGCTGTTCCTGTGTTGTGGTTCAAAGCTCTTCTAAGGCCATTGCAGAAATAGTCTTGCTCTGTGTTTAATTCACTGGCTAGAGGAAGTACAGAGGAGAGATGCTGGTTTCAATGATGACAGATACTTGAGTTAACTATCAGAAGCAGCATTGAGTACCAGATCAGCAGAAGTACTTTAAAGTTCCAAACTCTTGCTGAAGTCAAGAGGAACTAGGTGTGTACTTAACTGCCTTTGTGGATCTGTCTTTGTTGGCATTGCAAGCCTCAATTGCACAGGGATACCTCGCCCTCAGTGTTTTGAGACTCTTTATGTCTGATTGGAAGAACGCATGCGGAACCACTGTGCAATTTTGAGGTGTTGGGATAAGGGGCATTTAAGTCAGTATGCGAAAGAGGCGAGTATAGCTTTTTCTTTCACTGTATGTCAGTTGTCTTAACCTTGTCTTGGTGGTAGACTGACTTTGCCATGTTTCACATGCTTAACCAGTGTGACAATCTTGTAAATTTTCCTGTGGATCTTCTCCCCAGGTGTCTCTAATGTGACCCATTCATTTTTGCTTTATGATAGCTGCCTTCCCTTGTAGAATATCTTCAAGATGAAGAGATCTGTGGTATTCATTACTCAGTTAAGAGCTGGTTATGGAATTGATGTTGTGAGTTGCATTGAAGATAACAGTCCGAATCAGTGGTTAATCCTTTTGATCTTGTATTCTCTCTGCTTACTGGCGGATGGCTATTAGGAGGGTCAGAAGAGTTGTAAGCTCTTCTTTTTTTTGCAGAAGTAGTATGCCCTAAACTACTTAACTTCAGAAGGGAAAGGGAGGTGTGTGAAGTTACCCTATTTCCCTAACAGTATGTTTTATTTAAGCATTTGGTGCTGTCTGTTTTGGGTGGGTGGGCCCTTAGTCTAGTCTCATTCTAGTGTTAGGAGTCCTGTGGTCTCCTGTCTTTAGGCAGATTTACTTAACCCCCTATTCTCTAAGGCCTGCAGCCTTTCCAGCAGGCAATGTGCGTGCCCTGGGGCAAGGAGATGTTTCCTAGTACTGCGGGCAGTACTCCTCCTTGTTGGGGCTACCTTCGGTCCTCTCAGGCTGGGAGCACAGAGGGGTGACTCTCTGTGTGAGAACTGGTTACTCGGAGCATCCAACCTGTTTCTTGAGATGGGATTTCTTCTAGTGCCTTTGCACCTCTTCACCTTCTGGTAATTCCTAGCATATTTGGCTGTCTTCTCTCACCCTTCACAGATGATTTTCCCCTCTTTTTCATTAAAAGTTGGTGCACTCTGAAGACTTGATCTATTGCATGATCATAGAGTGAGAGCTCTGAACCACTGGCATTGTTCCCGTTCTGTTTTTTCTCATTTTATTCCTTTGTTCCAATTTCTGATGTTGTTCTATTTCTAATTGGTGATGTTAAACTTGGTACATGTCTTCTTTGACCCATTCTGTCTAGACTGTTTTGAAGAACTCTTTTAGGCTTACTACTGCTGTTAATTCTTTGATTTCTGGTGTTTTTCCTTTCTGCTTTAAGACCATTCTTACTGTAGATTCTCAAGCCCAGAAGCAGTGCAGCACTTGACTTTTTGGATCTGAGATTTGTGGCATATGAGGTATGGATAGGACTGCGTAATACGTGCTTATTGCCTACGGAATGCTACTGTTTAGGAAAAGCTTCAAATTTAGCATAAAAATAGTGGTTAATTGCAGATCAATGTATTTAAATGGCCAAATCAACCAATGAGATTCAGCCCTTCCTTTAGGAAAACACCTAAAAAGTACAAATGAATAACAGGATTAAAATCAATCATTTAAATCAAAGTTCCCTAGTTGCTGTTTTGAATCATGATTAACACTGGTGATTTAATCAGTGATCGCTTTAATTTAAATCTAACTACTCATGTCTGAGGCCTAATACATGTGTGCTTTGAATCTTAAATTTTTTTGCAGGCCATATGCAGAAAACGTTCATAGTAAATTAGCTAAAACTGATTTGCAGCGGGAGGCGTGGCAAGGTGCTGCATTTTAGAGCGTCTTGCAGGCGCATGAATAAAGTGTCAGTTTTAAATGTCTTGTCTCTGTTGCAGTTAGGAGGTGCAAGGATTTTTATGTTGCTTTGCAGAATGTCATCCTCTGCACTGCTGGAGGATATTTGCAGTCAAATCTCAAGCTGTCTGGCTGCTGTTGACAGTGGTCTGTTACCTGAAAGTAATTTGCCTGGCATGTGGACAAGTCTCAGCACCCATCTGTAGGTTCTGGTATGCAGTCATCAGCATCAGGATCTTGTGCTTTCAGAGTAGTTTTTATTATGTATTTGTTCTTGGTTACCTAAGAGGACCTCCATATTATACACTGCTGATTGTCTTCTACTTAGCTCTCTTAACCAGGTGCTTAAAATTATTTGATACTTTAGATAAAGATGTGCTACAAAAGCTGCTTCCTCTGTTACTTTTTCTTATGCCTTCTGATGACTGTTAGGATTTGTTTTCATTCTTCCTTGCTAATTAGTTTCATAAGGCTTCTTCAGGATTGTGTTTATTTTGAGCCAGATGTAGCTATCCGTTCACACTGTAGAATTCGCCCTCCGTAAGTTGCTCCCACTGTATCCTGGAAGGCAGTGTGCAGAGTGGTGTAAGGAAAGGGCTCTGGTTTATTGTTTTGCAGGACTTTACTATTCCTCTGATGTTACTCAGTATTTACACAGATGTACTGGTAGGCTTTAATTCTGTGGACTGGGAAGGGCTGTTCTGTTCTGCATGAAGCCTGCGGCCAGCACTTTCTAGCATAACCATTACTCTTTTTAACCGACAGAAGCTTCCCAAATACTTAATGAACTTGGTTCACAGTTTATCGTCAGCAGTGTAGGCTCAGCTGTCCTTTCTCAGTCCTGTATTTTTCTGATGCTCAACACACTCACAAGTGTGTTTGCAGCAAATTTATTTAGCCTTAAATCCTGTCTGAAAGTTACTTGTCATTTGTAGATTCTTTAGCACTTTAATTATTCTTGTATGTGTGGTGTTCCTCAAGCTTTAGTTTGAGCAGGCAGTGTTACCAGTTCATAAATACTTTGCAGCACCATTTGATGAAAAGGCTGAAACTTTTGTTTGGCTAAGCACCTGAAACTGCAAGTCTGTGCACTCTTCCTCCTTGTAAAGCTGCGGTGGGACTCTGTGCTGGTACAGCCTATGTACACCACAGCGCAGGGGAAGGTGGTGCTTCTGGAGGTGAATATGGGCACTTGTGCCAGAGACACAGACCTGATGCTTAGCTTTTGCTGACTGTTGCACTGATGTGAAGGTTACAAATATGATTAAATCTTTATTGTATGAATTTTAGGTTTCTGCTGACTTTTAAACTCTATCAAAGCTCTTACAGCTTGAAAATACTCCTTAGACTTCGTGCTGTGTGCTCCCACATCGTTCCTTTGCATCCAGTGATTTCTCTGACAGTTCGCTTGAGCTTCTCCAGCTTTCTTACCTGAAGTATTTACCTACTGCCTCTGTTCCTTCTTGCATTGCGTCTATTCTGGGAGCCTGTATGTGGGCAGCGTAGAGAGATATGCTAGAGTCTAATCTCTCAAATGATGGCAGTCAGCGCTGCAGAAGCAGAATTCCAGGAAATATCCTGTTTCTTGTATAGAACTAAAACATAGCAAGAAAAGTCAGAGGGGAGCATCCTAGGGCATGAAGTCCCAGGACACTGATGTGAGACATTCGGAAAGTGTTCAGAGAATCGAGGAATTCACCTTAATAGAATCCTCAGCTTGGGTTAACAAGCAAGAGGGACTTTCTGTACAGAACCTCTTTTAAATGGTACTCCATAGTGCTGACTAAAAAGAAGCGCAGCAAATTGCAGCTCAATTAATTATCTGAATTATTTATCAGTTGTAAAATGTAGATTGCTTGCACGTAAAAGGGTTGTGAGTCCAGGAAATGTCTCCCACTAGAGCAGTAGGCCGGGAAAATTATGAAAAAGATTCTAGGCTTGCCATTAAATTATAGGAACTTATATCTTTCCTCTTATTTCAAAGATTGTGTTCTTAAATTGCATGCAACACAACAGACGCTTCTTGCAGCAAACCCAGTTCTTAACAATTCCTATGTCAAGAGTTTGTAAAGATCAAGATTTTCTAAATTTGCCAAATAGGGCTTTTTGACAAATCTTTTCAAAGTTGAATATGGTAGTCAAGTGATTCTTGATGTTCTTGATGCCATATTTAGCACATAAATGCTTGTTGGTTTTTTTGTTAGCTTCTTTGTGGCTTTTAAAAATCCCAGGTAAGGGTTGATCATGCAAGCTGGTTTCTCAAAGATGGGGCATACGTGTATAAACAGAATACTGGCGTTCTGTTCAGAAAAGAGATTTCTTCACTTTTCCCAAGATGCAAATGATGATGTCCTTTTCTAGTGAGCACTGTCGTAGCAGCAGATGTCTCTCTGGGCAAAGCAATGGCAGCCAGAGGAGGAGTTACTACTAGTATACAGAAAGGCTGTGCTATTGTAACGTGTAAGCTAGGGCCTGGCTTTTGCACATGTGCTACTTGGTTTAGGTATGGATATCGGAGAGAGGTTTAGTGCTTCTCTAGTAAACTTGTTTGGGGTACCTGGTAGGGGTTAGTGGCAGGATCAGGGTTTAATTTATACCTACTAAGATAGTTTGACTGATTACAGTGTACGTTGTACTTCACTGTGTGCTTTGTGTTTTATCATGTCATGATGGCTTGATACTAGATTTAGCCTCCCTGTATGTTTGTTTTGAAATGTCTATGCCTAAAGTCATGGTGGTAATTTTAAGAAATTGTATTGTTCTCACTTTTGAGGCTTGGTCCAGCTCTGTGCAGATCTGTGAAATGAATGGTGGAAGTGGACATGAGCTCTGTTTGTGTACATTGCTTGTCTGCTGAGAAAGTTTGAGATGAAGTCCTGGCTCCGTTGTACTGAAGGAAAATTTTGTTGAGTTACCTCATTTATACAACAGTTTCACCTGGGCCTTCTGATCTGGGCAGAACTGAACTTAAAGGTTGTATACCAGCGTTTAGTTTTGGTTTCTGGGTGTGGATGCTCAGAGTATTGACTGAGTAGCTCTCTGGAGGTTCAGATACAGAAATAAGAGCTTTTATCTAAATGAGGGCAGAAGGTTAGACTGAAATCTGTCCAAGTGGCAACTGAGGCAGACTGAAATTAAGTTTCTGGGATGTTTTCAAGTTTTTCAGAGTACTGTAAACGGGCTTCATACCAAAGGCAGCTTTGACTTCTGCTTTAGTGTTGGTAGAATCTGGGTCCTAGTATGCTCGCCCCAGCACTGCGTGTTCTATTTGCGTATATGTATGTGTTTGACTCATAATTTAAAAACGCTTACTTTGACATCAGGTACTGAAAGGTGTGCATTATTCAACCAGTGAGCTTTTACTGCTATTTTATATTGCCATTTGTGATATACTTTGTGGTATCTGCTAGAGTAATACCAAAGCCTGTGGTAATCTACTAGAGTGTAACTAAAATCGGAGTTTATAAATGGAAATGCTGACACAACCTTAAAGGGGCAACCTCAAGTGCTGTTCATCATCCATTGTTTGCATTAGCTTAGCCTGAAAGTGCATTTTTCCTATTGCAGATTTTGTCCTTTCCCATTTGCCAAACATTGATTTCTCCCCCACCCCCAAGTCCTTCAGTTCTAATGGAGCTTGAAATTAAGGTGGCTTTATTTTTCTGTCGCTTCCTTGTTCACCCTAATCGATGGTGCCAGCACAGCTGTGGGGACCTTTTAACCATTGCAGAGCCAGGACAGTGAATGAAAGAGAACAACCTCCTGCCCTGTTTTTAGGATTGGTCGTTAACTGTTGGTTTCTTTACATTGCTGCAGTCTGAATGAAAAATATTATTTGTGGGCATCGTTGTGGATTCTTCAAAAACTGTAGAAATCTTGTGCTCCAAAAATAGGTCCAAAAATAGTTCTCTACAAAGGTTCTCAGAAGTCTTTTTTTCCTTTTTCTCCCATTACTAGTGCACACTTCTATCAAACCCTGCTATCTTCTTTGCTTAGGTTGTCTCACTGATTTCATTCAGGTTTTGACCCTTAATGCATACATTTAGGCATGTGAATCAAGAATATAAATATCACGATAATTACATGTGGCCAGAGGCTGTTTTAACACGATGGAAGGAAGCAGTGATGTGGAATGAATGAGTATTTCGACAGGCAGCAAATGGTGTTAAGGGATGTGGACCCTGGATATTGCAGAAACCTCCTCATCTAATTTCCGACATGTTTGCATGTCTCCCTTCTTTTAGGTAACGTGTAACAATTTTATGTAAACCTCTAAAGGACAACTCTAGCCTGTCTGTGGCGCTCTGCTGGCTGTTGAGACTTGCAAAGGCTTTCGCAGCACGCAGCCTTGGCGCGGCAGCCGCGGGGTCGGGGGGCCGTCCTCCTCCTTCCCGCCGG
>Ga0181612_176022_pt1 | contig 13005 bp, 9 predicted proteins | sample HoacroProtozoa21_FD_119630 | JGI IMG/M metagenome (GOLD analysis project Ga0181612, IMG submission 119630) | Hoatzin crop microbial communities from Cojedes, Venezuel. Combined Assembly of Gp0051906, Gp0051904, Gp0051908
GACATATGAGGAGAAGCTGAGAAAGCTGGGGCTGCTCAGCCTGCAGAAGAGAAAGCTCAAGGGGATCTTATCCATGTGCATAAACACATGAGTGGCATGGAGTAAAGGAGATGGAGCTAGACTGCTCTCAGTGGTACCCAGTGACAGGACCAGAGGCAACAGGCACAAACTGAAACACAGGAGGTTGCCTCTAAACATCAGGAAATACTTTTGCTATAAGAGTGGCTGAACAGGTTGCCCGGAGAATTTGTAGAGTCTCCATCCTTGGAGATGCTCAAAACTTAACTGGACACAGTCCTGAGCAACCTGCTCTAAGTAACCCTACTTTGAGCAGAGGGGATGGACTAGATCTCCAGAGCTCCCTTCCAGCCTCAGCTATTCTGCAAGCCCAAGATTCATGCCTAATTCTTTGTGGGGAGGACTTCACTGCAGCTCCCTGCCAGCAGCACGTACGTCTGCTGTTGGATGGACAAGGCAGCAAGAAGGTCCTGTGCTACAGGGATGCTCACGGTGAGGTGTCTGGCACTGTTTGCAGCAGCAGTGATGATTACCTATCTTTCACTGAAGCATGCAATTCTCAGTTTTACTAAGAGGATCCCTAAAGCAGCATGGATCCTCTCTGGTAGGGAGTAGAAATTCCTTTGTCACACAAATTTTTCTTAGACTGGTGTCTTCTGATTCATTGCCTGTAGACTTGTGGACATCTACAGAGTACTTCTAAGGGACACAAAATAACTAGGTAAAGTGAGCCTGTCACAAAAAGCCTTCAGCAGACCATCCATGAAAAAAATTTAAAGATCTATCAATTGGGCAGACAGAGGGGAAAAAGAGCGGCTGTGATTTAGTCAATCATCTGACCCAAATCACGTGATCAGTGACACACCTTTTTTCCCCCAAAAAACAATAGGTTTCAGCTAAGTATAGAGAAAAGTCTGGAAACCTGAAACATTGCTAAGGAGATGGGTAGCAAGGACTGCCTTTCACCGAAATACTACAGCAGGACTCTCGAAACAACTATTTATCTCTGGATAAATGCTAAGTGAAGGCTGCTTACCTTTTTTTTCTTATTCTTTTGCCATCTTGGAGGGAATCAGTTCCCAGCAAGTGTCAGCTGTGTTGGAATTACGTCATCTGCACACTGTGGTACATGGAGACAACACATTCACCAACCAGGAGTGTGTCCTCTGATTTTCATCCATTGCTAACAGCAGGGAGGAGGTGGACCTTTTCCTTTGCTAAGGTGAAAGACATTAATCCATCAATTGCAGTCTTGCAATGGGAGCAAACGGCTGTAAGGGATGCAGCAGACATCAGAAGTGCCTGCAGTGCAAACCAGGTGATGGCACACAGCAGGAAAGTTCTAGTGTGGAGTGATGAAATGGCAGAGCTTCACTCCCTTCAGACACCTTGCCACCTCCAGCAGCCCAAAAATGAGAGGGAAAAATGTGTCCAGAATATTTATGATCACATCATCAACTTCCTGGTGAGTGAGAAGCTCAAAACAATTCACAGCCAAGAGGAGGGAGAAAAACAACAATGTGATGCTGGGAGTAATAAATTGACTAAATCCACAATGGTTTTTAAGAGGGGAAAGCTACATGGGTTTGGAGGTGGAGGAAAGTAGCTAGGAAAAATGGCCTTCTTCAGTCTGTAAGATACTTTCCTTTAGGATGTGATCTATGTTTAGACTTAAAGCAACCGCAGGAAATACCACTCCTGCAAAACATCTACCACCACGGTGCTGGCCATCTGAAGGGCGATTTCCCCTGGGAGGGCTGTAGCACTTTTACTTTGAACAGCTCTGTGGGCACATGGCCTCTGGGCATAGCTCTGCTTAGCTGAGGCTACTACGGCGAGACTCTGAAAACCAGCCTTGTGGCAGACCCCACGCTCCAGCGCAGTATTTCCTGCTTTACAGACTTGGCTTTATTACTTTATATGTCAATAGGAATAGGTCCACTGTTCAATACAGCAACAGGCTGCCTGTGGCAGAAATGCACCAGCTTCTCTGTTAATCACAGAACAGAGGGCCGGAAATGCCAGATTTCACTTCTGGTGCTCATTTCAGCTGTGTCTCTAAGTGAAATGAAACAATCTCTTTAGCCATCACCTGCTGCATACAAAAGCAATCTGTTTGACAGGCAAAGCATGAAAATACCACACAGTTGTATTCCAGCTGCACAAAGACTGTCTTTATGAAAGTGCCACTGGATGTCAAACACGACTGTTTGCTCCTAGCAGAGTTAGCATATTGCTGATGCACTATGGTGAGATCATTGTTTGTGTCCATCTGCACACAGACAAGACGCACTTTATATTTAATGCAGTCATCATTGACCACGTGCTGCACAACTCTGCTTAACTGTCATCACAATTGCAGGAGGGTGCCTGAAACACACCAACATTTTAAGTGTGTGCTGTTCTAGTAACCAAGAGGAAGAGGGCTCCTGGTCCATACGAGCAGGGGTGGACAGGTTGTACTCACAGGACAGCACTGCTTCTAACATCTCCCCTCTCCCTTCTCCCTCCCTGATACACTGTCTGCTTTAGAAAAGTGGACTCGCCAGGTCCCACAGCATCAGCAGGGACCCTTCCCGGATGGGAAATCCTCTGGCAGCAATTTCAAGACTAAACTTTGTTATCTCAAAGACCACAGCTGAAGACACTCCCGAACTCGGAGAAGGTCCAGATCTGTCTGCTCCAGCTGTCACTCCCTCCCTCCTCAGACAAAGGTCCAACAATGACAAGCCATCCTTATGCTACAAGCCACCGGCGGGAGCATGCATTTGACTGAATGCTCCAAGACATAGGGAGCCCAAATGAGAAGGCCTCCGGGTGGTCTGTAACCAGGAGACAACAGCTGCAAGCTCTCATGTCTTGTACTCAGCTGCAGAGTGGCCAGCAACTGCTGCTGGTGTGCCTTCCTCCTCGACCAGCCACATGACACAACCCTAAAACTGAGCTTGCTGAAAGTCCCATACAGTTCAGACACAGGCTTATTCTAGAGAGCCTTGAGGAACACCTCAGAGGTCTCAGCCTCTTTCTAAGCCAGAGCCCTTAAAAACATTTCTAATGTTTCACCTTGGTGTTACTCTTCCTTATTACCCAACATGTTGCAAAAGTGCCCAAATTTGCCCATACTCCTTCACTCTAGAGCATTAGTCACAAATTTAACACTGCGTTCACTAGTTCTCTCCCTCTTTCTGCTCTTTCTCCTTCCTGTATGTTTCTGTCCTAGGGGAAATCTTTTATAAAGACTTCCAGGGACAAAACAGTTGTTCCAAGAGGGAAGAGAAGCCAGTGAAACTGAACAGAAAGCACGCAAATGACAAGAGTGCATGCCTTGCCCTGCTCAGATTTTGAGGGGCTGCCAGATAAGGAAGCAGAGTCAGAATTCTCCCTTAGAGGGGAGTGACTGAGATGACCCAAAAGGCTAGACGAATAAAATATTGTTCCAGTTTATAAGTAAAGAGTCCAGCAAAAAAGCCTCCAACGTTTTTTTGAGCCTCCCTCTTGCTTACTGAGAGCTGAAATGAAACTGGATACTAGTCCAAATTGCTCATGACTTATTTAACTTGGAGCTGCTGAATTTTTGTATTAGAAAAACATTATTTTACCTGTCTGGTCCTACAGAAAGGAACAGACTTGTCAAATTCAAGGCTTCTTGCAGGGTTTTATTTTGGTATTAGTACACATATAATTATATATAAAAGTTCATACATAAACGCATATGCACATGCAAGGTTTTATGTATAATTTTATGTATGTGCAAATAGAAGAATAATTATATATACCAACAGAATCCCTCAAAGGCTTCATAGTTTCTCCATATTTTCTCATTTCCACGGGATTATGGGGTCACTTTTGAACATGTTACTGCACTTTACCCATGTATTGTACGAGCCTTCTGTTGTCTCAGCACCTCTCCCAGTATTTTGGTATCTGAGAAAGGAAGGAGCCACTGCCACGAAAAAGAAATTACTGTTGAATATGTAAAAAATACACTCCTCCAGGCAACATGCAAGCCTTAAAATAGGAAAAGCCACTCACTATACAATAAGGACGAGAGGGAAGACTAGCAGAGCTTTAGATTCACTTGAGCTCACTGCAGCCCTGTGAGCAGATCCAAGTTTAACACAGGCCCAGAGGATGCACAGCCCAAGTCAAGAACAATAACTCTCTTCATGTCAATGCCCAGTGAAGAGATTTCTTTTGACGGCTCCTGTTTGATGTTCCCAGTGAGCTTACTGGCTTCCTACACAGGCACACGAGCCTGACCTCTCCCATTCACCCACCAGTTGGCTGCACACAAAATGGCCACAAATTCGAGCTGGCACATGGGTTTGGCTAAGGCCCTTCTTTCCCGTCAGCGACAGGGAAGAAGAGCTGGGGGGATGTGTGGAGGGATGAGGCAGAAACAAGCAGCAATCCACAAACTATACCTCAAAGCAAAGCAGCAACACTACTCCTCAATTTCAGCGTGTATTGTGGCAAAGATACTCATCTCTAAAACCTGAACCTAGGCTGACTAGTTGCAATAGGTAGGGAACTATCTGTTCAGTTGTGAAGTTCTTGTACACTGAAGTTATCACAAACACCTAAGGATAACTCAAAATCAGATTCAGGCACACATGAATTAATTGCAGCAAAATATAAAATCCAAAACAGACGGTCCAGGTGTCAAAAAAAACTCAGAAGAAAGGTGCATCCAGCTATTTCTGTGAAGATTAACTAGAAATCAAATCTATCAAAACTGCCATAAATACTTCAAGCTGTGATGTTACAGCATCATTGAACAACGGGCAAAAATCCCCTGCATTCCAAACACATTGTATTAAAAATTTATTTTTAAATAAAAGAAAAAACAAGACAATGATTTTAAATAAACATGGTATATTCTACACATCTATAGATCAACACAACTTTACATTAGCCATTTTTAACTTTCAGAAGTTCTGTTGCAGCATCTTCTACAACATTTGACAGTGTTGGTTCCCACTTCATAATCAAACACCCAAATAAAACTATTTGCTTAAGTGAAGCTTTATTTTTCATGACCAAAGATGGCTCTACTAATACAAAAGCACCTGTTAAACAATTATCCCCACTTATTTTTTTTAAAACAAAGTCTGTTCAGCCTTTTTTTTGGTTCTGTTCCATTGCCTGCATAGAAATCAGCACAAAGCTAAGTTGCAAGCTAAGCTTCACTTTAGCAGTGTAATGAATGGCATCAAACTTCATGACACAAATGAAGATACAAACATTGTCAGTAAAATTCAGCTATGTAGAAAACAGTATTAAAACCAGAATGTTTTTGTGGGTCACAACTAGACTAGTTTTCGGTGTGTGCAGCTTTCCTCAGAAGTGCTTCTTCCTGATTCACATGAAAAGAATGAAGCATGCATCAAAAGCCTTTGTTCTTACATAAATGCCCATTAAAAGAGTTCCATGGTATCATGAGGCAAAAGAGATATTAAGGTGGATGAAGCATTTTGGCCCAGAGTATGTTTTATGACACATATATACACATTACACTTGTGTAGCATATGACAGGTAAGGGACTGGCTCAGTAAGGTAAAAATGTCCATGTTTATAAATACATGTCATTATTGCTAACATGCTACACATTATCATCCAACTTTTAAAGCTGCTTTGTTGGCATTAGCCTTGTAATTCGCAGCTCACATTCATGGGGACAATATGCTATTCGGTATGAAAAGAAGTAAAGCAGCATAAATAGAGTGATGAAAACAAAAGGCTTATGCAGCATCCCTCTCAAGCTTTGCTGTGTTTTTTAATTAAAAAGCGTTCAAAGAAAACAAGTCCAGTTCACCACAAATTAGAAAGTCTTACCACAAGGTTGGAAACCAAGCTACAGGGAGCAGAAAGGGGGAAAAACACGGCATGCATTATAATCTAGTCCTTTTAGTCACACCATTGGAATACAAGAGTCCAATTTAAAGGCTAGACTAACAGTAGAAGGCAAAAAGCCAAGAGTAGACTTAATTTGATATTTAAATTAAGATTACAGTTTTAATCAGTAACAGCAAACTCACCCGGTCCTTTAATATATTCACAATATCTACTGCAATTGAATACTTAATTATGACTAGTATAGGTTTGTTTATTCACTTTAAAAAGATATTAAATACCTGCATCATGAAATTACATTCTTAAGACATTGTGTAAGAAAATAGCTCATGTGTGAAATGTTTCTGAAATGTATTTCTGCTCCCTTCTACCCCTACTACGTCCCCCAGACACACGCACCCCCCCACCCCCATCAAAGCATTCACTCACAGGGAAAAACAAACACCCCTTAAAAAAGGATGGAAATATTGAAGGCGACCAGCTTGGCTAGTTACAGCACAGTGCTTAACAAGGTTCAAGACAGAACCAGATCAGAGTTGGCCAAAAGATGCCCATAACACATGCCAGACCAGCAATTCCTCCCAACTCATTCTATCAAACTCAGTCCACTTTTGGTTCATTGCAACGACTAAAATATTTCATATTTACATATAAATACAAGACTCCATCCTTACTTTAGTTTGTTTTTGCAAAGCATTTTTACTTTTCCATTTGTTTTGTTCTGCAGCAACTACAAGAGGTAGGCATAAAGCATTTAAGAGCTTCTTTCCCGAGATCCTGTTACTAGCTCAATTTAGCAGGATAAAACAGAGATCAGCTGTACCTCTGATTTTACTAGGTACAGCCTTGCACAATCCAGCTGGAAAACAACTATGTCAACCCTGGACTGCCTGGGCTAGCACACCATGGAGTAAGAAGCTGTTCAATATCCAGGAGGATACTTATTTTTTTTAAATAGTTTACTGCAGAGCATTCCTATAGAAAGTAGATGTCAGGACTAATTCTCTCCGTTTCTATTTATACACAGGAGCAAGGTATCATTTGGCCAAGACTACAGATGTATTTTCACAGATGCAAGTGCCATGCAAAAATAAATTAAAGAACAGATACCAAAACATACAAGTAGTAAAACTACTGAAGGTAGATTTTCTTAGAAGTATTTATATAAACAATTTATAATACTTTTCTTTCCCCCCCTTCTCTTTTTGACATTCACGGTAACAAAGCTGTGGCTATACATCAAGAATTTCTTCTGCAGTGCCTCCACAACGTAATCTGTAGCGTCCTGTCCTCCAGCTAATAGTGGGGTCCCACAAAGCAGATAGGAAAATATAAATCGTCATTGATTCTCTGATGAACCAAGCGACTGCATAATCAAGTTTTGAAAAACACAGAGCACCACCCTAGGAATATAAAAAACAAGTATTTAAACACACTTAATTATTTAAAAGAAATTTTCAAGTAATTTAAAACATTTGTGTTCAATAAATCTATTCTCCAGCTTATGCTGTTGATAAGTAAATCTGTATAATATTTTTTCTACATACCAAGAACATTTTCCTGTCCAAGATATAATTACCCATACTAAACACAAGAAGCTTGGCAGAATGACCCAGAAGGTTTGAAGAGAGACTTGCATGCAGAGTAAAAGGCAAGGAAAAGTGTGACAATTTCAGTTTTTTCTTTTGAAGCTTTGTAAAACTTGGTTCAAGCAGACACTGGGTTTTTGCCACAGACCCTAGAACAACAGCGTGTAGACAGAACACTCCTGCACATTCCTAGAGGAGTGAAAGTCACATAAATAAGCCTTTGGCCTATTGCACTGGAAAAGGGGGACTAAGAAAACAGCTTATAGCCTCTCTATGTTTTCTGCTCCTTTGAGAACTTCCAGCTACTTGCACAGCTGAAAATAGAAGAGCCTTCAGAAGAGGAAGAGCAGGCACAAAGCTCCTTTACACACTGCACATGGTGAGCAGAGTAATCATAAAAGTGACTGTTAAACTGACCTTCTCAAGTCCTACAGAATCAACACAAGGCCTAACTTTTTTTATTTCCAGCATTTTAAGACTGCCAAAAGACTATTTTGCAGTATGAGAACTATCTGATAATTTTGAATACACAAGTAATTACAGGTCAGATTTGGATGGAATATGGTCAGAGCAGAAAGCAGTCTAAATACTTCCTACAGCATTAGAAGAACAAACGCTGTTCTGATTTGTGACGTCTTCCTATATTAGAAGTTTTCTGACACCTGACTTCTAGTGATGGGAAGATTTTACTTTAGATGTAGGCTAGTCCATTATTACCAAAATAGAGTGAAAAATGTACTTAAGAGTACATACACACCTCAATAAATACAAGACAAAGTGACACCTAAGATAAAAGAAAACCAAAATCTCACAAAGCTGCTGTTCTTGTACTGTTAAAACAAAGCTTAAAATTTCTGGATATGCCTAGGCAGAACAGACTGGAAACATGAAGATTGAGGGGACAGATACACAAACTTCCAGAGCCTAAGCAGAGGCAGGTGGATACAGAAAACAAAATTACAACCAAGCACACTTAATCCTTTTTGTGCCACTACAACTGAAGCTGGAAGACTGAGAAGTAACAGCATTTGACCTGTTATTTCTTTGAGGTCAAGAGAATTATTTTGTTGTTATAATTAGGCTTAGCTTTTTGATGAAGTAGATGGCACTATTAATTTTAATAAGCTCCAGAGAAAATGAAGCTACGTACCTGAACACCTTTTAGTTGAATGTAGTCAAATATAAACCACGCCAAACAGTGACACATGAAAAATACCATTATATCCCATCTAAACACGTAATGAGCTGCCCATCCAATAACTAGACTGGCAACAAAGCACTCTGAGATGGGCTCACAAATTATTGTGGCAGGCAGCATATTAATTCGCAGTTTGGCCCACCTAGAAAAGACAAACAAATCAGTTCTGACTATGCATTATTCCTTATGTCCGCTTTCCTCACCTCACCAAATGATGAACCACCATGGTCTTTTCTGACAATGTTAATCTCATTCAATTTACACCTCCAAATGAAAGACTCCAAAAATTCTCCCTTTCAAAGATCCTGCACACAGCATTTAAAAGGTACTATGGAGGGGTTTTTTAGGGGTTTTTTTTTGTGTGGTTTTTTTTGTTTTGTTTTGTTTTTTGTGTTTGTTTTTTTTTAACACTTATATCAGCCATACTTGTGTGGAAAGCCAGTGCCTCTCTCCCAACACTAACAAGTAGTGTGCATCAAGCTGTGCACTAGAACTTCAGCATTCTGGACATCAGATCAAATTAGCTTGGAAAATGTATTCCCTGTCATTATCAGGTTATCCACATCAGAAGGAGGTGACACAGGTGGGCAGGAGACGAAAGAAAGATTAAAATTTTACCTGATCATTCTGGACTGAAACTGAGAAATAGAATATGAACCAGAATTTTGCATTGCAACTTGTGTGGCCATCGCAAATTTCCAGCCCCTGAAAGATTAATTTACTATTATAAAAAAACATGCAAATAAGAGATGCAAAAAACAATTAGAACAAACACCCAAGAATTTTATTAAACTTGATAAGTTTCTTTAGCATATGTGCCATATTATTACAATAGGTATAGACAAAAAAATTCAGTGTATTTTATCAAGTCTCTTCATTGGAAAAGAGCAAATATCACTTGATTAATACTTAAACCACGTTCTCAGAAAGTTTTTTTCTAAAGGAATTAACAATGATATGGCTTAATTATTTCTAAAAGATTATATTGATAGGACAAAGCACATGTCATAAGCATGTTTGCTGCATACACGTGAAGCTGACCTGAACACCTATACCTACAGTATGTACTATGGGCTTAAAAAAAAAGATTTAAACTGCACTTAAAACAATAAGCATACTTCAGTCATCTTACCGGTCAGCGATAGCTTTGGCCATAAAGTAATCTTCAGCAATGTACTGTGCAAAAGCTATCAGGCCTCCAGCTTGGTCCAAGACATCCTTCCTCATCAAGCATGACATTCCTGTTACACACTTAAAGCCGGTTAAGTTGGCTGAAATATATGACCTTGGATGTGAAGTTCCAAAATAAACCTGCCAAAACAAGGTAAGACTTTCAAAACTCTGTATGTGTGTGTGTGAATACTACTCACTGACAATTTTTTCTCCAAAAATGTTTGGAGGTAAAAGAAGTGCCAGATGTTGCCCATCATGACAGTATATTTGGAAAGATCTTTACCACCAATCTAAGAAATCTAGTCTACCACCAAATCTGAGAAATCTAATAGTGATATTGGCTGTGTTTTTACAAATCTATAAGCAGGTTTAAAATCCACATACGAAACTACCATATTTAATTTGGTATTTAATTTCTAACTTACTGAGGTTTTTCTCAGGCAATACATTTATTAAAAATCTACTAAGTAACTTACTAATCACTAGGATTAATACATTATTTGGTGATAGTTGACAGACATGCTGTCTCCTTGCTCTTGTAAATACTAACTGCATTACTGCATACATGTTCTTAGAAACTCACTATATGGTTCTACAGAAGCAGGGGAATTTTATTTACTTAATGTACTTGCAAACAGAAATAGCAAAGAAAAAACTCAGATTGTGAGCAAATCTTTCTGCAAGATTTAACAACTTAAAACTAGGAATGTCTTATAAAGAGACAGTGGGAATGAGTGTAGCTCTTCTCACTACCATTTTTCATACAGATGGCCTTCACATTGGTCTTACTAATACAGTAACTCATTCAAGTAAAGGCATGCTTATCTTGCAGTATACTGGATCTGGAATCAAAAAGCTCTTCCAGGAATGTAGAAGCAAGAGTTGTAATTCTTGCTACTTTAGCATGTAGCAGTACCAAGAGCTTTGTGCTACAGCTCCTTGCTCTTCTCTCGTAAGAGGAAATTCAGACTTTGTGAGACACACGCGAAAAAAAAAAAAAAAAAAAAACACACAAGCTGCCCTCTCTCCATGCAAAGAAGGAGCACTGAATTTCATTGCACTTCCACCTCTCACATTTCTGCCCTTGACACACATTAGTTAGCCTTGGGGCTAAAATGCCTTATACATGCCAGCTTAGAATAAAAGATAGTTGATTAAATTACATGCCTTGAGACACAAGGGACAAACAAGAAAGCTCAACCTCTTCATTCTACAAAAGACAACTTACTGAGAAAGAAGAGAGGGGAGAATAGGACAGAATGAGTGATATGAAGATGGTGGATAGGAATCAACTGTTCACTTTCTCTTCCAAAACAAGTATTAGGAGACAAAATAGCACTATAGAAGAACAAAGGCCAGAGTGAACAAGGTGGTGGTTCCTGTAACAGATAGTAGATCTACGGAACTTCCTGGTAAAGACAGTTACAGATGTTCAAAACCTAAGGGGACTCAAAGAAAGAATGGAAAAGTTCATGTAAGAAATCTGTTCTTACTAAAATGCTAACATATTCAGGATTAGTAAATATGCAAGTCTACTTCCTGCTCAGGAAGCCTCTCAGCTGAAAATTGCAGAAAGTAGTCAAGACACTATTACAGGATATAAGCCTTGCTTGTGTTCTACTCTCCTCAAAGGCTCTTCTTATAACCCCTGCTGGAAATAAGATACTGTGTGAGCTGGACTTTGCTCTAACTTGTCATGGCCATTTCTGTGTTCCTTTTCAGACATCAAAATAGAATTAATGGCCCTTTCTGAATAAGCACTAGAAAGAGTTTTTAGTTTTTAATAAATCTTTAAATAAAATTTATCATTTTCATCCTGTAATCTTTATTGTTTGTATTGTAAACTTAAATACTGAATCAATGTTCAGAGCACCACAGTAGAATTTTGTAGCATTTGAAAGTTATCCCAGGTAGTTCTGAGTGTGACTGCAGCTGAAAATAAACATTTCTTCACTCAAAAGGTGTAAGAGGCACTATACAACTTTCAGTCAGCAAGGCCTTGGGAGAAAAAAAAAAACAAAACCCAAACACACACCAAAGAAAACACCCCAGAAAATACCGCAACATTGCACTCACCTGTTCAAGGGTAGCAGCAAAACCCTGTCTGTCTGCAACATAGGGAAGCCCATGGACCAAGCCTACTTTTTCAGTCATTTGATTCGCCATATCTGTCAGTGTGTCTGGCGTTACTAAGTGACAGACGAAACAAAGACAGTTCATTGAGCAATTCTGTCATTAGCAGACTACTGTATGGCGACACTACTTATCATTCTATTACCAGTATCAAGAACGCATATACTCTGATGTGCATTATTTTGGAGGGACAAAGTTTCACAAAAATAATAATAGTGATTAACATCATTGTTATGATCAACAACAAATACAATGGAAACAGTTAGAACAGTATTTTCTTAAATGGGACTAGGATTTCCACCTTAGAGATTAAACATTTTTATATCATGCAAATATTGCTTCCAGATTTTTAACTTTCATTTCTACTTGTATTCTCAGACAAAATAATCTCCAACAACTGTTCACCTACAGGGAATAAGAGCAATGTAACAGTCAGCACATCAGAATACAAACCTACCTCTGATTCCACTGTCACAAATCCATATGAGGTCATATTTGGCAACTTCATAGCCAGGCATTAAGTTGTTAATCTTGGGGTTGATGCCAACCTTCTTGCCACCTAAAAAATACAAACATCATACAAAAGAAATATATGGGGCATTTTTAGAACTCAGATTCAAGATCCAAAATATTTAGATACACTTACTAAAGAACAGTAAAAGTTTGCCCATCAATTTTTAAAGTACACTTCTACGAAAAGGATTTAAATGTTACATATTCCTTCACTTCTATATTTTAGATTTACTACAATGATGCAGTGAATTAAAATGCAAAAAAAATATCAAATGTTTTCTTAAAATGGCAGAGTAACAAAGTTAATGTAATTAAAAGGGCAGCAGAACTACAAATTTCAGTACTATGTTGTCAGGTAAATATTCTCTTCCTCTTATTTCTTAACACTGCTGATTGTGACCATTATACTCTACAGTAATTTTAGCAGAAAAATGAAAAGGGAGCAAAATAAAGTAAGACGCACTCTTGCATGTCCAACTGACAGACACAGAATGATCATAGAATGCTCTTGGTTGGAAGGGACCTTTA
>Ga0181612_149128_pt1 | contig 13004 bp, 10 predicted proteins | sample HoacroProtozoa21_FD_119630 | JGI IMG/M metagenome (GOLD analysis project Ga0181612, IMG submission 119630) | Hoatzin crop microbial communities from Cojedes, Venezuel. Combined Assembly of Gp0051906, Gp0051904, Gp0051908
AGGGAGATTGTGGAGTCTCCTTCTCTGGAGATATTCAAGACCTGCCTGGACAAGGTCCTCTACAGCCTACTGTAGGTGACCCTGCTTCGGCAGGAGGGTTGGACTAGATGACCCACAGAGGTCCCTTCCAACCCCTACCATTCTGTGATTCTGCGACTCTGTGATTCTGTGATTCTGTGATTCCGTGATTCTGTTATTTACTTTCAACTACAACTTCTGCCTTGAAAGTGTGAGAGTAATCAACCCCTCTTACAGAAGAAGATTTTTCTCCTCAGTGGTCTTCTCTACAAACAGAGAAAAGTTTATTCATCAGATAAATTTGTGTGACCTTTACATTTTGTTACATGTCCCCAAACTCAGTAATGTATTTGTAATTGACTTCATCAGCATCACTTTTCAGGAGATCCTGATGCTGTAATCCTGCTGCAAAGAGAGGGACAAGGCAAATTTATCCAACAGCAAGGTTTGCTATCAAATCTCTACTGCTCATGTGATCAGTTGGAACATGTTTTACAGTTTCACAGAAATAAACTAATAAATTATAAATGGTATGGAACTATTTCCTCACTATTATTATTACAGAGAGTTCATATAACAGACTCTCTAACATCTTGCAAGGTAAGACTGAAAAAAAATTTAAAGGACGTTTAGACTCCTCATTTTAAATACAAAAAAGTACCACACCCTCTTTCTTTTCATTTATGTGTCATTCCTTGCAACATTACCCTCTTTTTTCTCCTTTTTTCTCGTTCTCCATCTGCCTTCCCAATGGGTCTTATAAAATTGCTGTAGCAGATAAAATATGGATTTTAGTACCATTTGGATGATATTTCCCTTCTCCTCCAATTATGGGACAGATATTTTCCCAAGACAATGTAAACTTACACAGATCTTAAGATAAGAGTCTGGTAATACCTCAAAGTCTGGGAAGGGAAGGCAGAGAATCCTTTGGGGAAACTGATGAAAATGTCAAGGATGCAGAAGGAAACAGATAACATCTCCTTTGCTGAAACATGTTCACCGACCAATAGGTTACATTTTGCTGTGGATAGAAATGATTGCACAGATGTTGCACATCATACAGAAAATGAATGTGCCTATACTGGGATCTCACTCTCACTGCTTTTAAAATATCACGGAAGCTTTATCACAAACCCACCCATGACTTTGACACCTGCTGCTACAAAACTTGAAATCAATGGGCTAGAAGGCGAATCAATCCTTCAAACCAACCCCAGCTGTCACAGTCACTCCTGTGTGACCACATCCTTGTAGCTACATCTGCCAATGATCCATGCAGAAAACTTCCCCATTGGAAACACTGAGAAGTTCTGCATGAATTCAGAGGCCAGAAAAGAGTCAATTATTTGCCTTGCAACAACATTTTTTAGGTTTTGAAATGTGGAGAAACAAAAGTAGTGAAAAGGACTGCCCTGAAATTCAAATACACCTTTACTTTTTTAGAGCATTTGGAGGTCTCTGATTAAAGTGCTGTTTAAATGTTCAAGGCAATCACATCTAAATGTTTGGGAAGCATTATACTACTAAAATATACTACTTCTTATTTTCCAGAAAGGTTGTAGAATCAAGGTTTTCATTATCTGCAACCACTTAACATTCCAAGTTACTTTTGCTAAAGAGGGAATGATAGCTTTGGTGCCTGGGCTAAGATCCAAACGAGTAATTATATTCTGCAAGCCTACATTCCTCCTCAAGTTTTATATTAGATAAAGTTCTTTTCACTTAGCAATGTTTAGTTTTAAAGACTGACATCCTCCAAGCCAGAGGCAGCTGCATTTCACTGATGGGTGAAATAATTCCTGTGTAAACATAGTTTGAATAAATCAAGTACTTTGTGGTTTTTAAAATGCAATGTCCACTCCAATTCATGTTTTTTATTTGTTGCATGCATGGAATAAAAACCTGTAATAAAAACAAAACAAAAATCCATCAAATCTTTGATTTCACCGAACAGCCTAAGCACAGGCAATGGGCAAAAATGCTTTGGGCAATTCATATTTACTTTCAAGTGTTTTGTTCATAAACAGCTTTTAACGAAATGGCGTTTAAGCTGAGTATGATGCATATAAAAATAAAACAGCTATTCACCTACTGAAAACCCCATTAACAAAACTCCACATAAGTTGAACTGAAATTAGTAAACCTGTGAAGCTCCTTGAGATATTTTTTAGAAGTCTCCAGCTCAGTAAATAATTAATTGTTATGAGTTTTTGGTTCTGTTCAGAAACATAAACTCAGCAGCATAGATTAAATGTGCTTGACTTACTAACGATTCTCAATGCATCAAAGCTGAGAGGTGGTAAGGCAGAAGAACTGAAATGAACAGGTAAAAGGCAACAGTGACATTGGCAGGCTCTACTAAGCTGAGGTGTTTGTAGATCCGATCTTGAACTTAAAATACAGTTCTGTTCACAACCTACAGTTCAAAGAGTTGCTATTGGAAATCTGTGGAACACTACTCAGTACTAGTTTGCTTTGTCCAGTGTTTTATTTCAGATGAGTAGTCATAAGCAAAAGATGTAGGGAGTAGTTTCCTTCAGTTGCTTTTTTTTCTGCAAATGATACTCTTACAAAGGAGAAAGGGCAAGCTGCTCATACAGCCCTGCTAGGGGGAGGAAACTCCATCCCTTTTTAGGAAGGGATCAACAGATAGACCCCACAAGGAAGACAAAAGAAAAAAATGAAGAAAAAAAAGATTGGAAACTGGTGTTAAGAGAGTAATTCCCTTCTCAAGGTGTGTTGTCTGCAGCAGGCATTCATCTGTGGTAAGGATGGTCTTGCTTTATGCCTCCTCACCTTGGATGTGCTGGCACCCCACTCATCCCCATCCAACCTCCACAAAGGCCAGGAGCACATGGCTTTTTTCTGGTAGTATCCACATGGTTCTGCCCACTAGCACTACTCTGTGATACTGTTTTGCTGGAAGACACAGCTTTGGTGAACTAAAAACTTGGAAGCTAAGCAGAATAAATCACAAACTATGTCATTCTTGCACAATAGCTCTTACCAGGCTAAACCTTGTTATTGCAAGATATTGATTAGACCGGTCAAATCTTTTATAGCTTAAAGGATTTTACATCATTTACAGTAATTACAGTGTCTTCCTAACTGGTAAAGGTATTACTGAACTCCCTGAAGGACATCCTGGATGGGCAGAAGTGAGTGATAATTTCCGAGTTACTTTTGTGAAGCCAGGATTTTTTCCACTTTGAGAAGTGGAGAGCATTTTATATTTACATACTTCTTTCTGCAGGTTCTGCTACCCCAGACCAGCCCAGAGCCATGGGCAGCAGCAGGTGGGAGCATGGGACCACTGTCCCCACCTCCCACGTTGCGTAGCGTGGCATACATCTGTTCCCCAGCTGCAGTGAAATCCCACAGGTGGCTTTGGTCACGTTAAGTCTGAAGCTGGAAATGTGGAGACATTTCATGGTCCCTCTGTGTTGTGACTGAGGTAAAAACACTGCAGCTTGCTTCTGCTTTGCACGTAGGCTCACCTATTCGGAGTTTCTTTCTGAAAGTTTACCTTCCTAAAGGCTACCACACCCTGCTGCGAGCATGTGAGCATGCACACCATTTTGATTAAGGTGCATTAAGGCACCTTTCCAGTCCAGAAATGTGACCATTTTCCCTGGCTGAATATGTGTTGTTCGAGTTCACTTTAGACACAAGTCTAACTGCATAATCATTGGATAATAATTACATTCTTTTTCACAAAGCAATCAAGGGCTAGCACTCTCATAGTAAATAAGTTTATCAAAAAAGCAATCACGGTGAGTCGTTTTCATTCATCTAAATGACAAGCACTGACATTAGCATATACCTTGGGACATCCTTTCACTATTAGCAAAGCGATTGAGAGAAAAGTGCCTTTCAACTATGGATTTTGTTCACAGCTCATTGATGGTTCATGATGGCTTAATAGTTTTGTACTGGTACCTGCAAGAGTAGGCTAATATTTAGTGAAATGTCTCTATTGGCATCTCTGATACCAGATCAGGTCCTCTGGGTGTAACACTGCAGATTAATTTCAGCGAGTACGTTCTGATGTATGAATTATTTTGTGAGGATGCATTAATGGGTATAGTCACTCATCAGAACCATAAAAATGTACAATATTCCAAATAATCAGTAAATATCCAAATTTTCAACTTTAAACACTTTTCATCAGCTGTTGGCATAGTCTGAATCAAGCAAATAACTACAGCGAGTCTGGTGCAAGGACCCTTGAATTCATGTCTTAGTCCTGGCAGTGATTTCTGGTATGACCTTGGGCAAGGTCAAGTTCAGATTTTCAGTCCCTCAGCTTCCCTCTTTGCAGAATAGTAATAATAATTCTTACTCCACAAGAAGACCGTGGGGCCTAATTAACATCCATAAAGCACCTTGAAATCCTTAGATAAAAGGTTCTGTAAAAGGGCAAATGTAATTACTGCTGTTACAATGGTGCTGCTATAAAATATTCATGGTATAATGGCAAGTCCAGCGAACATTCAGAAGCTTGTAAGATCAATTGCTGTGCATGAATGCACAAGCACATTAGCAGGTTGCACAACATGCAAGGCAATTTCCTTCCAACTATTAGGGTCCTGTCCTTCAGACCACCAAGAGACCCAGTTTCCCACTGAACTCAATGAAAGACCTTTCTAAATTGTGGAAAATGTAAGATCAAGTACCTCGCAGCATCAGACTCCTAAAAAAGAAGTAGGAATTCTCATTCTGAAAAAAAAGTAATGTGAGAGGCTTTTTTACATGTTGATCAGAAACATTCTATTAAACTTCTGTGAACTGTTGTGCTGGCACCCAGCACCAAGGAGCAGAGGGCCAGATCTACAACTGATATAAATTATGGCAGCATTTCTAAAGTCAGTGCAACAATATTTATTTATGATCCTGAAGTTGTTAATAACACGAAGGATTCCTGAGGGTTTTTTTAAAAAGAGACAAGCGAACTATGACACCAAATTATATTAGCTTTGCGTTGATAAAATAAAAAATAAATAAATAAATCCACACCTCTTCAAGACTCATTTTCTGCATACTTTAAACAGAAAAAGCGTCAAAATTATTTCCCCTATTCATTTGGCATTTTCTCATTTTTGAACTAAAGGCAAAGTTAGATTACTTAAGATTTGAATCTCAAAGCTGCAACGTAATATCAAAATATGCATTTACTGCAGTGGGATTACCATTTTCTGTGGCAAGAAAACGTTTCTTTTCAGCTGTCTGAGCGTGATCTCAGTGATTTACAAAGGGGAAATTTCGCAGTGCAAAAGAATACAGCTGAAGCAGTCAGCATTTACCTTGCTCCCTTGTAAGCTCAATGTAGAGGTTGTAAACTGGAATATATCCCTGAAGCTCTGGAGAGACTCTGTGTAACTACATTTAGGAGTTCCCAGAACAAACGCTTCTCCATTAGAAACTGCAGAGATGAAAGTTCGGTTAGAGGATCTGTTTTCAATGAAGACCATGAAAATTGTGCCTACAAATAATAATGAACCTGGACTCCTTGGCTGCCTGGTGGACTTTCAAGAAGCTCTGAGTGTGGATGATTTAAGATCAGATATTTCCAATCTTTCCAGGCCCATAAGGTCTCATCTAGCCTCTTTTCACAAGAAAGGTACACCAGAAATTCAACTCGTTTGAGTAAAACTCAAATTTCCCAGCCCACCAGACATTTGGCATCAAACCTGGCCAGTTTCCAAGTTCCCAGTCCCCTGGCAGTCTGTCTAACCATTTTCCACAGAGGAGATTGCAGATTCCCTTTCTCCAGTTCATCCCAACAAAAAGGCAGGGACAGTGGGAAGCACATTTTGATTTTGGACCAACAGGAATAGTCTTGGTGTAATCAGACTATCTTGGTGGATTTGGAGTGAAGTGTGTGGATTTGGAATGAAGTATTGGAATATTTCAGTTTTGCAGAACAAAAACGCAGTGCGGAAAAATAAAGTGATGTATTCTCCTTTTGCCATTGATTTACGGTTTAAAATTTTCCAAGACTTCATAATCATCTTTGGAACTCGAATTCTCTTTTCCAGCTAGCTCATGGCTATGACAGGACACAGAGATGACCTTATCAAAGCTCTCTTGGAGTACAGCAGCCCAAAGCATTGCTGCAGTTTATGGCAGATGCCTTGAATTTCTGTTCATAGGCTGTGCAGCACCCATCGGTGCATCCTGGTGTTTCATCAAATCACATATCACATAAATATGCAAATATAACATTTAAGCCCATGAGAGGACAAAGGCAGAAAAGAGGTACAAAGTGAAGAAAAAAAAGTATTTAACTATTTATTGAAAAAATATTAATGGTATAGGGGTAGTCAAAAGAAGAATACAATGAAATGATAAGTGATGTGTACATTCGTAGCTAATAAAAGTAGTGACTCAGGATAAAGTTCTTCTACTGTCCAAATGCACACACTACTTTCAAAATTAACTTCATGACGTAATAAACTTTTTTTTTCCTGGGAAATATTTATGAAACATTCTTTGTACAAAGTTTCATTGATTTCTTTCTCTTTTTTAGAAAGATATTTAGGGAAAATATTGGTGCTTTTGTCAGAATTGGGCTGTTCGTCTCCGTATGAATAACAGTGGAAGGTCAGAATCCTCAAATCCATTAAAACTGCTACAACATCTAGAAATATACTGATTGCTTTACAAAATCTAAGATTAAAAAAATAAAATAATCTTTTTAGACACCTAAGATGAGATCAATCCACAGCTGGTGAGTAGAACTACCTACAATCCTTGCCCAAGGAAAGACCAGCCCATGCAATGATTTAGACCCATACTTTACTCCTGCAAGTATCAGTCATCATCAGTGGGACTACTGGCAATACTCAGATTAGATCAGCAAAATCTTTGCAGAATGTCAGATCTGACCAAATGGACCAGCTCAACAAGCGATGGGAGGGAGAAGGGATGTCAGGATTTCTGCATTTAAGCACATGGGATAATCCATCTAGTTCACCACAGCGGTACCTGTAGTGCTTCCCTGCAAGAAGCACCTGGGAAAGAGAGCTACGCGCTACCATTTAGCAACGTAATCCTTGCCTCCAAATATCATGTGTTTTGCTTGAAAATCTTGCACATCACACTTCAAAATGTTGCCATCCTACATGTATGTCTTCTGGTCTGTTCCTCATGCACAGAAGAAATTTTGTCCTGTGATAATGAATTCACAGAGCGAGTATTTGAACAATCAGACCTTGTGAACAGTAAGTTTATGCATATGCATTAGCTGTTCTACAAGTTCTGTTTAATGAATAATCATAAAGGTAATATAACTGATTCTCTGATTCAGGAAGAGTGTCATTTTGGGTCAGAGACTTAAAGGATGTGAAAAATCAGGACATTCCAGGTGTGAGAATGATACACAAAGTGATGACAATGGAAATATCAAGGCTGGAGTGAGTGGTGTGATAGATGAAATCACTGAAGAAATTTAAGAAGGGCAAGAAAGAATAAGGAAGACGAAATTTGTTGATAGATATGATGCCTAAGATAAAATATAAGAATACTGGATTGGATACAGAGGGGAAAAATCAGCTTGCCTCAGAAAGATGTAAGGATGAAGATAGCTAAAAGCACAATTTCCACAGCCAGAGTCTAGATGGATCATTTAAAGAGGAAGGGAATAATTTGTGAACTGCAGTTTGTCATGAGTAGAGGCAAGGATAGCTGGCTGGCACGCAGAACTGGGTGCATAGGTCAACAACAAGAGGTTTAGCTTGTCTCCAAAAGCCTGGCTCCTCAAGATGTGATGGATAAAGACCCAAGCAGTCTTGCAGCTGGTCTGGATGTCAGAGGACAGTAACAGGAGACAACTGTCCAGGTGACAGAGTGGATCTTGAAGGAAGGGAGCTGATAACGGAGGAAAGCAAGGAGAAAAACAGCGGGCTTACAATGAGAAAATGAGGAGTTAAGAATAGGCCTCTATTAAGGTATCCCAGAAGGGCTGTCAGAGAACCAGTCTGATACATAAGAACAGGGTTGAGGGCGAAGTATCACAGGCTGAGAGTGGTGAGGTTTTAGAAAGCTGTTAATAGCTCTCCATCTTTCATGTAGCCTGGATGTGGACTGCAGTTCCCTGCACAAAATATGTACTGTACAGGGGGAATTTCATGCCTATTAAAATGCAGCCACCTCTTTGGCGGGTTGGCTTATTTCATCTCTCTTACTAACATTACCAAATAGCTTTGGAAGAGTAAGCAGAGAGTAATTTCCCCTCTTTGAAACTATTAAAGTAATTTATGTGAACAAAATGTAATTATTCAAACTGAAATTCAGCCAGCAGACTGGTTTTACATTTCTTCTGAAGCAAAGCCACCAGAAACAGGCAGCATTCTTTCTAGCATGAAGCTAGAGTATGGATTCAATCCTGAATCAAGTGGAAGAAAATGGTCCTGAAGCACTGCTCCTGAAAGTTGCTGAGTTTAACTCTAGCCCTCCCTCTTTTCAACAGGACAAGGGTGCCCATCACCTTTTTGCACGCCTTAGTGCAGTGCATTTACGAGGGTAATTTGAAAAGGTGACCTTTATAAAGGCAAAGGGAGATTTATTCTCATCTTCTATGGGTACAGGACTTGGCCAAAGAACACATTCCTCTTGTGCTGCCAAAAATTTCTGTGTTGATCAATCCTGACCCTGCAAGGGAATCAGATTTAACAAAATTATAGTCCCAAATGGTATAGCTGGAAGATGGCCAGGGCATAATTCAGGGTGGAAAACCTATCAGGCTGGTTTCACAGACTATGCCCAGACCCCTTAACGCAGGTGGTGATGAGAAATACTGTAAACCAGCCACAAATTGCCCAGACAAGAATTCCCTGGTGGGTCTGTGTGCCAGGCCCCAAGGCATCGCACCTTTGCTTCAACCTGGCCAAATGAGTGAGTGGGTGGAAATAGGAGCAGACGTGCTGGGGGCTGGGAGACTTAATATGGTTATCCTCTGCCATAGCAACCCTCCTCTGGCACACCTTCACTGAACATAAGGGACAAGCTTGCCTTTGTAGTTAAAGATAAAACAGGAGTCTCAGAAGCAAACCTTCTAAGCATGTGTCACTATATATTTTACTGTTTCATTTGTTCTCTGCAGTACCACTGAAAGTGCCACCTGTAGGATTATTTTTTGAAAATATGCCTTATCTATCATGTCACAGTTGTTCCATCTTTTAACGAGCTGGTATCAATGAATACATCTGTGGAATTACTTCATGAAAACAGTCCACAAAAAAATGAAGAAATTAAGTATTTACGGACAGGTCTTCATAACTATCCTTTCCAGCTCTCTGCTCCAGGGTGCTATGACAATTAATTAGTTCATGACCATGGAATGATCTGAAAATAAAACATGCCACATAGCTGGAATTCACCTATACCATACTTTTTGTCCAGTAGGAACCTTGTCTTATTCAGACACACATTAGTGACCTCCGAACTGGACTATCACAAAACCCTTGTGCACATTTATTCTTTAAAATCATTGAAGATGTAGCTTGTGTAGATGCTGCCTTGCTTACTGAACCTGGATGCAAAAAGCATTAGTCCCTCAAAAGTCATCCAGAAGACTTCTCTATGTTGGTTGTCCATCCTCTTCTGCAAGGCTGCCTTTAATTTGCAAGGCAACTTCTCTTAACCCAGTTCCATGTGAAACAAGCAGTTTAGAGCTTATTGGTAAACCACTGCTTGTGCCCAGCTGGAAAAAGTGTTTCATGGATTGCCTTTCCTTCTCAAATTACTATCTTTTTTAAAACCTTGTCTCCTTTTCTCTGGGGCCATGTGATGAGGGACCAGTTATATGGTGTGGTAAGTATGCTAACAGATAATGTTTTCTTCCAGCTTTAACATGTCCACTCCTGATTTTATCCCAGATGTTTTGATGGGAGGCCCAGCCCATTAAACCAGAATATTTCATTGAATTCTCCAGTTTTCCTTTAAAATGTAGGTTAGATGCACCACAGATGGTGATGGGATGCCTCTCTTCTTCTGCATCAGCAATGCACAGCTCCGAACATCCTACTAACAGCCAAAACAAACCAAAGTGAAATATTACAGAAGGCAGAGTCCTGTCTGTTCTCAGAGCTGAGAGGCTATGGACTTAAAAAATACCAAAGGAACTGTTTTTTTTAAAGACATAGCAACGTCTTTTAAGCGCATGGTACTTATTGGCTTTCCTCTTCTTTTGCAAAATTACCTACATTGTTTCTATAGTAGCATCTGCCTAAGGCTTCCTCTGCGGTCAATACTACAAGCCGTAGAAGGTATTAACCTCGGAGCGAGATGTTCAGCTTTGGTTAGAAGTCTGTTCCTGAGAAATATGTTGTTTCTAAAAAGATTCCACAACACAGGTTATTTTAACACATTTTAGCAGCTGAATTCATGAAGTTGTTTATAGATAAAAAGAGGAACTTTAATGCTTTTTAAAGTCTTCTATGGAATCTATGTCCTTAGGGATCTTTCCATGTGTCTTAAAATAGCCTAAGTTCTCTTGTGAGGGTATTGACTGCTCTAATTTTGTGTTCAGGAATTGTTATATTCCCAGGATAACACAGCACACTGTGGTGGTTTCCCTTATGGGGCCAGTCAATTGAAGTTCTTCATTTGCCAGTACTGAATAGCAGCTGAAGCACAACAGATATCACAAGGTAATACCTTTTGTCAGTATCTCATTTCAGACACCTCTCTAACATATACATTTTGTTATTTCTTTGCCCCAAATTGACTTCTCCATTTCTTCAAATCCCCCAGACAGCCACTGTATCCTCCTTGGGACAGATTGTAATACTTTGTCTTTTCAGGAACGTTTGTCTGGCCTACATACAACGTGCTTAGTTTCATGCAGCAATGATCCCTGTCTCATTGAGTTTCTAATCTAAAAAACAAATTGCACTTGGGTTTCATTTTATGTACACATCTACTGAGAAACGGAATTAAAGGAAGTTTTTCTTTCTGAATGGTACAATACTTTGCAAGTTTCAAAAGATGATACATAAAAAGAAGTTGCTGGAAAGAAAGGAAAGATTATTGCTGTGATATTTGCAGTTTGGCATTGTTTTCTTTCTCAATTCTTTGAAATGGATTCCTTTTTATTCATTTTTTTTGCAGTTCACAGCAGAATCCACAAAATAGTTGTCTGAAATACTGTTGGAATGATGTTCAATATTTAATTTGAAAACCTTTTTCTTTTCTGTTAATAATAGCATTGATTTTTAACACCATTTCTTTTACATACATCTATTTAATTTCATTTTCAATTCAGAAAGCTGGAAACTTTTCAAAAAAAAAAGGAACAGAAAAGACATTTTGAAAACTTTAAATGAAAACCAGTAAGTTTTCAAGTCTGTTTCTGAAGAAAAACTTTCTTCTTGTAAAAAACCTAATCAGCTGTACAGGCAAACCTAACAAAGCAGCATAGGCTTTGTAAATCCGTCATTTAAATGCAAGATCCACTGGGGTGAAATGTGGCAACTATTTAATAATGCACAGCACCACTAGACAGCAATTTAAGAGGAGAAGACAAGAAGAATGACATATGGAATTGAAAATGAAGGCTGAGTGTAAGTAGGCAAAACGTAATCATCCAGATGTGAATTTTGCAAAAGGCAACAGAGTAAGTACCCCTGCACTTAAAGATATTGCTATGAAATGGTTAATGACAACTTGTTAAAGTGTCTTTTATGTCTCCTTTTTAAGAAATGACATCCAGAAACACAGTGACCCCAACTTCCCACTCGAGTATTATTTCACAACAACCCAGAGCAAAGAACTTTCCGTGGTGAATCATTAGAACCACTTCTTTTTAATAGGGGTTGCATTTTTGGAGTTATCTCTGACTGGATGGCATAAATACTGCTTAGGCTTTGGGGCATCTGAACACTTTAAAAATGCACCACATTGAATCCCATTGGATGTGGGATGGCAGGGATGAAAAGTCATATTTTGCATTTTTTTAGAATGTGTTTGTGTTTTAAAAAATTTGAATTATTTCCTCTCTCCACCTTTCCTCTAATGTTTTGCTGTCAAACCTCATTGGTTTCTTCTTATGTGGGTGGGCTTATTTTGCTGCTGGAGTGACAGTTTAAAGCCACAAGGAATGGATGACCTGGTGCATTTTCAATTTCTTCCTTATTATTTCTTGTCTACAGAAAAAAATGCACCTTCGTCCAGCAAGGAACATATGATCAGGGATAAAATAATATTTCAACACACCATGTTTGAATGCAAAATGAAGTATTCTGTAGGGCAAAATAAGTCAAAAAGAAGCAACTATTCAGGGGCCAAATGTTACAATAACATTGTACTAATACCAAACAAAAACATTCTCCAAGTGTTAATGAACTATTCCTATATTTTTAATAACAATACTTAGATTCTTGAGGATATTCCCTTCAATGAACTCTTCCCAATTATGTCTGTTCCTAGTCACCACTGTTTCATGGACAAACAAAACATGATTTATTTCTTCCATAATGTTTGATGGAGCTTTAAAATAAAAAATTAGGGAGTTTGCGTTTTTCAGAGGAAGAGCATGTAAGGTCTTTAGGCCTCAGATGCAAAAATGCATTACCAGGATTGTCAGAAGTGCTCAGGGGCTGGCTGCTGACCATGCCAAAGGGAGGCAACCACTAGAATTTCCAAAAACTCTCAGGAAGTGTCTGTCTCATTTTGGCTGGGTTTTATGCAATGACAGGTCCAGAAAAAAGCAGCCCAGAATTAATTGTCTTTGGAATGGAAATACGACACAGTTGTTTGGAGGATGCTGGACTTCAAAAAGCACTTTATCAGAAAGATAAATTACAGTCCAAGCTGTGGTGTGGTGCCTGAGGTGATGGTGTCACGTTAATTTGGCAGAAAATAAACCCCCTTGCATTCTAACTCTCTTCACCGGAGTGAGAGGCTAGGTGTGGCTGGGTTTAAATTCTGAGTGATGTCCAGTTTGCCACTACCAGTCCAGTCGTGTTTCATATGTATGTTAA
>Ga0181612_171599_pt1 | contig 13003 bp, 9 predicted proteins | sample HoacroProtozoa21_FD_119630 | JGI IMG/M metagenome (GOLD analysis project Ga0181612, IMG submission 119630) | Hoatzin crop microbial communities from Cojedes, Venezuel. Combined Assembly of Gp0051906, Gp0051904, Gp0051908
CTGCTGAACCGCTCTTCCGATCTTCACCCTCAAAGTGATGAAACAAAATTCAGGATTTGGCTGCCTGTCTGCAGAGGAGGAGGGGAGCAGAGGGAAGAGACATTTCTCTGTGAGCCTGCAGCGCAAGCCAAGAGCTCTGTGGGAAGGTCCGAGCTAATGCTCCCCACTGGCTGCCTTGGCCCCAGCTCACGCCAAGCCCTCGCAGCAGACTAGACTCAAAAGAAAACACAGAGAGTCTAAATTCATTGGTATGAAGAGGATGTGCCAGAGTATTCCACAGCTCTTCCTTCTCTGCTTCTCTTTGGTAGCTGTACAATTTGCATAAAACTGTGGATTATTAAGGGTTTGGTTTTTTTTACTTTTTTAAGCAGAATTCAGGCTGCATCAGTCCTGCACAGCTCTGCGTTTAATGCCTGGGATGCCCCGTGTCAGACCTGAGAACCTGTTCTGAAGCTTGCTAAAAGCTGTTGAAAGATTCCCTATGCTTTTGATGGGCTGTAGGCAAGACAATATAGACGTAGAACTGGCTTCATACCCATAGGAGGGGATTAGGTAGGAGAGGGAAATCCACGCTTGAGCATGTGTTTGAATTCCAGTTTTCATCCCGTAGCACTGCCCACCTTTTTGTGATCTGTCTTGGTGGAAGTTTTGATGTTGGAGGCTTGCTGGCTTGCCTGCACTCCAGAAATTTATTGCCAGTGTTTGGGTGTAAACACAGGAAGTCTTCTGTGCTGGTGAGGTCCTTGATTCCGCTCTAGAAATAGTGGGGGTTTGATAGGGCAACTAATAGGTCACTTGGAGATGAATCACTGTCTGTCTGACCCCTTCTGTGGCCATCTGTACTTCAGCAAGAGCAGCTTCTTGCCCAGCAGCATCCTGCTCACTGCTACTGAACGCGGAGGGCAGCCCGTCCCCTCCCCGTCTCTGCACCTCCCAGCCCTGCTCTACCTTGCCTGGCTTCCTGTTGTCCTCAAAGCACGGGCTCCCAGCCCTCCTCCCCCCATCGTGTCCCACTCTGGGAGCCCTGCTGCTGTCTCCTGAGTTCATCCCTCGCCCCGACCTGCTGCTCTGCTTCACTGCTGCTGCCTCTCCACCTGTCGAGCTACCCACCAAACCCCTCACCCATACCGAGGATCAGTCTCACACTGGTAAAGCTCTGGCCTGTTTGTGAACAGAAAGGTGAAATTTTGCAGGTTGTTCTTTGGTCAGCTCTGCATGTGGTTTACTTGGGCATGTCAAACACAAAAGCAGCACAGCATTGTCGAAGTTACAAAATGACTTTTTTAATTAACCTACCCTATCACAGAGCATGGGTTTTATTGTCAAATAATGCAAGAAGCAAGAGAAAACTGTAGTTTTATCCATGTGGAGCCTACAAATCCACACGGCTTCTCCGTGCTATCAAGCATGTGAGTTCTTAGAAATGCAGCTGCCGGTAGTTTGGCTTGAATACAGTCAGTCTAAAACAAGCTAGAAATAAATAAAATACTTACATTTCAAGTACAAAACCTTGCAGTTGAATTCAGTATGAGGAAACTGGTTTATTCCTTTTCGTGTTACCAACTACTGTACAGGTATTTGGGCTGGCAAAGTCTGCAGATGCAGAACAGAAGAATGTTTCATGTACATGACTTAACTGAATTATGTGTTTAGTCTTCCCTTTAGGCTATCACGTGAAGCTGTTTAATGTCAGGCAGAAAGAAGATTTTTATGGATGTATTCAATAAGCCACAAACGCGCTACCGCTACTGGCCCCCAATTTTTGCTTTATGTCTTTCCTTTCTGGTGGAAAAAAAAAAAATGCACTTTAATTATGTCTCAAAAATAATGACACCTACCAGCTTTGAATTAGGTTATTAGCAGGTAGATGTTACTTTCAAATTATGTTTAATCAAGTGTGAGCAACTTTACCAAGGCTCCTGTACAGCTCTAGTACGTGGGAGAACGTCGACCTCTCATCGGGATCCTGCCTTGGGTGGTTCTGCGGCTTGCTGGCTGTCTTCGGTACGCGGGGCTCTCCCCTGGCAAAATCAGTATGGACTGCTGGCCCGAGTTCCTCTGAGACTGGAAGATGCTTTGCTCCGCTGTGCTCCTCTCCGAGCAGGTGAAAGTCAACCCAACGCCGACGTTGCTCTTCATGGTTCTGGAGGTGCCGTCGGACGTGCCATCGAAACACCTGCCCAGGGCGATTTCCTTGGCGATCCTCGGGTCTTGGTCAGTGACGGTGTAGATGCCGTAGTTGTGTCCCAGTGGGTCGAGAGGAGCCAGCATTGTGTACTCGCTGGAGTCATTGTTTGTAGCCATGGGGAGGTGGTTCACCAGGTACTCGTGGAGCATGCTGTTGACGCTCTCTCGGCGGCAGCTGCCTTGTGGGACCACTTTCACGAGCGTGCGGTCCACACGGTCTTGGTCGAAGAGCATGCCGCTGCACTTGAACTCCAGGCAGGCTGCCGACACGTTCGGCTGCTCCAAGTCCTGAATGCTGCGGACGTCCCTGATGCCATAGAGCTTGCCAATGGTACGTGGGTGCGTCCCACCCATGTTACGAGACCTTACGTTCACCTCTTGGGGTCCATTTATTTTCACTTTAATGTAGCAGGCCCTAAATTCCATGGGCTTGGGCCACCACGCCAGGTAGTCATCGGTCCAGCTCATGAGGTCGTCTTCACTGAAGGGAACGGTGTTATAGTCATACCGGTCTCCCTCTATCCTGTAAAACCTGAAGTGAGCAGCGCTGTATGGAGCTTCCTCGCATTCTCTTAGGTTTTCGTAGGCATAAATAGGGCCATTGTTCTCTTCTGGGGAATTGGGGCTTGGCTTGGCCATGTTAATGCTGAATGCTGTTTTCTTAGTGCTGGAGTCCTCATGGTCTGTTCTCCTATAGTTGAGCTTGTTGAGGTATGGCTGTGGCACCCCAATAGCGTTAGGGTTGAGTTTGGGAGCAGAGGACACAGGTTCGAGCTCTTCGCCCCCCATGCTTGCCAAGATATAAGCGGTGTAGGCCTCGGGGTTTTGCTCATCACAGAAGGCGGGCACGCAGGCGCCGTTGGGACCGGTGATCGCGCTGTCAAAACGGCCCCATGCTCTGGGGTTGGAAGAGAACCCCGGTTCTGGCTCCGTGTTTATAACAGAAATCACAACGCCTTGGATCTGCTCGCTTTGCAGAAATCTCTCGCTTCTGTACGCCCGGACTTTGACATAGCACCGTCTGCTCTCTGGGACGTCCAGGTTAAAAAGCCGCCTTTCTTTGATCTCCATGTTCCCAACCAAAAAAGTTCTCTCCTCCCTTTTGCGCCGTCTGGTTTTCTCAAGGTTGAAGTCCCCTTCTTCCTCCCATAATCCTGTCTCTGGGTTCAGCGACCAAAGCTTCATCTCCTGCAGGTGCTCTGGCATCTTGACCTGCGCAGCATCCAAATGAACCTTCACCTCCTCCGCATTAAGAGACTCGGTGCCCTGTTCGTCCGTGAAGTCCACGGAAAACATGCCATACGTACGGAGCGGGAATATGTCTCCTTCGTCATCTACAAAGTTCAGGTCACTTTGTGTCACAGCAGCTGTTGAGATGTTTCTTGGGTCCAGAAATGTCACACTGGCTTTCACTTTGCCTCTGTAGACTTCTCCATTTTTCTTATAAAATGCATTGGGAGGGATTTCTAACTCGGCGATGGGATCATGTTCTTCCATTTCTCCCAAGGAAATCACGTTGGTTTCAGTGGATTCCAGCATAACAGGGGCTTTCTTTCTCAGTAGCTTGATCTCATGAAACACAGCTCCTCCATTTTCCTTGAAGGGCAGAACTTTTGTTGTGTTCACAAACTTCTGCAGCCGATCGACGAAAGTTAGAACCAGTCTCTCCGTGTCTGCTGGGACCTGGATGGAGAACGTTCCCTTGTAGCCGGTCATACTCACTCTCTTGTTCCCCATGTAGATGTGGCCAAACCTCAGTGGCTCACCATCATCTGCTGCTGTGGCTCTGCCTCGAACCGTTATTTTGGTCTCGGTGCATTTTTTGCAGCCACATTCTACAACGACTTTAGTGGGGAGCGTGTACCCGTTGCAGGAGATGTCTCTGGTTTCCATCTTGGACACCCCGCAGCAGTAGGCGACGTTGTCCTTACACCGGAGCCCTTTATCCAGCTTCCCAGCACAGGTCTTCGCTGGGCACTTGCCCACGTCGTAGTAGAAGGAGTTGCTTGCTTTTTGGAAACAGTCGTGTGGAAGTCGGATGAGGTGGCTTTGGGGTTGGGAGTTGCAGGGTGCCTCTTGTCTTCCTGTTGAATGGGATTTCTTAATGAGCAGCATGAAATAATTACACAGTCATTGCTATGTGGTCTGAAACCCTCCGAGCTAAACATTGCTTCCAATAACAGTGAGGTTTTTGCAGAAATCAAACCAGATGTTTCGCAGGATCTTGGTTAGCTGAATTCACCCGGCCCCCGTCTTGGCGCAGCAGGTGCTCAGCTTTAACTTTCGGTACCTGATTCCGAACCATGCTCTTTGCAGGAGCGTCCCAGCTCCTGCTCACCCATCACTGCCATCCAGCCCAGCCTCAGCTAGACCTTCTGCAGCTGCCTGGCTTGCTGGCTATGGACAGACTAAAATGTGTCCCAGGGTTTTTAAAAAAAAAAAAACTAAACAAAGAGAAACATTCACGTCAGGCAAAGCGCAGTGAGAAATCTGCTGAAACCAGCAGGCTGAGCTTGGCAGGTCACCTGCAATCCAGAGCTCCAGTTTGTAAAGAGCATCTGGTTCGTAACCAGCTCACGCAAGCTTATCTGCTAACGGGTGCAGGAAACAAACCCCAAATATTGTTTCCTGCGGCTTGTTCTTTCCAGCACGTATCGCAGCGTCTGGCCACCGCACCGCGCCTCCTCCCCAGCTGCCTGCATTGCCTCACGCGCGTTTTCTCTCACCTATGACACTGAGCTTGGCAGACTGGGACTTCGCCGACCCCCCGGCGCTGCTGGCCTTGCAGAAATACTCTCCTGACTGGTCTCTTCTCAAGTTCTTCAGAATCAGGTTGTTTTTATATTTGTATAAGGAGGGATCCAGCAACGAGCCGTTGTGGTACCTGCCAGGAACAGGTAGGCAGTTAGCGGGATAGCGGCTGAACAGAGCAGAGCCATGCCCTGCTCCTGCATCGTGCCACGTGGGTTTTGCCACACCTTTTGCCTCAGTTTCCCCCTTTGCAGTCTGGCTAGATGGCATCACCGAAAAAAGATTCCCTTTCCCCTGGTAGGACTGAGATGTGGCTGCCGGGTGGCTGGCAGGCAGAGCTCCCAGTCGTGCCTGATGAGGTTTTTCAAACCCTTATTTGTATCTTTTTCCAGTAAGTCCCTCGACAGATGACATTACCACACCTGCGAGAAACGCCAGTGCTGCACACCTCGAGGAAACTATCATCTGCAGCAATCGGTTCTCAGCATATTTAGCTATTTTAGAGCTAAAAAATACCTTTATGGAGATGGTAAGTAGATAAAAATTAAATCCATGGGACAGCTAAGACTTCTGCCCGATCAAACCCGAGTTCCTTACCAGAGGTAGCGGTCGGGGGCCGGGCTGCCACGAGCGTCGCAGCAGAGCGACACGCTCTGTCCCACTCTCCTGGCTTTGTCTTCGGGGCTCCTGAAAATGTAGGGTTTGCCTGTGGGAGGAGGAAAAGGCCATCTTGTTATTCTTCCCCTCCTAAATTAACAGTTTATTTCTGGTTTCTGAGTAAAGCCTCCTGCATTCTCCCCCCCCACACACTTTTGGGACTACCTGATCGTTGCAGCTGCACTTGGATCGCCAGGTTTCTTCTGTTGCTCTCGGGCACGGTGACAGTCGCTGTTGCATATTTGGCTTTCTTTATTTTAAGGGTGTTTTTGCCATCGGGACAAACCCCCGGGATCCGAAACATGCCCCTGTTATCGGCCGTTGTCAACAGCTTGAGTTTCTCGGCTTGCAGGTAGACCCGGGCATCAGCAGCGGGCGACCCATCCTCGAGAGAGACCTTCCCGTGCAGGGTCGTGTCCTCGCACATGCAGGCGTCGCAGTCGGCGTTGACGTGGCCCATGGGGCAGGTGATGTTGCAGGCTGGAGGAGAGGGACGTGGGTCAGAAAGCAGCCCCGAGTCCCCGTAACCCTCACGGCACGGTCTCACATCTGCTTTTGATTTAGATGCAATAAGGCAGATACTGCATAAGGAATAAATTTTATCCAAAACATATTTTTACTGATTATCAACAGCTGTGCATTAGAAACATAGGCACAGTGTTGTTTTGAACCTGACAATTAGCAGAAAGCAGCCACGTGGATATAATTACAGCTAGGAACCGTTATTTACCTTCCCCAAAGGGCTGAATTTCGGGGAAACTTGAATCCAGGTCAGCGTGTGAGCTCTTAGCTCAGCCCTGGCAAAATTACAAATCCAAATGCTTTAAACGTTGACGGTTTTTGTTACCAGCTCCTGCCCAAACATCACGACTTTGGTCTATCTTAAACGCTGTCTCCCCTTCTTTGATGCTGTCCTGGCTTGGGCAAGACACAGGTTAATTGCCAAATGGGCACTATCCAATGGGTTTAATGAATGGTCTCCCAAACAGTGATTCTGAAACTTTTAATTACCTATAGTGATTAATCCTAAATAGTCTGTCTTTTCCCAAGGCAAGGGCTCAGTTCATTGCTTGTACAATCACAGACCATCCCCATATAGCAGCTACCTGATAATTTGCTTATAGCTGGAAATAAATGGAAAAAATCAGGGAAAACCTGAAACAACTTTCCTGGAGAAAACATAGTCTATTTTCAGAATGATTTGTCTAGAAGGGGGTTATAAGAATAATATAATTAATTACAAGCCCCTTCAGCAGGGGCTGTGGCAATTAAATATTCCCAACTTTTCTTCTTCCTGGGGCACCAGCAATCACCGAGTCTACCTTGAGAGCTGCTGTTACAAGATTAATGAGATTTTTCCTGTATCCCTGGGATCTTTATGGGTTGCTGATGATTCCCCATGTCTGGATCCCCCCCTTATCTTGCTATTTGGCTATAAACTCCCCGTGCTCTGCTCCCTTAGTACTCTCCAGCCCTGCTTGGGAAGGCGCCGGCACCACAAAATTCTGGCAAGGGAGAGCAAAACGGCAGTGAAGGGAGTACAACGCCTGTGCAGTGGTGAGGTCAGGACATCGTCCCCTGCCCGTAAGTGAGGTGATAGGAGCACCTGGGCAAACATGTCCGATGCAGAGCCGCCCTTCCTCGGTTGCTTCGTTGCAGTGCATGCCCCAGAGGTGCTCAGCTAGGCAGGATCTGGTACGCTTCTGCACACCAGTTTGGCCACACTTCCCCGAGCACTCGCTCCATTTTGACCACGGAGACAAAAACCTCTTTGGGTCTTGCACCAGCGGACCTTGAATAACATCGGTGGTGTGTTACTGAGACGCGTATTACACGTACGGCTGCCCGAAAACAGGCAGCTGTTTTCTTAGCAGCTTCTATATACCAGCTTCTATATAGCTCAGATTATGCATTTGGATATTACGCACCACATGGATTAAACAAACTCAAAGCATGTTCAGGGAGGTGGGAAATAAAGCAGGAGAAGGCATCTGAAGGCTTCTGACATAATTCCCCGACGGCTACCAAATTCAGGATGATTAAGATAAACTCGAGGGGAGGAAAGCGCATGCAGCTCTTGCTTAGTGTTGAATAACTTTGGCTCAAAGGAAATCAAATGCACATTGTTATTTAAATGCTGTCTGAGGGGCAATGCTCGCCTGCGTTTCGAATGTGGTGAAATAAAAAAAAAAACAAAAACAATGAAAAAAAGGGTAAAAGTTTTGATATGATCATGTTGAATGTCTTTAACCAGACTTCAACATATGTTCTCTATAGGGGAAGCGTGTGTCCTCTTGGGAGCACCAGTTTTACTGTGTGCAAAACAGAAGCCTAAGATGCTACCGAGCAGGCTGAGCATGCCAGGGGCCGGCTGACTGGTAAAACACAAAGAGGGTTTATTGAAAGTTTAATACGCGGTTAGATTTTTAAAGGAATTTCTTTAACCGGGCTACTAGATGGTATTAATTTAAGCTGCTTTGAATGGATGAGATCCACTCCAAGTCTGTGGTTTGGGTTCATTTTTAAATGACAATGTTCTAATAGTGTTTACGAGGATGTACTTGCAACTAAAGTTTCTAGAAATGAGGTCTCTTGGAAACATGTGCCGTGTCGTCTCCCGCACTTACTCTTCCACCCGCTTTGTAATAAACCACGTCGGGTTGTTTCCTAGAAAGGCAGGCACACAGCTGGACTATTTGAATAGTGATGATCGAAAACAACCCTCTGGCTTACAAAAGGTGGCTGGAAAAGACCGTTTCAATGAGAGCAGCCACGGAAGCATCATGTCTGGTTTGGAGTGAGCGCTTGGCTTAGATAGGAGAGTTTTTAATCTGTTGGCACGTTGGCATCTCCAGCTCAGCATCCCGAGTGGTGTATCCATAGACCTTATTTAGCAATTTGGGGGATGCAGGAGGAGGTAGGGCTGGGGACGTGGTCCCTTCCCAGGTGGCACGTGGATAAATGCTCATCTGTACTTGCCCCAAGCAAAAATTTAACGTGCAACAGATTGAAGTGGGGTCTCAGTAAAATAATAAGCTCATTTGGGATCAGCTGCTTTAATCTGCAGGGCTGGTGGTGATAAGAAAGTAGGAGGGGAGTCCTGTAGAGGAAGATGGTGTTATATGACTCTGGGCAGCACATCGACAGCAGAAAAAGCAGAAAGCGGAGGATGGGGGAGAAGCCGAGGGGCTCGAGGGCTGGCAGGGACACGGGGAGGGACGCGGCTACCCCGTGGCACCGGCCGGCAGGAACGTACTGCGTCTGGCGTAGGTGAAGGTCGGGTCTCCCCTGCGAGAACTGCTCCTCGTACCTGCGGGCAGAGGACGTGCGGGGTGATTCGGACAGGGTTTGCCTGCTCTCTGGCCGAGCACCAGTCCCTCCAGCTGCTGAACCCTACTATGTCTGGTATACCCTCTACTGGAGACAAAAACTGAGTTTACAGCTCACTGCTGCCAAGGGCAGACGCTTTATTTTCCAATTGCGTTGGTCAAGACCTCAAGATTTTGCTTTATTTCTCCCTAGAGCAGCAGGAGTCACGCCCTGCTCTGTGAGCCCCAGCCTCAGCACCGCTGCCTCGGGCCTTCCGCTTTGAGGGGAAAACAATTTTCCTGGCAGTTTTCCTAAGACAACCTCTCAGCAGGTGGAGGGGACCTCTCTCCGAGTGTCCATGGTTTTGGGGCTTTGATTTGCCCCAGCAGCTAAGAGAGCTGCTGGGACGGGATGGGAGGCTGGGAACGTCCCCTCATCCCTCCGCTGTGCCGTCAGCAAGCCCAGCCCTTGCAGTCCCTGCTGCAATTCAGAGCCCCAGCCCTGGGCAGCACAGCTCGAGGGGTCAGGGTATCTCCTGGGGATTAATGAGCAGAGCGGGCTCTATGGGTAATTAATGCCCCACGGGCTTTAATCCTAAAGCAGTGGTGTTGCAGACTGCCCCGGGGCTGGGCTGGGCAGGGGAAGGGCAGGTCGAACGTGTGCTTGCCCACCACTGGGCTCTCCTCGCCCTCCTGGCCCGTGTGTGGCTCGGAGCCGGGGCTGTGGTCACGCACTTGACCTTCGCTTTTCCAGGAGAGAAGCCAACAGCGCGTGTCAGCAATAGCCAAAACCCTGCAGGAGGTCGCGGAGGATTAACATTTATTCCATTGCCTAAATGTCCCCATCTACTCAAATGATATTGTTCGGTTGTAAATTAAGGCTGAGAAAAACAATACGCGTATAAACACCCCTTGTCCCGGCGAGGGAAATCTGCCCGAGCTGGGAAAGAACTTACTCTCCATGCTGAGCATTACCAGCGGCCTGAAGGTTTTCTGTCTTATCTGGATCCTGCCGAGGGCTGGCTTCAGAAGCCTTTGACCTAAGGGTCAATAAATTAGAGATTAAATTAGATGAATACTAAATTAATTATATTTAAAGGGATTGGGTATCCTTCGGCTCAGTTTTTCAGATTTCCCTTTGGGCTGTTAGAGCTGCTGGTTAGAGCTCCTGTGTGATGCGGTGCAGGAGACACCAAGGGAAGTGTGTGACCAAGATGTCCCACAGCATCACTGCGGCTCATCTTCTTCTGGTTGGAGATATAAAATATAGCCTGCCTCTCCCTGCATGGGGAGAAATGAACCTGAGGTGGGTGAGGTTGGTTGTCACTATGGGACATGGACTGGTTGTCACCATGGGACATTGGTGGCATGCACTTGCTGGCCACCTGTATGCCCGAGGGGAGCTGGTGGTCATGGCTGGTTCCTGGGGTGCTCACTGGGACTGGTCCCATTTAAACTGGGGAGCTAAGCCTGAAGCTGCCCAGCACCGGCTCTCGCCCATGCCCAGCTCCCGGGGGCTCAGCAGGGTTTCTGGGCACCTCCCCAGCGACAAATTTACTCTCCCTGTTCTTATCCCCGGGTGTCAGGCCAGGGCACTTCAGGCTAAAATTCCTCTATAGCCTCGGAAAACAAATCCAAAGGGTCTGCAGTCAGGTTTTCTCTGCGAGACCCGCCGGAGCAGAGCGGCAGGCTGCTTATTCCTCAGTGCTTCGTTACGTGTGACCCAGCAGAGCCGGCAGCGGATGGATCCTGCTGCTCCCGAGCATCTTCTGGAGCAGAGCCACGTCACCGCTTCCCGAGGGCTCGGCTCAGAGGCTGGGGTTTTCTCTGGCTGGGGCGATGGATAAGGCACCGGCCAGGGTGGAGCAGAGGGGAGCTGGGCTGGAAGCTGGGGTGCGGGCTGGACACCGTGGGGTCTCGGAGGAAACAGGCAGGGATGGTCCCAGCCCGGCCGGCGGGCACAGGGCTCATCCCTGGTCAGCCAGAGGCTGGCTGGCTCGCAGATGGGCTTTGCCCGTGCTCCGGGGGCTGGACGGGCTCCAGCCCTTGTCTGCGAGTCATTTGGCCGGGTGAGCACCGCGCCGACCCGGAGCAGCGCCCGACATTGCTGTCGAGCCCGTCTCGGCTGGCTCAGCAGCCACCAGCGGACGTGCCTTCGTGCTGGCGTGCCCGTGGGCAGGGGACAGCACGGTGACGGGAATAGAAGCGTTTAACCTTCACCTAAAACGGAGGTGGCTCCTAGGAGGAGGAGGAGGATCCATCCTTTCGCGGTGACCATCGTGGTCTCCAGAGGCAACCAGGGGCTTCTCGGAGTACCCGCAGCCGTCCCGTGCCTTCCCCAGGCCTGCGGAGACAAACCCGGCTGTGTCGAGGCTCACCCGGGGTGCTGATGCCTTCAGGGAGCTTCACCCGGGCTGAACCAGTCCAAAACATGCTGTGGGGCTGCTTTATGCTCCCTGCCCACCCACCCAGCCCTGGCAGCCCCCCGCTTACCCCCCAAGGGGGGAGCAGCAGGGTCTCCGTGTCAGCGCTCCCGTCGCCTCCGCTCCTCGCCATCACATCTGAGCCCAAATCTGTTCTGCAGAGCGCTGCTTCGTAACGACATCTCCTTTTAACAGCTTAAATACTTCTGCAGGGACGCTCTCGCAGCCCACGCGGCTCCACGGGCCCCCCGGCACCCTGCTCTGCCCCCCACACGAGCAGGCACATCTCCACGCCTCCGTCCCTCTGCCTGCAAACTGGGCTCAGCGTGAGGATGGCGTCTTATCCCAGTACATCCCGGGAGAGCGGGGAGGGGAAAGGCTCCCGAGCGCCTCTGAAAGCGGAAAATCCCATGCACAAGCCAAGCCTCCGCTGCAAAAGTGAGCAAGGAGCCAAATATTTTCCTTCTTCTGCACGCGGAGATGAGGGACTGAGGCTTTGTGTTGCTCAGCGACTTCAGGGTTTGGTTTAGGTGCCCTTAAAGCAGCCTTAGCCCGGCGGCGTCAAGCAGTTGGGGATTTAATTTCTGAAGGTACCCACGGAGCTGGTGTCATCCCAAGTGGCACCAGCTGGAATTCCAGGTGCTCTATTTTATGCACACAAAATTAATGAATTTGGAGGTGGGGGGGGAAATGTTGCCTCAGCTTTTCGGTGCCTCAGTTAACCCATAAAATGAGGCTGACAAAGAGCAGCCGGCAGCGAGAGCACCCTGCTACTTGTAAGTGGTATTAACCAGCCGCTCCGAGACCGGGGAATGTGGGACTAGGAAATACTTTGATTATGGCTCAGCAGATCCCAGTCAAGCAAAAATAACAAGCAACACATGAGCGGTGTTTTGTGGGCTTACGGCGGGGTCGTGAACTCGCAGCCAGACAATAACCAGGAAAAATTAATCCAGGCTGAAAGCCTGTTTCCCACTTGGTGGTTATTTTAGGAGCTGGCTGCGGCTTTTTCGGCGCTGGGTTTGGGACGGGATACGTCCCTCTGTCCCCCGATGCTGGGAAAGGGGAGTTCAAGCAGCTGGATCCTGGTTCAGCATCACCCATGTCCCCTCTCCGGAAAGGGGCTGGGGGAGATGAAACAGCCCCGCGTGAGCAAAGCACCGTCCTCCCCGAGCCCCTCGCTCCACGTCCCCCTAACCCTGCCCCGAACCCGTTAGCTGGGGCGAGGCGGGGAGAAGCGGGATGCGGGGAGCTGTGTCCCCGCTGATGTTTTCCAGTCTGCAGCCTCTGCGCCTTTGTCTGCCCATCAATTAATTTCCACCTCGCCCTCAATCACAGCCGCTCTTAATTATGCCGCCTTAATAACACAGCAAAATTACATAACCGCTAGCTGCGACAAAGGGGAAAAACTTAGCAGGGTTTTAGTGGGGTTTTTTCCCCTCTTACCTACAAAAACCATAAAAACCCCAATTAAGGAGCGTCCCGTCCTCTCACCGCAGAGCCACCAGCCGAGCCGTGGTCCGGGGGCGAGGCGAGGGCTTGTCAGCTGTGGGTTAAGGGATTTGCAGCCAGCTGGGAAGAAGAGAGAGAGTTGCAGCTTACCGAAACCTCCCCTGTGCCGCTGCCGAGCCGGGCTGCGTGCGAGCCTCCCCGCAGCCGAGGCGGCGAGGTCGCTTA
>Ga0181612_175147_pt1 | contig 13000 bp, 12 predicted proteins | sample HoacroProtozoa21_FD_119630 | JGI IMG/M metagenome (GOLD analysis project Ga0181612, IMG submission 119630) | Hoatzin crop microbial communities from Cojedes, Venezuel. Combined Assembly of Gp0051906, Gp0051904, Gp0051908
AGATGCTGATTCACTAAAAATAGAAAAACTGAGAACCCAATTCCTGATTTTATACAGTGAAATAAAAAGATAATTTAAATTAGAAATTAAATGGTTTTGAGTTTCCATATTGGAATCTAAACTGCACTTGGTTGGATTATTCACTGTTTTTGCAAATTATTTGAAAAATTTTGGTAATTGTTTTACATTTGTCCATTGAAATGAGGAGGTATCTCCTAGGTCTGAGATGGATGAGAGATCCCCAGTGTGGAGCCTTGTCCTGACAGGCATACAGGAGCCCTTCAACCTAAATATTCTCTGCATCCGCACTTCACCGGCTCTTCAAGGGTTACTTCTCTCACGTTGAGAAGGTCAAAATGCCGGGAGGAAATTGAACATAACTTCTTGACATTTGAGATCGTGAATTTTCCTTTCGAATAAGAGCAGTAAATTTACAAGTTAGTGAGAATAAAACTCTAAACCCCTCAGAAGGTTTGGGGAACGGAGGGGGGCTCCAGGTTGAGCAGTCCACGCTCATCTAGTTTGATTTTGGTGAGCTGCCTGAGCTGGTGCGGACAGAAGCATGCTGCTGTTTGTTTTGTTTCCCAAAACACAACTGTTACGAATCCCCCAGTGACAACAGCAGTCTTGGACATGCTCAGCTGTGGCAGACTGATCATCTCGGCTTGCCCATGTGCTACCCTCTGAGTCACTGGCTGTTTGCACAACATGTAGGGATGGATGTACTTCACTTTATCCCTTAGAAATGCGGTGAGCTGGAGCTCCCTAGCAGTAGAGACTGGGGGATGCTGAAGTGCAGATTTGGTTTATTCCTGAACTTTTCCTTTTTCCTTTTTCTGTTCTCATCATCCTCCCTGTCCCCTATGCACCTTTTCCTTGTCTCAGCTGTTCCAGAGGGTTGTAGGGTTTGTGTTTGTGAAGTGGTGGGGGAAGGACTTTTGTTTGCGCACCAGAAGGACATGCAGTCTGTGCAAGGCTGCTCTCTCCATCCTAACATGCACAGGTTTGTGTGTGTGATCTGTTGCTGGGGAAGAAGAGCCACCACCAGAAGCACCATCCCTCTGAGTGTATTTACATGAAGTGGTAAGGAGAAGTAATTCCCATACCACAGCATAAGGCTAATTAATCACCATGTTATGGAGAAAGCCACTGAACCTAGGCTTGGGAGTACCTCTGGACCAACAAGTTGAGTGTGGCCAAGACTGTTCTCTAGTAGTGAGGGTGTCTGGCATGATGGAGCCCAGATTTGTGCTGATGACCTGGTTCGGTCTCCAAAGCAGGGTGTCTACATGCAAATTGCTTATGGGGAATGGCCCACAGCCTGTGCTGCCCTGCTTGGAAATTGTTTAGGAAAGTGCTACTCAGGCCAAGCCAAAATCATACTAGGCTCAATTTATTCAAAGAGCACTGACTTCCAGCCTGTGTTTAGTTTATTTGTCAAATACAACCTGTGTAGTATGAGTTCAAACAAAAGGCCATGTCATGGGCAAACGATCTACTCCAGCTTCAGGAGGAAGCAAGAGGAACTGGCTGCTCCCCAGCTCCTGCAGGCATCGGTAGGCCAAATTCACCCTTGCATGTCCTGTGAGGTGAGCAGGAGACCGGAGTTGTCTGAAGAAATACATGAGACCTGGGCTTTGACCAGCCTGACTGGGATTGAAAAGCACTGCACCAATGCACAACAGCACAGCTATTTTATTAGAATTTTCCCAGAGAAGCATGGAATGGTCAGTGAGGGTGTCTGGAAGCAGAACTGGGCTCTATTTGATCCGCTTGTGTAAACAAGTGGTAAATCTAAAGCCAAATTCAGATCTGGTTTGCGGCATATAATCCCCCTTGGCTTAACTAGGGTTAACAAGGTCTAACCCTGGGCTGGTAATGGTCCCTGAGAGGTTCCTTCTTGTCTCCGTAACGGACCATGGATTCTGCCTCGCTCACCGATGATTATTTTGACAACAGTGCTGGGTCCAGAGCCAGGAGATCTATTTGTTCTACATAGCAGAACAACTTTCCGATTTACATATGTTTTACATTGCTGTTTCTGTTAACACTGGACTTATCCAATCAGTCTCCTCCAGTTCCAATTTCTGTAGGTATTTGCAGTTCAACTGTATCACAGATACAAATATGGCAGCATTTCTCATACCTCTACTGTCTCCTATATGGGGTTCCCCCAGATTTTGGGTGACTTTTGTTATCCCTTCTTACACAGGTGTGTTCCAGCTCACAGTCATCGCTTCATCCCCTTAGCCCTTACGGGGTCTTTGGTCTGTGTCTGAGAAAAACAGGGAGTCTTCCTGGCTCCTGGTCTAATGTGGAACCCTAGAAATACTAGGGACCTAAATGGGACAAATATTATGTTATTTATTTTCTAAGAACTACTTCTATTTACTTTCCTGTATGGTGTCACATCTTCCAACATTTTAATGACTTTTTGTTTTCTTTTCAAAGACAAATATTTCTTTTCCGTTTTCATGCTTCATGCAGCTTTTTAGAAACACACAAGGGAGTTTAAAACACCAGCTGTTTCCTTTCAAAGTCTCTTTGAAGGTCCCTGGGCCATGTACTCCTTACTCAGCTCCCGGGTAGCTGCAGGGTCCATGCTCAGTGCAGACTGCAAGGGAGGAGTTTCCAGTCTCTCAGCCTCACCCAAGGGTACCAGGGGCTGCTTTGTCTCCGACGTGTGACAACTCAGACATCCTGGTCCCACCGTGGTGGAAGCAAGTAACATATGTACGACTGTCATTGATGAAAATTCCAGTTTCTCATGCCCTGTGAGATGTGCCTGCATGTTAAAGAGCAGCAAGGGAAAATGTTTATTGACAGTGAGAAAATGCATTCCCATTCAATTTGCAGTCAGGAGTTGGATAAAATAATACATGAGAGGTGGAAATTATCACAGCTGGTGTGTCCTAAAGAATGAAGGGCTACAGCAGATAAAATGTGCTCAGCCTTCAAAAAGCCTAAAGGCATCTGCTGAGAGCAGCCAACAAGGAAATGTAGGAATGGTAAAGATGGACTTGCTTCTCAAAATATCCCATTGCAGTCATGGGAAGACTGTAAAGGGTTGGCAGGACAGTGTCCTGACTGTACCCCAGCACATTTCTGGGCATGCCCTGCATTTGAGGTCATTACTGGGATGCTGGGACTTCCCCCATGAGCTCTACTCCCACCCCTGTGACAAAGGCATGTCTGGTGTCCCCATTGCATTGACGCTGCCCTTGCCTGGACACAGCCCACCATGCTATGGTGATTGTTCCCAACAAGGTGGCCATCCTTCCGTATCGGCTCAGTGCCAAAATCTTCATACAGCAAAGAGCCTTGAGATGTGTCTGAAGCTGAGAAGAGGCAGACTGCAACTTGGTCTCTCCATGAAGGGGATGGCATTGTGTGGGCAGGTGACAGGGTCGCTGGCTACGCTGTGAATACTGGCCTCCGTGGTCCCACCTAATTCCCTCCATCCCTCCCTTCCTTGGTCCCACAGAAAGGATTTAAGGTGCTCTGGCTCTCTGTACGTTTGCAGCTCTGCAGCTCTGATGCCATCCTGGCATCTGAGCTCTCTCTGAACTACGCAGCCACCACAGAGACACGGGTTGGCCGTGTCCATGCTCGTGTTCCCATCACCACACAGTTCAGGAAGTTTTCCCCCTGAATGATGATCCATCATTAACAATATTAGCACCAGATGTAACTATTAAAGCACAGTTATGAAATGTTTGTTCTAATGATGAACTTGTAGCATTGCTTTTGTTGTCTTCAAAAATGGTAATCGCTTGGGTCTCTGAAAGACCCTGCAGCTAGGGGATAACCATGGCCTTTCTACTGCAAATATGCCTATGGGTAACTTTTTACACACATGCATCCCCATTAAGCCATCTGTAGAAAATTAGACTGCTTACTGCATAATTGTTTGCAGGAGCAGGAGCTGGGTTCATTGCCTTTCTAACAAAAATTGTGTATCTGTCTAGAGACTGATGACTTTATTTTAATTTGCATCAAGGCCATGGTAATGAAGCAGGCTTGATGAAAATGAAAAACAGACTATGAGAACCTGGCATCAGTAGTGAATGACTGATAGGATGGTGGTGTTTGCAGTTCATCCTGAGACTGTGCTGTGCTAGTGCTGAGAAAGTGGCAGCTCCTTGTGTCCTGAGAATATCCATCTTTTAAAGATCTGTATGCCAATACTGATGCTGTGTTCTCACTACTTATACACTCATATATAGGTACATTCTTTTTAAAGAAAACATTTACTGGAGTTTTCCTTTTTAGTTCTTGTCTTTTGGAAAGGAAGGACAGTCCTCTACTTGAACACTTGACTATGCTGCATTGAGATGGTTTTGTTCCAGCTTTTCATCTCTCTGATACTGCAGCTTGCTTGTGGCAGAATAGGATCATGCTGCTTCCCTTGTCCTACTCTGTGTATTGTCTTTTGAGATTGTCTTGGTTTTGGGAAGTGTTACCTCCTTAGGCTCACATCTAATGAAAGCAGAGGTTGCCAAAGGAGGGGCTGGCATGTCCCAGACCCTCATCCCAAGAGCAGTCTGATTTTGCTCACCTGCAGAGATATCTGTAGATGTGGGGCTGCTGGAAAGCAGAGCTCGTTGCTGCACTGGTGACCACAGTGTCAGGCAATGCACAGGGCCCTTGGGTGCCTTCCATGTGTTAGACATGCAGTGTTTAGTGGCTTGGGTTAGCCACACAAGAGGTTTCAGATATGGTCGTTATACCATTGGCTTTTGTGTAAACTGTTGAAAATCTTCCTTCATGCCATAGTTAGAAACCTGTGCTATTTTCCCAAGTGTTCACTTTATAAATCAGCTTGAGTTGGGCCTGAACATGTTGGCTTGCTCCTACTGACAAAACTCTAGGCAGAGGAAACTCAAAGACACTCGAGCAGCTCAGTTCACTAAAGTTGCTGTGGGTGGGATTCATGGATCTTACTTCAGAAGTTTACTGCATTTAAGACATATAGAGAGTAATGCATCCAATTTTTTTTTAGACATCTCCTTCAAATAATATTAATTGCCCCTGTATAGCCCCATGTCTCTGTTGTCTCTGATTCTGTTGTAAGCTGTTTGCACCCAATGAAGTAAAACCACGGAATGCTGGCCTCTACAGCTGTCTTCCAGCATCCTGCTGTGAAGGGAGAGCTTGCACCCGCCGCAGTCTTGTGCAAAGCCAAAGCTCAGCAGGAACCGGGGAGTTAGAAAGTGTCAGTGGCAACTGGAAAAAACAGCGATTGAAACCAATGACTGAACATATTCTCAAGCCCACACAGTGTGGTAGGGCTTTACTGCTCTCTGCAGTCTTTGCTACCTATTCGATTTCCCTCACTCACTTTTCTCCTGCTTTACTTGATCAAGGAGCATCTATGACTTGTATGGAAGTGGTGAGAGACCACAGTGATCCACACACTTCCACTCTAGGTGCTGTCTGGAGCTGAAAGGAAAAAGCTACATGAGGTGGAAACCGCCTAGCTTGCATTTTGCCACAACATGCAGCCATATATTACAGTCAAGGAAGCAGATATTGCAGATAGAGCACTGATTTATTTCATAGCATGCTCTTGTGTTGCAAGCATGGATTGAAGTGGAAGCACACAAATAGGCCAGCGCCATTACAGGGCCTTAATAAATATTAATATAAGCGCATGCTTTCATGCTAAGAAAGAGTGACTGCCGAACAGAGTGCATGCTGACAGCTGTGCACAAATTAAGCTTCTTCAGTTGCTGAGCTGGTGCGTGGCCACAGAATTACACGGGGAGAGGAGATGCACCGAAGTGGGCAGATGCACCCTTAGCATCATCAAACCAAGGAGGCCATCTAGTCTCTATAATTAACATGAGAATTGTCTTTGTTTTTCAGTTTTATTTTTTGGTCTTTTTGTGAGTGAGGCTTGGTTTGATATTATTTAGTACACTTTTGCCAAAGTACAAAGTGCATAATTTAGACCAAATCTGGCAGTTTTTGACAGCAAGAGACTACATTATACACAAATGTAAGTAATTATGTGTCTTCAAATTTCTTTTTCATATTTTCAACTTTTAGTCTTTCATCACTTAGTAGTGAACAACTTTATTTACCAACTTACTTTGCATTCATGATTTATAACTTGCTAAGAATGCAGATTGGATTTCAGTTAAAATGCAGAAAAACTGCACTGTAAAGTTGCTTTAATATTAGTTAAGTAAATCTACAGTACTTGTGCTGAATGCATGAGATTTTTATTTATTTTACTAATCCAAGTATACCTGTATTTTAAAATATTTAAAATATTATTTCTAGGTAATAAACTAGACTGGTTATTTTTGTTCAACCTATCCTTCTGAATGATTAGATCCCAGTTTTCCACAGCCATTTCTTTTTCATGTATCAGAAGGAGAAAACTAATCTTCCTGTTTGTTTGTTTTTTTTTTAATTCCCTTACTCAGTCCTTTTCTTAATCCTGGGTGTAAACTGATTACACTGACTTTATTGAACTAAATTAACCTAAACTAAATGGATCATTCCGTTGAGACTGTAAGTGTTTGCAAGCGTGGCAGAATCTGGCCCTAGTAATAGATAAAGCAGTATCAAAAGGAAATAGATGTACTACTTTTTAACATTTCCAGTACTTGATGATTATTTTCCAAACCTTGAAGTGTGATTCTGTAAAACCGCATTTAACTGAACGCTTAACTCAGTAGTTCCTAGGTCCCCAATGACCAATCGGGTGTTATTTTTTATTGATTCCCAGTGCTGTTTTTGATCTAAAAGGAACAAGAATTGATTTCAGATTGGTACACAACACTTTTAAATGGGGTAAAAGTGTTTTTATGTCCAGAAATATTCACTAAGATATCTAGCCTAAGTGAATAACCGTCATATGATTTCAGAGTTGAGTGTAAATATAAACTGAAAGACTTTTTATCGCTAGCAAAGATAACAGTTGATTTTTAATACAGAATTTTAGTTATTTATCTTTAAAATTTGTAAAACTGAGAATTGTTTATGCATGAGAAGTCAAATACAAAGTATTTTATATGCAAAAGAAAAAAAGATATGTAAATATATTGGGTTAGATCTAGTTGAGAGAGGCTATTAAATTATTCAGTTCTTCATGTGATATTTAGATAAATAAAGTCTCATTTTCCACTATGCAGCTGATCTCATTAAAGGGGGAAAAAATATCCTTTAATGTTTAAAACCATCCTCTAATTCTGAGCAAATCCCTAAGAATGTTCTAAGGAGAGAGAATTCTTAAATTGCTGGATTTTGTATCCTAATTAAATCTCTTGACAGCTCTCCGCATTATGTGCAACAGTGGCTCAATGCAATGCAGGAGGTGGAGTTCAGCTTTTCATGGTTATCCTTTTTTTACAAAATAAGACTTACATTTCTTTTTTATTCTGTGTACTGAGGAGCCCTGTTTCCGGGTGATCCAAGTTCATTTACTCCTTGGAGGTGTATGTTTTCAGGGTTTTTTCCTTGGATGGGAAAGGGGGACGGTCCAAAGGAGGGGTGGATGTTGCTAGTAGTGCAACAAATTAAGAGGAGGAGTGGATCTGTTTCTGAAGCTGTCTTAAGAATGAAGTATGGGATTTGACTGATAAATTTTTAACTATAAACGGATTAATTAGAGTGTGACTGAGGTCATGTGTTAAAAAAGCAGGACACTAATGAAGTCTGAGCAGTACTCCAGATGCCTTTTGTACTGATGACTGGAGATCAAAGGCTAGAGCAAGTTTTTTTATCTTATATTTCTTTAAATTAATAAATGGCCCCTGAATAAGGGTGGACAGGGCATTCCTTTCAGAGGAGCACAGACAATCCAGATGTCTTTTCTATCTGGCTGACACATTTAGAAGTGTCTGGTTTTTCATGGATGCTTGGGTATTCAGATATATTATGCTCCCATGCATTATAGCAGAATAGATTTGTACTTTTGCATTTTTGTGCTTAATTTAAATGCAGGGGTGTTTCTCCTATGCCTTGGGCTCCATTGTCAGAGATTCTGGAAATTGTGTTTATTATAGTTAGACTGTGTTTATTGGGGTTAGACAGTAGCTGCATCAATCCAAGAGTTGCATATGACCGACAGACTCACTCGCATTCCCTTCTTTTGAGGGATGCAGTCAGGTATTCTCCTACACTCTGTCCAGCTTCTGTGCCGCGTGTTCTCCTTTCTTTCTGCTGCTACCTGGGAGGTGGCCATAGATACACAACCAGATTTGGGTTTTTTGGGAGTTTACTGGGGCCAAGTTATAGTCATCTTGTATCTCTTTGTAATGTCATTTAGGACAAACTGCACCCGTGCTTTCTTATTTTGCACTGGGCTTTTGAAGGGTTATGGATTCGAGGCAATAGTAATGCACAATAAAAGCATCTCCTGTGGTGTGCTGAATGCCTGCAATCAGCACTGAAATCAAGGGAAACTAAGGGCACTCAGCTCAATACAAAGGAGCCCTGAATGTTGGTGAGGATTAGGGCCCTAAGTGCCACATTAGAGTTTTTTTTTAATTCCATTACAGCAGTTCAAATAAAAATGATGATTTTCCTAAGCAGAACAAGCCAAACCCAGATACAATCTTGTGGAAGTCAAGAGTCAGTAGCAAGGCAAGTTTGGGGCAGAAGGACAGTTGTACACCTCGCTGAAAAATGCTTCTCTCCATCAACAGTCACAATGAACCTATTTAGTATAGTTTTCAGAAGTCATGTTTGAAGATGGTTTTACACAGTTATTTCTCATTTTTTCACCTGATACAGCATAATACTTAAATGTTGACCTTGACATTTCCACATGCGGTGTGATGTTGATGTAGCTGATCAGTGTAGAAGATTAGGTGTTTTTTTTCTTCTAGACAAGAAAAAGGCAAGGAGATGGCTGCTAATTTTTGACATCTCCATTCTAAAATGAGAGCTATTTCCATTTGGACTTCTAAGTGAAAAGATTATTTTTTTGCCACTTGTGCAGGTGGCATAGACCAAATGATGTCTTGACATCCCATGTTTTGATTTTGCTAAGTATATCTTAGAAGTGACCCTACCATTTGGAGGTGCATAATTTAATTCATGAAGTTTATCCCTTTTCCTGCCCTGTGGTTCAGCTACCAAAATTTAAAGGATCATTTAGCATAATAAAAGTCACTGGCTGATGCCCAGGTGGATGTGCAGAGTCTCCTGCTGAGGGTGTTGAAAAGCTGGACAGCAGATGAAGTTTCTAATATATTGCTCCTGGCAATCTCCTTGGTCAGATTTAGCCCGATGTGCAAAGACTTATGAATGGAATTGAAGGAGGATTTATCGTCCTCTTGCCCTGGATGGCCCGAGGTGGAGTGCTGTTCTCCAGTCTATGGGTTGTTTGCAACATCTCTGTTGCTTCCTGTGCATCACAGCACAAACTGCTTAAGTCTGTAATGCTCTTAGAGAAATATAACCTCTTGATGACAGAAAACATCACTTGATGGATACTCCAAAAGAGGTTTTATTGACTTTTGAGTCTTTTTGTATTTTCTGATTTGTTTCTTTTTTGGAAAATAGTGGCTGGGATAATCCATTGTAGAACTATATAGTTTCAGAAATGAGTGTAGCTGCTAGCTGGAGGCTTGAAATTGTCTCCTATTGTCAGATTTGACCAGCAACATAGGAAAAGAGGAAATAGCCGTTTCCTCAGCGTTTTCCTCCTGTGTGCAGAATGGGTTGATGTTTGATGTCTTTCAGTTCTCGGCATTGGTTTAAGCCAAGAAGGACCTCCACCTCACTCTTTGCAGGTGGGTGCTCTGCAAGCACCTCTTTCTTCACCTAAAAATTGAACACTCAACAAATGGTAGCAGATGCTGACAGTGGTATCTGGGCACTGGTGAGCCCAAAGCACAGCCTTCGAGACGGTGTTTCTTAAACCGATTCAGTAGTAGAGGGGCCCTTTGAGTATCCAAATCAATAGCAGAACTCCTAGACTTGAAAAAAAATCCTAAATACATGTAAGGACAGAGCTACGTACAAAGAAGTGTAAACATTACCTCGTGTGTCTTGCCAAAGCCACTTAAACAGCTTTCCTATGTCTGCAAGCAGTTTTTATTTGGAAGACAGATGACTATCAGCCAGTGCTCAAGCAGTATCTGCCTTTCTCAGGGCCTAATTAAATGAGATGATGCCTCACCAGCAGTTTTATTTCCCAATAAAAATTGCTAGAAAGCATATTATGGACAAAGGAAGAATTCTGTGGAGAGTGAGATGGGACATATTATCCCTGTTCATAGAAATTTAAATTGGGTTATTCAGAGGGGCACAGCATGCAGACAACTGCCTGTATTATGGAACGCTATTACTGTATGTAATAGAAAGAAATTCAAGTGCTATTAGATAAAAATGTTATCACCTCTGTTATTCTAAGACCAATGGCCATTTTGCCCAGTTCTGCTGCTGTGAAATAGCGCTGGAGCCGCTCTCCAAGTGTACAAAGGCATTTAGGAGGCAAAAAGCTGTTTGTAGCTCAGTTGCTTGCCACATGCTGAAGAACATGTCTACAGTAAGGTCTTGTATTCAGGTACATAGCATGAGCAAATCTGTTATAAAATTGGGATGGTATGCCGTTCTCTGCAAAGATGTTAAGTGAAAGTGCATTAGGGACTTTGAAGGTATCAGGAGTTACAGTGGAAGGGACAATACATTTCCACGTAAGAGCACAGCACTACTCAGCACTTAGAATCAACCCTGTCACTCACAACATCTTCATCAGCTGGCAGCTGAAAAGAGTCACGCCACGGATGCAACGCGGCCTGCTGCTGGACATACGCCATCCGGGGACACAGGGAGTCCACGTCCTCTAGAAAGCCAGATATCTGACAGAAATGGATAGCAAAGCAAAAAGCCCCTTCCATGCAAAAGCGTCTCCAAAAATTCTCACTCTCAACTCCTAGCAGTGTTGCACTTCAATAATATAGGCTGGTAATCTGACAGATTCAAACCATGCATACCTACATATACATATGGATATATGGATGTGTGTATACATATATAGGTGTGTGTAGATATATAGGTATGCATGGTATACTCACCTGTATATACACACATGCTCAGTTTTCTCTGGCTGTCTTTCACAACTGCTGACTTTTGCAAGTGGCCTGTACACCCTGTTTATAACCCAATTTATGTTCTTTGGTTATTTTTTTTTCTTGTTATCTGGACAAGTTTCTAAGCAGGGCTCTCACTGCCTTCTCAAAGCTGTGCTGGTGACTAGGAGGTTGCTTTAACAAGATACGAGCAGAAACCTGAGTTTGATCTATATAGCAAAGCAATTTGAGATTACTGCGTGGAAGACGTGACCGTTAGTGCAGAGCACTTGGGTATGGCTTTTGAAGCCCTGAGTCTTTCTTTTGGTTTTGAACCTTCTAAATGAATTTAGGGTTCAGAACGTTCTCTAGGTCTTTGATTTGCAGCCACACAGAAACAGAAAGAAGCACAAGTATTCAGCCTCACTCTTCCTTCTCAAAGGTTGGCACAAAAATGGGGGTGCCCTAATTATGCAGGAAGCAAAAATTATGCACCTGCAAAAGGCAGTCCTCATTTAAAATCTAGCCCTATATGAAACGCAAGATGGAAAGGAAAACTGGTTTTGTCAGTGAATGGAGAAAATGTGGAACTTAAGGCAGAGTAACTGCATTTATATGTGCTGCTGCTGTTTGTCTTTCACGGGAATAAAATTTAATATGAATATGTTTATTACTACCTCATAAAGCCAAGCAGCATTTTAGAGTGGAGTAAGTGAATATCTTTGATGGATTGCTCTCTCCCATTGGCATGAAATCCCATTGCAAACAATAACATGTTTAAGGAGTCCTTTGAGAAGCAGAGGATGACGGGGCTGGAAAGCCTTCTGCTGTTTCACACTGGTCTGTAAATAAGCTCACATCGCTCTTCTGACTCTTCATGTCTCTGTCCACCTGGAAAGAGGTTTATTTTTAGGACACTACCTATATTTTTATTACTGTCTCTGGAACTGGAAGTAGTTGTTGTGCTTAGGGGATTTATCTTTAAAGCCGTGGACATAAATTACAGTTGTTCTGTCCCTTTTTAGAGTTCCTTGGATGTGAAAGTCCCAGTGTATTTCACACCTTCAACTGCTTGTAGGGCGGGATACTGCACGTGTGGGCTGGGGGGTTTTGCAGCGAGAGCTGGAAGCACAGGGAGAGGGACCCTGCTCTTGGGGCACATATGTGGCAGGGGCCGTACCTGCTCCTCCACCTGTGTGCTTTGCTCAGTGAGGGGCTTCTGGTTTTTTTGATAGCAAAAAAATGGTGCTGGTACTTCACTGTCTTTCTGCTTGTAAGACTTGGGCATGGACACAGATCACTTTGAAGTTCAAAGGGTAACTTCACTGATTTTAATGGACTCTGGCTCATCTCCATCCTTGATCTCATCGAATCGCTGTGAGATCTTCAAATGAAAAGTGTTAAAAAGGTGAACAGCATTCTCCCTGCTACACATACTAGAATGACCTTGCTTTTCTGCTTAGTGATTTGAAAGGTTGATTCTGTACGACTTGATAGAAGAGCATCATAATGTGTTCCTGTCTATACAGAAATATAGGCAATTTGAAGTAAAAATTCCCAGCAAACATGAACAACCTTCACTATTAGTCATCAAAGGTATTAGTGAATAGAGCACATAAAATTTATGCTGCCTACGTGCCTTAAATATTACAGGTCCCACAAGATAAGCTTCATTATAAGGATTGACTTGTCTCTGTGCGTTGAAATTTCTGTGGAATTGTAGCAGTGCCCTGAGCAAGGATTACATGGGGAAAGCAGCTTAAATTACCTGGAGATTTAAAGATTTAAAAAAAAAAAAAAAAGACAAAGAAAAGCCAAACCCATTGCTGTAAAATTCGGGGGGGGGGGGGGGGGGGGGGGCTTTTAAAAAAGGAAAAAATTAATTAAAAAATTGGGGTTGGGGGGGGGGGGGTAACAAGGTGTTTTTGTTTGAGGTGTTGGGCACCCCCTGACCCTTCTACATCTGA
>Ga0181612_139913_pt1 | contig 12999 bp, 21 predicted proteins | sample HoacroProtozoa21_FD_119630 | JGI IMG/M metagenome (GOLD analysis project Ga0181612, IMG submission 119630) | Hoatzin crop microbial communities from Cojedes, Venezuel. Combined Assembly of Gp0051906, Gp0051904, Gp0051908
CCGCCCGGTTCGCCCCGACGCCGTTGGCCCCTGCGGCTCGCCCCGCTAGCCCCTGTGCAAACCCCCCGGGGGTCCGGCCAGTTGCTGTGGCTACGGCAGTCATCGCTGCGCGGTGCCGCTGTCTCCCTCCGGCCTCCTTACAGCCTGCCTCTGCTCAGATAAGCTAATTGGGGCTGTAAACGCCAAAAAAGGCTCGGCTTTGGGAACAGCTTTTGTGGTGGGGTGGTACCCACAAGCACCATCTTGCAGCATTTCTGGGGAAGCGTGATGCTTTGTGCCCGGCGTTGAAATCTCCTGGGGGCCGATGCAGGCGGCTGGGGGCCGATGCAGGCGGCTGCATCCCGGCGCAGGGCAGCTGCCTGCTCCGGCTGCCAGCAGCACGTCCATTCCGTCGGTGCAAGGACCTGGCCACCCCGCTGGTCCCTGAGGCGCGGGGTCTTCAGGCTTCGGTCCATGCCTGCTCGGTGCTGCCGAGAGCAGAGGGTCCACCGTGCCTTCCCACCGTGAGCTCCTCTTCTCCTCTGGCAGCTTGCCTGCGTGGTGGGGCCACCTGAAGGCCACTGCTGCCAAGCCGTCACCTCCGTGCCACGCCATGAGCTGCCCAGCCTGGGTGCCTGGTGCTGACAGCCAGCTCTGCTCAGCCCTCCGTCCCAAACGGGTGCCAGGTGCCACGGGGCAGGGAGGTTTTGTGGTGCCGGGGGACCGGGGACACGCTCGCAGCAGGCTGCTAAATGCATTTTAATTCATGCGGGTGGCTCGTGAAGAGAGGACAACTCATGAAGCGATTAACCTGTAATTTGGCTTGCAGCCCACTTCTCCAGAGCTGCTGGGCCCTGCCCTGTGTCGGTGTAGCTCTTCCTTCTCATACTTACGGTACTTTGCTTCCGGTGGAGTTTCATCCTATTTCTATTTTTTCCAGCCCGTTTCTCTGGTCTGCCGAGAGAACGGTGAATTTTTCACCAGCACGCACTTGCGTCTCCTTCAGCTTCCCGCCTTGCAGCTGCAGGAAGCACTGTTGCATTGCCAGAAATGTTCATGGAAACGCGGGCTAAACCAGGACTTACCACAGGTCCCCAGGAGACCTTGCCCGATCCAACCTCTGATACCTCCCCGAGTGAGTTATCCATGCGGCTTGGTGCCCGTGCCGTAGAGGTTCACCACCACCGTGTTTCCCAAGCTGGCTTCTGATGCTGGGAGACACGTAGAAAGCTGAGCTGAGACCCCTGAAGCCCACAAGTCTGTGGCTCTGCTGGAGGAAACTAGGTCGATCTCATGCAATTTTGTCTCAGTAGGTCCCTGCTGGCTTCAGCCCAGCTTGGGTTTGTTTCTGGATTATCCGTTCCAGTATTTTCCAGGAACCCTGTCTAGAGGGTGAGTTGGATGTGCGGGCTCCCCTCCAGTCCTCTGCCCCGTCGCTCCTCCCTTTCCCTGGTTTTTGTGGTTTCCCCAAGCGTGGGTTTTTCAGCCCTTGAGCTGGGTCCTGGAGACTTCCCAGCAGGGAGATGCCTCGGGGCAGAGGTATCGCTCGCCTTGGTCTCCAGGATAAGGTCTCCTCCTTGCCTTTCTTCCAGAGCTGGCTCTGGGACTCCTATATTAATATTTCAGGCATGTGAGCCATCTCATCAAGTCTGCTGTGCCAATTAAGTCGTAATCGTGCTGTAATCAAGCAGTTGCTGAGCTTGTGCTGCAAACCTTCGCTAGCATATTCCTCTCCCTCCTTGTTGGCTCTTGGCTCTGGGTCAGGAGAAACAGAAGGGGACATTGAAGACACCTCAGTGATTTGTTTTTTTAATTTAAATTAAAATTGCTTTTTCCTATTTATAATTTCAGCAGAATTAAAGCTCAGAAGCCTACTCTGAGAGTTATTTGAAAGATCTGCCGCTGTCTCCTCTGGAAAGCATCTCCCTCCTTGGCAGACCTTGCGGTGTTTCTCGTTGTGCGCTCGGCTCCTCCGGCAGCATCTCTGCTTTTCCCCATCCCCTTAAACCTCCCTGTACCGACGCAGGTCCCAGCGCTTGGCGCTCACTGTCAGTCATCCTAGCTGCCGGTTCAGTACTGCTGGGCACTCCGAACATTGCCAGGTGGGCTGGGGCGTTGCTTTTGCCCAGACTCCTGATTTTCCAGACCCCTGTGCGCCCTCAGGCTCTGGGAAGGATGAGGTCAGGCCAGAGGGATTTGCAAGAAGAGCTTTCCTCTTTCTCCCCCGTAGCTGATGCTATAGAAGCATCCGAGACTGATGTTACTCTCTCCTGTTTTGGCAGTGCGATAGTAATCGGTGAAGCTTAATGCTTATTAGGAGCTTTTGTCTCCTGCACGAGGCTTCCTGGCTGTAGAAATATTTCCCTCCTCTTCTGCCTCGTGTGTTTGCAGTAACCACTGATGCTGCCAGAAGGAATGAGCTGTGCTCAACAGGGAAAGGGGCTAAAAATATCGGAGCATCCTTGGATGGGAACGGCGGGAGCGGGCTGAGCTCCCAGCTGGCACTGGGAGAGGGTGAAGATCTGTGCTGGGAAGTGGGAGAGCCACACGTCTCGGTGCTGATGGAGGGAGAAGGATGGTTTGCTTGTGGTGGGCAAACCAGCAAACCTTCTCTGTGGGTCCCCTAAAATGCCATTCAGGACCAATGTGCCTGCGCTGGGGTGTCTGCGTTGCCGTGGGGCCCTGCTGCGGTGGCATCTCTGGGTTGCTATGGGAGCGCTGCGGTTTGCAGGGTACCGGCCTGGGAGCTCTTCCTCATTTGTGCCTCTCCTCTTCATGGGAGGAGAATCCATCTGGACCTCTGCTCCGGGCAGGCTTGGAGCTGGTGCGGCAGATGCATCTCGGCTGTATCACTTGGGGGGGACAGGCGGGAGGTCCCCAGGGGGGCTCTCCAGACATCCCTGTCCACCTCCCTGCCTGCGTTATCATCAGCGTTTGTGCGTGGGGACAAATCCATGGCCTCTCCTTCTCCCTCGGGGCTGGGGGAGCTGTGGGCAGTGCCCCAGCCCAGGGTCTGCTTCCAGGGGACACAGGGCACCAGTGCGTGACGGAGGCGGTGACCCCATGTGTCCCTTGGGTGAATGGTGGGTGACGTCCTCCCGCGGCGACGCTGGGGGTCTGCGCCGAAGGGTGGGTACCTGCCGCCGGTGGGACTGAAGCGCGATGAATGCGGCTCTTGCCGGCAGGAGATGGCTTCTGCGGCCACTGCACCGTTCCGGCTGGCGTAACGGTGGCTTTCTCTGCAAAGTGCCTTGGCTGATGGTGCTCCCGGGCTCCAGGGAGGAAAGCAGGGCTCCTTCCTGCTGCAGGCTGCTCCAGCACGGTGAGCGGTAACGGGGAGGTGGGGTGGCAGGAGCAGGGGGCTGCTGGCAGTGGCTCCCAGCGTGGATCCTGGCATGGACTAGGGGCCATCTGCCTGGGGCTCTGATGTTTGCGACACCAGTTTCGTTAGTAGTTCTGACCTGCGCAGAGCTGCCTGCGGCTTTGAACTCGCAGGACCCTCTTGGCTGCACAGCTGCATCCAGGAAGGGGCGCGGGCACGTAATCGAAGGGGCTTTCAGGGAGACCCGGGCTGGGGGACGCTGGGCGCTCCCTGGGCTGGGAGATGCTCCTTGTCAAGGGGCTCGGACTCTCCAAGCCGCATCTTCTGGATGTTGCCTTCACACGTAGCATGTCCCGGGTGGGACGGGGAGCTCTGTGTCTGTGATGCTTTCGGGGTGGGCAGATTAAATCTCTGATGCTGGCTGTGGGCTTCAGCATCCGCTGCCTGCTGTTGCCTCCTGGCAAGATGCTGAAGACTGGTTGCTGGTGCTTGGGGAAGGCGGATGAAGATGAAGGTGCCTCCCAAAAACGCTTCCCAAAAGCCTTCTGCAACCAAAGCCCTGCTGGCTCTGTAGTAAAACCCTGGGGCCTCTGCCTTTCCCTCCTCTGGGGGCTCGGCTTCAAACCAGTGCCTCCGGTTTGGAGTCATGCTGGTCCCTGGCCGCCTCAGGAGCAGCGTCCCTGCCACGGTGTGTCACGAGCCTGGGACGTCACAGCCTGTCGAGACATCTTCCAGCCACCGTCTGTATGCAAACCCTGCTGCTCTGTAAAGGGAATAAACTTGTCACTTGAGCTCTCCCCGCCTGCACCGGCCAAGCCATCGTCTAAATTTGGGTGATTATGTTCACCCAGGCCAAGTATCAGGTTCTCGGGATCACATGCGCTCCCAGTGCTGTTTAACTCTGAGGCCGCGGGGAGCCGCAGCACTTTGCTCCCAGCTGTTTGGGATTTGTATTATTATTTTTTTATTATCATTTTTTTTGGCACCAGTGGTTTTATTTTCTTAATTTTTAAATTTCTGCCCTGCCAAGTTGCTCCGCTCCCGGGACAGTTACCGAGCTGCCCAGCGCCTGCTTTGGCTGTTAAATCTGATCACGATGTTTCTGGTTCTTTCAGCTACCACAGAATTAAGGGACTTCTTTGCCAAAGCCCGAAATGGTTCAGTTCGGCTCATCAAGGTCGTCATTGAGGATGGTAAGTCCTGTTTTTAAGTGCTTTGATTTACACCATATCAGTTCTGCGTTTGCCCTCTGATCCTTTCCTCTTTGCTGCTGTGGTGCCAGCTTGTGTTTTTGGAAAGGCTGAGGAAAATGCCACTGGGGGGGGGGAGCTGAAATACAAGCCCAAAATTTGGTGCTGGTGAGCGGCTACTGAGGCCCAGGGCGGCTCTCGGGGGGAGCAGTGACTTTGCCGGCAGACCGATGCCGGTGTCTGGGATCGGTGCTGGGCTCTGGGTGGCTTTTCCTGCTGCTGCATCAGATTTTGCTACGGGGAGCTCTGTGAGAAGCTGCTGTGGGTGTTTTGGGATCTTGGCTGGGGGCAATGCACAGCATCGTCCTTCTTGGACATGGCATCCCACGCCAGGCAAGGACTTGCTTGGGGCAGGGGTTGCTCCTTGGCATGGGGCTCAGCACGGGGCCCCAGTTGCACCCCGTGAGGGATGTTACGCTCTGAAACGTGCCCCAGCCCCTGCTCCTGCGCACGGGGCTGCCCCGAGCCCGGTCTGCAGGCTGGCACCAACCTGCTCACATTTGCCCCACCAGAAGGTGCCTTTGGGCCTCTACATCTGTCAGACAAGGGAGCGGAGCAAAGCACTGATTGAATGTCTCAGCGGGGAGCCTCCATGGTGTAGGTTTTCCAGCACCTCGGCCTCATACAATTGCATATGAATGACTTGTTTCTCACGGCAGCGCGGACGTTCATGCCCTGCCAAGCTGCCATCACAACATGCCTCTGGTGGGCTACCAGGACTACGCTGCAAGCACCGACTTGGACGTGGTTGTAAGGAGCCCGTGGTCCTAAGCAACCAGTGCTGGCCTTCAGAGGGGCTGTGAAGCCCCATTTGGAAGAGCAGTGTGACTTGAAGGGTGTGGGACACATCAGCAGGGCCACTGCAAGGTTCATCGGTGTTGGCTTTGTCCTTGGCAAGGTCCCCGTGTGCTGGGGTGTGACATCTGCATTGTTTCTTCAGAGCATCTTTGGAAACGATGTTGCTCTCTTGGCTTCTTTTTCTTTTAAAAAGTGGGAGTCAGGTTCGCGTTAGGGGAAGTCGTGGATGCCCCTAAACCTGTACTTAGGGTGCTAGGGCTTGTGCCACTGGCTTTGGGTTGTGACCGGTGACACTAGCAAGGGAGACTTTTTACCATCAATGGAAACCACGTCCTGCCATCTCCACTCGGGCTGAATGGGACTTATTTATCTGTCTGATGTGTTGGTGGCAGCAGCTCCTTCATGAACCAACCTCGCTCAGCAGTGCTTTGTGCTTTGCTGTCCCGCTCACTCTGCCAGCTCCTTTCCCCTGTCCTGGACCAGCCATGCACAGCTCTGGAAGAGCTTGAGTATCTGCAGAAGCCCCTGAGATGTGGCAGAGACTGAGGCTCCTGTGCGGAGGCAGGTGGAAGGAGGAGAGCCAGGAGCATCTCTGCACTGAAGGGCTTGGTCTGCTGGGGACAAGGTGGTGGTGGTGGTGGTCCCACCAGCCTGGCTCAGAGACCTCCTGTCCACCCTCCCGTGCGACCTGGGACATGATGCTCAGTCCCTCTGGGCCACTACTCTTTTCTGTCACAGCGGAGGCATCAGCCTGCTGCTGCCCACTGCAGAAGGACCCTCAGGCAGTAACGAGTGGCCAGGCAGACGGCACAGCTGGACAGACGGACTCGAGCACACTGCCCCTGGAAGGGACGTGTCCCAAGCCGGCTGGGGAGGACATGCCAGCTGCCCTGCACAGGGGATGTGGAAGAGGAGCCTCCAGCCCAGAGAACCTTCTGCCCTATGGGGCGTTAGTCTTGGGGCATGTCTGAGCAGGCAGCGGCGGGTGGAAGGCGAGGAAGGCGGTGCAGGGAGCCTGATGGCAGATGCTCTTGGGAGCTCTTTGAGCTGATGTTGCCTTTGGGGGCCGGCTAGGAGAAGCCAGGGCTGGATGGAGAAGGTGTGTGGGAAGGAGCAGCTTGCGCACCGAGGCTCAGCAATGCTTTCCCGGCATGAGAACTACTTGTGGTCCAACACGGTTTTAGGTGATGCTCTGCTTCTTACCGTCACCAGGTTTCTGGACAAGACTGGCTTTGCGGCCTTCCCCGTCGGGTGTGTTGCTTTGCACGTAGGGGATGTTGTGCACCGAGCTTTGCAGGCTCGCAGCTCCTGCGCTGTTGGCCCACGGTGCCTGGCAGAGCTCGGCAGGGCTGCCTTGTAGGGGCATTCTGGAGGAAGGCAGCCTGCCCGCGGCCGGGAGCTGGGGCACCTCGGGGGCCAGAAACGCGCCCGGCTGTGCGCTTTCCAGCAGCAGCACCCTGCAGAAACGGAGCCTGAAATAGCCGGCGCGGATGACGATGTTTTGCTGAAGGGCGGCTGCTCCGGGTTTTCCTTTCCCGGTGCTTCCTGAGGAGGAAAATTTGGCCCTGAATGGGTTGAGCTGAACTGCAAAGAGCCCAGTGGGAGGCAGGGGAAGAAGCAGCTCCTCCAGCCCAGGGAAGAGCTGGAGGCTGCTGGCTCGCAGCGGCACGGCCAGGGTCTGGCTTGGGCGCAGCCCTGGAATAGCCCGGAGTGACTCGGCACCGATGGCGAGGTGTCGGGATGTTTGGCGGCGGAGACACCCGTGAGCTGCCAGTGGGTTTGGCCGGGCAAAATTCTTTGCAGTCTCTTTGGGATCCCAGGTCTTTGCGATGCACAAATCCATTTGCAAGGCTTTTTTATGTGCATTGTAGGGGTACAGTGAGGTTTTTGTGGTTCTCTTTCTCCAAACAGGTAGTTTTGCTGAAGGTAAAGTATTTTCAGCACTGTTTTCTCTACTGTCGTTGTTACTGTGCCAGTAGCACGTGCCCCTCGCACACATCGGCATGCGATGGCTGATGCCGTGGCAGGGTGGCGTTGGGCAGAGAAGGATGAGCTGCTGCCGGTGGGGGAATGCCCTGCTCATGTGGAAACGGGGGGTGAGAGTAACTCACCCCAAACCCTTTATTCCTCTGCTGTTTTCCTTAAAAGCTTTCCTGCTGTGGGATTTGGAGCTGCTGAGCTGGATGGGAGGGAGAGGGCTGGAAAAGCAATCAAAGCCAGGGGGCTTCCCAGCTCCTGGTGGGCAGCGGGGCCATGGGCAGAGGTCCAGGCAGGTCATGTGCCGGGCTGAGCATCCTCTCAACTGCCAGTTGTCCAAAGCCCAAACTCATTTTGCTTTGGCACCTCTGTATTTTCCTGCATCTTGTTCTGAGTCCTGACATCTGCACCCTGACCTTGCATCTAAAACACAATAAAAATACAGGTTGTTTTCCAGCAACCAGCTGATCGTCTCCAGCGCTGTTGCTTTTCTATCCAGCCATCCCAAAGCTTGTTCTGATCCTCACAGTGGGGTTTTTCATGTGCCTGTGGTGCCTGCACCAGTGTTTAAATCCCAGCCGAGCTCTGCCGGGCTCACGGGGTTGCCAGCCCCCCCACCACTTGCGTAGCAGCTGAAAAAAATACCCTCCAGATACATGAGACGCTACCACGTGTGTGAAATATGTAGGTTGCTTCCAGAGGCTGGGGCTTTCATGGCAGCATGGTCCCCCCCAGGATGAGGTCGCTGGGACATCCCTGGTCCCCACGGACACAGGCTTCAGGGGTTAGCTCTGATTTTGGTCCATCTGAGGTTATGGGGAATCTGATGAGAGCAGCTTTGGCTCATCGTCCTGGCTTTTGCTACGGGACCTTTATGTTTCTCAGCACCCCAAGTCTAGGTCGTTCTTTGTGCCCCTGGTAGGGGTGTTCTAGTGGCCTTGGAGCTGGTCCACATGGGATGGAGAAGGTCTCTCATTTCTCTGTGAGCAAGGAGGGATGACTGGAGTCTACATGGCTGGAGGGAGCAGAGCGGAAGGAGCCTGTGGATGCTCACTGGAGAGGAGACCACGGGAGACCAAGTGCTTGGACAGAAGGCAGTGGGATGCTGGTAGAAAACCACCCCCTCCGCTGTGGCCGCAGCCCTGACGGCTTCTCCAGGGGGGTCACCCCTGAGGGTGTACATTTGTGTATGTGGTTCAAGACCTTTGTTTGGTTTTCTGCAGGACAGAATCATTGTTGGCAGTGGAGCTGTGGCAAGCCCTTAGACGAACCGTCCCGTGATCCGGCAAGGTGAGCTAAGCCTTGTCTTCTTCTAACACCAGATTTTCCCTCTTCTCCTTCCAGAACAGCTTGTGCTGGGAGCCCACAAAGAGCTGTCCCGGCGCTGGGACGCTGACTACGATGCCTTCGTGCTTCCCTTGCTGGATGAGCAGCAGCCGTGCTACGTGCTGTACCGCCTGGACAGCCAGAACGCCCAGGGCTACGAGTGGCTCTTCATCTCCTGGTCCCCTGACAGCTCCCCGGTGAGCACCACGCCGGGCTGTGACACCCCAGTGCGGGGACACGGACGCGCCCTGGGAGGTGGAGGGGGAAGCTGGAGGGGGGTGTTGGCCAAGCTGACTGCGTGCTGGGCCTGAGGAGGAGCGTTCACACCGTCCACTGCCATACCTAGGTTAAGAAGTGGAGACTGCTTCGGGGATGGGGGCATGCTTTCAGACACAGTAAGATACAGTGGAGCTCATCTCTGTCCTCTTTGCAGCACTGCGGGAGGAGGTGGAGGGACTGGGGTGTAGGGAAGGGAGTGGTATGGAGACCACGGGGACGGGGTGGAGATGTCCATGACTCCGGCCAAAAGCATTGCTGGGAGGAGCTGGTGCTGGCACTGACGCACTGGGCCATGCGTCCGGCCTGGCCCCGCTCCGCTCGAGGGCTGACGCAGAGCGGCTGCTGGCCCGGCTCCAAAATCAGCCTTAAAAAGGGCCGGGCAGGCTGGTTCCCTTGGAGCCGCGTGCGGCCGGGCCGGCGTTGACACCTGCTGAGAGAGTGGGTGCAGAAGGGCCGGTTGGGTCGGAGCTGGTCTGGAGGATGGCGGCGATACGGCTTGGAAAACGTCGTCGTGTTGAGCATGTCTCCATAGCAGGCTTTCGGCAGGCCCGAGATGTACTGCTGTATATATTTGTTAAAACACATATTATATATTATTTCATGTATTGTGAATATATAAAAAGACTCCCCACAGTTTGAGCTATATCTAACAAATATATATTATATATACACACATAGATGTATACACACACATTTACAAATATATAATGTATATATGATTTTTATGTGTGTGTACACATGTATGTATGTACATGTAAATATGTGTATATAATAGTGTGTTATAATAATTATACGTTTTAAATATATCTCAACAAACTCCGGAGGGTCTTGCTGTAAGAGAACGGTGCGCCAGGGAGCACTTGTCAAAGCTCTTCCCTGCGTTTTCCAGAGCGATGCTAAAGAAGTGCCAAAGGGCAGAAGTCCTTTTCAGGTGACTCCAGCAGTATTCGTGCCTCCTCCTGCCGAGGCGCGGGTGAGAGATGACGCGCTGGAGCTCAGGGGCGGGAAAGCCGAGCGCAGCACGGAGCGGCGGATCGCAGGCAGTGCTTGGCGAGGCTGCGCCGTGGGCCGGCAGTCCTGGGATGAGGCTGCTGGGTTCTCCTGGCTGCTCCCTACGCGGAGCTGCTGCGGCTGCGAATCAGCCTGGGGAGAAACAAGGTGGCTGCTCGCAGGGAGGGCTGAGGTTTGCGGGGCGGGTGGTGGGGCAGTGGCTGTGGAGGTGCTGCTCCCCGGTCCCGCCGTGCGGGATGCTCCTCTCTGACCACGCTTGCCACCTCCCTCCTCACACAGGTCCGGCTGAAGATGCTCTACGCCGCTACCAGAGCGACGGTGAAGAAGGAGTTTGGTGGGGGGCACATAAAGGACGAGATGTTTGGAACGGTGAAGGTACAGTGGTGGTTCCTGGGCAGCCTTTTGGGGTCAACCCTGAGCTTTGGCTGACTAGCCCGGGCTCGGCGCCGAAGCCGGGTGGGACGTGGGGTGCTGGCGTTTGGGGGGGACAGCACAGAGGTTTGTCCCTGCACTGGCTGAATCTCCTGAGTGGCCGCTGCTGCTTTCTCCTGCCCGCACGGCTGCGGTCAGTCTGTGATGGAGACCATGAAAGAGGTGAGGGGAAGGCTCCCAGGAGATCCAGAGCTTTACTGAGAGCGGGGAAAAGAAGTGCCAGGTGGTGGCAGTGTCTCTCCAGCAGCGAGAGCGTCAGCCGGCAGCGCTCTGCAGGGTTCTCCTGCTCTTCCGTGGGCCTTTCGTGGAGGCAGCTGCACAGCCAGGGCTGCCCGGGCATCATTCCCCTCCGGGGCTTCTGGTGCCGGTGGGAGCCAGGGAGCGTCCCCTCTGCTGCCCTCCTGCTCCAGGGCCCCTCTCCGCTGCTCCCGGGCGATGGTCCCTGTCTTTCCCTCGCTTCCGTGCTCATGAGCTCAGTTGATCAGCCGGAGCAGCCACGCTGCTGCAGCTGTGGGTGTCCGGGCAGGGTGGTCTGAACGGGCACGGGCAGCCACGAGCACTGTTTAAAATCAAGCAGGGGGTTTGCATGGAGGTGTCCGAGAGCGCTGCTCGGGTTGATCCTCCTGGTAAGGAGAGACTTCCCAAGATGCTCTGGGTAGCTCAGACCTAGCCTCAAGGCTGGGGGTGCATCCAGCCCTGCAGCGGGAGCCACCCCTGATGCTTCCCCCGTCCCTCTGCCCGCAGGAGGACGTGTCACTGAGCGGTTACCAAAAGCACGTGTCCTCCTGCTCCGCCCCGGCCCCGCTGACCGCAGCTGAGCAGGAGCTCCAGCAGATCCGCATCAACGAGGTGGGTGTCTGACGGCCTGGGGAGAAGGAGCCCGAGACCCTCGGGGCGCGCAGGGTTTCAGGATGCAGGGATGTGCTTGCTGCTGGAGGTGTGGGAGCAAGCATCCAGCTAAAAGGCTTGTTTTCTCTCTGCTCTCTGGTACCTCTGTGGTTTAACCTGTTCCTGCCCTTGCCCAGGTGGATTGAGCATCCTCATGGTCAAATTGGTGGCAAAAAGAGGAATTTAGAGACTATTATTTTTTTTTCCCTTGCTAGGGCTTGAGCTCAGGGCTCTGTTTGCTTGGTGTAGTTTGTGGTCAGAAGGCGGCTCAAGGCTGGAAGCAGGCAGTGGTCTCTAACCTCTAGGTACTGGGGCAAAAGCCAGAGCTGGGTATGAAGTTGTGGGGGTCGGCAGGAAGAGTTCAGGCTTATCTTTGGGCTGCAGCAGCGTCCTCTCCCATACTCTTCCTCTGTGGCTATTAATATGAGGCATGCTGTCCCAATAAATACAGATCTTAGCCTAAATCTGGGGGCTTCTCTGCTGGAAAAAGCTCTGGAAGTGGCGCAGGGTAGGGTTGGGGGCAGACAGGGCTGTAACGCCATTGCTTGCCTGCTGACGTCTCGTGGCACTCGTGCCAACCTCCGTGGTGCTGTGAAACACTGCGGCAGGGGAGGGGATCGGCTCGCTGGGTGGGAAAACCACCTGGAAGCAGGATTTTGTTGGGTTGGGGGATTTCACTTGGATGCTGTGGAAAGCCTTCCCCTCCAGAGGAGCATCCCTCTCTCTTCTGCCTGTGCTAGGGCTGTGAGGCTCGTGGGTGGATCAGAACATGCCTGGGAGTTGTGAAGCCAATCAGCCTGATGGCATTAATTAACGGCAAAAGATGAGGCAGGAGGTTTCCGTCTGCTGGAGCAGGTCTGGGGGCTGTGGAGTTGAGGGGCCTTTGGGAGATACCACCAAGGGGTGGTCTCCACCGCATGGGTCTTGGCGTGGCTATCCGACCTCCCAGCCTGGCGGGCCTGGGCAGGACCTGTGCTGGAGGATCCAAGGTGATGCCCACGCTTGGAGAAGAGAGAGGTGGATGCTGATGGTGGCTCTGCGGCTCGTTTGGCACCTTTGGCTGCCTGTGCCGTCACCTTGGCTGGCCAGTGCTGCCGGATTAAGTAGTTTCGGGGGCTGTGTCTTGCAGGGTCAAGTGGTGAGTGGTGCTTGTGGCTCTTGTTTTCTGGTTGATCTGCCATGCACTGCTTCCTAGCCTCGCCTTTGCGAGACGCAGCTCCTGGGTGATCTGGTTGGGGGTTAATTTAAAGGTGCGCCATCCCCCTGTGTCAGCCTGAGCCGTGGGGAGCGGTCACTGCCATTTAGAAAAAGAGGAAAATTGATGTTTTTTTGCCCGTGGATTTAAAGGTGGGAAGCGGACGAGGGCGGGGTGTGCTGAAGGGTCTCCGCGCTGGTGCGGAGCTGTGCCCGCTGGGCTGCGGGCGTGGAGCAGGAGGTGGTGGGCGTTCAGCTCAGCGTGCGGTGCCAGCTCGCCTCCCCACAGTGGGGAAAAATCACGACTCTGTAAACGCAGCTTCGAGTGAGTTTCTGGAGCTGCACAAGGCAGAGGGCTTTCGTTGAGAGGAGCTGTATGGGAGCAGCCCTCGGTCTGTAGCAGCCCGCTCAGGGCGGCGGTGCCTCCAGCCCCGCACGTAGCTTGCGGGCTCACAGGGTCCTGGCATGCGTTGCACGCTGTGCACAGACTGCCGGGTCCTGGCACGCGCGCACGTGGCCGTTCCTTCATTTGGCGGTCCAGAC
>Ga0181612_142148_pt1 | contig 12999 bp, 6 predicted proteins | sample HoacroProtozoa21_FD_119630 | JGI IMG/M metagenome (GOLD analysis project Ga0181612, IMG submission 119630) | Hoatzin crop microbial communities from Cojedes, Venezuel. Combined Assembly of Gp0051906, Gp0051904, Gp0051908
AATCCTGTGCTTTCCACTGTGCAGGATAAAACAGAAGAAGTATATGCATTGATCTCTGCATACTGTGCCTGTGATATGGTGATGCACGAAGGCGGCCACTTTGGAAAAGACAGGGAAAGACTGCTTTTTGGCATACAGAAATGTATGGATGCATTACTTTCTCAGAAATAAAGAAATATCATGTTACAGAAGTCTCATCTTCCTCCTCTCATGGTTGGTTTCGCACATTTTTGCTCTATACCTTTTTTTCCTCTCTAAAAATTAGTATTTTATTTTTTCAAAGAGTGAAGCTGCTCTGTAAGGTGAAGAATGCTGTGGAGAGAATGCACAGCAGGAGTTTAGGGAGCTTGGGAGTTTTCCACATCACCATTTTTTTCCTGGCTGTGAGTGCAGAAAAATAATTAAGATCCCTGTAATTAACAAAATAAGAAATCTACATAACTTCTGATTCTCTGTATGCAATGATATGTTAAAAATGGTGATTCACCTGGTTTGTACTGCTAAGATGAAGTGACATGCTTAATTTTTTTTGAGCAGTTAAAAGAAGTCCCTCAGTAAATACAGGATATATGCCTAACTGTTTTATTATTTCCTAAGTCATCCAAACCTAACTCGCATGGCACTACATAGCAGGTAATATTTTCACAATTTTCTCTTTGCTAATATGGTAAATAAGGAAGGGAGTTCTCTCTGTATTTTTGAAATAGCAGCAAGAATTCAAAAAGCTTAGCAGTTGCCTTCAGCAGCCCCTGTGTCAGACTAAATGGTACAACATAACTTGAAGCTGAGGTCCCCACATTTGTTTCCTTCTAGACCCACTTTAAAAGGCATTTGTTTTGCAGAGTTTACAGAAAGCCCCAAAGACAGCTGTGAGGTTAGTGGAGACTTTCAGTTACGTTTAGCAGTTGTCTACATATGCACATGGGTGGTCCGCAGATCTTGTCATCCCATCCTTGCCGTCTTGGTCTTCTCTCCTTTCTGTGTTTCATGTCTTGCCTCACAGATCCCAGTAAAGCTGGGGAGAAGCCCAGCTGTTCCTGCAGGGCCCAGTGATTTCATAAGGATTTCCCCTGAGCAGAGTAGTCCACCTCTGTGAAAGCGTAAGATATGACATAAACACCCTGAATGCTGTTGACCTCTCTCTTTCACTTCAGCAGTGCAGAATTATTTGTAATGAAACTCCTGTGCCTTTGGTATTTGCAATGGAACTGAGATTAGAACTTTTAGTTTTGGTTGTAGTTTTCGGTTTTAAATCTTATAATTCTTTTATTAATAATTAAAAGGAATCTTAAAGAATATTAGCAGTTCTTGTGTCCTGTAGAAGATCTGGGAGATCCCTAACAAATACCACCCCATTTTATAACAACTGAACTATAGTTTAATTTTTGTTCTGACCGGACAAAAATCCTGGTGATATCTGAAAAAGTCAAGGAGGATAATATAGATGGCTGTAGATGGTTATATAGAAGGTTTTGAATTCCAGAGGAAAAGAGGAAAACAAGCAAACAGGAGATAATCCCAAGCTAAATGCAAATAATTAATGGAAGTTGCTAGGAGGGAAAAGAAAGGAAAAAGTGAACAAGTGAAACATAAGAACATCCATCCGATTTAATTTAGGCATGTTATACCTGTGTTACACTGTTGCTCTAAAAAAGGAATGAGCTTGTTCTCAGCCCTGCGGGACTGATGCATGTTGCCTGTCAGCTTGCTGTAGGTGAGCAGAAGGGCTGTGGGCGGTCAGGGCTGTTGGTAGTGCGTGATGGCGTTCCACCTCCAGCCTCTGCTTGTGCAGTGTGAAGAAGCACCCTGAGCCCGAAATGTAGCACTTGGGTGGCATTTTACACCCCAACACTTAGGTGGTCGCAAAAACCATTTACACCATTCTGAAAGTCATTCTTATTCCAGGGGTGACAAACTAAGTAATTGCCAGTGGTGTTCTATGTGGCAGTAGACAGCAGAAGGTAATACGTTCTTTTAATATTTCTAGGTAAAATGTGGCAAGGGCTCACGATACAGAGCACAATGAAGTGTTACTACAGCCTGCACATCAGAACAGAATAGGAAGGGATCTCCAAAATGCAGGATTGAAATATATTGCTTCACAACCAGAGGTATCATTTGAGATGAGCAAAATAAAAGGCCAATCACTAGAGTCATCTCTCTGCAACCTCCTGTTTGAGTAGACAGTCAGCTACCTTCTGGCAATGACTGAATATTGTAAAGCAAATAAGACTTGGACTCACCACAGTTCTTACAGAGCCAGGCATTCTTTTCAGCTCACATGCAGAAATCAACCTGACACAAAAACTTGTTGTTATTACAAGTATATTCAATATGGACTATCTCTAGAACATAGCAAGACATTTTTGGTTCCTAGGCAGGTGAGGCTTTCACACATTTTCCCTCTTGCCTCATCCCGAAGCTGGTCTGCATTACAGCCTTCTGCCAGCACATGTGTGTCAGGGAGCAGTGTGGTGAGGTGCAAGCTGTGACTAAAGCAGGTGATGGATGCTTTGGCAGCAGAGGTCATTTGTGTAGCCACAATCTAGTCTAGAAATGGCATCCTTACTTAGAATACTTTCAATATAGGCTTGAACTTTTCCTAGCACAGAAGCAGCCTGGAAGAGCGTACAAGGAAGCAACTCCTATTTTTGGTGTGCATTCCTTCTGTACAAAGCTCCTCTTGTGCTATTCTCAACTGCCTGGAAGAAGGCAATTCCCACTGCCCAAACCTAATCACCAAGCTGAGGTGCATTCAGCCTGGAGAGTAGGCAAGCACCCGAGTTAGGCACCTCTCTGATGAATGGACCATTTTACCTGTAGTCATTTAAAATACTGCTGTATTTCATAATCTGCTTCACCCAGCTGTTGTCACGTGAGAGTGAGCATTATATATACATTAGTACATTCTTGGAGAAGAGAAGGAACACATCTACATTGACAAACACTAGATACCACAGTCCAACATCATGTAGTGGTTCCCTTTCCAAATCCCAGAACACATACACAGGTGCACTGTCCAAAGCCACATTTTCAGGATCTCATTATGATTTATTCCCAGCTTCACAAATGACTGCAGTTTTTAAAATGGCACTAGAAATACTCAATTTCCTACTGTGTTTGTGATTTAACCTACCTATCTCCTGCGTCTAGACCAATAGATAAGTGGGATGCAATACACTCAGCCTAATGCTAATTCAGAATTAAACTGTCCAGCCTGCGGCTCTACCAGAGAACTTTTACATGCATTTTATAAGAGGAAGAGGACAAACTGTTTCTGGCAATTAGAAAAGCATGCAGGGATTTACATGTATGGGTGCATCAGATAATGAACCCCTTCAGGAGCAGGAAAGTAAGTGGGGCATAATAAAACTACACGTAGTTTTATCAGTGTTCAAGGAATATACAGACTAGTAATCAACGTGACATTTGACTGTTCTTGTACCAATTCTCAGTAGTTCCTTAATCCTCACCCTACTCAGGAAGAAAGGGATTTTTGAAAATGGAAAAAGTAAAAATATTTTTCAAATTAGAAAAAAGACAACCCAAGCACTTTCAAAATAATCTAGAAAATGGATCACCTTACATGGATTCCATCTGTATGTCCTTCTGGTGACACAGGTGTATCTTCCTGGGCATAACAGCAACAGGCTCAAGAAGGCAGAGGAGCTCTCATGACTCAAATTTATAGAATACAGAGATTTCGTATCTTCCATATTCAGTTCTGGTGGATTACATCTTTAAAAGCATTTTTGTCTCCCAAACAATGTAGTAGGATATGAGAAGGGTGAAAAGTATAATTAATATCAAGTTGGATATGTGAAAACGCAACTTCCCTGTGCCAGAGAGGCAATGAGTTTCTACCTGGTCCCTTTTGGGCTAAGCTGTTTGATCAGCTTCCCTCAGTCTCTGTGGATGTCCTTATACTAGTCTAATTGAAGGACCCCTGTTCTCTTTTTATTTTTGCTCTATGAAAAATGCATTGGAGATGTCTTATAATGAACTTTGATATGGTGAAATGATAATAATGTCCTAATTATATATAAAAATGTAATTACACTTGCTACTATTATAGAAAACTCCCTTTATAATGAAGTGTTATGTTAGAAAAAAAGATTTCATTATAGGCAGATTCCTTTACTTGTTAATTTGGCCTGTGATTCATCGCTTTAATATTAAAAAAAATTTCTCTCTAAGTTACTTTTGATGTTTCTCATTTATGGTTCATTTCTCTGCTCTGGCACCTTAAGATGCCAAAAATTACAAACTTATTTAAGATATACTTAAAAATGCACTAGTTCTTTAAAGGGAAGATGGGAAAAAAAGGAGCAAGAGTCCTTTTTCTGGTAAAAATATTTTATAATGGAACATAGAACCAGGTTAAATACCATGGCTGTGTTCTCACTGACCAATTGCCTTTGCAGTTAAGACTTTATTCCTCAACATATTATTAAAGAAAGGTAGCACTGAATACCTAAAATTGCTAATGAAGGGAAGAACAGTATTAAAACCAGACCATTTAGAAAGAACAGTTCAATGAAAGAAGCATTCAGTCACTTTTGAAAGCTGCAATAAGGTGACAGTTCTGAGCACAATCTGAACAAAGAAAAGAAAAGAGAAGGTGAGAGAAAGAGCATAATGTGATCTCAGGTCTAATACATCAAAATTGATGTGAGTCCAGAATAAGAATATTTTCCCTCTGGTACCATGAAAAAAGTACTTCAGGTGTTCTTATGAGATAGCAGTTTTTCCTCTGCATTATAAGGTAGTTTGCAACTAAAGTCCTGTTTAAAAGCCACAGGGGGAAGGTGAAGGTAAGGCAGTGGTTTGCTAATAATTGAAAAAGATAACAGTAATTTTCCGGAACAGGAAATAGCATTTCCCAACCAAAAACATAACATCATTACGAGGTGACAGAATGTCTAACCAACTCCACTAAACTACTTAGTCACTGTAAAGAGACACCTCCTAAGATTTTTTAAATTGAAAAAAAAGATTTTTAATAAAGCACACATCCCAGCTTATGTCATCCTTCCAAGTACAGAGCTTCAGTTTCCTTTTGCATGGAGGTCTCCTGCCCCTGTCCATTTGCTGTTTCCTCCTCTTTGTTATATTCAAGGGGCCCTCACTAAAAGAGGATCTTCCCCACTACCCAGATGCTCTCAGGGCTCCAGCGGTTGCTGGAGCGGGTAATGGATCTACCTTGTTACAGTGCTTTATAGAAGTAAACAAAGTGTGAGGGAGAGGTCCATGCACCTGAAAGCTTCTCTGTACTGGAGACCTAATGGCAGACACTGCTTTTTCCTGCAAGCCTTCCCTCATTTCTGTCTTTAGACCATCACAGCTACAACACTGCTGATGACAAAATTTATATAGCTATGGATAAAGCTAATGTATTGTGTATGATGCTTACACTGCATCATGCTCCCCACTCTTGCTCCCTTGACAGATACTTGTGTGGAAATAGCTTTCTGCTCTCTTTGTAGTTCACATCCATATATGCCTGCTAGCCTGTGTACAGAATATAGAAAGATTCTGAAGGTCCGTCTTTTTGTGGGCACAGTAGTGTCTTGCATGTTTTCCTTGTTTTACACTATTGCAAAGCTGTACAATGCAAGACCCTCAGTCCTGTGAAGGTTCACACACCTGGGTACCAAGAGTTTTGGTCCACATAACTTTCCTTGCTTCATTTTCCTTATTTGAGTAAAGAGAGATCCAGGAGCACTTACTGTTTAAGAAATATGAAAAAAAAAAAGTGAACATGAACATAAATATTCTAACTTAATTGAGACAGCATCTGTCCATCTACACGGTTTTGTCTACATTGGTCAGGAATTCTGGATGTTCTTTTCCTGGCCCACTATATAGGTAGTGTCTATTAAAGTCGTGTGCAATTACTTACATCTTGTGGTAACAGAATCGGGTCTGACATTTTATTCTTATTTTCTGTATAGCCTAGATCTGGCTAGTCCAAATATTTGGGACAAAATTTCAGTATTTGCCTCGCTAATATTAAGAAAGGAAGAAAAAAAAGGCAGAGGGAACACAGATCAGAAGTGTGTAGTACTCATCAAGCTAAAATCTGAGCGTTATACTTTAGAAGTTATTAGCTGTTTCGCCCTGATGAATTTGAGGAGCTCCCACAAAAAAAAAAGGATACTGGGAAAAGCTTCAATAAAATTACATTATTGCCCTAAGTGAAGTTAGTGTCAAACAGACATTTGTTAAAACAATGTTCCTGGGGATAAGGCCACTTCTGTGCTGCCTGACACCACTATCTCACATTCCAAAGGATGCTGTTTCATTCTCTCACCCTGTTGTATTGCTAGACAAGATTATTTCTTTCCTAGTTAGAAAATTGACATTTTAAAAATTATTCCCCCATGCAAGCTAAAATAGCATATTACATAGAAAAGGAAAAACATTCTGATAGATACTAAGCACAAGTGGTTGGTGTGGACTCAGATGTACAATATTACACTTTTGGCTATAAGGTATAAAAAGTCCTGATCATGACATAAGAGTGTTTAGCTCCTCTAGAGCATCCTTTCAAATAATCCTCCCAATGACTTCTTACATCAGCCCTTTGTAACACACTTAGGGAATTATTTCTTCACATTCAGCAAATCAGATTCTGATCTCAGTGTGCATTTAAGCTTATATAATTCATCTCATAAAAGTAACTTAAATGAGGCCCTACATCTGGAAGTCTGAGAGAGGAAGGCACGTGTCCAAGGCCATAGAACAAGGCATCTGTAAGACTAGGAGATGGGCAACATCAACAGGGTGGACTGTTCTCCCAGCTGTCCTAGTAGCTGGTTCCTTTTCCAGTTAAAAAAAACCCAAAGCTATCAGTCAATCTACTTGCAAAATGAGCACAAGCATTTGCATGTCTAATGGCCTGCGTTTTGAGGATGTTTTTGGCTTTGCAGTTGGAAAGTCTAGAAATACAATTAAAGAAAAATGAGATCAGCTTGAGAGGTGGTACCAACTGTAAGCATTCCTAACCTATTGCATCCTGTAGCACCCTTCTCTCTTCAAAGGGAAAAAAAATAAAATCAGTGAGGATGTGAGGAAGGGCAGAATAGAGACTTTTAAAATGGAGTGACAGATGTGGTCTGCAGTAGATCAGTGTCACCAGAGGAGATGCAATATCATGCACTACCACAATGCAGAATTCCCCCAGATTTTTTTCTCCTTTGTCAAAGCAGCGCTCACATGAGTAACTACAGATGAAGCAAAATTGGTTTTATGGAGGAAAACTAGTGGCAATTTTAATCACAGAAGTCTGAATTCATAAAAAGGCATACTTTATTCTGTTCTCTTTCAGCACTGCAGAGTGTGTTGGGGTTCCTCTGATGTTTGGATGGAGATTTTTTGAGGATGGAGTTTTTTTAACTGCTTGGTTAACAACACACTGAAATATTTTACCAAATGCCTATTTCACCCATAATTATGTGTCTGCTACTCCTGGCTGTGCAATTTCTGATTCCAAACAGCTCTCCAGTGGTGGAGGGAGTCGTCTCCGCCAGCTGTGATTACTCCCAGGCCCTTGCAGCACCTACCTGTACATACTTGCCTGGTAGCTGCACTGACGGGGTCCTGGCAGGCCCTCTAGGCCAATGGCTACAGAGCTCAATGGGCATTTAAATCTAATTTACTGACAGTGCTTCTGGCATTCAGAGATGCTAATATTGACATACAAGGCAAGTATTTCTTCTGTTAGCAATGCCTCACATAGCAGAGCAATCACAGTGATTTTTGACAGAAAGCTCACCTTTGAAGGCTTTAAGATCCTTGCAGCCTTTAAAAATTTCATTCTAAGCTAGCCAGTTGCAAGATGTTTCAAAAGCTTAAGCTTCCCATGATCAAAGGGTCTCTTGAATAACACTATTATGTTCTCCTCCTTAAATCCTGTCTACTTGGCAGTGTTGGTGAGGAATTCGGCAATTTGTTGCTTCTGCTAGCGGAGCATATCCAAACGTGCAAACTGCATGCATATAACTCCTCAACAGCGTCACATACTCTGTTGACGTCTCAGGATCTGACAACACATAGCAGTGTTTTGAGAAAACCAGATTGCTGTTTGTTCCACCATTTAATTTAGAAAGCAGAAGAGTGATCAATGTTTAGTTACATCATTATAGGCAAGACAGACATGTAGTTGCCTCTTTGTAGTCATCTACTTTGAAAGTAGCATCTATTTGAAAATCAAATTGGGAACCAAATTTTCAGTCTCTGACTTAAAAATTTCTTACCCAGTTTTGCTTGCTGTCTTGTCTGCAAAGGCAGAGTGTATTCAGATAGCTATTTGCAGGTGCCAGATGGTTCGCCTTATCTTCTCATTAGCGTATACAAGGACAAGTTTTGCATTATAGAAACCACATGTCCGTTCACATTGCTCACATACCTAGTTTTGCCAATAACGAATGCTGTTAGTGATGAGTTTGTGGTAGACCATACAACTCCTCACCTACCTTTTGTCCAGACTGCATTTATTAACATAAAGTACAAACATTCAGTGGGACAACTCAACATATGCCAACATATGGTCTCCCGTCTCAGCAAGCCTGTTCCCAGGCTAAAAACATCACTAGATGTCTTTAGTTCAGAGTCTTCTCTGGGGGAGCCCTTCTCTGTCACTATTGGAATATCTCAGGCAGGCAATCTTTGTCTTAATCTCCCACACTTTTACTTGACATAAACTATTTTACCTCTCTTTTTGTATAACACAGCTGAATATGACTAAATGTGCAATTTGTCCATGGAACCTACATGATTATTCATGCATTGCCATTATGACAAACACAACTTCTCTTCTTGCCAGGAGGACAGAAAGAGTGGGACAAAAAATAGTTATATTGCAGCCTATAATTCCTATGTGTTGGCTCAGGTTTGAGGAACAGCAATAACAGGAAGGCAACAGCTGTTCCCACAGAGAAAATGAGCTGCTGGGAAAGCTACCAACTAGACTCAGCTTGCTTTCTTACACAGGTCTGTGACCTACTGCTACCTGTTGCTATATTCTATTGTAGTCTAAGCCCTGACCTTGGTTTTTCATTCCTTGGTTTCCTCAAATACATAATAAATAATTTTGAAATTGCAAAATATAAGCACCTGTGGCTACCTCCAGAAGATTTGAACCAGACCCCCATATTCTGCATGCAAAATGACCAGACAAGCAAATACATAAGCATAAGCATTATCATCTGCCAGTATCTATAAGTTTGACAGTTATCTAAGTAATGCAAATACACATCTGGTTCTGGCTTTACATGTAGCTGTTCATTAGAAGTGTTGACATTTTTCATCTTTATCTTATCTGAAGTCATGCTGGGGAACACGCACCATTTTTGGAAGTACCAGCAATCTCCACTAGCAAAATGGAGACAGAAACATCTAGGACACTCTTGCAGGTCAATGCTCTGTCATTTCAAGTTTATCCCAGAACTAATTTGTATGAAAGTGCAATATGAGACTAAGTTTGTTCCTTAACATTTTGGCAAGCATAGGAGAGGACAGCTTCAGATGAGATAAGCAGCTTAGTTCAGCCACTAAGGCCCACTCTTCATTGACCAGGACAGGCTGCTTCTTACAGTACTACAGGTACAATCATGTTCATACTTGAACTCCTCACCATGGTTTTGTGTATACAGCAGAACCACTCACCAGAGGGAAAGACTGCATAATCAAGGATCATCTACCTCTTTGTTTTTCCTCACCAAGCAACAGTAAGCACTGGCCCAAAGCTGTTGTAGTCAACAAATTAAAAGCTATGAGGAAATGCTAACGGGCTCTTTTCTAGCAATCAGGATAAAGAGATTTTTAAGCGGCAGAAGAAGTCATACTCTCTAGCAATAATTTCTGACCAGACAACCGATCTATTATAAAACAGGGTTTTGTCTAAGCAAAAAAAAATACTTCAATAAAAGCTCATATTGCTTCTACCCTGCATACAAAGCGCAGCAATTCTGCGTAGCAGAAACAATTGTATTTTGGTGGAAGCGGAAAGGGTAATACTTGCCTCAGTGTTGCAATGAGAGCTGCATAGATGGCAGTAAGGATAGTAGAGAAGCACTGCTAACAGTCATGTCCTCATTCAGTGAGAGGTGCTGAGCAAGTCAGGGAAACAATGCAGGCCAACCAGTGCCATAACTGTCAAAGAGCTGGAGATGAGTATTTGCCCGCAGTGACTGGATCGGTGGTGCTGAAGACACCGATCTACTCACCATCTCGAAAGAGGGGTGGGGTCAACAGAGCCTTGCCACAATCTCTAGCTGTTTTGGCAAATTTACTTTTGCAAAGTAGACTTTTCTCATCTCCCTATGTCATTTACGATGCATGGACATTACCACAGTTATTTCTGCAATAGCTGCAGCTGAGAAGAGAATCTAAAAGAATGATACAAATGATGCAAACAGAAGTAAACTACTACAGTCACAATACCAAATAGTGTCCTTGGCAAAGGAAAGAGAAATGCAGTAAAGACTACTTTCTTAGGTAGCTGTTAGTTTTACTTGAAACAAACCCCATGTATTCCCATCCTACAAAGAAATTGGAAGATATTTTCTATCTTACTGACCTTCTCAAGAAAAAACAAACAATATCTGGGAAAGTACTACCATTTGCAGTTTTAAATTCCTAGGGTTTCTTTACAGGGTGATTTCATGCACATCACTTCCAGCTGGTCCAGCAAGGATCAGCCACCACTGAACGAACAGTACAGATTGCTAAGATGTTCTGACAACACAAATGACAGAAAAAAAGCACAAAGTTTGTGGAGGTGCAGGGGCAACTTCACTTAGCTCAGTAAGGGAGCCCAGGTAATTTTGTAAGCCCTGACAAAGCTGAACACTATCAATGCATACAGATGACTAAAAACTTAGAAGGTTGTAAGCAGAAGCTCAACAGTGCAGCAGAGAAAGTCACACACACCCGTGGCTCTTTTAAATAAAGCTGTGTGCTCGGTGCTGGAAAGTCACAAGGCATTTTCACTTGTTGTGGCATGGAGGAAGCACTCTCTTCATAGCAACACAAAAGAATTTGCTGTAATTTTAAGATCCTCAGTATAGATAATAACTTGCTTTATGAACAGTCTACTGAATTCCATTTGGAATTATTAAGAGTGAAGCCCAGTGAGCTTGATTAAGTGCCGCAAAATACCCTGTGAAGTTTTCAAAGTCAGGTAGTTGAGTGATAACTGCACTGTTTGACAGCTGGAAGAATCATGCAAACAGGAAACATCTCATAATAGAATATTACTTTATCATTCCAAAATAAATGCAAAATTATATATTTGGGGAAGAAGAATATCTTAAATCAAAAAAGGAGGAATGACTGGGAAGGTTCTGTTAAGGTTGCATCTTGAAAGAGGAGCGACAGCAACAATCACCAGGATATATACCACTAACACAGGAGCTCCTGCATTTCATCATAAAGCTGCAGTGTTCAAAGCAAGGCAAACTGCTGCTGTTGCTAGTAAACCAGGGAGTCAATGAAGTCTGCATAGAAGCTTTGCTAACTTTTGAAGGGTTGTTCATTGTCAATGGGCTATTCAATTTCAATTATTTCAATCAAAGAGTATTCATTTGCCACTGCTGATGTAACAGCCATGATGAAGGTAGGTATTGAGAAGGGTCCCAAACACATACTAGGCACAAAACCAGGATTCTTTTTAGAAAGTATTAATTGAGAATTCCAGTTGCAAGTAATGTCTTGGAGATTTTCACAGAGCTCTTTTTCTTGTTGCAAATAAAACTATCAATACACCTGTAACAAACTGGAATGTCAATTATTTTTAGCCAGAGAAATGACATAAAAGACAGGCATTCTGCCCCAGGAGCTGTACAAACTGCAGACCAAGTCACTACACAGCTTTGTGTAGCAAATAACAATATTTAGGTAAAACACTGATCCTGCCATTTTAAAAATTCTCTTGCTTTTGTGTACCCCCGACAACTTCTTATTCAGAATCACGGCAGCTTGAGTCCTAGTCATTGGGGAATATCTGCAAGACATTTCAGTGTCTGATTCTTCAAGTAGCTCGTTAGGGTGATGAAAAGCCACATGATGAAGGGGCAGTGCCATGCTTGAAGAGCTAGGGGTTCCTGTTGTCTTGAATTATTAACAAGTCAATATTTAGTGGACTGTTCCTGCCTGCCTGCCTACAGCAGGTGGTACCCCACTGCCTTTCACTTGGAAAGCATCTGCTTGCTCTGAGCCTCCCCAGAGCTTGCTACAGTCATTTGTTCGATTTAAGACAGACACTGTCATTATTCTGTGCAGCACTTCACAGAGATATTTCCTACTAAATGCTTGAACCATCTGAGCAGCACTAGGCAGGCTGCAGGGTTCATTAATAATGCATCCCTGCTTATCAATAGATTTAGACAACTGGTATTTAGAAGCTTCTTCAGAAGGAGTGGGGTTTTTTTCACACCAGTTAGCTTCATTCTGTCAGTTCCTTGATGTAGACATTACATCCAACTGAGTTCTGAAAGGCAGAGGTGCTAAAATTGTATTTGAGCTGCTCCCTTGCTTTGGAGCACCATTTGACTGATGTAACTCCTAAGATCAACCCTTCTGTTGCGTTATTTTTTGCTGGTTTTGGGGTTTAAGGGGAGGGGTGGAGGCATTTACATTAAAACAGAAATTGGCTTTGCATTCTCAACAAATTCAGCTTCCGCTAAAACTTCTCTGGACCCAACTCACAAATGAGGGGAGAAGATTCAGTATTAGTTACCTTGTGATTTGCAGAGGAGTGGCATCCACTTTTGGCAAAGCATTCAGGATGCTAAAAACAGACTTAAAAAAAAAAATCAGACTGCTGCCCAGATCAAACAGCAGTGTGGACAAAGTAGCTGTTTCCAAATTTAGTATAGGGAAAGAGAAAACAAAGATATAATTCCATTTTGGAAAAAGAGAAGAAAGAAAAAAAAAGGCAGCCATGAATAGCTGTGTCATGGACAAGCTGGAGAAGTGGGCCTGTGTGAACCTCAT
>Ga0181612_142453_pt1 | contig 12999 bp, 7 predicted proteins | sample HoacroProtozoa21_FD_119630 | JGI IMG/M metagenome (GOLD analysis project Ga0181612, IMG submission 119630) | Hoatzin crop microbial communities from Cojedes, Venezuel. Combined Assembly of Gp0051906, Gp0051904, Gp0051908
AAGGCTTGGACGTGTACTTGGATTAAAAAAAAACCCCCAACTTTAAGCATTTCAGAATGCAAGAGTTGTATGAGACTTTTACACTCTACATGCACTTAAAATGTTAAATTAATACTAGAATAATATTATTTTATAGCTTTGGAAATAAGAAAATTATTTTTTGTTATTAGTGATCATTTGATTCTGATGAAAAGATCCCTGGGTATCAAAAGTGCTGCAACTGCAGCGTTATCTGATAGCTGACACAAGGCTTCAAAGAAACTTTCTAGGTGCATGGTGTTTGCTTTCTGGCGTGCAGTTGATTGGATCTAGAGAAAAATGTCTCATCCTCTTTTCTGAAGACTTTCTGCAGGGATTATTCGCACCAGCGTGACTGAAATTTGCTTTTACAAGGTAGTCTGCCTTAGAAAAAAAGGGATGACTTTAAATCCTGGACTTAGATCTGGAATATGTGTTTCCATTTTGATGCTGCCATGTACAAAGTCAGAAAGAACTAAACAGGCAAAGAAGCTGCTTCTCTGTTACAGTAGAAGTAAACCTCAAGCAGTTCACTCTGCTGGTGGTGTGCAAGAGGAAGTTGTAATTAAGTAGAAATATACATTGAAAAGCAAAAACTCTGCATATTGCTTAGAAGAAGAAAAATTCCACCATTAGGTGTCGTCATTGCTGCATGCAAAATTGAATGAAGAATGCAGCAGCTGAAAAGATGGTCTGTTGGCTGTGAAGCTGTGGGATGTGGGGAGTGGGTGTTCGCAGTGTGGTGTCCATCCTTCTATCTGTTTCAAAGACTTGCAGAACTTCCAGCAAACTCCACCTGAGCAGTACCTGGGCAAGTGCCTTCGGGCTGACAAGATTACTGAATCTAAATTCTTTTTATTAAACCTGTATGTGACTTGGATTTGCCTCTGATGTGTGTAGCTTTCAAAGAAGTTATTACACAGTTAAGCTAACTTAAGCTACTGAAAATGAATGCCCGGGTGATCTTTATTTCATTGTACCGTTGCTGTACTTTGATTTTATTAAGAACACAGTACAAACCACAGGCTTCAGAAGAAACACTGCAGCAAAGGATTTATAAGCAATCATTGACCATTATCTCTGTCAGGACTGTAGTTAACAGACTAATAAATTCATTATGCAGTAACGAACTGGATTATCGAGGGCCAACCCAGACAGGTGAAATGTTCTGAAGAACACAATTAAAAAAATTGTCCTCCTTTTTTCAAGACTATAACTTCAGAAAAAAGTACAGGGTTTTTATATCAAGGTGATTCTTTTAAGCATCAGAAGATTTTGCCCTTGTGGAAGGTATTCCAGCAGCCTTTGAGATCGGAGGTTTTCTAAGTGCAAAGCAGACGGTGCATTGCAAACGTTGTCGCAACCTAAAAATGGAGACAGCTGTTGAGGTTATGGGGGGAGATGGAGGAGAACCAGTTGTCTTCAAATGATCAAAGTACTACAACAGACCTGTAAAAAGTGTAAAGTAAGTTAATTTTTTGAATAGAATCTGGATTTGAGACCACCAGTGCAATCAACTCAGCTCCTGCAGGATGACAAGAGCACGCTTTATTTTGGGTACTGAGGATTCCTGGCTAGCATAGTCCCGTCCACGTATCCTACTGTGGCTGGCTTGGTGGAACAACCATGCCGGCGCTCAGCTCCTCACGGACACAGGGACTCTTTCCCCCAGGAAATGTTGTCCCGCAGCCAGTGTGGGTTTCATCCAGATTTGAGTTACTGAATGTTACCTTAACCTAAGTAGCATCTGTGTGTGTGATGGCCATGCTGTTCTGTCTGGATTTTACCTTTGAGCAGATGCAGGTAAACCAAGCTTGCTCGTGCTGCTGGTGAAGTGTATAAATGACCTCTGTTAGTGGGGAAAGTGTGTGGTTGCCGTGTGCACAGCAATTAGTCATGCAGATATGATCCTATGGTATAAATCAAGGTGTCCGTCAAAGAAATGGATTATATTTTCAGTCAATAGTGAGTTTATCCTTTTATTAGTGATCATCTCTCCATTGCTACTATTTACTACGTGTGATGGTCTTGGAGGTCCCAGCCCCGTAGTGTTAAGGGACTGGAGAAAAATAGAAAACAAAGTGGCAGTTAGTCCAAGAAACCTTTTTCAAGCTGAATGATACTGTTTTATTAATAAACTTTGCATATCTTATGACAACTACTTAAGCACACTTAATGAGCCCATCTAACTGTCCATCACCTGACTTGAACTACAGACCATGTTTTATAGCTACTGAAATCAGAAAGAAACGTTGTCAAATGAGATGCTGGTATGCATAAAACAGTTTGTGTTCTTATATGGAGTGATATCTGTAGCTAATCATAAGCTCTGTTATCAGAAGAAAAACATGATGTACTTTGAGGAGCATACAGTTGATATTATAGAGTGTCATAGACAAAATGTCATGATTCCCTCTCATGGCAGAAACAATTTAAGCTGTTGATAGTAGCCATGAACTATGTACGATCAAAATTATTGTCAAGCTTTATGTTTAAGGTAATCTGCAGCATGTTATGGGTAAATATTTGTCTTATTTTAAAGATTGTTAATACTTGTGGGTGTTAACCCTGCAGTCAAGTTAAGATTTACTTCCTGCACGCAGTGCTAGAAGAAAGGTGAAAGACGTTTGTCCTCCATGCAGAACAAAAGCCGTTGGGTAGGAACAGGTCAGGCAGCACTGCATGGAGACCTGGGTGGGAGGTGGTTCCAGTGCAAGGAGAGCACCTGATGGTAGTTTCTGCACATACAGACAGCTTGCTGCTTTTTTCTCCAAGCAGAGCATATCAATGCGCAGGACACAGATCAGGATTTTAGCTAACAGAGCTCTAGTTTTGATTGTAGTAGCATCTGACCTTGTATGATGCACTTGACTTTCCTCTGCCGTGATTTAGTTCTCTCTGTCACAGGGCATTAATTCTGATTTTTCTCTGGATAATGTTTACTATTTGATGAAGTCATTTTACAAAAGCCAGTTAATTACCACACAGATAAGTAACACAATGGTAATGCAAATACTGTGATGACTGGTCTGAGGACATGTAAGTCAGTAACTTCACCACATTATCACTAATATTGCTAGCAAAGTTATTGTGCAATTCTTATGCAGGTAAAGGGCTTATTGAATTTGGATGACAGGCTTGGGCTCTGTGTGGGAAAATACTTTGATCTTGGAAAAGAGCCATCAGTTTGAGAATGGAAATTAGAATGAGGCTTCTGATTCGACTATGGCCAAAGTCGAGAGAAGCTTCCTGTCCTGGGCTCAAGTGCATAGAAACTTTTATTAAACAGGAGTGCTCAGCATTTGAGGGGTGGACTCATCTGTGAGGGCACACAAGATCTCAGCATCTAGGAGGAGCTTGTTTAGGCTGAAGAGCGTTAAGGCCTTCTGAGGTGAAGGGTCAGTGACGTTGCCTGTCATCTTGTTAGCCAGCTGCTGCTCTTAGCAAGAAGTGACAAGATTTGTATTGCCTGATCATCATTTGGACTACTAATGCTGGGGAAGAAGAAATTTTTGCTTTGTGCCAGATATCCTGACTGGCTTCTATAGTGATAAAACATCCCTACAGTAGTTCTATTTTACAAGCCTGAATGCATTTTTACACGTTACGGGCAGCCGCGTGCCATGTGTACATCATATTCTGCCTTCCACTTAAGTAACTGAGAAAACTTTTTATTTCAACTGTCCCACTCGTTACTGAGTTTGGCCAAGCTGCCTGGGAAACAGACAGCAGATGGGACTTGATAAGAAACTAGAACCATTGCAATTAATCAAAAAGCGAGGAGAGTACTGCTGTTACTGTGATTTGCATGAAGGTGAGGTCCCCCTCGGACAGTCCCCCTCGGAGTAGCACCCTCCTTGGATTGGCACCACTGGTTTGCAGGTGAAGTCTAGAGGTGTCCAAAGAAAACAATTTTGGGATCAGTTTTTTTACTAAAACTGCTTGAGAAACTGTTTCTGAATTATACTGGAAGATGAGGGAGATTTCATAGAGAAAGCTGCAGGTCAACAAATTCTTCATATTCTCAAACGGCAGTGAAGATGTATTTACTTCTTTAACTAGTAGTCCTAGATGTCATTTCTTGAGAAATACTGGTGTTGGCACTTTAAGGAAATCATATCTATCAATAAAGCCCAGAGTAAGCTTGGATAAAATATAGCCACTGATAGACAGGAAAGCAAACACTGTTAAGGAACTGAAGTTGGGTTCCTTTGCAACACAATGCCATGAGACCTCTAAAAATCTCTCCTGGAGCTTGAATTTTCCGTCTAGCATCAGGCTGATTTGAGCAACTCTGCGACAAAGCTTCTTTGTAAAAGCACTCCCAAATACTTTGTGAGCTGAAATGGCATCCTTCATATTTACTGGTGTTGGGCAATAAACACTTCGTCGTGGCCTGTTACAGTAGCAGTTGCAAAGAGGAGGTTTGCAGAAATGCTTTTGAGTATTGTTTCAATATTCCCTAGTTGCAGGCCCTTGCCTTTCTGGGTCAGAGGTTTCTTGAGCACGCTTGCAATATTCCTACACCAGATTTGTGTGTCTCATGGACTCCACGACGAGCCAAGCTACCAGAGAACGAGGCCTTAGGATTTAATTTCAGGCTTACAGAGTCTTAAACAGGACCATGTCCTTGCTGCTGAGGTCAGCCTTGTAGCCAAAGGATATTCCTGGAGAAGTCAAACTTGGTCCAAATGCACAGAGGAACTCCTTTCAGGCATTTAAACGTAGGCAGTGTTAGGAAGAAGTGTAACACATCACAAATGGCACCTGGGGGACTTCAGCATTTGCTTCATTTAGTGCTATTAGAACAGAAAGGATCTCTGTGTCCTAGCTGTGTTTCCAAAATAGTACCCGTCATTTTCTGTTTGTTTTGAATTTGATGCTAGAGAGCTATGAGAGCCCGAATGTTTTTAGTGTACGCAGTGTAAGGAAAATGGCCTTTCGCAATGTTAGTGGCCAGAAAATCATCACGTGCTTGTTGGAAACACTGTGCTGGGGTAGGTTTCCTTAAAATTAAGCTCTTCACTTTATACAGCCTTCTGGTATCCTTGGAGTTGAAAGCAGTTTGTAATATAAGCACGTTTTCTCATTTTACTTGAAACAGTAAGAGCTAGTGCGCAATATGAGATAAGAATTGCTTCACAGAAGGCGTATACTCGTGCTTATGTATCTGTGCATAGTATGTTTGCGTGTATGCGCCGTTTATATACACACACACCCCTACATAGATACATCACCTATAACTACTTTGAAAATTGAGATTAGAGGTGATATTTGTGATGCATTGTAGAGACATCCAATAAATAGACCATAGGCTGTTTTCTCTGCACTGTGATAGAGAAGTCTACCGTACTTACTCTAGCATTTTGAAACTCTGTGCAGATTAAAGTGCGTGTTTTCATTGCAAGCCATCTTACTTCAGTAGCTTTTCTTCTTTCTTAGCTTATATGTGGAAACCTCCCACTCAGAATTCAGACTTGTATCATGCGAGGTTTATAAGAAAAGTTTCTCAGTTGTTAATGAATTGTAACCTTTGTTTCTAGTACTGAAACCTTTTTTTGCAACAAATGCCATTTTGTGAGGAGTCAAGTTACTCAGAGTAGCCTTCATCATCTTGACTTCTTGGGGTAACACCGCTCTCTCCAGAAATAATGAACATTTTTCCCATGGTGTTTGCTGTGCCCAGGTCACAAAACAGCAGCACGCATAAGGAGTTATAATCCATTATAGAACAGTAATCAGAAGACGTGATGTTTCAGTGCTGCATAGTTTTTGTTGGCACTTGTTTGAGATGCCTTTGACACATGTAATGCAACCATCCCTGACTTGTAAAAGCCCTTCATGATATATTGTGTGCTGTATAAAACACAATAGCAATGTGGATTTAATCTGTACATGAATTCTGTATTTTAATCTGTTAAACAAATTCTTCCTTTTCAGGATATGGTTGTAAACAGCATATGTTGATAGAAGGCTTTTGGGAAAACTGTGTTTTTAAAAACTTGTGCTCGAGCTAATGTGCTTGGATTATGTATGAACTGATGAAGCTGTGGTGCTTCATTTTACCATATTAGTAATGTGGATGTCCATGCCCATCTGATTCTACACCTGAAAAAGGAACAAGCAGGAGGTTTGGTAGATAGTTTGTTAGCTTAGTGCCAGCTGATGCTTAATTGTTTGCTGGAAAGTACGCTTAAATAACACTTGTTTAGAGGCTGCAAATGCTCTCAGTAGATGTGGATTAACTCACTTAAACTCAGCTACGCTTACTGGAGAATCGAAGCGTTGCCCTATGCCAGTGTGTGCTAGTACAAGCTGCCTAGTGCATCACTGCTGCCTCCCGATCGCAGTGGATCGATATTTGATCTGCGGTTTAGTATAATTCAGAGTGACATGAGAGGGAGAGAGCTTCTGTTCCAGTGTGCCTTAAGTTGCTAAACCCACATTTGCCTTAGACTGGATGATGAAATGAATGATGCGTACGCAGTATGATTATGTGTGTCAAAAGTCAGTTGATGTTAATGTGGACCTTCCGCAGACCAGTCGCGTGATAAACAGCATTTGTAGGCAGTGCTGGTCTATCAGACTCGTGCTCGGACTGGAGTCAGGAGTTTGCAAGTACTTAAGTGCCTCTTCCTCTGAACTTAGAGACATCTGTGAGTTGAGGTGCGGGCAGATGCAAGCACCTATTACTCTACTCCTGGCTGGCCAGATGGAAGTGCCATCTCAGTGCAGCACTGCCTAGGCTCTGCACCTCAGCAGAGGTTTTCAGGTGGTTATGGAGGCCATCAGGAGGTTGCCAAAGCAAAGCCTTGTAGGAGATCCAAGGGATGATCTGTAAGCCTGAGAGCTGGGGCTGGATTTAATTTTGAGCCAGTGCTGCCCTCTGCTGAAAGGAATGCTCTTCTGGTAAAGTCAAATATTCATGCTTTTTGTTACCTGAAATTAAGCAAGCAACTGAATAAATTTCTTCTGCAAAAAGGTAGCATATGTACTGTTTAGATGATTTAGCTGAAATCTATGCTTTCGCTAAATAACATCAGCTTTCCTGTTTGTCAAACCCAGACCATGCATAGTTGGGTGGGTGAGGATTTGCCAGCTAGGACAACCACAGCTTCCTCAGGGCCTGGTGAAGGAAACTTGGAAGAGAAATGTAAACAGGTAGACTAAAACCTGTGTGCACTAATCACATTAATCGTGTTTGCAGTCTCAACTCAACTGTTTAGCTGTGTGAGGAGACCTTGACTGGGAGCCTGAAAAAAGTGTGTCTGTCTGAAGTAATTTTTGGTTTTGCTGTGCTTTTCTGTTAACTCTCTTGTTGTAGTCCCTCATAAGCAATCAGGGTATGAGGCCCTCTCTTTTGTGGGGCTGCCAGTGTCGTGAGCCCATCGCCAACAGAAGTTTGAGTAGCTTGAAAACTGCTTTCCTGTAGCTCAGGTAACCAGCTGCTTATTCTGCTTGGTCTATTGGACCAGCAACCGCAGCAATCATAAGGCACTTGTATTAAGCTGACCACATTTCCTTTCTAAAATCAGTGGATTTTTTCCAGTTAGCGTTGATTGTTTTGCTTAATGAGCCCAAACCATGTCAAAGATACTTTATTATAATTCAACCAAGTTGCAGATAATTTTGATAAATCTGGCCAACACCCACTGCTGAAGTGAAAACAAAAAATAAAAGTTCGTAAAACGTTTGTGTCCCTTTAGCAGCTGACACTTTTTGGACAGCATGAATTGCCTTGACCTAAGTGTGAAACTTTGGGAGCTGCTACTGGCTTGTGGAACCTGATCTCTCGCTGCATTGTTATAAGGAAAATAATAGAAGTTACATAAGCAATCCTTTGCAAATGATTCAAGAACCTGACGTGGAGCCAGACCCCGTACTAGTCAGGCTCTGAAGTCACTGGAGTTTCTCCAGCTCAAGCCAGCAGAGAACTGCTTCATTAAGATCAGATAATCTGTAGGGGCTACGTTATATGTCACTGAAAGGAGATGGATTAGTGTTCCACGCTAATGGTGCAGAGACACAAAGGCAAGGGAAAATTCAGATATTGCTCTGTCTTCAAGCTATATATCGTCAAGCATGAGTGTTGCATGGAAAATGTTTGTACATTGTGTACAGAAATAAGTTTTTTTTATTGCTTGTTTTAGATTTATCTACTCCTTGAGTACTCTAATGAAACAAAGGCCAAGATTTTCAAAAACGAGCAGTGATTCTGAGATAATGAAAATGTCCTCTGGCTTGTCACAAGCTGAAAATCCACAGATTAAAACTCTTAGAAACGTTATCTGTAAAAGATGTCCTTTGAGTGGATAAATACATGCTAGATAAATGAAACTTAGAGGATTATCAAGAGTGTCCAGATCTAACTATTAAGACAGTTGTAGAAAAGCTGCTCCTGATACTCTTCATTACTGAAATAAAATTAGCTGTATTAGAACTGGGAAGTATTGCAAGATGAAACTTGCAGCATGTTATGAATAGGATTTCAAGCTAGCATGGACATTCCAGCTTTTGAGGTCAGTGGTAATAGTGTTCTTGATTTTTATGGTAGCAGGGACCAAGGCCTTTGTGTGTTAAATGTAAAGTAGGAAATCATGGCTAATGGCTTTTGCCTGAAAGAAACCTAGAAGTGCAGTTGAACTGCTGAGGACTATTTAGAAGGAACACAGCCAAGATTAACCCGCGTAACTCCAGTGTTGCTTGGAGAGCTTTGCTGGAGCACCACTCCCAGGCTCTAGTAGTACTTTGCTTTATTTCAGAAAATGTAGACTATAGGCCTTCTTTCTTTCAGGCCACATAAGATTGTAAGCATTGTGAGTGACTGTTCAGCACTTCATTCAAAGCCTAATGACCTATTTGCAAGAAACAGCAACAAAATCGAAGTGATTTCTGGAAGCTGAAACTTCCCTCAGATACTTCTGTAGCACAACATCTGGGTGCTATTAGTGTTTGTGTGTTAGGGTTAAACTGTACCAGTTAGCTAACGCTGTGCTTCAAAGTTGAAGCCACAGGATCATAAAGTGCTTGGTGGGGCTTTGGTGAAGATTTTTCTTGGACCTGAGAGATGCACCTTAGACCTGTCTGGCACACAAGAAAGGTACCTCCAGAATGTCACGTTGTAGGGTGTGTGTGCTCTTGCGCCTGTTTTTCTCTATTTACTTAGGAGGTCTCCAAGGATGACCTTATTTCTAACCCATCAGTGGGAGATCTGTGGGACAAAGGTATCTGAAACCCTTTCTTGCCTCACTGTACCTTGGGCAGCTTCTGATTTACCAGTTGATGTCTCCAGATATTCCAGCCTCTGAGCAATCTCTCAACCTGGGAACCTTGCTGGTCAATTTTCCTGTGTTGAGTGTTTTTGTGGGGTTTTTTTGGTGGTGTTTTTGTTTTTATAATCTCAATGAATATGAGATCTGCTTGTTCTGACATGGAAGATCTGCATGTCCACTTCCTAACCATCCAGGATATGCATGCCATTCACAGATGGGAATGTACTTTGGCATGACTTGTCACTTTGCGTTTGATTCAAGATGCTGTTTGTTGTTCTGAGTTCTCTTGTTTGCAGTAATGTTTTTATTCCAGAAAATACTATGCTGGTGAAAACTTTAAAGTTCTTGGATCAAAATGGACAGAAATACACGTCCTTGTTGGATACCAGGCAGGCTTCATGCAGAGTTGCCCAAAACTTCAGGTCAGAGGAGGGCAGAATGTGGAGTTAAGAAAGCCCCGGGGAAAATTATCTCCCTACCTCTTTCATCCTTAGATCTTTTAGTGTGAAGTGAATAATGACATGCTGTGTTTCTGTTCAAGTCAGTGAGAGTTTTGGCAGGAGGCACCGTGATCCATCTGGAATGAAGAGTCTGAAGATCTCTTGTTCGCTGCAGTCCTTGGAAGCCCGTTGAGTGTTGTGTGCCTCAGTTTCTTTGTTGGCCATATGAAAAAGATGTTACTTATCAAACTTTCATGGATGGAAAATGTTTTTCTATACAAAGCTGTGTTACTGCAAATTGGGGCTGATGAGCAGAAGGAACAGTATGGCTTGAATTGCAATTTGCACAGTGAAACAATGAGATACTTTGATTCCCTCCACTATGAAAGGGTTTTTGTGTACCGAAGTTCATCATCTGCTAAAGGATTCCACTTCACAGGAAAGTGCAGATACACTTAATTATCGCAAATTTACAAACACAATATGAAAAACTCTGTCTTTGAATTGATGAGAACAATGAACGTACAGTTATCGCCACAGCAGTGAATTATATTTTTACCCCTTTAAAGGTTTTTTTTTCATATTTAGGAAGTTTTAGAAAGTTCCTGAAAGGGTCAGACACAAGTGTCTGCTTTTCCTAAATCTGTATGGGTGCTGTTCCAAAATAAGAGCATGTGCAGCTTTGCTTCTTACTTTGTGAGCTGAAGCCACTGCTTTGTATCCAGATGTGTATTCATGAGGTTGGCATGTTGTTGGCTACACCCCTGTTGGAGAAGGTGGTGCTGCAGGCCATCAGAGGTCCTTCATCACTGCTTCATTTTGTTCTTTTAATCAATTTTCAGATTTGTACATATTTTCAAGGCAAAGGCGGGGGTAAAAGCAGAATTGGTACAATCCATGTGGGTTTTATGCTGCTGGTGGAGTCTAGTCAGGAATATGTAATGTCAGGTACTCTTGCAGATCTCCACTCTGATTTGTTCTGCTTCCATTCCCATTTGATTCCATTGTCTTAGTTCAGGACAGGCAAAGCAGTATATTTGCTAAAGTAGTTAGTGGAGATCCTGTTCTGGCAGCTATTTTTCCAGGCAGATAGGGCAGACCCTGTCTGGTGAAAGTAATGGTAAAATTCTTAATGGTTTCAGTGGTACCCTTGTTTCACATATTAAATTTAGGCAATCTGGTGGGATTCAGCATGTCCATGGATGAGCAAAAGGTGGTTCTCACCATCACAGTAGGTCTTCCTCTTGAGATGGAGTCTTCTGTTGCTGAAACAGCCTCTGTGGTGAGACTTGCAAGGAGAGGTGGGAAAACAGAAGCGGGGATTGTGTGTTTGATGAAAGAAACTTGTCAGATCTTTAGGAAGAGGAGAAGGTTGGGTGGGAAGAGACATAGTTCCCATTCTCCCTTAAAATAGCAAGTATGGGAATGTCAAATTGCAGTCCTAGATTCTTCGTACTTATCTGAGCTTCTGGTTTTATTTGTTTCCTGTAAATTTTTGCAATAACTTGTTCAACTGAAGTATGTGCTGGACAGGACAATGGTAAGATTGTCTCACTAGTGGTGAATAGCTGTACACTTCATATCTGAGAAGGTAATGATATAAACGCAAAAGTGTATTGTAAGCTCTAAGAACTAAAAAGTTAACTATAGCAGTTAGCAACTGCTTATGGCACATCAGAAGGAATATGTCAAAAATTTGTTTGGTGTGGGAGTTGTCTTTTTGAGTGAAACACACATCGTTTACCGTAAGGATCATTATCAACAGAGTGCATGCTCTTTACAAAGAATAAAAACTGATGGTCTTTTCTTTCTTTCTTTTCAGGCAGCACAGATAGTCCTGATTTCTCTCTTTGAACTGAACACTCCTGAGTTTACCATGTTACTTGGTGCCTTGCCAAAAACATTCCAGGATGGTGCTACCAAGCTCCTGCACAACCACCTCAAGAACTCCAGTAACACCAGTGTGGTGAGAGGCCCTTGTCCTTGAAAACAGCAGAGCCCCAAAGGCAGCAGCTCATTGATAAGCTGTTGCAGATGTTCAGTACCATGAATTATCTGTAACTGTTGTCTTGAAGTATATGACAACAGAGGCTTCGGTTTGATATTGACTTTATAGGGACCATTAAAACAAAAACTCAGTTATTTTTAAATTTAATACTTTAATACAGCCATAACCAGTACAGATTAAAAAAAAAAACTACTGAGAATTGCATGAAATTTGGTGGGGTTTGTGCTTTCAAGCTGGTGATGCTTTTGATAATCCTGCCAGTAACAACCTTTTGGCTAAAACGGAGATCCTGATACCATGGACTGACTTACTGGGCTTACCACTACTATTGAAATCAGTTTAATAACAGATAGATTGTCTACTAAGAAGCTTACAGGATCTTTAATGTGACCTACAAGGTCTCCTCAGTCTGCACCTATTACCTTCTGTTTTGCTTTTACATGAAGCTCTTCCATATTTCTGTATCTCTGAAGGAATACGTTAGTAGAGGATTTAAGTGTGCTTCTAAACTTCTTTTCCCCCCAGAGCACCAAGGATTAGGGTCTCTTTTGCCTTTTTAATGTGGAAATCTTGTGAAACTTGCTGGAATTTGAACCCTCATATCTTTGCACTTCTGCAGGGACAAGCAGACCTTTTTGTAAGCTAGAACTGGAGCATTAGGCTTCCAGGCAACTGGACTGGATTCTCTAGTGCCTTGACTTTGTGTGAAGACAGTCTGAATTGGGAGCAATTTCTGCTCGTTTTGCTGGGGTACAAATGATTGTGTAGGCCAGTGGAAAAATGATAAGTTAGATTGCTTGCTTATGCTCTTAAGCACAATCAGAATACTTTAGACAATGTGGAAAATAGCTGCATAATTAAATTGTTAAATTGCTAGGGTAATGGTCTGCATACTTTGGAGCCTGGCAAATCATGTCTGAGAAGCTGGGTAGCCTGGTGGGTTGTTAAACCATTCCTCTGGCAGTATTTGCAGACTGTTGCATAGTTAAAATTACAGGCACTGTGGATTGTAGAAAAGTGTGTGTGTGCTTTCTTTATCCTCAGAGCAGTACCTTCAAGAATGTGTTCATGACTACGTGAACCATGGCTGTAGTTTTCTAGGTCAAGAACCAGAACCAAAACTGCTCTAAGCTTGTGTAGCGCAAACAAAGGCAGTATTTGGACCTGTTGTTGTCGCGTGCTTCTGCCTGTGCGTTGCAACACGTTGCTAATCCCTGTCTTCCCACTTCTGTGCCAGGGTTCCCCCAGCAATACCCTTGGT
>Ga0181612_151770_pt1 | contig 12998 bp, 10 predicted proteins | sample HoacroProtozoa21_FD_119630 | JGI IMG/M metagenome (GOLD analysis project Ga0181612, IMG submission 119630) | Hoatzin crop microbial communities from Cojedes, Venezuel. Combined Assembly of Gp0051906, Gp0051904, Gp0051908
GATAAATAATGACAAAGAGGATGATGGACACCGTGCCATGTTTGAGAGGAACAGACGGGAAGGTGCCTGGTTGCTGCAGCAACAAGGCCGGGCTTTCGGAAAGATGGGTTTTTCTTCCTCTTTTCACCTGCCAATCTTCCCCCCACGTCAGCACTCTGCCGCTGCGGGAGACGAGCGGTGACATTTACACTCCCACTAACAAGCTGGTTCGGTGATGGGCAGCTCTGCGGGAGAGCATCTGGTGTCACAGGGCCCAAGCAGAGAGGAGGGGAGGGTCCTCTCAAGCAGTTAGTATAATTTAGTACTTTTTATTATTATGAACGTTATTAGGGCAGAAGCATACACAGAAACAGCAGGCAATGCCTCGGCAGGGCATGCAGAATTTCCGACCCTTCGTGTGGGTCTGGTCCTGCAGCTGATGGGGACAATGAGATGCCACTCCCGTCTGGAGAACCTCTCTGCGTGTCCTGCTGAGAGATGGAAGGAATCAAAAATAAAAATAAAAAGGAGAGAATGAGCAAAAAATCAAGCAACACCACAGGAGCGATTTCACTCCTCCGCCAGGCCCATCTGCTGTGACCCCGCCGTTTGGAGTTCCTCACTGCCCCGCTGAAGCTGCCTGTGACTTTGGCTCCTTGGGAGAAACCTGGTTATGGTGGCAGAGGTGAAACCCAGGCTGCTCTCCCCTTCCCGGCAGGTTAGCCCACCGCTGTGCCTCACTATGCTTTCCTTCACCTTCTGGATGAGACAACTTTCAGTTCACCCAAATTGTTCCAATAATAATAGTAATAGTAGTAATAACAGTAATAATAGCAATTATGTTACTGCAAAGTAAATGCAAGAAAAATACAACAACTCTGAAATTAATTGTATGAAATAGTGGTGCAAGAAACTGCTTTGGGTCATCTTATCTTTCTTACTGGTCGATTTGCTGCTGGCGTCAGGAGGAAAGTGGAAGTTAAGAACGAGCAGCCTTTCCTGGCTGCCAGACTGCTCTGCCATTGCAGCCATCTGAGAAGGTTCCCTGTTGGACCATGACCCCCAAACTGGGGGTGGAAATACAAAAATATCCTGGCCAATAAAACTTGAAATTTGTGTATTCCCATGCCCAGCAGAGCCAAGGAAGCCAGGTTTCCTAAGGATCTGTGGCTGCAAGTCAAAGACCCCTGTGGAGTCTCTGATGCCTAGTATGGATTGCACGGATACATTGATTTGAGTGAGAGCATTAAGAGGTTTTCTCTTCTCTACAGTGTCATTCTTTTTCACAAAGCTTGGAGGTCCCTGGTATCTTTGAGATCTCCATCATTCTATCAAATCAAGCTGAAAGTATGGGCTGAAAATTATTAGTAAGACACAGACAAATAGGCGGCTCCACTTCCTTCCCTGTCCCCATCCTTCCCTCTGAGCGCAGAGCATGTGCTAATCAGCCACTTTTCATGAACAAGCCAGGCTGAAAGATTAGGATGTCCAGGAGGGCAGCCCACCTCTATTGTCTTTGTCCCTTCCTGGAGCTGGTGCAGCCCCTTGAGACTAAATTTGAAGAGGCAAAGTACCTGATGTGTTATAACCCAGTTTTCATAGAGTATTTGCTTCGCTTTTTTAAATCTTCACTAAAAAACTCTCTACATTTTTGAGCTGGTTCTTAGAAGTATACCCAGTAATATGTAGAAAAGAGATGACTGAACAAGGGTACAGACAAGCCTGGGGGGAAAAATGCATGAAGGCAGATTATAAAAGACCAGATAAATAATCCTTCAAGTACGAAAACTGCAGAAATTAGGAGGATATTTGCAGAAATTTCTCATTACAGACAGCACACAGGCAGCATCAGCAAGATTTCAAACTGACTGGCATTTGAAGGTTATACAAGGGAGAAACCAAACCTGGCCGAGAACAGCGACCGTCACGTCTACAGCTGTGTAACGCATGCAGTGACAGCAGCAAATCTCTTGGCAGCGATGTCAATCAGCGAAGCATGGAAAATGAAAGCACTTCTGGAGCTTTTTCCAGTGACCAATACTCTGCAGGGGTACCCCCAGCCAAACCTCAGCATCTTTCAGCAGAGGGTTCAGGATAGAAAGTTGCTCCCTGTGACACTGGAGTCTGCGGCGAGAGCTCCAGCTGGGCAGAAGCTTTGCAGATAACACAGGCAGTGGGGCCAGACAAAGGAGCAGTAAAAAAACCCACATTTTTAAAGTATTTTTGACTGGAACCCTCTTTTCTTCCTAATAAAAAAAAGAAGATAATAATTTTTAATTTCGAAAATTGAAATGCTTTCATGATTTGTGGGTTAACTTTTTTTCCACCAAACCCTCATACTGCAGAAGACAGAATCCTTCTGCAAAATGTACTTGCTTAAAAGACAGTGCCGGTGCCAGGCAGACTGTTCTGGAATCAAACCTTCTGTGCTCCTGTTGGTGTTTGGTTTTGGACCCTTTTGACATCGCTCCAATATAGTTTACTTCCTGAATCCTTGCCCTTCCCAGTAAGTGTGGGTTGCATATTGTAAAACCTGCCAAGCAAAGCAAGCGAATCGACTGTCCTACAAAGACAAGGAACAAGCTGTGCCACCCACCGGTCCACGTGTCCATGGAGTAGCAGGGAACACCGAGAACCATGCAGAGGCTTTGTTCCCAACTGCAGACCCTTCTACAGGCATAAATACTATTCTTTAACTGTGTGGCTGCATCTCAAACTATCCATATGCAACTCCCACATCCAGGGCGTGAGACTGGCTATGCTGGTCAGACCCTGGTCGCTCCAACAGATTTGCACTGACCTGTTGGTCTTGCGCTGGGGAATCTGTACCAGCCAACAGGTATCGAGTCGATATTGCAGAGCAGGGGACCTCTGTCTGATTGCTCTATAGAGAAAGCGCATCCTTGAAACCAGAGCCTAGTGCATGGAGCTGAGCCAAGCTTTTCGGTCCTTCTGCTGCCCAGATCATCCCAACATCCCAAATCCACCTGGTCAGCACAGAGGAGAAGATTTTGAGAGCTGTACTGGGTGACATCAGGGTTGGATGTGAGGACTCGGTTTCCCTAGTAGTGAAATGAGTCTTTCTGAGACTTACCTCTTCCCCAGAGAGCCGTGACAATTCATTAGGCAATTGTAAAATCAGAATGTAGCTGCTGACTGTGAGTTGAGGTCCATTAATAGCCCTATTTATTGCCAACCAAATAATTAGCTTAGACATGCATCAATGGGTCTTGATTGCATATGAAATAACTGTCTTATTACACAGAAATCAAATGAGTTTCTGAGAACAGCTCAGGTGTCACCTCAACCTCAGTACTAATAGGAAAAGAAAAAAAAAAAGAAAAAAACCCAAGCATTTCGATGTGTTGCTCAGCAACAGAATTTGCGGGGGAAACAATCTAGGAATGAAGGAATGAGCATTTCCAAAAGAACGGGTTATTTCAGGGGAGACATCAGGGACAAGCAAATGTCACAGAGGCAGAGAACGTATGTTTTTCCTCCTTTAATCAATAATTTAAATTAGGCATTTTGGGTAAAATAAGCATTTAAGTTAGCTGATTGAAAAGCAGAGATCCCAAACCTTTACAAAGAATTGCATTGCTGAAGAGATATTTATTTGTTTGTGTGAGGGAAACATTAGATTTACTAGACACAGAATTGAAAATTGAAAATGCTCTTAGAAATGTCACCTGTTCATGTAAAGAAGCAGATGATGTGATGCCAACATTGCTATATTGTGCAGCATCCCTCCCGGAGCAATCTCATATTAATTTTGTTGTTCTCCTTCCCACATGCCCTCCCCTCCCTCCCTTCTCCTTTCTCTTCTAGGACAAGACAAGCGCGCTGAGTCTCAGCAACGTGGCGGGGGTTTTCTATATCCTCATCGGTGGGCTCGGACTAGCCATGCTGGTTGCCTTAATCGAGTTTTGTTACAAGTCCAGAAGTGAATCAAAGCGGATGAAGGTGGCAACCCATTCCCCGGCCTTTCACACCTTCTCTCTGATCCTACCCCGGCTCCAAAGCTGCCTTCAGAGACGGATGCAGCCCAGACCATGGGTGGAAAGCCAAGACATAGGGATAACGAAGTGACCGTGTCACTCGGCTTGCTAGAAAGGAATAGGAGCATCAGAGGAAGCTAAAAGAGGGTCAAAGTGGGCCATAGTGGGGAGCTGATGCAAGATCAGACACGTGGCATAATGCTAGTTCAAAATCCAGATATAGAGCTAAATCATAACACAAATGGTAACAGGAACACATTGCCATTCCTTAAAATTAACAAAAGCTGACTATGGCAATGCATGTGCAGCATGGCTGAAGTGTGATGGGGTTGGTGTGATACAGCCATTACTGCAGCATGAAAAAATCCCCAACAGCAAGATAAAAGTGGGGCAGCACGTTAATGAATGAGATCTCGTTCCCTGTGCTGGCACTGTGCTGGCACCATTTGCAGGTTGGCAACAGTGATACATGCTCAGGGCATTGCTGCCCTGGAACAGATGATGTGGGTCTCCAAATTCAGAATTATGGGACCTTTCAGAGAGAAACTGGCCTCTAATCTCTCCTGTAATGGGTTTTTTTCTTCACACTGTCATCGTCTTGCAGCAGTGCACTTCCTATGACCCAGGAGATTTGTTTCAGCCCAAAATTCTGGTGTGCCTAAATTTCAGAGTCTCGTGTCAAGAGTGGGTTAGATTTGAGAGCCTTAGGGATACACATTTGATGCAGCATCTGTGGAACAAGTGTATCCTGACTCAGATGATTAACAGAGGTGATCCCTTACCCAGATACCACTGTGTACAAGGGTGCAGCGGGATCTGTGCTGTAAGAGTAACATGTCCCTTTTCTTCCTCATCTTGACCTCTCCTGTGAGCCTGAAAGTCGGTAGGAGTACATGAAGTATGCAGTGAGTTTCATAAAATTTAGAGAGCTTTTCACTTCCTTGAGCACTGAAACTTACCCAGAATCAAAAGGAATGTAAGCAATTGTTTCTTTGGGTTTTATGTCACCATTTCACAACATGCTTAATGTTTTGCCAGCAATAATAACATTTCTAATTCACTGAACATGTGCAACAGCCCTTTTCCCATCGAGGTTCAGAAAATTCTACAGGCAATGTGAGGTACATTGAGCAGAGGGGTAAGGTAATGTGAACAATTAATGTCTCTGAATATACAAAAATTAAATTATAATTGCTATCTACGTTGTAAAGCTAGGTATGTCACAAATACACTGTGAAAGAGTGTCAGAATGCAATAGCTCCATAGTTTTATCTGAAGGAGGTTCTGCCCTGCTGTTGACTTCCCTGTGTCACTTGAAATGACACACTAATTCAAGCCAGTGTTAGCTTGCAGCACCATTCCCACTATGGGAAGGAATCTTTGCTCCCAAACTTAATGTCTAGAGTAAGCTTGTCCCTTGGGCTGGCTCCCACCATCAATGGCTGCCCCACAAAGCCATTCAGAAGAGCCCAGGCAAGTGACCAGAAAGATGAGCCAGATCCCCCTCTAAACCCAGCCTCTGCTCAGCAAGTCCCTGCAGACCCCCGGGCGAGTTGCAGATCCCTCCAGCGCAGGAGGCTGCTCCATGCCTGGCAAGGCACTAAGCTGACTGTTTGTGAATAGCTGTTCCAGATTTATCTGTTCTGGATGATTCCTCACCCAGGTATCCCAGTCCAGAAAGGACGATGGTGGCCGTAGACATGACTTAAACACAAAGAAACCAAATTGGCTTCATCTTTTAGTTTAATGGTTCTAAACAGGTGGTTTCCTTAGATCTCTGAAAGCAAATGTTTTGGACAGTATCTGGAACAGGAAGATGAGATTTTGGTTTCCTGAATTAGGTTTGCATTTCCTGGTTACCTCAGTCATCGCTGTAGACAAAAACATAGGCACATGCTCAACTTCTCACATGAGAAATGTTAAACATATGCTTGCAGTGAGTCAGAGTCCACCATCCATAACAGTACTGGAGTAGTAATAGCGTATCCATGGGGGAAGTGTGTATAATACCTCTGCTCAGATCCAGGATGACTGTTCTTATGTTGTAGAGTTTGAATAGTTTTTGCATATGGCATGTATGCTCTATACCCCAAAATACTGCTGAAACATTTCATTTGGAATGTAGAAGAGGTGTGAATTAACAGAGCAGATGCAGTAGGGACATGCAGAAAGTGAGAGTCTGAATGGAGAGAAGGTGGGAGAGAACAGTGACAGGAAGACAATACCGGTTTATATTGTAATTTTGCCAACATTGTTAAGGACAGGGGGAGACCCCCCGTCCTTCCTAAAAAGGGTTTTTGTTTAATCCCACAGCAATCAATCAACGAAGCCATACGGACATCAACCCTTCCCAGGCCGGCTGCAGCAGGAGGCAGCGGAGAAAACGGACGTGTGGTCAGCCACGATTTCCCCAAATCCATGCAGACGATCCCGTGCATGAGCCACAGCACTGGCATGTCCCTGGGAGCTACGGGATTATAATTGGCCTTTTGACCCATTGCCTGGGTGAGAGCAGGGGCAGCCCAACTCCACCCCCTCCAGAGCCAAAAACAAACCCAACACCAACAAGACAAACGACGATGACAGAAGGGACAATTGGATGGATCTTCTCGAGGAAATCAAGTCTATTTCCCTTTCTATTTGCAAACAGATCCACCGGCAGGAGAACAGAAACAGGTCTGTACTGCAATAAGGAGAGTGTAATGGGATTTAACAGACTCGTGAACCATCCCTGATCAAAGAACCACTGGAACACTAATGAGGACTATGCCATTTTGTTTTAACTTGGTTGTTAATAAGTCTTAGTGTGTGCAATATATATATTTTTTCTTACTAATTCCTGTGGTGTCAGGGTAACATCAGCCCTTTTCCCCTTCCCTGCTCAGTCTTTCAATCTGGTTTAGTTTGGGATGCAAACCATAATGTCTGAGCTACTAACAGCAAAAAAGAAAATCCGATAAATGGCAAGTTGAACTCCCTGCAGGGTGTCAGCATTGACCCCTTTTGTCCGTCGCGATTCTGCCTTCCATTGTTCTGTTGTGAACTTGGGCTGTGGAGTTACTGCAATGAGGCAGACAGAGCTCCGAACGGCTCTCCCAGCACCAGGAAGGACTTGATGTGAGAAAGAACCTGAACAAAAACACGAGACTGTTTTACAGGGGCCAAGTCATGAGTGAGTTTGGAAACCCCATGTAGCCTGAGGACAAAGTGATAATTCTTCCAGAGATGATGAGTGGCAGTTCAAGAGAAGAATCATGTGCCTGAAGTGGAGAGCGTCGTGCGTGACAGACTAGAGCAGATGGTTGGTCTAAGATCATGGTTGGCTGCTGTTTATGGAAGAAAGGAAGTAAATACCGCATTCCCCTCACATGAGACTCTCCTGCCTAGGTTATTGGGGGCTAATAAGCAACTGTGAACCATTTCTTCATTGCTTAGCTTCTGTGTGTGCTCCTTTTTTGGTGGTCACATGGGGGAACCACCTTGAGCCAGGAATAGACCATCTCAAGATATCCAGTTCTAGATGGCTGCCTACTAACCAGTAAAATACGCTAGAAGTCATGGGGCTGCAATGGGAATACCCCTGCCTTTTTGCTCTGAAATCCCTTTATGGCCATTTTTGTAATGAAGAACATTTTGTAGATAGTTGGCCAGAATGGCTTCCTGGAAGGAACTGCTGAAGCAAACCAAGGAGGAGACCCTACAAGAGCTTCATTCAAGCATCCATGATATTCGACAGCATCAGGGCTGGTCAAACTCAACCTTCCTGTCACGTTGTGGCCTGTCTGGATACGAAGCGACAAGTAGCAGATTCCCACTCATGTATCCTTAGGGAGGCGGAAGCATCCACAAACAAGGAGAGCAGGTTGCTGATCCCAGACTTGGTGTTGCAGAAGCCCACACTGCCAGACAGGCAGCTGGGAGTCCAACCGTAGGCGTGGAGATCAAAGGGGCAAGGATGGTTTTCCAGAACAACACAAACAGTTTGTTCTGTGAATCACTGGCATGGACAGACAAATGCTTCTCACCCTGGTGGGCCTGAGACACCTCCCCAGAAGTGAAAGTTTCCCAGGGGAGCAACTGGAGAGAGACAAGATCTGTGGGGCAGGGACCACAGTGGAACCACTTAGCCTTGTCCCATCTCACAGGTCGATCACTGATGGCAAGTAAGGTTCAAAGCTTCTCACAGGACCCAGAAAATATCTGTCCGGGGACTGAGCTGCTATCAAAGTGTTCTGAGATGCTTTTTCTCATTTTTTTTCTTTGTTCCTTTCTTTTTTCTTTCTTTTTCTTTTCTGTAACACAGCAAGAGAGGAGCAGGAGAAGAATGGAGGCAGGAGAAGAGAAAGTGATGCAGGCAAATGACTTGGCACAGGTCTGTGCGGAGGATCTGTCTATGCAGCTGTCCATAAGTACAGCTGGAAGCTGCCTGAATATCAGTTTCCATTAGTGTACGAATGTGCAGAGCAATACATTTACCACCTTTAACACCAGCCTGGTCTGAAGTATCTGTTCCATTTACCCACTTGTCATGCAACACTTTGGAGACCAGCAAGTCAGAGTCAAGGTCCTAAGCTTGGGCACAGCATGTCTTGTGCCAATATGTTTTCCTCTCTCCACCACTGGAAACCCTTGTGATCTTCATCTGTCCTTACCGAATATGAACTCTGTTACCAGCCACTTCAAACACCTCTTCAGGTCACTTTGTGTTGGTTATCATTACTTTTAACCTGCTTTTCTTAATTTCAACTTCAGTTAAGTGTGCTAGCAGAGTGGAGGCATCCCACAAGCTAGCCTGTTTCCATGCCCAGAGCCCTGGAAGCATCTCCTGACCCAGCTCTTGCCGCATCCCGGACCTTGCCACAACAGTGCACCGCCAGGCGCTGCGGTGGGAGCAGGCTGCCGAGACCCATCGGTGCCCCATCCTCCTCCAAAGACAGGACCACTTGGCAGCAGGTCGCAGGGAGCCTGACCGGGCGGTTAGACGGTCTCGTGAGAAGCAGCGCATCTGTGCTAGGACTGGCCGCCTGTGACGTGAAGATGTGAGATGCAGTTTTCAAAGGCTTCTGATCAGTGGAGGGGTTAAAAAAAAAAAAAAGATGAATAGGACAAAAGCGTGGAAAAATGTTAACTTGTAATATGTATTTTTACTACACTTTTCTTAAAAATAGAGTAATGGTAAAACTCTTAAAGACATTGACATTTTTTCTCAACAGGAATCCATATTTAACAGTTTTGGCTTTCATTAAATTTTGCTCTTTGGTACCTGGATCTTTTATTTAACAGCTATATTTGTTTTAACTCTCTTTCGTATTTTCTTTTCCTTTCTTTTTTTTACCTTTTAGCAGTACTGCAAAGGATTTTGCTTTATCAAATGCAACAGTGATTTTCTTTTCATTCTCTTTTTTTCAAGCAACTCTTTTATTGGTAGTTATTATTTACACAAAAATGAAACTATCAGCTGGAATTTTAGCACCAAGGATCCAAGATCCATTTTTCCTACCTGTCCATGCCATTTTGTGCCAGTGCTGGATGTGTGGAAATGAAAATTATGTTACCCCTCAGGCAATATTACCCAACCTGAATCAAACGAGATTTCCTTGATTATTGCTGTGTCTGACTTGTGAACAGCAGCCAAATAAACTGCTTCAGGTTGAAATTGGGAATCTATCTAATATTTACCCAAGAGTCAGGAAACTAAATATTCATTGGGTTAAAAGTTAATGATTTTGCTTCATTTGGAGTTTTGTGGGGGTTGTTTTTCTTTGAGGAGGGCTATTAGGGGATTTTAGCTTGTTTTTACAGAGAGAGAGAAGACATGGTCAGCTCAGAGATAATTCAGAGCCAGCACTGGTCCAAAAATCCCCACCAGGATCAGCTTTCCTAGGAGCTCCCATGCAGTTTCAAAGGCTTGGACATTTAAAATGTTCTTCACACAGTTTTCACACAATTAACCTGCTAAATTCCTCACCCAAAAGTCTGTTCAAGGGGAAAAGAGAGAAGAATTTAAAGGGCCTTGGACATTTATGCAGATGCTGACAGCTGCTGAGGTTAACTGTAATCATTAACGTCATACTCGTATGTAGCGGTTGGTGTCACAGATCTGGAAGGACTTCCCTTCCCCATATCGTCATTCCCATTTATTGGCTGGGGAAGCTGAGACATCGAAGTGCCTCAGACCAGGCATCTCAGCTCGCCTCACAGGGCCGTGGTTATAGATTCAAGGTCTCCAACATTCACAAGCGGTTGTTTTACCCACTGGTAAGTTTTAATGGCAGTCAACAATGGGCAGAATTAGTACTCTTTGAAAGGGGCTGTGAACCCTCAGCCTTCAAAGCACAAGAGACTCCCAGTCAATGGGGCCTGAAGGAGAGGTTTCCCATGGGCAGGCTATGTTGGATCAGCCCATTCTGGTCTTCCACAATTGCTTAGGCATCCAGTACTGTACTGTGGGCTTGGATCCTGTCTCAAAACGCTCTTCTGGCTCAGTGGTTCACTCTTAGTTCCCAGTGAGGTTGCAGAAATGCACAAGAATTGTTCCTGTATATCTTGGCGTAAACAGGACAAAATTCCCGCCTAATGGCAAAAGCAAATATTCCTTGTAAGAAAATCTCCAGCAAGAATCCAAAACCATATCTGTAGCAGTTGTTGAAGCAAAAAAACCACTAAACATTGAAGTGCAGCAGGTGAGGAACAGATGCATCACCCAGCCCGTTCCATTGCTAAGGGATAAGCCTGGCATCAGGACATAAAGCTGGGATGCTCCGAAAAGATTTGGCTGGACTTGCTTGTTTATGTGCCTACCTGCCATCAAATGCAAGGAGAACTTACTTATCTAAGCTCAGTGAAGAGATGGGGCAAGGGTGCATCAATGATTGCTGTAATCCAGTGGGTACCACTAACCTGTTCAACTCCAGCAACTCAGCCACACACCTCCATCGAAAGTTTTGGGAGTCATGGGGAAGTTTTGACTGTGAACACAGGCTCACGCTCAGTTTTCAATGACATGGTCAGTCACCCAAGTCTCACACATGGCTCTGGGTCCCCAGGAGAACATTTTTGTGCTCGTTTCTAACACGGTAGTCCAACATGGAGGCACATGTCAGAGCTTAGATGACCCATCACAATGGTGTGTTGTACCCTTAGGACACTCCTGGTACTCTTCACTGACATGGCTTGAGAAATAACAGGACAGATTGGGGCTTGACTATTGGAGGTTGCTCTGAAGCACCACCCTGGGAACTGGAGGAGATGGGTTGAGGCCCTTCCCAACAGCAAAGGTACAAGATTAACCCCAAATACCTCTCAGAGACCTGTGTGGTCTGTTCTCTGATGGCTTTTGTAGCTGCTGACCTCTCTTAAAAACAGATTCCCCAGTTGTCTTCATGTTACCTATGGGCACAAATCAATTTGTCAGCCACTGGTGCTGGTTTGGGGTCTTGGCAGCCCACTGCTGGCTGAAGCCCCCATGCTTGCATCTCTGCTAGCCAGTTAATTAATTAATTAACAGATATACAGGGATGTCACTGTGCATGCACAGCTGCCCACCAGCCTGCAGGAGGGCAGGGCACTTAGACTAATCTCCCTTTTGGTGGTGCACACCTATCCCGAGGAGGCATCGCTCAGGGATGGAGAGAGGCAGAGTGCTGGGCATCGTCTCCACCAAGCTGGTACCTGAGTGACCTCGCCTGCTGAACATGCGCAAAGGGAGAGCTGCCTTTAGAGCGGTGAAACACAGTAATCCTCACCCCCAGAAGGGGTGTTGAGAAGTGTAATTAATGTTAGCACATCCCATTGTCTTGCACTAATTATATAGCACACACACACACACGCACACACAGATATTAAGAGATGACAAAGTATTTTTATTACTCTGCAGGGCTGGTTTAACATGCTCTCTGGATCCCTTTGGCAGTAATTCCTCCTCTGTTTGAGCTGGTATCAAAATTAATGGCATGTCGTGTTCTATAAGTCCTGACTTTTTAGATGAAAGGTACATCGTGTTGTTCGCATCAGTATTACAGTGTAATAAATCAATGCTTTCCCATTGGAAGGATTTCAGACGATTTCACCACTTGCTCTCAGGAACTCAAAAGACAACCTGTCTGCCAGGCCACGGGCCGATTAAAAAAAAAAACACCATAAAAACAGAAAAAGGAGGGAAAAATCCTCACATTTCATTGCAGTATTGTTACCTGCCTCATGCAGGATGCTGCAGCAATGCCGAAGTTTCAACAGGCCCCATCAGACAAGGTGATGCGCGGCTCAAGGCAGCACATTGCCTGCACCGAGGAGGTCACGGAGAAAGCCGGCAGAGGCTGGGAGGGGGAGCACAGCCTGATCTCACTTGACCAAGTAAGAGCAGAGACAAAAGTAGTTTGCCTTCTGATTGCCCAACCCTAGAACAAACTGCTCCCAGTTTTCAGAAAAGCAGCAGGAAAGGGGAAGAGGAGCACAGACTGAGCATGCCAGGACAGAGCACCCAGCAACCCCCTGAAAGGTGCCCACAGAGTTATTGTCCCTGCTTATTTGGTAGCTGCTGCCCAGAGTGCTGTTCACTTACTTGACGACATCTTTACCAAGTAAAACTTTAATCCCCTGCGCCCAGGGGCACATGTGCAAGACGAGAAGAGGCTGAACTTGAAAGGGGAGCTGTTTTGTTGCCTCAGATTAGCTCAAACTGTGCAACAAGCGCTCCTCACTTCAAAACCAATGCTGTTAACCTTGAAATCTGCATTATTAATATTTCAACGTGAGTCCCATCTGGAGCTGCCGAAAGAGCTCTCCTGGATTTGTGACAGCTCGTCCTGTTTGATTCTAATCACATATGAATGCATGAGTTAAGAAGACATCATTAAAAGTGCATTAAGTTTAATTATGCTAGCAGCCACAGACAGTGGGAGCATCGGCTCAATGCAGAATGCATATTTAGATCAGACCAAATCCATTAGATTCGTATTTGTTAAAGAAAATGCTCCTCGTCTATAAGTATTGCTATGAAGTGATCCATAGGGTTTGGAGGAA